>JACXTT010012763.1_pt1 | contig 11127 bp, 7 predicted proteins | sample 9270951 | NCBI WGS metagenome assembly JACXTT01 (sample SAMN15532306, study PRJNA645909) | rock metagenome | isolation source: weathered quartz diorite | place: Puerto Rico | collected 2017-06-21 | reverse complement strand
TATTTACGACAAGCCTCGGTGGATGTGGCCACTCCGATTTTGTGGAGCCGCGACGTAGTGGACAAGTCCGCTTCGTAGGCAAACAACCGCGGGTGCCGTGACGGTCGCTCTGTGGCTGTCCAACCGTCGCCGGTTGTTCGATCGTAATAGTGGGTGGTGGTGAAGGGCCAGGAGCTAAGCGAGAATAGATCCTGGCGATTGGGGCCCTCTTTGGCCATTTAATGCTAGTACAAACGCTTAAATTCGTCTGTCGACTCTGCCTGACCTTGGCGGCCTTGTCCGTTTGCCGGATGACGGTGGAGGCTAACGACACGGGTTGCGCAGTCGCGGCGGGCAATCCGACTGGCAGCTACTTGGTTCCTGGTGCGGTGTCGGATCTCAAGTATCGCGAGGACATGACACTCGATGCTTATGCGCCGCCGGGTATGCGCCGCCGGGCCGCCATCCTTTTACACGGCAGCCAGGGTGACAAGTCGACGCATCTGACACAACTCTTCGAGGTTCTAGAGCGCGCCGGCTTTGCCTGGTTCTCCATCAATTACCGAAATATTGACGATGTTCGTGCGGCTGTTAAGTATGTCCGCTGTTCCGGTAGGTTCAACATCGCGAGCCGCCCCGTTCTGATCGCCGAGGACACGGGTGCATCGCTCGCGGTTCACGTGGCTCAGGAGGCGGATGCTAGCGGCATCGTGCTCTTTGGAGCACGGTTCGACCACCAGCAGCCCGAACCGAGTATCCCCGCATTGATGATTCATGGAACCGCGGATGAAGAATCGCCGCCAGGTCCGATCGAAGCGCTGTGCCGCAACTGGCCGCAGTGCCGTTTCTTTCCGGTAGCGGGAGGCATACACAACCTCGAGAACTGGCATCCGGATCAATGGCAGTGGAAAGAGGAGCTGGTGGCATGGTTGCGCGGCGATGAGCGCGGTTTGTGGAAAGACATCACGTATTCGCGTCCCGGCGGCAGTGATTTGAGGATGGATGCTTTTCTTCCAGAAGGCGCTGGGCCGTTCCCCGCTGTCGTAATCGCGCATGGAGGGGGTTGGGAAGCCGGAGACAAGGTAACCTATGTATCCCCCGTTTTCGGTCCACTGGCGCGCGCAGGCTTCGCCTGGTTTTCCGTCGATTACCGGCTGACCCCGTATGTACGCAATGCCGAGCAGCTTGAGGATCTGCGCGCGGCCATCCGTTACGTCCGAAGCCACTCTGCGCGCTTTCACGTCGACCTCAGCCGCGTCGCCATTCTCGGCGAATCCGCAAGCGGCCAGATGGTGGCGCAGGTCGCCTCAGAGTCATGCGCGGGGTGTGAGGTCCAAGCCATGGTCTCCTTCTATGGCGTCTACAACTTTACGCAGTGGGCCAGCGAGGCAGCCAACCGCCCGATGCTCGATCGGATTTTCGGATATTGGGACGGGGAGATTTTGAAGCGCTACTCGCCCTTGTTTCACGTACGCAGTGACCTTCCTCCGGTGTTGCTCATTCGGGGGACGAAGGATGAGTTGTACGCGGGGACGCTGGCCTATGCGGAGCAACTGAAGATGGCGGGAGCGCGATACGAACTGATCCTGCTGGAAGGGGCGCCGCATGGGATGGAGAACTGGGCCGGCCATCCCGAATGGGAGTTCTATAAGCAACGCCTGATGGACTGGTTGAAGGCAGCTCTGCACACCGGCCATTGATGCGGCGAGCAAGTGGTTCTATAGTAGGAAATCGCTTTCTTCAGGCTGTGTGACCAGGCTAATGAATTTCCGCGCGTTGATTCGATCTCTGGTTTTTCTCCTGTTGTGCGTTCCAAGCGGAGCCGCCCAACAGCGCGACGCCGACTCGGCGCGATACTCCGATCAGGCCCGAGAGGCGCTCGCGTCCAAGAAATGGGACGAGGCCGTGAACGCCCTCCAGCACCTGGCGCAACTGGCTCCTTCCGTTCCGGAGGTGCACGCCAACCTGGGCATGGCTTTGTTTTTTCAGGGCCACGCCACCGAAGCGCTGGCCGCATTCGATCGCGCCCGAAAGCTGAATCCCGCAGTACCGCAGGTCGAACTGATGGTCGGGCTCTGCCAGGCGGAGTTGGGACGGCATCGGGAAGCCATCGCCATTCTGGCGCCCGCATTCGATCATCCGCCGGATACAGAAGCAGGCCGGCTCATTGGCCTTCACCTCGCGCGATCTTACAGCGAATTGAGACAGTTTGACAAAGGGCTGGCGACCGGCGAAGAGCTTCTGAAGCGCTATCCGGATGATGCCGAAGTTCTGTACCAAGTTTCGCGCTTGCATGCCGACCGGTCCTACCTTCTGATGAAGCAGTTGCTTCGGGCAGCGCCGGATTCTTACTGGGTGCACCTGGCAAACGCGCAGGTTCACGAGAGCCTCCAGCGTTACGATCTGGCGCAACAGGAGTATCGCAAGGCCATCGAGTTGAACCCCACCGCGTCGGGCGCGCACGTCGGGCTGGGCCGCGCCATCCTGAGTGCCTCGAAGGGCCGGCCAGCCAGCGACGAAGCCGCGCGCGAATTTGAGCGCGAGCTGGCGCTCTCTCCGGAAAACGCCACCGCCGAATTCGAGCTTGGAGAGATCGCGAGGGAGCGCGGCCAAGTGGACAGGGCACGCGAGCATTTGTTGCGGGCCGTCCGTTACAACCCGGATTTCTTCGAGGCACAGATCGCCCTCGGTCGGTTGTTCCTGAAGGAGGGCAAAGCTCGCGAAGCCATCCCGCATCTGGAAGTTGCCGCGCGCCTGGAACCTCGTGATAAGCTATCGCATTACTTGCTTGCGTCCGCGTACAAGTCACTGGGCGACCCCGATGCCGCCCGCCGTGAGCTCGATCTGTATCGAAAATTGGGCGCGTCGGGAAAATGGGATGGCGCATCCGATGATGAACACCTCGAACCGTGAACACATTTCTTTGTGGAGGATTGAATGAAACGCGTGCATGTGCCCCTGATGGGAGCGGTTGCCGGCTTGGCAATCGCCGTGTTTTGCACTCCAAACGTATTCGGGCAAGCTACGTTCGGCAATATTAGTGGCACCGTCACAGATCCCGCTGCCGCCGCGATTCCCAACGCTCAGGTGACCATTACCGACACCGAGCGCGGCGAGATTGTTCAGACAAAGACCAACGGCAGCGGCAACTACACTCAGACGCACCTGCTGGCCGGGCAGTACAAGATCGTGATCACCGCATCCGGCTTTGCTGATCTCAACGCTACAGCCGTTGTTCAGGTGGATGCAACGACACGAGTCGACGGGCAACTGCAGATCGGCAAAGCGGCTACCGAGGTGACCGTGACCGGCGAGACGCCCTTGCTCATCAAAGACCGTGCCGAGGTCAGTACCACCCTGGCCGCGGCCGAGTTGGAGAAATTGCCGATTCTTGACCGCAACGTAACCTCGCTTCTGGTGTCGCTGCCTGGCGCGGGTCGGTATCCCACCAACTCGGGCATGTCGGGAGCCGAGAATCAGCAGGCCGACCAGCAGACGCCCATGAACGGGCAGCTCCCGTACTCCAACGGTTTCCTGCTCGACGGAACTGAAAATCACAGCAACATTTTGGGTCTGGCCGTGGTGAACCCAAATCCCGATGCGCTCGAAGAATTCAAAGTGACATCCAGCAACTACGATGCGGAGTTCGGCAACGTGTCCGGCGCGATGCTGCAGGGCATTACAAAATCGGGGACGAACCAATATCACGGGTCGGCGTTCGAATATCTGCGCAATAACGTATTCAATGCCGCCGATCCGTTCAGCCACGTGAATCCACCCATTCGCTGGAACCAGTTCGGCGGATCGATCGGAGGGCCCATCAAGAAGGACAAGCTGTTCGTGTTCTTCGCTTACGAGGGCACACGCCGCCGCGACAGTGGTTCGGAGATCACCACGGTACCAACCGCCGCCGAGCGCAGCGGTGATCTCAGTGCGCTCCTCGGTGCCTACATTTGCGCCGACGGCACTACGTCGTCGACCGGCTGCGCCAATCCAATAAAGGTCACGACTACCGAGAGTCAAACGGTGGCCGCTCAAGCCGGGATGGTCTTCGATCCCAGAACCGGAAACCCGGATGGCAGCGGTCGCCAGGTGGTTGCGACGAACGGGCAAGCAAATGTCCTGACTCCCGCAGCGCCGATGGCGAAGCTCCTCACCTACCTTCCTATGCCCAACTTCGGTTCGCCCGGCCAAACGTTCAACAACTATGCCACCGCAGTCGGACGCCTCAACGACGCCGGCCAGTATGATGGCCGGATCGACTACAACATCTCCGCCAACCATCATATTTTCGGCCGCTACAGCCTGGCCGACTTCATCCTGAAGGGCCCGGGAGCCTTCGGTGATCTGGCGGGCGGTCCATCTCCGCTAGGGTTTGCCGGAATTAGTCACGCGCGCAACCAGAGCCTGGCGCTCGGTTACACCTACAGCATCACATCGACGCTGTTCGCCGATTTCCGTTTCGGATACTACCGCTACCGGCCGCGTAACGTGCCTAATGGTTTCGGAAAAACGCCGGCGCTGGATGCCGGTCTCCTCGGATTGAACACGGGCGCACCCGATACCAGCGGCATGCCCGCGTTCACCGTCAATGGCGACGGTGGATTCCTGTTCGGTTACTCGCTTGGCGTCAACGGTTGCAACTGCCCGTTGAGTGAAACCGAAAACCAGTTCCAGTGGGTCAACAATTGGACTAAACAGACGGGAAACCATACCATCAAGTGGGGTGTGGACGTGCGGCGGGCCCAGCAGAAGCGCATTGACTCGAGCACGCACCGCGCGGGCGAGGTCGCCTTCAACAGTTCGTCGACTGGCAGCGCGGATGTCGACACTGCCGCCAACGGCTCCGCCACGACGGGTGAGGGACTGGGCTCATTTCTGCTGGGATTTCCGAGTACTTTCGTCCAGCAGAACACGGGACCTGGCTTCTATCCAGGCCTTCGCCAGACGCGTCTCTACTTCTTCGGACAAGACGAATGGCGTATCACCCCGAAGCTGACACTTACCTATGGACTGCGCTATGAGAACTATCTGCCTCAGGTCGGAGCCCAGCCCGGCAGCGCCGCAACGTTCGATCCGGCCACGGGCGAGGTAGTGGTTGCCGGCATCGGCAGCGTGCCCCGGAATATGGGCATCAAGCCCTACAACCTGGGGTTTGCGCCGCGGTTGGGAATCGCGTACCAGTTGACGAGCAAGACCGTGATCCGCACGGGCTACGGCCGCAGTTACAACGCGGCGGGCGTCGGCGCGGTATTCGCGCAAAATCCCGAGCTCGACCCCCCAGTTCAGTTCGTACAAGCTCTCAATCCGCCCAACCCGTACGGGACCGCAATCTCGACCTTCTTGACTACGGGGAGGCCCGCCCCACTCAATCCCCCGATCGGAACGACTGGCCGCTATCCTCTTCCGAACGGCATCCAGGTTTACTTCTTCTTCGACACCTTGGACGCTTACCGCATTCCGCTGGCAGATTTCTGGAATTTCTCGGTTCAGCACCAGATTGCGCCTACCCTTACGGTGGAGGCTGCGTACGTAGGCAATGTGGGCCGCCATGGGTTCCTCAACGAGAACCGCAACCAGGCGGTTCCCGGGCCGGGTGACTACAATCCTCGCCGGCCGTTCTTTAAGTACGGCGACGCCCAACCTATCTACGATGTCTGCAACTGCGACAACTCGAGCTACAACAGCTTGCAAATGAAGCTGCAGAAGCGCGTCTCGCACGGCCTCGATTTCCTGCTCACTTACACTTGGTCGAAGACTTTCACAAACGGTGAAGGCGGCTACGGCTTCTCTGATAACTACAATGTCCGCAATGATCATGGCCCGGCGACCTTCGACCGTACACATGCCGTCACCCTGCTGAATAATTGGGAACTGCCGTTCGGCAAAGGGCGCCGCTATCTTGCGAACGCAAGCAAAGCGGCGGATGCCGCGGCTGGTGGCTGGCGATTGAGTGGCGTCACCACGATGTACTCCGGCGTGGCGTTCTCGCCGGGCATCTCCAATGCCCCTCTGTTAAACGCCGACTTCAATTTTGTTCGTCCCGACATCATCGGTAATCCCCACGTGTCAAACCAAACCGCGGATCTATGGTTCAATCCCGCCGCATATACCGCGCCGCAAGCTCCCTATCGCAATGGTGATGCTTCGAAGGGTTCTTTGCGCGGCCCCGCTCTGTTCGTTTTCAATCTGTCGCTCTCGAAAGAATTCATGATTGTCGAGAATAAGACGATTGAATTTCGATGGGAGAATTTCAATGCGTTTAACCATGTGAATCTCGGTCTTCCCGGCAATACCGTCGATGTAGGTGGCGCGGGACAGATTACCTCGACGGCCAACCCCATGCGCCAGATGCAAATGGGCTTGCATTTTCGGTTCTAACGACACACGCCGCATGCGAGTTTTCTTAACGCTGATTTTCTGTCTTTACACCACCCTGGCTGCGGCGGAGCTTCCCAAGGCTCCGCCGGCTCTCCGTCCGGATGAACGCTTCAAAGCTGACATCCTCATCGTGGTGGCCCATCCAGATGATGAGACCATGGTCACCGGCTACCTCGCCAAGGCCATTTATGAAGAGCACCGCCGCGTCGCCGTGATCTTCGGGACGCGCGGCGATGGCGGCGGCAACGCCATCGGCAACGAGCAGGCGGCCGCGCTTGGCGCCGAACGGGAGATCGAGGCCCGGCGCGCGCTGGCTTCTTTCGGCGTGATGAATGTCTGGTTCCTGGGTGGTCCCGATACGCCGGGCCAGGATGTGCTGCGCTCGCTCGAAACCTGGAACCATGGCGCGGCTCTGGCACAGGCGGTGCGCCTGGTGCGGTTGACACGTCCGGAGGTGATCCTGACCTGGCTCCCTCTGTACGTGGCCGGCGAAAATCACGGCGATCATCAGGCCGCCGGGGTCATCGCCACCGAAGCCTTCGATCTGGCTGGCGACGTCACTGCGTTCCCCGAACAGATTGCGCCGCCGCTCGACCGCGAGAGCATCTCCAACCTTACCGAGGGTTTGCACCCGTGGCAGCCGAAGAAACTGTACTATTTTTCCGATGCTTCGCACACGGATTTTCTGGAAGGCAAAGGCCCACGGTATGAAACCACGGGGGTCTCCCCGTCGCGCGGCGTCCCGTATTACAGGCTGGCCGCCGGGGAGATGAGCTTTCATCTCACGCAGGGTGACACGGGTCAACTTGCCAAGCAAGCGATCGACAAGGGCGACTTCAAGTACTTTGCGCAGCCGGTGTTGCTGATTTTCGGCAAGTCAGTTGTCAAATTCTCGGTCACCGGCGACATTCTCGAAGGGGTCGTCGGCGGCGGCTCCGCATTCGCTCCGGTGCCCGGCTACCGGCCCGCGAAGAAAGATGGGCTTTCCATCGAACTCGGCGGACCATGGAGTTTCTACCGAGAATTCTGGAAGGCGCACGCCATCGACCATCTGGCGGCGCTGCTGTCCACGCCCGAAGTGGCCATCGCACCCGGTGAGCGCCTCCACCTGCCGCTGGTGATTCACAATGCGACCACTGAAGCGCGCAACGTGGAGCTGTCGGCAACGATCCCGAAAGGCTGGAGCGTAGCGGCTGGCCAAGCTATTTACCCAGTGGATGCCCACAATGCTTACTCCGTGGAAACCGTGCTGGCGTCTCCACAGCAAAGTGAGCCGGCCTGGCAGACGATTGTTTGGAATGCCGCAGCAGAGGGCAAGACTGTTGGATCCATCACCGTGCGTGTCAACCTTGCTAGTGGGGGCTTGCCCCAATAGTCGACAAAAGAGCCTATCGCACCAGCTACGCGCCCCGTATGTCGCGGTCACGGCAGACTAGACGCAGATCTTGACACTTCAGGCCTCACTGTCCCTCGCCATTCTCAAGATGTTTCACAAGATCGATATCGATCAACCGGTCTTCGACGTTCCCGGTCACCGCAGCTACTTTTCCTTTGCTACGTTCAGCGACCCGGATGGCAACACTTGGCTGTTCCAGGAGATCACAACGCGCCTGCCCGGACGTGGACTCAGCAATTTGGACGTCTCGACGCTGACAGAGCTTTTGCTTGAGACGGAGCAGCATCATGGCGAGTACGAACCAACCGCCCCGAAGCACCATTGGTCGAGGTGGTACGCCGCCTACATTGTCGCGCGACAGGACGGGAAGACGCCCGAAGAAGCCGCCAAACTAGGCAAGCTGCACATAGAAGGTGCTCAGTGAGAGCCACCATGAACGAACAAGACGTAATCGTCAAGATTGGCCATCGCTTCCTGTTCGGCGATCGGTAGCTGCGTATCAGTCGGCGGTCCGGGGGTGACGGTTGCGCCGTGACGCACCCAGTGGCATGGTTTCTCGCCGGCCACCGCCGGCGTTCAATTTGGTAACGAGAAAGTGCTCGTGATCATGCGGGTAGGCAAGCGCAAAAGGGTAGGGGCTAAGGCCTTCGAGCCGGTAAAAGTCGTGTTGAAGCGGGAAGGTTCCGACCTGAAGCCGGAGAAACCGTACATTCGCTTGTCGGTCACCAGTAAGAGGGCGCTTGATCGTACCGTTCGCACACGTTGTCCACAACTGTCGTGCCGTGGGAATCGGAAGCCGGGATGGGTCTCGGCGCGCCGGTTCCCTGCGAAATTGCCCGTCTTTGAGCCCGATCGTTCGGCGATACACGGGTCGTTGATCCAGCGCCGGCAACGCCCTGCTCTGCCGCTGTCACCAGTTGAATGCGTGAGGGCTCTGCCGGCTTTGTCACCAGTTCCACTTGTAACACCCGCGCGGCAACTTGCGCTGCCCGGAGGGGAACAGCCACTCCCGTGGTTTGCGCCAACGCCATTAAACGCGCAGCCGTTCCAATAAAGCCGGTGACAGTCCGATGTCTCGCGGAATCGTGCCCTTTCCCATCCGAACGTGAATCAGCATGCGCTGGCTGTCGATGTCATTGACTTGCAAGCGCCGAACCTCATCGCAGCGCAGCCCGGTGGCGTAAAGTGTCGCCATGAGGGTCCAATGTTTCAGGTTGTTCGTGCGATCAAGGATGCTGGTGATCTCTTCGACGCTTAGGACTGTTGGGAGCAGCGGTCGCCTCTTGATTCCAGCGACCTGCAAATCGAACCACGGTCGTTTTCAGCGTGTTTGCATAGAGGAACCTAAGCGCGGACCGGTAGAGCTGAACCGTGCTGCCAGTTGCCCTGTTGTCGTTCAGCAGATGCAGCAGATACTGCCGGACCTGCTCTGGTCCCAACTGTTCCGGCGATTTGTCGAAATACTTCGCAAACCGCTCCGCGGCGCCGAGGTATGCCCGCGCCGTAACCGGGACTAGTTGCGCACCTGCAACTCCTCCATCATTCGCTTTCGCAATGGCGTCATGCCAACGAACTCCTTTCGTCCGTTGGTCTATCTGGCCATACCGCCAAACGCCACGGGTATGCCCTGCCGCTTTAGCGGCTTTGTTCAACACCAGATATCGTCGCCCTATCAACACGCCCTCTGGAGCAATCCCAAAGGTATCATTGACAATGTCACTAACTTAACGCAGTATCGTTAAGAGACTGAGCGCTTCCGCCCAATCTGCGGGTCACCTGAACTAAGTCAGGCCACCTGAGATTTCCTCCCTTAGCCCAACGTGACATGTTTCCTACAGTGTCTTGATCCGCCTGAAGACCAATGGCCCTAGGCGTACGCGGAGGATCGGCAGTATCTGGTGATCCGCGCGGTTTGCTCGACCCGTGTGTGCCCGAGTAGGTAAACAGAATTCCCGGCTGGTGCCGGTATTTGAAATGCTACCGAATGATAGTCCGTTGTTGTACGAATCGTATTCGGAAGATTCGCTGCTGCCTCCCAACAGCCGGCTGGGCAAAGAGCTGCCAAGGATGGCCATCAGGGGGAGAATTCAGGAAAGAAGGGCGGAAAGAGAAATTTTCGCTCTTCGGTTAAGAGATCAAACGAATGCTGATTGAAACGGTACAACGCACGGGAGCAAATCGCGAAGCGGGCTGGGTTAATCGCCTCTTCAGCAACGAGGGCTTTACACAAGAGCACCAGGAGCTGAAGTTCACCCTCCATCGCAAGCTGCTCGACCGCATCAACCTGGAGGCCCTCTCGGCCATGGCGGGCGAGCGCGCCCGGGCGGAGATCCGGGCGGCCGTGGGACGGCTCATCGAGGAAGAGAAGACGCCTTTGAGCTTGATGGAAAAGGACCGCGTCATCTAGGAAGTGCTCGATGAGGTGTTCGGCCTGGGCCCGCTCGAGCCCCTGCTCCGCGATCCTACCATCTCCGACATCCTGGTGACCACGCCGCGGCTGGTCTATGTGGAGCGCGCCGGCAAATTGCATCGCACGCCGGTGGAATTCAAGGATAACGCTCACCTGCTACGCATCATCGAAAAAATCGTTTCCCGCGTGGGCAGGCGCGTGGATGAGTCATCGCCGCTGGTGGACGCCCGCTTGCCCGATGGTTCGCGCGTCAACGCCGCCATCCCGCCAGTAGCAGTGGACGGCCCGCTGCTCTCGATCCGCCGTTTCGGCCGGGACCCGCTACAGGGCGAAGATCTGGTCAAGAAACTGGCTATGACGGAAGGCATGCTGCAGTTGCTGCAGTGTTGCGTCAAGGCGCGCTGAATGTGGTCATCTCGGGCGGAACCGGCGCCGGAAAAACAACGCTGCTCAACGTGCTCTCTTCCTACATCCCGGAGGACGAACGCATCGTCACCATCGAAGATGCGGCCGAATTGCGGCTGCGCCAGACGCACGTGGCGCGCATGGAGACTCGCCCGGCCAACGTCGAAGGCCACGGCGCCATCCGCATTCGCGACCTGGTTGTCAATGCTCTCCGTATGCGTCCCGACCGTATCATCGTCGGTGAGTGCCGTTCCGAGGAAGCGCTCGACATGTTGCAGGCCATGAACACCGGCCACGATGGATCGCTCACCACGGTTCACGCCAACAATCCCCGAGATACGATCGGCCGCCTGGAAGTCATGGTCGGCATGGCGAACGCCAACATGGGCGTGCGCTCCATTCGCCAGCAGATCAGCTCCGCGGTGGACATGTTTGTGCAGGTGGCCCGGTTCAGCGACGGTACCCGCCGCATCACCCACGTCACCGAATGCGTGGGCATGGAAGGCGACCTGATCACCATGCAGGACATTTTCGTATTCGAGAAAACCGGGCTCAC
>JACXTT010012762.1_pt1 | contig 11128 bp, 6 predicted proteins | sample 9270951 | NCBI WGS metagenome assembly JACXTT01 (sample SAMN15532306, study PRJNA645909) | rock metagenome | isolation source: weathered quartz diorite | place: Puerto Rico | collected 2017-06-21 | reverse complement strand
CTCCGGTGGGTTGACCAGAGTTCGCTGCTCGGCCTAACATAGCCGCCTGATAGGCCCGAGGCCCTCCGGATGATTGGCCAGACAGTCTCCCACTATCACATCGTGGGGAAACTCGGCGGCGGTGGTATGGGTGTGGTGTACGAAGCGGAAGACACGCGCCTCGGCCGCCATGTCGCCCTCAAGTTTATTCCTGAAAATTTGACAAAAGATCACAAAGCGCTGGAGCGCTTCGTGCGCGAAGCGCGCACAGCCTCGCAACTGAATCATCCTGGAATCTGCACAATCCATGACATCGAAGACAGCAACGGACAACCGTTCATCGTGATGGAGAAGCTTGACGGATCGAGCCTGAAGGAGCGGATTCGGGGAAATCCGATGGAACTGGAGGAGATCCTCGACATCGGCATTCAGGTGACGGACGCGCTCGGCGCGTCGCACGCCAAGGGAATCATTCATCGCGACATCAAGCCCGCCAACATTATCGTGACGCCGACCGGACAGGCCAAGATTCTCGACTTCGGACTGGCCAAGCTTGCCGTCGGCGATACAGCGACGGAAGATTCGCTGACGGCGGTGGGTGTGATTCCGGGCACAGCGGTCTATATGTCGCCGGAGCAGGCGCGCGGGGAAGAAATCGATCCGCGCAGCGATTTGTTTTCACTGGGTGTCGTGCTCTACGAAATGGCGACGGGCAAGAAACCTTTTTCCGGCGCCAACGTGGTGACCACGCTGGATGCGGTGCTGAATCAGAAGCCGGTCTCACCCATCCAACTGAATCACCGGCTGCCCACGGAGCTGGAAGGCATCATTGGGCGGGCGATGGAGAAGAACAAGGGCAATCGCTATCCCAATGCCTTGGCGATGAAGGGCGATTTAGTTTCGCTTAAGAAGGAAACGGAGTCGGGACTGACCAAAAGCGGGATGCGGCGGCCCGCCTTGCCATATCGCATCGCAACGAACACGTTTGCGGCTTCCAGCAAATGGCACACGTACATTTTGTTAGGAGTGGTGGCGCTGCTGGTGACGGTGTTGGCGGCGGTTGGAGCATGGGTCTTCAAGCAGCGCAAAGTGGCAGGTGGCGCCGCGGCTAAGAACACAATCGCGGTGCTGCCGCTGCAGAATATGAACGGCGATATTAGCGTGGAGTTCTTGCGCTTTGCGCTGGCGGACGAAATCGCCAACACGCTTACCTACACCCGCACGCTGGATGTGCGGCCCTCATCGATCACGCGAAAGTATGTGGCCAATGATGTCGACCCGCAGCAGGTCGGGCGGGAAGTGCATGTCGCCAATATCCTCACGGGACACTTCCTGAAGCAGGGGGATCGTCTGCTGGTGACCTTGGAAGCGATCGAGGTGGACAGCAACCGTCTGCGCTGGCAGAGCAACGTGACGGCCCCCGCTGACGACTTAATCGGGTTGCAGGCGGGGATGGCCGCGCAAGTGCGGAACGGCCTATTACCAAGCCTCGGCGCCGGTGGCGGCGTTCTCGATACGCAGACGCGCCCGAAAGACGCGCAGGCTTACGATCTCTACTTGCATAGCCTGGCGCTACCCCATGATCCGGCGCCAAATAAGGATGCGATCGCGGTGCTCGAGCACGTGGTGGAGACGGATCCAAACTATGCGCCGGCCTGGGAGGCACTGGGTCTGCGGTGTTACTTCGACGCGAACTATTCCGATGGTGGCGAGGCGATGTTCCAGCGCTCCAATAGCGCTTGCGAACGGGCCCTGGCGTTGGATCCGAATCGCATCGTCGCCGCCGGACAGCTGATCACCAATCGAGTGGAGCGCGGCGAACTCGGGAAGGCTTATCAGGCGGCGCAGGAGTTGGTGAAGCGGCGTCCGGAGAGCGCGCAGGCGCATTTCGTCATGGGATACGTTTACCGCTACGCCGGAATGCTGGAGAAAGCCGCGAGCGAATGCGACACGGCTCTCGCGCTCGATCCGGGGAACTACACGTTCCGTTCTTGCGCATGGGCGTTCATGGAGCTGGGCAAGACGCAGCGGGCGGCGGAGTATGTCCGGCTGGATGCGGGGTCGGAATGGGCTGCCTATGTGACGCCCTCGATTCTTCTACGCGAAGGGAAGACTGCGGAAGCGCGGGATGCGGTGAAGCGCATGCCGACCGCGCCGCGATTCCACCGCGATCTGCTCGAAGCCTGCCTGCAGATGCGACCGGCGTCAGACTTGGATCGCATGGCGCATGAGGCGGAAACCAACCCGCCGGCGGAGCCCGACCCGGAGATCTGGTACTACCAGGGAGCGCTGTTCGGATATTGCGGGAAGAAGCAGGCTGCGCTCCATATGTTGCAGAGTGCCGTAGAGCAGAATTATTGCGCGCATTCCAATCTGCTATCAGATCCTTTGCTGGAGAAGCTGCGCGCCGAGCCGGCTTTCAGCAAAGTGCTGACGGCGGCGAGCTCGTGCCAGCAGGCGATGCAGGCGGCGAGCGCTCCGCAGGGACAGTAGATCGCGCGCGGGTCGTCCTTCCGGGACTTAGGCTTCTTTCGACGGTACCCAGCGCTGAAGCGCTAGGCTAAGTTGGGTCGCTCCCTTCGGGGGCTTGATTCGCGGGTTGAATCTTACGGTCGGCTGGGGGCGGCGGCTTTCTTGGGGAGGATATTTCCGACACGGCGAATCTGGGCGCCTACGCTTTTTAACTTCTCTTCGATATTTTCGTAGCCCCGGTCGAGGTGATAGACGCGGTCGATGATGGTCTCGCCGTCGGCGACCAGCGCGGCCAGCACCAGTGATGCCGAGGCTCGCAGGTCCGAGGCGAGCACGGCGGCGCCGCTGAGCGGACTCTTGCCTCTTACGATGGCGCGGCGGCCTTCGATTTTAATATTGGCGCCCATGCGGACCAGCTCCTGCGCGTGCATGAAGCGGTTCTCAAAAATATTTTCCGTCACAATCGAAGTGCCTTCGGCTTGTGTGGCGAGCGCCATGTATTGCGCCTGCATGTCGGTCGGAAAGCCGGGATACTCTTCGGTGTTCAAGTCGGCGGCGGTGAGGGGCTGATCGCCCATCACGCGGACGGAGTCGGCTTTCACAGCGGTCTTCACACCGGTCTCTTTTAGTTTTTGCAGAATTGCGGTCAGGTGCTCGGGGTCACAGGCGGTCACATTGAGGTCCCCGCCGGTGAGAGCGCCGGCGATGATGAAGGTGCCCGCTTCGATGCGGTCAGGGATGATGCGGTGGCGGGCTCCGCGTAGTTTGGCAACACCTTTCACACGGATGGTGGACGTGCCGGCACCTTCGATCTTTGCGCCCATGGCGTTGAGCAGCGCGGCGAGGTCGGCGACTTCGGGCTCGCGGGCGCAGTTCTGCATGACGGTTTCACCGTCAGCTAGAGTCGCGGCCATTAGCAAATCTTCGGTGCCGGTGACGGTGATCTTGTCGAAGACGACTTCTGCGCCGCGCAGGCGGTCGGCGAAGGCTTCCACGTAGCCGTGTTCCTGCGTGATCTTTGCGCCCAGGCGCTCCAGGCCTCTTATGTGGAGGTCAATCGGGCGAGCGCCGATGGCGCATCCACCGGGAAGGGAGACGTGGGCCCGTCCGCAACGTGCAACCAGCGGCCCGAGTACGAGCGTGGAAGCGCGCATGGTCTTGACCAGTTCATAGGAAGCTTCGGGAGCGGCAAGGTTTTTCGCGCAGATGGTGGTGCGGTGCTGGGCACGTCCGAAGCCGAGTTCGACTTCGGCGCCCATGGCAGAGAGCAGTTTGCGGGTGGTCTCGATGTCGCGGACTTGCGGGATATTTTCGAGGATCACCGGCTCGTCGGTGAGCAGGGCGGCGGCCATGCAAGGAAGGGCGGCGTTCTTGGCGCCGCTGATGCGGATTGTTCCCAGCAAGGGTTCGCCGCCGCGGATTACGAGCTTGTCCATGTGCAGGGTTCATTTTAGCGGGAGAGGTGTGCGGGACAGGGGAATCTTTTACGAGGAGAGTTTTCTTTTGTAATAGCCGGAGATCTTCACCACGGGGAGCACAGAGGTCACAGGGGAGTGCTGCACCTTGCGCGGGCGGGGCGCCCTCGGGACAGCCGGCGAGGCGCCGGCGCTACGGTTTGCCGACGGCGCCGGACTGAGGGCTTGCTAGTTCGATGGCTTTGCGGACGTGGCCGCGGGATTTCTTGAGAGCGGCGGTTGCGGCAGCGCGGGTGACGCCTGCTTTGGTCATGACCAGGGCGACTGGCACGGAGTGTCCGGCCGAGGCCAGAAGTTTGCTGGCTTGGTGGCGGTCGAGATTGGTGGTCTTCGCGAGGATGCTGACTCCACGTTCGCGGAGTTTTGTGTTCTTCAGGTGGAGGTGGACCATCAGGTTGCCATACACATATCCGAGACGGGTCATGGCACCGGTCGACAGTATATTGAGGATCATCTTCTCTGCGGAGCCGGCTTTCATGCGACTGGAACCGGCTACGACTTCGGGGCCGACGTCGGCAACGATTTCTAAGTGGGCTGCCTTCCCCAGGCGCGAATTATGATTGCACGTGACGGCGACGGTTTTGGCGCCACGGGCGCGGGCGTATTCGACAGCGGCGATGGTGAAGGGAGTGCGTCCGCTGGCGGCCATCCCGACTACGACGTCGTTTTTGCCCGGTTTCTTCTTTGCCATTTCTTTACCGCCGAGGGCGGGGGAGTCTTCGCTGGCTTCGACGGCAGTGGCTAGGGCTTTCGCGCCTCCGGCGATGATGAACTGCACCATGCGCGGGCTGGTGTCGAAGGTAGGAGGGATTTCGCTAGCGTCGAGGGCGCCGATGCGGCCGCTGGTGCCGGTGCCGACGTAGATGAGGCGTCCGCCCTGGGAGAGGGCGGCGGCGATCAGGTCGATGGCGCGGGCGATTTGGGGGAGAGCACGCTCGACCGCGGGTGCAACCTTGGCGTCTTCGGCGTTGATGATGCGGGCGATCTCGAGGGAGGATTTCTGGTCGAGGTCGGTGGAAGCGGCGTTGGACTTTTCGGTGGTAAGACGGCGGAGGTCGGGGGGGCGTTTCACGCGTTTGGCTCCGCGCTGATTTTGTGTCGCTGTCGGCGAAAAGCAGGTCCTTCGATCAATGTGGATGCGGGTGTTGCGATCGCAGAGAAAACAGGTCCTTCGCTTCGCGAAGGATGACAATTCTTAAGAGTGGCGTGCGGTTTCATGGAGTGAGTCCACGGGATTTCAAAGCTTCGATCACTGCGTCGTGGAACGCGGGACGCACTTGTTTGATGGTTTGGTTCTGGCAGTCGGGCCAGGTGCGATTGGTCAGGAAGGTTATCGAAAGTTGGCGATCGGGGTCGATCCACAGTGAGGTACCGGTATAGCCGAGGTGTCCGTAGGAGCGCGGACCAAAATATTGTCCAGATTGTGACGGAGACGATGGCGTGTCCCAGCCCAGGGCGCGGGAGGTTCCGGGCGGAGTGGCCTCGCGGCGAGTAAACAGTTCGACGGTTTTGGGACGCAGGATGGGCCGTCCGCCGCACAGCATGGCATGGGCGAAGATGGCTACATCTTCGGCGGGGGCGAAAAGGCCGGCGTGTCCGGCTATGCCACCGAGGACGCTGGCATTTTCGTCCTGGACTTCGCCCTGGATGAGCCTGTGGCGGAAGTCCTTGTCGTCGACCGTGGGGACGACGCGGTCTTTCCATCCTTTCGGTGGATTGAAAGTAGTATGCGACATTCCGAGCGGGCCAAAGATTTCACGCTGGCAGAAGATGTCGAGCGATTCGTCGGCCAAGCGCTCCAGTGCTACGCCGAGAATGATGAAGCCGAGGTCGCTGTATTCGGCGCGCGTGCCGGGATCGGCGGTGAGGTTGATGGTAAAGGCTGCGGAGAGAAGTTCGTCGCGAGTCTTTGCGCGCAGGAACAACTTTTCATAAGCCGGCAGGCCGGAGGCGTGGGCAAGAAGCATGCGTAACGTCACGTCGCGGCGGCGGTCGTCGCTGGCGAATTCCGGAACGATGGCGGTGAGGGGAGCTTCCAGATCGAGCAATCCGCGCTCGTAAAGAATCATTGCCATGGTGGTGGCGGCAACGGCTTTTGTGACCGATGCCAGATCGAAGATGCTGGCGGGGGCGACGGGCGGGGAGGCCGGATCGTAGGTGAAACGGCCGAGTGCGTGGTGGGCGATGAGTTCTCCGCGCAGAGTGACGGCGAGCGCGCCGCCGGGGAATGCACGGGCGGCAATCGCGTTTTGCAGGAGCTCAAACGCGTTGCGGAAGGTATCGTCCTGCGCGCCGGAGTTGCGCATTAGGAAGGAGAAGCCGATGGGCGAATTCTGGGTCGCGGTCAATGGCGGTCTCGAGTTACGCGATTGCGATAGACGTCAAACGAGCGGGAAGAGTGGTCCCTCTGCAAACAAGTTATCGCATCGTCGGTCGTGGCACGAATCATGGGCCGAGATTTAATTCTAGCAACTTGGGCCATCCTTCCGGGACTTGATTAGCGACAACAACTCTACCCAGTGCTGAAGCGCTGGGCTAAGCTCGGGTCGCCCCTCCGGGGTTCTGCTCTCATCGCTGCAAGCTTTTGCGCTTGGCGCGCGAGATAATGTGTGGCGCGAGTGTCGGCGTGCATCCGTAGTTACCACAGAGACTCGTTCGTGCGAGGCGTGCTTGAGGCGCTTCCGAGGCGTCGTGTACAGTCACAGCAGCGTGCAACGTCCCGCAAAAATTCTTCTGCTTTGCGCCCTGGTGTTCTCTGCCACCGCTTTCGCGCAAGCTTCCCACGATCCTCACCTGGGCGTTCTCGACTCTATCGTCAATGACGCAATCAGCCAGGGGCAGATTCCAGGGGCGGTGCTCATCGTTGGGCACAACGGACAGGTAATTTATCGCAAGGCGTATGGCAACCGGGCGATCGAGCCGCGACGCGAGGCGATGACGCTCACGACCGTGTTCGACTGCGCGTCGCTCACGAAAGTGGTGGCCACTACGGTGGCGGGGATGCAACTGTGGGAGCGCGGCAAGTTCCGGATGAGCGATCCGGTAGCGAAGTACCTGCCGGAGTTTGCGCAGAACGGCAAGCAGGACATCACCATTCGGCAATTGCTGGTGCACTATTCCGGGCTGGCGCCGGACCTGGATCTGGCAAAACCGTTCGCCGGGAAGGAAGCGGCATATCGCATGGCGTTTGCGGAGACGCCGGAGCGAGCGCCGGGGTCGAGGTTTGTCTATAGTGATATTAATTTTGTGGTGCTGGGCGCGCTGGTGGAACGGCTTTCGGGCGAATCGCTCGACGAGTACAGCCAGAAGCATATCTTTACCCCGCTGGGAATGAAGGAAACGCGGTACGTGCCGCCACATTCCTGGGTTTCGCGAACTGCGCCGACCGAGGAAGACGAGAACCATCACATGCTGCGCGGGGTGGTACATGATCCGACGGCGCGGCGGATGGGTGGGGTGGCGGGGCACTCCGGGCTGTTCTCCACTGCGGATGATCTCGCGAAATTTGCGCAGACTTTGCTGGATGGCGGGCGCGGGGTGCTTGCTCCTGCGACGATCGTGAAGATGACTTCGCCACAACAGCCGGCTACGGGGACGGCGGTGCGGGGATTTGGATGGGACATCGATTCTCCTTTTTCAACCAATCGGGGCGAGTTGTTGCCGGTGGGATCGTTTGGGCACACGGGATTTACGGGCGTGTCGTTATGGATCGATCCGACGACTAAGACGTACATCGTGCTCATGACGAACGCGGTGCATATGGGAGAGAAGGGAGGAAGTGCAGTCTCGCTGCGGACGAAAGTCGCGACAGCAGTGGCGGTGGAACTGGGGCTGAATCCTAGCGAGGCTGAAAAGCTGCGGCTGGCGACGACTACCGGCTACAACGAAATGCAGAGCGCGGCGCGCAAGCTGGCGACACGAAATGGGGCGGTGAAAACGGGCATTGATGTGCTGGAGGATAACAGCTTCGCGGCACTTAAGCCGGTGAAAGACGGTGCCCCGCGAAAAATCGGGCTGCTAACTAATCAGACTGGCCTCGACTCGGAGGGGCGGCGGACGATTGACGTGCTGGCGCACGCGCCGGGGATTTCGTTGGATGTCATTTTCAGTCCGGAGCATGGCGTGACGGGGACGCTCGATACGACAGACGTCGCAAACACGAAAGATGCGGTCACTGGCATCGCGGTTTACAGCGTGTATGGAGCGAGCGATGCGGCGCGGCGTCCGGCGGTGGAGGATCTGGAAAAGTTGGATGCGGTGGTGATTGACCTACAAGACGTGGGCGCTCCGTTTTACACGTACGAGACGACGGTCGGATATTTCCTCGAAGGCGCCGCCAAGGCGGAGATCGAAGTCATAGTTCTTGACCGACCGAATCCAATTACGGGGTCGTTTGTGCAGGGGCCGGTTTCGGATGAGGGGCGTGAGAGTTTCACACATTACTCTTCCGTGCCGGTGCGGCATGGGATGACGCTGGGCGAACTGGCGAAAATGTTTAATGCCGAGCGAAAGATCGGAGCGCGGCTGGAAGTGGTGGCGATGCAGGGCTGGCAGCGCGGCGACTGGTTCGATTCGACCGGGCTGGGATGGGTGAATCCGTCGCCGAACATGAGGAGTTTGACGGAGGCTACACTGTATCCCGGTGTGGCACTGATCGAAGGGACAAATGTTTCGGTGGGACGTGGTACGGACACTCCGTTTGAATTGGTCGGAGCGCCTTGGATCAAGGGAAAAGAGCTGGCGGCTTATCTGAATCAACGCAGCATCCCGAGCGTGCGGTTTGTGCCGGTTACGTTTACCCCTTCGTCCAGTAACTTTGCGGGACAGAATTGCGAGGGTGTGAATGTCGTGTTGCTCGATCGCAACACATTCGATGCGCCGGAACTGGGGATTGAGTTGGCGGCGGCGCTGTATAAGCTTTATCCCAACGACTACAAGATCGAGAGAATGCAGGACTTGCTGCTCAATCAGGCTACGTTTGACGCGATCATCGCGGGGCAGGATCCGCGGCGGATTTCCGAGGACTGGGAAGAGCGGCTGGGGTTGTTTGTGGCGATGCGGGAGAAGTATCTGCTGTACAAATAGCTGTCAGCCATCAACTATCAGCTGTCAGCCACTACAGCCTCGGCGCCTGAAGGCGCGCGCTCATCAAACAAAACTTACGGCATGCCTGAAGGCATATCCTGATACGAACCAACTTATACTGGTCGCGAGCGGTTAGGGTGAATCCTTTGCGGCTGAGTTACTTAAGTCTTGACTCCTGTTGGTATCTGCCCATTCTTCGTTATTTCCCATAATCTGCTGTGGGCTCCCCGTTTTTCTCCCTCCGCGGTTGCAAGATTAGTCAGGAGAGTTGCGCGATGCTGATTCCGATCAAGCACGAAAATATGGAGGCGCGGCGCTGGCCGGTCATTACGATCGCGCTCATCGTACTCAATACGATTGTCTTTCTGATTTCGAGTGGGGCGATGGAGAAGGAGTCGCCGGAGCTGGGAACGGTTAAGGCCCATATCATCTTGCTGGCGGGCGCGCATCCGGAACTGAAGATGACGGATGAGGCGCAGCAACTGGTGGAGGCGTTCAAAAAGGACGATCCGACCGATTGGGCAGAGGTTCAGAGTCCAACGCGACATCTGATCGACGCCTGGGACGCGAAAATGCGGCTCATGGAAGAGCCGGCCCAGCTGCAAGGAGAAATGGATTCGCTGACCTCCCGGTATTCGGAGTTGGAAACGAGTTCGGTCACGGAGCAGTATGCGTTTGTCCCGGCACATCCGCGGGCGCTCTCTTACCTGACGGCCAACTTTTTGCACGGTGGTTGGCTGCACCTGATCGGAAACATGTGGTTTCTGTGGCTGGCGGGATTCGTACTGGAAGACGTTTGGGGGCGCCCGCTCTATCTGGTGTTCTATCTGATCGCGGGCGCGGCGGCACTGCAGTTTCATGCCTGGGCGAATCCGGCGAGCATCATCCCATGCGTGGGCGCTTCGGGCGCGGTGGCGGCGCTGATGGGCGCGTTCCTGGTGCGCTTTCCCAAGATGAAGATCGAGATGTTGTGGATTTTCGGCTTTTTCCGGACTTACCGGTTTCAGGCGGCCGCATATTGGCTCTTGCCGCTCTGGGTACTGATGGAGGTGTTTTACGGAAGCCTGATCGGCAAGGCGAGTGGTGTGGCGCACTGGGCACACGTCGGAGGATTCCTGTTTGGGGCGCTCGGTGCGGTGGCGTTGCGCTATTCGGGATTCGAGACGCATGTCCACAAGGCAATCGAAAAGGATCTGGCGTGGCAGACAGACACGGAGATCGAGCAGGCCAATCAGCATATGGAACACGGGCAGCTCGACGAAGCGGCAGCGCTGGTCCAGCAGCATTTGACGGCGAAGCCGAATTCGATTGACGGATGGAATCTCAAGCGGCAGATTCATTGGAAGAGAAATGAGATCGCAGCCTACCAGGAGGCAACCGTCAAAACCTGCGAACTGCACTTGAAAGACAAGAACAACGATGCTGCCTGGCAGGATTATGAGGACTTCCTCAATTCCGGGGGGAAGGTGCTGCCAGTGTCCGTTTGGTTTGACATCTGCCGGGGGCTGGAGGGGTGCGGGAATTTCGAGCGTGCGCTGAGCGAATACGAGAATCTGGCAGACGCCTACGCTTCGCAAAGGCAGGGCCTGATGGCGCAGATGGCCGCGGCGCGAATTTGCCTGAAACGCCTGAACCGTCCAGAGCAAGCCTTGAAGTTCTTCCAGGCGGCGGCGAGCTCTCCGGTTCCCCATCTCGACCTGGAGCACACCATCCAAGTGGGTATGAAGGAAGCGACAACGGCTATGGGCGGGGGTAAGTCGAAGGCGGCCGGGGCCGGAAACTAGCTGAAAAAGCGACTAATCCAGTCGTGGTTGTGGGTCCCATCCTCGGATACAATTGCTCCCAGGTTTTTCCATGGCCGACTCCGAACGCTTGATTCCCAATCCTTTTCACCGCTGTGCTGGTCCGAATTGCGGCGCGATCAAGAGTGTCAATAACCGCTGGTGGATCATGTGGTCGTCGTTTGGCGACTATGAGTCCCCGGTGCTGCACTTATCGCCTTGGGACGAAGAACTAATCGTTCAGGAAGGCGCACTGGCCGTGTGCGGAGAAGGGTGCGCGCAGAAACTGCAATCCCAGTTTATGGGGAATTTGAGGGAGAACGAGGAACTGCGGCG
>JACXTT010012761.1_pt1 | contig 11128 bp, 8 predicted proteins | sample 9270951 | NCBI WGS metagenome assembly JACXTT01 (sample SAMN15532306, study PRJNA645909) | rock metagenome | isolation source: weathered quartz diorite | place: Puerto Rico | collected 2017-06-21 | reverse complement strand
GCTCGGCCGCTGGGCGCCTCTTGAAGAGCTCCAACGCGCTTGTTTCGCGTCGTGCCGAGCACAGGCTCGAGCGTGCTCTTGCGGAACGGTTCGCCGGTGCGACGCGCGCCATCGCCCACCGCGAGCAGCGACTCGTCGCCCTGAGCCCTGACGGCGTACTGGCGCGCGGCTACAGCGTCACGCAGGACGCCGACTCTGGCGCTGTCATCCGCGCCGCCGCGGCGACCGCGGCAGGCCGGCGCGTGCGCATCCGTCTGGGCTCGGGACGCCTGGGGGCGAGGGTGGACGAGGTGGAGCGGTGAGCCAGGACCTCACGTACGAGCAGGCGCTCGAAAAGCTGGATGAGAAGCTCAAGCTGCTCGAGGACGGCAACCTCTCGCTCGAAGACGCCTTGAAGGCGGTCGACGAGGCGCGGATCTACCTCAGGATCTGCACCGAGCGCCTCGATGCGGCGCGCAAGAAGATCGAGATCCGCGGCGAGCCCGAAGCTACGGAGTAGATTTGGCCGTCTCGGCAGACGGCGCCGTACCCGCTTCGTCCAGCTTTTCGTCCATCGCGCGCAGGCGCTGGCTCAGGTTCTTGATGAACTCCAGCAGCACCTCCGGATGCTCGCTGACGATGGCCTGCAGGCGGTCCCGGCGCAGCACTCGCACGGTGGTGTCCATCGTCGCCTGAGCCCCCGCGGACCGCGGTTGATCGTCGAACACAGACATCTCCCCCACGACGCTGCCGCCGGTGTGCCTGGCCAGGGTCACCTCCCTGCCGGCGTGGTCGACGTGGACTCGGATCTCGCCGTCGACGATGACGTAGAGCTCAGCGCCGACGTCGCCTTTCCGAAAGACCGTTTCGCCTTTGACGTAGTGCCGCGTGACCATCAGACGGTCGACGCTGGCCAGCTGCTCGAGGGAGAGCGTGCTGAAGAGCGGCACCTGTTTCAGGGCGATGAGCTCTTTCATGTGTTCATTCAGTCCGTGGGTGGCCGCTTCCGCCGTTTCCCGGACCCACCTGTCGGGATGGTTCGCGAGGGCTTCCAGCTCCGCGTGGGACAGCGGCCGCGCCAGGACCGGATCAAAGGACTCCGGTTCGAGCAACCGTGCCAGCGGGCCGGCGAGCCAGCCGGGGCCGAAGTTTAGCAACGTTTCCAGAGCCTCCACCCTTGTTTGCGTATGCACCGAGGCGAGGCCTCGTTCGACCGTCGCGAAGCCGCGCTTGCCATGCAGCGCGCGCATCGCGGCGAGGCCTGAGGTAGCTGCGTTGCTGACGTAGTCTTCGAGGCCAATCCGGAGGAGCGCGTACGCCGCGGCCGCGTCGCCGTCGGTGTGTCGCATGGCTCCCGCGACCCGAGCGGACAGCCGGGCCAGCTGCACACCATTGGCGAGGCGTGCCTCCAGGTGCTCGCGCGCGCGCCTGTAGAGGTCGGGCCGGCCGCTCCTGACCAGCGCCTCGACCGCGGCCGACGAAGTCTCATCCCCTAACAGGAGAAAAGGCAGCGTGAGGGTCAGAGCTTCCGGCGCCTGTGAGGCCATGGCTTCCGCGGCGAGCCGGCGCACGTCACGGTCGCCGCTCGCCAGGCCTTCCGCGAGGGCTTCGGCGAACGCCTGCTGCAGGTCCGCCGGCGGCGTCCAGCGCACCGCTTGCCTCAACGCCTCGCGACGGACCTCGACGTTCGGGTCGCGAAGGCATGCGATCAGCGGCTCGGCCACGCCGGAAACCTCGCCCTTCATGCGGGCGAAGCTGCGGATCGCCTCCAGGCGAACCTGCGGATCTCCGTCCCTGATGGCGCGCACGACTGCCGCGTGATCCGCGATGAAGGCCGCCGCCCATGCCGCCGCCGCCCGGTCGCGAGGCGCCGCGGAGTCGCCGAGCGCGCGGAGGACTCCCGCCGAAACCTCCCACCGCTGCGCACGCGTGACGCCGGCGATGGCCGCGGCCGCACGCACCCAACCGTCCTCGTCATCGATAGCCCTCTTGAGCTGGTCCAGAGGGATGCGGTCGGGCGGCGCCATCTGCAGTGCAAGCCGCCTCACCACCGAATCGCTTGACGCCATCAGCTCCGGCAGCATCGCGGCAAAGGCCTCAGGCGATGCTTTCGCGAGCGCGGCCGACGCGAACTCCCGGGTCTTGTCGTCGGCGCCGCGGATGAATCCCTGCAGCTCGGCGACCTGTTCCGGCGTGGGCCGCCCAACAGCCTGCTGAAAGTCGGCAAGGCTCAGGGCATGCGTGCGGAGTCGCGCGTAGATCGCATCCACGTAGAGGCCTCGGACGCGCCATGCGGCAACGATGAGCAGCACGCTCGTCGCGACCCCGATCCAGGCCAGCACCTCGACAGTCGACGCGATGGGCCCCTGCAGAACCAGCAGCGCGAGGCCGCTCAGAAAGGCCGCGCCGGGAAGGACCAGGTTGTCGAGGAGGAGCTGCAGCTTCGGCACCACCTGCGCCGGCAGCGCTCCGCCGAGAACGTTCTGCGTCGGGTCGTCGAGGCCGGTCTGGAGACTGTTGCGGACGATGAACAGGAAGAGCGCGGTGGCGAGGACCGGGTTGATGGCGACGGCTGCGAACCCGATCAACGTGAAGGCCGGAAGGATCAGGATCGCGTTCTTCACACCCAACCGGCCCAGCACCCATGGCGCGACGAACAGGCTCACGACGAGCTGCACCACGTAGCATGCGAGCCACGCATTTCCGATGAGGATCGTCAGCGCCTGCAGGTTGTTGTGCGTCGCGGCGACGAAAAGGACGGCGACGACATAGTCGCCGATGCGGCTCGCCACCTGGAGCACCAGGGCCAGCAGGACAAGCGCGAGCACCAGCCGGCTGCCTGTCAGGTACTCGACCGCGCGTCGCAGAATCGCGACCGCGCCATGCCGCTTCCGCTCCAGCTCGTGCTCCACGAGAAGCTGGTCGACCTCGTCGACGAACGCCGGGCGGAAGAGTGTTCGCTCCAGCCCGACCGACATCACGGCTGCCGCGATGGATCCGAAAGCCCACACAAAGATCAGAGGTTCGGTCGCGAAGACGGCCACGATCGTGGTCGTGAAGCCGGACAGGATGTAACCGACACTCGAGCCGGCAGCGATGACCGGGAAGATCCTTTTGCCCTCGAGCACGTTGAAGTGCTGGCTGACGAAGCTCCAGAAGTTGAGCATGACCAGCTCGAACGCAACCGAATAGACGACGTAGGCCGCGAACGCCACGGTGGCGTCCTCGCGAATCGTGTACGCGATGAAGACCGCGACCGCGGCGACCGCGTTGGCGAGCAGGACGATGCGAAATGCCGACCCGACCCCGAATCTCCTGACCAGGGCGCCCTGCATCGCTGCCATGGGCCAGACGGTCAGCGCGAGCACGATGAAGAAAAGTGGATAGGCGTGCGGGCCGGCCCTGTGCAGAAAGATCGATTGCGAGGCGCTGAACGCCGTGTACATGGCCCAGCCGAGCACGATCGCGAAGCCGGCCACCTGCAGCGTGCGCCGGAGCTCGGTACGCCGGACGTGGAGGATCTTGGCCAGGAGGGGCGACACGGCCTGGGGCTGGGCGAACCTGGTCGCCACTATTGGCCGGGGCCGCGCGTCTGCAGCATATTCGCGGTTACGGCCACTTCAGGTCTGCTGGACGCTGGCGATCCTCTGCAGGGCGGCGATGCGTTCCGCGATCGGCGGATGCGTGTCGAAGAGGCGGGCGAAGAAGCTCCCGTGGTGCTCCTCGGGGTTGTCGATCATCATCGCCGCAACCGCGTGGTTGAACCGCTCGGGCGGCTTGTCGTTCTGCGCGATCTTCTGGAGCGCGGAGATGAGGCCCTGGGGATTGCGTGTGAGCTCGACGCCGCTGACGTCCGCCAGCGACTCGCGCTGACGAGACAGTGCCAGCTGCATCAACGGGCCGACGATGACCGCGATCAGAGTGAACAGGACCCCGATGGCCAGCACCACCAGGGCGCCCTGGCCGCGAATCCTCATCCGGCCGACGCTGTTCCAGAACACGCTGGAGATCAGCGCGGCCATGCCGATCATCGTCGTCACCACCAGAAGCAGGCGCACGTCGAAGTTCTTCACGTGGCTCATCTCATGCGCCAGCACGCCCTCCAGCTCTTCGCGGTTCATCATCTGCAGCAAGCCTGTGGTCACCGTGACCGAGGCATGATTCGGGTCTCGGCCGGTGGCAAAGGCGTTGGGACTCGGGTCGTTGATGATGTAGACCTTCGGCATCGGCAGGCCGTCCCCGATGGCGAGCGCCTGGACGACGTTGTACAGCTGCTGGTACTGACGAGGGTCGGCCGGCTGCGCGCCAATCGCTGCGAGCACTGTCGAGGAGCCGAGGAAGTAGGCGTACAGCGCGGCACCGACGCCAAGGAGGCCGAGGACGATCGCACCGGCGATCGCGCCGTTGCCGCCATTCGCGAGTGTCCCGACGACCGCGCCGACCGCCAGCCAGACCAGGAGGAAGCCGATGATCACGATCACGCTGTTGCGCTTGTTGCGCGCGATCTGGTGATACACCTACGTTGCCTGGCGGCGTCCGCGCCTCAAGGTTTTCCGGACTTGTTCGGCGACGTAGCGGCCCCAGATCTGCACCCACACCAGGCCGTTGCCGAACGCGGAAACGTCTTCCGAATGGTGCTTGAAGTGATACGTCCACATCGCGCGATGCCGTTCGTATGAGATCTGCCGCTCTCGATCAGGCGGCGCCGGCCTGGCGCGGTGGGCGGCGTTCGCCGTCGGCAGGTAGAAGACCTTCCAGCCGCCAAGCTTCAACCGGTAGCAGAGGTCGAGGTCTTCGCCGAACATGAAGTAGCGCGGGTCGAAGAACCCCACGCGGTCGAGCGCCGACTTGCGGAGCATCAGGCAGGCCGCGCTGCCCGAGTCGATCTCGTGGACGTCGGATTCGTCGACGTGTCCCATGTTGTAGCGCCCGAAGCGCGGGCTTTTGGGGAAGAGCTTGCTCAGGCCGACGGTCTGATAGAACAGCGTGCTGGGGATCGGAAAGGCGCGCCGCGCATCGGGGTCGAGGCGACCGTCCGGCAGCGTGAGGCGCGGCCCGACGGCGCCGGCGTCGGGTCGGGTGAGCAGCAGGTCGGCCAGCCGGCCGGCGCACTGCGCCTCCAGCACGACGTGCGGGCTGAGGAGCAGGACGAACCGGCCCTGGCATCGCTCGAGACCGATGTTCGCCGCCCGTCCGTAGCCCAGGTCCTTCGACTCGACCACGACGGCCACCTGGGGGAACTCGTCCGTAACCGCGGCGGGCGAGCCGTCAGAGGAGTCGTTGTCCACCACGACGGCATCTACTGGCACGTCGGCGCTCGCGAAGAAGGACTTCAGGCACTGCAGCAGCTCGTCTTTCGAGTTGCGGCTCACGACAAGCGCGGTCACGAGTGGTTTGGCGGATTCTGGCATCGGCTAGGAATTATCCCCGGACGCGCCCACTACAATCCTCGGGACGTGCAGCGACTGGATCTCGGCCAGCGCCTGGCCCAGGTCCAGCGAAACCGGCTGGTCCGGCAAAACCTGGTCCTGTTCTTCGGCGGTCTCGTCGCAGGCATCGGGGGATTCGTGTACCACGCGATCGCCGGACGCGTCCTCGGACCCGCCACCTATGGCCAGGTCGCCTTCCTGATCGCTGTCTATGCGGTAGGTACCGGGCCGGCGCTCATCCTCGTCGTCGTCCTGGCGCGCTACACCGCGATGCTGAACGCCCGCGGCGACCCAGGCGTCCGGTCGCTGCTGGCTCGCACGGTGCGGCTCATCGCCATCCCGTGCCTGCTGTTCATCCTTCTGACCACGCTTTTTGCACGTCCGATCGCCATCTACGCGCACGTCGGATCGACCATCCCGATTCTGATCCTCGGATTTTCGATCGCGCTGATCTGGCAGGTCGCAATTCCGAGGGGTGTCCTTCAAGGCCTGCAGCGATTCCCCTCGCTCTCGCTCAACCTGTCGGCCGAGCTGTTCATCAGGACCGCGGTTGTATTTCTGCTGCTCAAGGCGGGGTACGCGGTCTCGGGCGCGATGGCCGCCGTGTTCGCCGGACTGGCGTTCGTTTTCTGCCTGGGACTCTTTTCCCTGCGCGACCATTTCCGCGGCGTCGGCCGGCGGGTACGCCTCCGGGTGATGGCGAACTTCTCCCTGACGGCGACGGTCGGCATCATCGGGGTGCTCATCCTCTACAACCAGGATGTGATCCTGGCGAAGCACTACCTGAACGACCACGATGCCGGCATCTACGGCGGGCTCAACAAGATCGGAACGATCCTTTACTTCCTCACCCTCAGCGTCAGCCAGGTGCTGTTCCCTCGCGTGGTCGAGGCGGTGGCCAAAGAGCAGCATCCCGGCCGGATCCTGCTCTCCTCGGCGGGAATCCTCACCGCGCTCGGCGCGTGCGCGCTGCTCGTCTTCGCGGCCGGCCCTGGGCTGGTCGTTGGTGTCCTTTTCGGTCCGCGCTTTGGCGACGCCATCCCGCTGGTCTTTCCAGTCGGCCTGATCGGCCTGGCGCTGTCGCTGGACAACCTGCTGGTGCAGTTCTTCATGGCAGTGCACGACCGGTCGTTCATGCCGATCCTTGCCCTCGGTGTAGTGGCCGAGGGCGTGTTGATCGTGATCTTCCACGCTCACGTCGGCCAGGTCGTGCTCGACGTGCTGGCGGCGCTGGTCGGGCTGCTGGTTCTGCTTACCGTGCGGTGTTACGTCTTGCTGCCCCGGCTCAGCGCCACGAGCGTGGCGGAACCGGCGCTCGGCTGACCCGAGAAAAACCTAAGTCCCGCCAGCCGATGGGCTGCGGGACTTAAAGGTGCTCGGCAACGACCTACTCTCCCGCCGGGTTACCCCGGCAGTACCATCGGCGCTGGAGGGCTTAACTTCCGTGTTCGGAATGGGAACGGGTGTCTCCCCTCCGCCATGGTCACCGAACGGAGGCGATTATACCGGGGCCGGGTGGGGAGAGCCTGACTTGCTATCGGGTTCTGCGCCGCCGCGCGCGCAGGCTCTTGATCTTCCTTGCCTCCGCCGGCGGGACGTAGTGCGAGCGCCGTCGCATCTCGCGCACGAGTCCCTGTTCCTGCACCTTGCGGCGGAACTCGCGCAGCGCCTGCTCGAACTCTTCAGGATCCTTGACGACTATTCGCACAACCCGACAAGGATACAGGCCCGCGAGTGGGGGCTGCTTTCTTAACCTTTCGTTCCAGGACGTCGGGCCGGATCGTGCGCGCGAGCGCGATGACCGCGAACGCCATGGCAAATAATCCGACCACGATGCGGTGCCCCAGGCGCGTCGACCGGCGCCGGCGGCGCGGCAAACGCGGGCCGTGCACGGCGCCTCGGCTCGAGCAGCCTCAGCAGGGGTGGCTTAGGGGTTGACTCCAGACAGGGTCACGGAGGCGGTGTGCGTGCCGCCCTGGTCGACCCAGGTCACCGACACCGCATCGCCAGGCTTGTGCGATCTGATTGCGGTGCCAAGCGCGTCGGCCGATGTGACCGCGGTCCCGCCAAGCCCGGTGATCACCGAGCCCCGGGTGATGCCGGCCGCCGCGGCGGGTGTGCCCGGCTGAGGCGTGGCGGTGACCAGCGCGCCCGAGCTCACGCTGAGGCCGAGCTGGGCCGCGCTGAAGGAATCGAGCGATTGGACCTGCACGCCCAGGTAGCCCACCTGCCCGTAGGTCAGGTCGGACGCCTGTTCGTGACCGCGGATCCGGTTGACGATCCCGAGCGCGGTGTTGGAGGCGATGGCGTATCCGACGTCAGAGGGCGAGGCACGGAAGCCCTGCGCCTGTCCCGCCGTGACCATGCCCACGACCTGGCCCGAGCTGTTGACGAGCGCTCCGCCCGAGTCACCCTCGTAGATGACAGCGTTGCTCTCGATCATCCCGCTCAACGTCTCGGAACCGCCTCCGCCAGTGGCCGCGGTGATGGTCTGGTCGAGGGCGGTGACGTGGCCCTGCGTGACGTGCGGCGTTCCACCCTGGCCGAGCGCGTTACCGACGGCGACCACCGTGTCGCCGACCTGCAGGGAAGACGAGTCCGCGATGGCCACGGTGGGCAGTCCTGACACATTGGCATCGATCTGGATGACGGCGACGTCCTGCGCGACGTTGACTCCGACCACGTGCGCCGGGTAAGACTTCGAACGGCTTTGCACCACGACAGTGATGCTGGTCGAACCGGCGACGACGTGATTGTTGGTCAGGATCTCGCCGGTCGAGCTGATGATCATGCCCGTCCCGGCGGCCTGGCCGTTGCCAAGCACCGTGTTGATGTCGACGATGGCGGGGTCGACTTTGGCCGCGATGGCGTCGGCGCTCGAGCTGCCTCCGCTCGAGCCGGTGCCCGGAGTGGCGGCCTGGATAGGGGACTCGGGCTGGGCCACCTGCGCGGTGTGGCCAGGGTTGACCGCTCGTGCCAGGCTCCAGCCGATGCCTGCTCCCGCCACCGCCGCCACGACCGCGATGAGCACGACGAAGGCCGCGACGCGGTTCCAGATCGAGGAATTGGGCGCCGGCGGCAGCGCCGGCATCCAGCCCGGCGGCGGGCCGATCGTCTCTTGTGGATTCTGGTCTGACATCTGGCTGTCCCTCCGGTAACTCCCCTGGAACGCTTCTTTTGAGCTCCAGGTTGCCCCGGCAAGCTGGGAGACAACTCGACGGATGCTTAGCGCTTCCTGGGAAGCAGCGGGAGCTAGGCGGTGACCTTTTCGGTGCCCTTTTCGGTGCCCTTTGCCGCGGCGGCCGCCTCCAGGTGCTCAGCCACCCGCGTCAGGATCCTCCGCAGCTCGCTCCGGTCTTTGGGTACGAGCTGCGAGATGGCGGCGGCAATGCGCGCCGCCCCCATGCCCCACAGCCGCCGGAAAAGCCTGTCTGCCTTGGGTGTCAGCTCCAGCCAGGTGAGGCGCCGATCCTCCTGGTCCGGCACCCGGCGCAGATAGCCCTGCTCTTCGAGCCGGTCCACCAGAGGGACCAGCGTGCCAGGCGTCACATGCAGGCGGCGGGCAAGCTCCACGCCGGTCTGCGGCCCCCACCGCCGGATCATCACCAGGGCGCGGAACTGCGGCATCGTGAGCTCGACGTCCATGAAAAAGCGCATGGTCTCATCAGAGAAGGCCAGCTGCTGCCGGCCCCACGCTCTCATGATCGACCGCAGTTCTTCGCCGTCGAGCTCGGGAGCGTTCACCTATTCGAGTCTACCAAATGGCTTGACGTTGGTCAATCATTTGATATACTCAAATGGTTTGGGGACGATGGCGTGCTGATCCGGCTCCTGCAGACCTACCTTCGACCCTACGTCCGCGAGGTCGCGATCGTCCTCGTGCTCGTTTTGATCCAGTCGATCGCCAACCTCTACCTCCCCAACCTGAACGCCGACATCATCAACAACGGCGTCGCCAGGGGCGACATACCTTATATATGGAGGACCGGCGCGGTGATGCTCGGCATCACGCTCGTGCTCGGCGTCCTCGCTGTCGCCGGCGTCTACTGGGCGTCGCTCGCCTCCCAGGCCATCGGACGGGACCTGCGCGCGGCGGTCTTCGGTCGGGTGCAGGACTTCTCCGCGCGCGAGATGAACCGGTTCGGCACCCCGTCGCTCATCACCCGCAACACCAACGACGTGCAGCAGATCCAGCTGTTCCTGCAGATCGCCCTGACGATGATGGTGAGCGCGCCGATCATGGCCATCGGCGGCGTGATCATGGCGCTGCGCGAGGACGTGACCCTATCCGGCCTGCTCATCGTGGTCGTTCCGGTCCTGGCGGCGATCGTCGCGTTCATGTTCATCAAGGCCATCCCGCTTTTCCGTTCGATGCAGGTGAAGATCGACCGCATCAACCAGGTCTTGCGCGAGCAGATCATGGGTGTCAGGGTCATCCGCGCCTTCATCCGCAAGGACCATGAGAATCGGCGCTTCGAAGAGGCGAACTACGACCTGACGTCGACCGCTTTGCGCGTCAACCGGATCTTTGTCGTGGCCTTCCCGGCCGTGCTGGCGGTGATGAACCTGACGACGGTGGCGGTGCTCTGGTTTGGGGGCCACCTGGTCGACAGCGGCCAGATGCCCATCGGGAACATGACCGCCTTCCTCATGTACATCATGCAGATCCTGATGTCGCTGATGATGGCGATCGCGATGGTCATCCTTGTGCCGCGCGCTGAGGCCAGCGCGGCCCGGCTCCAGGAGGTCGTCACCACCACCCCATCGATCGAAGAGCCCGCGCGCACGGTCGAGCCCGCGCTGCTCACCGGCGTGGTCGAGTTTCGAGACGTCACCTTCGGCTATCCGGGTGGGGAGAAGCCCGTGCTGAAGGACCTCGCCTTCGAGCTCGAGCCCGGGCAGACGACGGCGATCATCGGCGGTACCGGCTCGGGCAAGACCACCCTGCTCAACCTCATCCCCCGCTTCTTCGACGTCAGCGCGGGCAGCGTGCTCGTCGACGGCGTCGACGTTCGCGAACAGGAGCTGGAGCGGCTCTGGAGCCGGATGGGCATCGTGCCGCAGCGCGCGTACCTGTTCAGCGGAACGGTCGGCAGGAACCTGCGGTTCGGCAACGAACAGGCCACCGACGAAGAGCTGTGGCACGCGCTCGAGGTCGCCCAGGCGAGAGATTTCGTGAAGGAGATGGCCGGGGGCCTCGACGCCCCGATCGACCAGGGAGGAACCAACGTATCCGGCGGACAGCGCCAGCGGCTCGCGATCGCGCGCGCGCTCGTCAAGCGGCCCGCCGTATATCTCTTCGACGACTGCTTCTCCGCCCTCGACGCCGGCACCGACGCCAGGCTGCGCGCCGCGCTGCGCGCGGACACGCGCAACGCGACGGTGGTGATCGTCGCCCAGCGGGTCAGCACGATCATGCATGCGGACCGCATCATCGTTCTCGACGAAGGCCGGGTCGTGGGAGTGGGCACGCACGACGAGCTGATGGCTTCATGCGAGCCCTACCGCGAGATCGTCGACTCCCAGCTTGGTGAGGCGGTCGCATGATCAACCGTCCCGGAGCGGCCGCTGGAGCGGGCGCGCAGCGGCGGCAGCCCGGCGCGTGGATGGGCGGCATGGCGGGCCCGCCTGCCGCGAAGCTGAGCCACCCCGGCAAGACGCTGCGTCAGCTGCTCGGGCGGCTGAAGCCGGAGCTGCGGCTGATCAGCGTGGTTGCCGTG
>JACXTT010012760.1_pt1 | contig 11128 bp, 6 predicted proteins | sample 9270951 | NCBI WGS metagenome assembly JACXTT01 (sample SAMN15532306, study PRJNA645909) | rock metagenome | isolation source: weathered quartz diorite | place: Puerto Rico | collected 2017-06-21 | reverse complement strand
CGAACTGAAGGCGCTCGTCGCTAAGATGAATGCTCAGGCTGCGTGAAGGTGTAAAGTGCAATTCACGCTCGATGGGAGGCTACGCCGCTCCAAAGTCCACAGGAAACGGGACGCATCCCCCCAAGGAGCTTTTCTCTACCCGAGCTCACTGTGTCGGGATGCTCCAACGACACTTGGGCTCCAACATTCGTAGTGGCCAAGGCCATCGGTGACCACTCAGTGTGGACTGGCTCCGAGATGATCCTTTACGGCGCCATGGCGGGTCGTTACAACCCTGCGACCGACACATGGGCGGGGATTTCGACCGGTCCAAACGCCCCGACCTCCCGAATCAGGTATTCAATTGTGTGGACGGGCACGGAGATGATCGTTTGGGGCGGCTACGGCGCGGGTCTCTACCTGGCCGATGGCAGCCGCTACAGTCCGCTATCGGACAGTTGGACGAAAGTCCCGACGGGTGCGAACTCGCCATCGGCGCGGGCCGATCATTCGGCGGTTTGGACCGGGAAGGAGATGATTATTTGGGGGGGCTATTTCGCGTTTCCATCCCAATACCTCAATACAGGCGGCCGGTTCGACCCATCTACGGGTAGCTGGACAGCGACTTCGACCGGGGTCAACGTGCCCACCGCAAGGTCGCTTCACACATCGGTCTGGACAGGCACGGAAATGGTCGCTTGGGGAGGGTTCGTGGGCGGCGTCGGCACTACAAACACCGGAGGTCGCTACAACCCATCGACGGACAGTTGGATAACGACTTCCGTGGGACCGAGCGTTCCGAGCGCGCGTCAGTACCACACGGCCGTCTGGACAGGAACCGAGATGATCGTATGGGGAGGCTATGGCATCGGCTACTTGAACAGCGGTGGGCGCTACCGACCGGCCACCGACAGTTGGACTGCGACCTCCGTCGGCGCAAACGTTCCTGCGGGGCGGCAGTACCACACTGCCGTCTGGACGGGTACGACGATGATCGTGTGGGGCGGCATGCGCACAGTCACTGGGGGAACGACGGTATTCTACAAGGACGGCGGCCGCTACGACCCGCCCAGTGACACATGGCTTCCAACGTCCACGGGCCCCAACGTCCCGGATGAACGGCAGTACCACACGGCCGTGTGGACCGGTTCAGAGATGATCGTGTGGGGCGGATCGAATCAATCGGGCGATCTCAACACCGGTGGACGATACAGTGTTGTCACCGATAGTTGGATACCGACTTCGGTGACGGGGAATGTGCCTTCGATCCGCGAACGTCACACATCGCTCTGGACAGGAAGCGAGATGATCGTTTGGGGCGGGTCCACTCCAAACGGCGACGTCAACACCGGAGGCCGTTACTACCCTGTGACGGACAGCTGGACGCCGGTATCGCTTGGAGCGAATGTTCCTTCGCCTCGCAGCGGCCACACACTCGTCTGGACAGGCACGACCGCGATCGTTTGGGGCGGGGGCAACAACAGCACAGGAGGAGTTTACAGTCCGGAGTCGGACAGTTGGACACCGACGTCGACCGGGTCCAATTCGCCGTTTGCGCGAAGCGATCACACGGCCGTGTGGACAGGTACGGAGATGATCATCTGGGGGGGCATGTCGACCTTGATTCCGTACATGAACGACGGTGGTCGGTATGATCCTTCCACCGACAGCTGGCGACTCACATCGACCGGCGCAAACGTGCCGACGGGTCGCATCTGGCACGAGGCGGCGTGGACCGGTACGGAGATGATCGTCTGGGGTGGGTTTTCGTACGACGGCCAGTATAACTATCTGAATACGGGTGGCCGATACGATCCAGCCACGGACTCCTGGAACCCTACATCGACGGGGGCGGGCGTTCCGACAGGCCGCTATTCCCACTCCACGGTTTGGACTGGTTCGGAATTCATCATCTGGGGAGGCTTGGATGTTGGGGGAGTTTACTTGGATACCGGCGGTCGGTACGAGCCGTCCGGGGACAGTTGGGTCGCCACGTCAACGGCGGACAGCGTCCCAACCCCGCGCCGCTTTCACACCGCCGTTTGGACTGGACAGGAGATGATCGTTTGGGGCGGATTCACCTTCACCGGGGATTATGCAAATACCGGCGGTCGATACTCCCCGTCTCTTGATAGCTGGATGCCGACGTCAATCGCCTCGGGCGTCCCAGCTGCACGCTTCGATCACTCCGCCGTCTGGACGGGCCAATCGATGATCGTGTGGGGTGGAGCCGGATTGTACGGAGATACGAACACCGGCGGCCGCTACTGTGCCTGTTCGAGCGGCCTACTCTTTTATCGTGACCGCGATGGCGACGGCTACGGCGATCCAAGCATGTCAGCCCCGAGCTGCAGTGGTTCCATACCTGCCGGGTACGCGGATAACGGATTAGACTGCAACGACTCCGATTCATCGATCCATCCGAACGCAGCGGAGATCAACGACGGAATCGACAATCAGTGCCCAGGCGACGACGGGTTCGGCACGATCGACGAGATTTCCGGTGTGAGTGGGTTTTTGACGACTGGGGACAAGACGCTGTTCTCGTGGACCGCGCAGAGCGGCGCCTCGTCGTACGAGGTGGCGCGATCGATGGCTCGGGATTTTCCGAATGACTGCACGCTCTTCTCCACGACTCAACCGTTTGTCGTGGACTCGGACGTACCGCCCAGCGAGCGTGTGCTCTATTACTTGGTTCGCCCGTCGGCGCCGCACACCGGAAGTTGGGGGCAGTACAGCGACGGGACGCCGCGAATCGTGAATTGTCCGTAGCGTTCTAGCTGACTTCGGCCTTCGCAACGGGGCGGTGAGGTTCGGGCGTGTACTCCCGCTTCCCGTAGCGGCCACCTTCGGCGGTACGCACCGAGTTGAGGGCTTCTTCGGCAAGACGGAACAGGTTCACGGGATCGACGCGCGTGTGGCGCGGATCGATCGTCACGGTGCCGATGCTCACCTTGACGGGGGACGAAGGCTCCAGGCCGTTCGGCTCGCCGTCGAGCGCGACGAAGATGCGATCGATCGCGGGGCGCGGGTCGAGGCACTCGCCGAGAACGACGCCGAACTCGTCTCCGCCGATCCGTCCGACAAAGTCGGTGCCGCGGGTCGAGGCTTGGATCGCCTTCCCGACGGCGCGCAGCACGCGATCGCCGATCATGCGGCCGCCTTCGGCGTTGATGCGCTTGAATCCGTCGACGTCGACGAGCAGAAACGCCATCGGTTTTTCCAGGCGCGCGTCGCGCCGGAGCGCTTCATCCAATCGCGTCAGGAACGTGCGCCGGTTGTACGTGGTGGTGACGTCGTCGTAGGTCGCCGACTCCCGTGCCTTCGCTTCGAGCGCCGCGATTCGCGTCTCCAAAGTCGCAGCTTCGCGCTGGAGATGGCGCTCGCGCACCTCGACAGTCGCAACTTTTTTCGAAGCGCTCGAGCCGATGACGACGAGCGCCGTCGCCCCGACCGCGCTCCCTGCCGCGGCACCTATCGTCCAGACGCTCGGAGCGAAGTAGCTCGCAGCGAGCGCCGGCACGACGGCGACGATCGCGGAGGCGGTCAGCGGCAGAATGGAAGATCTAGTCTCGCTCATGGACTCGGCAAACCTTCGTCCCGCGATGGCGCGCGTCAAGCGGCAGTCACCATAAGAAATAGAGGAGTGGAAGAGGCCGACAAATGGGCACCTTCAAAACCGCGTGCTAGCCTCCCTCCAATGGCCTCCGAGTTCGAAGAAACCCGCTCGTTCGACGCCTCGGACGCCCCGCGCGTGGCCACCGGCACCGTTCTCGCGCAGCGCTACAAGCTGAACGCCGAGCTGGGACGCGGCGGGATGGGGATCGTGTTCCGCGCGACCGATCAGAAGCTCAAGCGGGAGGTCGCGGTCAAGGTCTTGCCGGCGGCGTCGTCGCCCGCGCTGCGCGAGCGGCTGATCCACGAGGCGCGCGCGGCGGCGGCGCTCAACCATCCGGGGATCGTCGCCGTGCACGACGTCGGCGACCATGCGGGGATCCCGTTCTTCGTGATGGAGCTGGTGCAGGGAGTCAGCCTCCACGAGGCGCGGCCGACGGAGCTGGCGGAGATCGTTCGCATCGCGTGCAAGATCTGCGACGCGCTCGAGCATGCGCACGCGGCGGGGATCGTCCATCGCGATCTGAAGCCCGAGAACGTGCTGCTCGCCGGATCGAAGGAGACGCGGTCGGTGAAGCTGGCCGATCTCGGCGTCGCGGCGCGCGCCGACGGATCGCGGCGGATCACCGATTCGGGAGCGATTGTCGGAACGGTCTGGTACATCGCGCCCGAGCAGGCGATGGGGGAGGCGGTCGACGGCCGCGCGGACCTCTACGCGCTCGGCGCGATGCTCTACGAGCTGACGACCGGCAAGCTGCCGTTCACCGGAGCGCGGCCGCTCGAGGTGGTCAGCCAGCACGTCCACGCCCCGGTCGTGCCGCCGCGGGTCGTGCGGCCTTCGATCCCGAGGGCGCTCGATGCGGTCATTCTGAGGCTGCTCGCGAAGGATCCCGCGCAGCGGTTCGCCAGCGCCGCCGAGACGCGCTCGGCCCTGGCGCGGTCGCTCGACGAGGCGGAGGAAGCGCAGGCCGGCGAAGCGGTCGCGGCGGTGAAGATCCTCGAGGCGCTCTCGCGAGGCAAGCTGGTCGGGCGCGCGGAGGAGCTGGCCGAGGCGCGCACGCTGTGGAGCCGCGCGCGCGAAGGGTCGGGCCACGCGCTCCTCATCAGCGGAGAGCCGGGGGCGGGGAAGACGCGGCTAGCGCGAGAGCTCCTGATCCAAGCGGCCCTCGACGGAGCGTTCGTCCTGACGGGGGCCTGCTACGAGTACGAGGCCGCGACACCGTACCTGCCGATCGCGGAGGCGTTCCGCCGCTTCGTGCGCGACGAGAAGGACGACGCCAAGCTCGTGAGCGAGCTCGGCGACGCCGCCGCTCGCATCGCCAAGCTGGCGCCGGAGATCCAGACGAGACTCGGCCCGTTTCCGGAGCGGCAGGAGCTGTCGCCGCACGAGGAGCGCCTGCTGTTCTTCGATGCGGTCGCTCAGGTGTTGAGGAGCGCGGCGCGGGCCCGCACGTTGCTCCTCTACGTCGACGATCTCCACTGGGCCGACGCCAGCACGCTCGGGCTCCTGAGCCATCTCCTGAGATGGCTGCGCACGGAGCGAGTGCTGTTCGTCGCCTCGTACCGCGAGGTCGAGCTGGATCGGGCCCACCCCCTTTCGGCGGCGCTCGTCGACTGGAACCGGGAGCGGCTGACCACGCGCATCGCGCTCAAGAGATTCGCCCCCGAGCAAACGCGCGAGCAGCTCGGGGCGCTGCTCGGAGAAACCGTCTCGGCGGATTTCTCCGAAGCGGTGCACCGTGAGACCGAGGGGAATCCGTTCTTCGTCGAGGAGGTCCTGAAGGCGCTGATCGAGCAGGGATCGGTGCGCCGCGAGGGGGGGCGCTGGAAGCGCGACGAGGTGTCGGGCCTCACGATCCCGCAGAGCGTGAAGGCGGCGATCGGCCACCGCCTCGACCGCGTGTCTCCGGGATGCAGCGAGGTGCTGCGCGCGGCGGCCGTGCTCGGGAAGAGCTTCGGCTTCCGAGAGCTGGTCGAGGTCGCGGGCGAGCGGGGAGAGGACGCGCTGATCGACGCCCTCGACGAGGCCGTCTGCTGCCAGCTCCTGGTCGCGGGGCGCGACGAGTCGTTCGGCTTCACCCACGACAAGATCCGCGAGGTGCTCTACGAAGAGCTGAACCCGATCCGCCGCCGGCGCCTTCACCGGCGTACCGCCGAGGGGCTCGAGCGCCTGGGCCGGCAGCAAGCGGTCCCCGCCGAAAAGCTCGCCCATCACTTCATCGAAGCGGGGGAGCACGAGCGCGGCCTCGTCTGGGCGAAGAAGGCCGGATCCGACGCCGAGCGGCTGTTCGCCTACGACGAGGCGATCACCGCGTTCTCCCGCGCGCTCGAATGCGCTCAGTTTCTGAGCCTCGCCGACGAGCAGCTCGCTCTCGAGGAGGCGATCGCGAGGACGCACGTCATCAGCGGAAACTTCGTTCCGGCCCTCGGCCACTTCGAGGCCGCGCTCGCCCTGACGCGCGATCCGGCGCAGCGCGTCAGGCTCCAGTGCCAGGCGGCCAGCTCCCTCGTCGCGATCGGCGACTCGCGCGGGCTCGACTACGTCCGGAGCGCCCTCGAGGTGCTCGATCCGAGGACGCAGCCGGTCGAGACCGCGAACGCGATGATGATCGAGGCGCGCTTCCACCACCTGGCCGGCCAGCACCGCAAGGCGGCGATGCTTCTCGACAAGGCGGCTGTGCTCGCGGCGCCCCCCGCGGACGGATCGGCGCTCTCGACCTTGCAGGCCTCGACGATGACGCAGATCTTCGCCTACACCGCCGGCGCGCTCCAGCATCTGTGCCTGTTCGACGATTCCAACATGTGGGCCCGGAAAGCGATCGCGTTCGGAGAGGCGAACAACGTGCTCCTCGCGCAGGCCGTCGGCCACGAGTTCATGGGGGAGAACGGCTTCACCACCGGCGCCTGGCGGGAAGCCCTCGAGCACGCGCGGATCGAGCGCGAGATCGCAGGCCGGCTCCACTCGCGCGAGCGGGTGACCTGGACGCATCTTTACGCCGGCTCCGCGCATCTCTTGCTCGGCGAGGCGGAGCGCGCGCAGGAAGAGCTCGAAGCCGGGATCGCGCTCGCCGAGGCGATCGGAGAGCGGCGCGTTGCGTTGCTTTTTCCGCCGTACATCGCGCTGGCGCAGGCGAGGCTCGGAGATCTGGACAAGGCGGAGCGGACGGCGACGCAGGCCATCGAGCGGGCGGACGCCTCCAAGCTGCTCTACATGCGGACCGAAGCGCGTCGCTGTCTCGCCGAGATCCTGATCGAGCGCGGACGGCGAGAGGAGGCGATCCGCCTGTTCGAGTCCATCCTCGAGCTGACCGGCGGCACCGACAGCAGCGTCAGCCGCATCTGGCTCGGACCGCCCCACGTCGAATCGCTTCTCGCCCTCGGTCGGCGCGACGAGGCACGGGCACGCTTCGATGCGTACGCCGCCCTCGTCGCCCGGTGTCAGTGCCCCCGGTTCGCCAAAGAGGTCGAAAGGCTGCGCGAAGCTCTCGCCGGCTAGAACGTCCAGAGGATTCGAAACGACGGCGTGACGCCGAGCCAGTAGTCGTAACTCCGCTCTGTTCCCACGGACCCGTCCGGGCGCATGACGAAGGTGTCCTCGTTGACACAGCAGGGGTTTTCGCGATCGGTGAGATTCTCGACCTCGAGCTCCACGCGCAGCAGGCCCCGCCGCACGGCGAGATCACGGCCGAGCTTCGCGTCGAGGCGGGCATAGATCGGGAAGCGAATCGAGTTGCGCGGGCCGACGACCGGCTCGACCGAGGTCGAGCCGTCGGGGAGCGTCACGACGCTTCCGCTGACCGGAGTCGACGGCCACCCGGTGTGAGCCGTCCCGCTGATCGAGGCGTACCAGCCGCGGCGCCAACGGTAGGAGACGAGGAACTTTCCGGCGTACGGCTGATCCCAGCTTCTCGGCACCTCGGCGCCGCCGACGAGGTCCGTGGCCGAGGACCAGGTGGCGCTCGCCCACCACTGGAACGACCCCGCGCCCTCGCCCTGGAGCGAAATCTCGATCCCCTGGAGCGTGGCGCTCTCCGGCGCGACCGTCACCCGGTCGGTCTCGGCGTCGGGGAACAGCTCCACCGGGCGGAAGAGGTTCTCGTACCGCGGCCGCAGCCGGGTCAGGTCGTTGCGATAGGCGTCGATTCGAAGGCTGAAGCGATCGGTGACGCCTTGCAGGTAGGCGAGATCGATCTGTCGCGAGCGCTCGGCGGGGTGATAGGCGGTCTCGCCGTCCTGGATCTGCAGCTCGTGGATTCTCTGGGATTGATAGTAGACGCCGGCGCCGAGACGCAGCTCGGAGCGCAAGCTCGGGCGCCATGCGGCGTTCAGCCGCGGGCTCCATTGCGCGCCGCCGACGTACGATTGGCGGTCCCAGCGCAGTCCGACCTCCGTCGCGAGGCGATCCGAGACGGCGGTGCGATGGGCGACGTAGGCCGCGAGCGAGTCGCCCGACGCGCTCACCAGCGTCGGTGGGGCGGCGCTCACCGGGCCGCGCGCGTAGTCGAAGTCCGCGCCGAGCCGCCGCACGTCGAAACCGGCCTTGAGGAGCTGCGACCGTCCCAGCGTCCACGTGGCGTCCGATCGAACCCCGACGAATCGCGTCTCCCGGTCGTCGCGGACGAAGACCGGCTCGTCGGCCGGCTGCACGAGGCCCTGCCGGTACCGCGTGAGGCGGCCCGCGGAGACGACGGTCTCCATCGCGAGCGCGGGGGCCCACGCGTTGATCACGCGCAGCCAAAGGTAAGCGCTTCGATTCGCAGAGTCCCCCTGCTCGACGCCTCCGGATTCCTGGAAATGCGCCGTGTCGTAACCCATCAATGCGTGGCCGCTGACCATCGTCCGCGGCGTCGCGACGAGCCCGCACTTGACGTAGAGATCGGCGAGCCTCGTGTTCAGTCCGCGCTCGCCCAGCTCGATCGAGCTCCCGACGGCGTCGGGGTATCCGTAGCGTCCGGAAACCAGGAGCGTCCCCCGCGGCGTCGGCGCCTCGTAGGATAGCCGGCTCCCGATCGTGCCCACCTCGAGCTGTGTCGCCGCGCTCTCTGCGGGCGAGGCGCTCGTCATCAGCGCGAACCCGCCGTGCCGGTCCCCTCGATCGGCCGTGAAGCCGCCGCTCAGCAGATCCACCGAGTCGACCGACCGGCCGTCGACGAAGCTGAACGGGCTCTGGAAGCTGCTCAAGTGAAAGGGATCGTACAGCTCGAGGCCGTCGAGCACGAGAGAGACGTCGTTTGCCGTGCTGCCGCGCGCGCTGAGCGCCGCCGAGTTGTCCGCGGCCGCGACTCCAGGCAGGAGGGCGAGCGTGCGGCTGGCGTCGCCGCCGATCGTGGGGACGAGGTCGACGTCCTGCGACGTCAAGGTACGAGCCGGAGCGAGATCGCTCGGAACGATCTCGTGGCGGCTGGGGGTGACGACGACGTTCTCGACGAAACGCGGGGTCGCGGGCAGGCCGCGTGAGGACGGTGCGGCCGGTTGCGTGACGCTTCGGTCGGCCTCGGAGGCGCGAACGATCAGGATCGCGCCTCGCGCCCCGTCCACCGCGCGCAGCCCCAGGGAGGGGAGGATCTGGTCGAGGATCGCGCGCGGCTCGGTCGCGGCCGGCTCGTCGGCGACGATGAGCTCGGGCGGCACGACCGCGGAGCTGTACATCACGTTCAGTCCCCGCGCGTGCATCTCGTCGAGGACGTCGGCGAGCCGCCGGCCGCGGTACGCCGGCGGCGCCCCAGCGGAAGCTTCGGGCGCAAGCGCGAGCGCGACGGCGAGGACGAGGGTCCCCACGCGGAGATTGTGCTGCGCACCCCGCTCCGATTCAACGTGAATGCGTGCTATCGGCCTTCGCTGGCGCGGATCCCCCGAATTCGCCGACGACGAGCGCCCCGTTTTCCCAGCGATGGCTGAGGCCGCAGGTGGCCAGGACCGATGTCGTGGCCTCGTCGAGCGTCATGCCCTCGATCGAGCCGCGCAGACTGATGCCGGGTGCCCGCTCGGCGACCCCCGCTCCGGTGTAGCGAAGAGCGACGCCGCGCTCTCGGGCGATCCATTCGAGGAACTCTCCGAGGCTTCGCCCTTCGATCCGCATCGCCGGCGCGATCGCCTCGATCCAGCCCCAATCGTCGCCGGGGGAGGGGTCGGCCGCGCGATGGATCCGACCGGCGCCGTCGAGGCGCATCAGCTCTCCGGCCTTCGCTTCCGCGGCATCGTCCCCGCTTCTCAAGGTGACGGCGCCTTCGCGCACCCTGACCGCCAAGCTCTCGGCTTCCAGGCTGACCGCGAACTGCGTGCCGGTGTCCTCGATGCGGCCGAGGCGCGTCCGTATCTCGATCGACTCGTGAGGCGCGTGCGCCGGTCCCGGGACGTCGACGTACAGCCGGCCCCTGTCGAGCTGGAAGACACGGTCGGAGATCACCCGAAGCCGGCAGCCGGCATCGAGACGCAACGAATGACCGGTGGGCGCGCGAAGCGCGAGACGCTCGCCGGATACCGTGGCGACCGTCGTCGTCCAGGGGACGGCCGACCCGGGACGAGGCAGGCTCGTTCCACCGACGGCGCGCTCGACGAGGACGCTCGAACCCTGCGGCGGAGCGATCACGGGAGCGCGACGGATGCCCAGCCCGACCGCGACGAGCGCCACCGCCGCCGCGAGCGCCAGGCTCCACCCGAAGAGCCTACGGCTGCGACTCCGCCGCGCCGCCACGCTCTGCCACTCCGTGCGCACGATCGATCGCACGCGCTCGAACCGGTCGCGCGGCACGGTCGGCCGACGTCCCGACGACTTGAGAATCGCCTCGATCGCGCGGTCGGACAGATCGTTCGGTTCGTCGCCACTCATGGTCGTCCTCGCGTTCACGGAAGGTCCGGCAGCGTCGACGGGCGGACGCCGCGAGCCCCCATCAGAACGGTGAACCCTTCGCGAAACGCCTCGCGGGCGCGCGTCAAGATCGACTCCGCCGCCTTCGGCGAGATGCCGAGGCGGCCGGCGATCTCGCCGACGGGAAGGCTGTCGATGTATTTCCACTCGAGGGCCGCCGCGTAGCGCGGTGGGAGCCGGTCCAGCAGAACGTGAACCAGACGGACCGTCTCCCCTCGAGCCGCAGCGGCTTCCGGCCCGCCGACTTCGGCGGTCAGGGCGTCCAGGGCCGCGGCCACCTCCGGGTCGTCCTCGACCAGCTCGACCGCGGTGCGAGCCCGGCGGTTGCGCTCGAAGTACGCCGAGATCTCGTGCCGGCAGAACGTGCACAGCCACGTGAAGAGCGCCGCTTCGCCGCGGTAGGTCGCGAGCTTCGCCACCGCGGCCGAGAGGGCGGCCTGAACCACATCCTCCGCGGCGTCCTCGTTGCGGTCCAGCCTGGCCAGGGCGAAGCGGAAAAGGGCCGGGAAGTAGCCGTCGAAGAATTCGGCAAAGGCGCGCTCCTCACCCGCCAGCATCCTTCTGACCAGCTCGCGATCGACCGAGCTCAACGTCACCCCCGTCTCGCGGCGCGCTCACCAATCATAAGAGGGCGAAACGGAGACCGATCCTTCGCCGGCTGCCCGC
>JACXTT010012759.1_pt1 | contig 11128 bp, 13 predicted proteins | sample 9270951 | NCBI WGS metagenome assembly JACXTT01 (sample SAMN15532306, study PRJNA645909) | rock metagenome | isolation source: weathered quartz diorite | place: Puerto Rico | collected 2017-06-21 | reverse complement strand
GTGCTCAAGGCCTATGCCGGGAAGTATGGCGTGGGACCCGGCTGGCTTTTCCTCACCGGCAAGAAGGACGACATCGACCTCATCAGTAAGAGGCTGGGGCTATACTCCGATCCCGACCCGTCTGATCGCGACGGCCATACCGCCAGCGTGCTGCTCGGCAACGAGGCAACCGGCCAGTGGATCCGCAACTCCGCGCTGGATAACCCGCGCTACCTGGCCGTGATGATCGGCCAGTGGCTGGACAACTGGAAGAACGGAGCGAAGGTCGGGAAGAGCTACGCGGATGTGCCCCGGCTTGCCATAACCAGCAGGGGCCAGTACATCTTCGCAACGCAGTGCGCCGCCTGCCACAGCATTGGCCGCGGCGACCAGATCGGACCGGACCTGCTCGGCGTCACAAGCGTCCGGAACCGGGAGTGGCTGAAGCGCTTTATCGAGACGCCGGAAAAACTGGTGGCGGAGAAGGACCCCATCGCCGCGGCCCTGTTCGCCAAATACAACGGGGTGAACATGCCCAATCTGCGACTCGGCGACGCGGAGGCAAACGCCGTGATTGATTACCTGGAGACCGCCGATGCGTCCGCGCACGAAGAAGGCCTCGCTGCAAAGACCCCGCTGGCCCCGAAGAAGTGAGAAGGAGAAATGCGCCATCATGAAAACGAAGAATGTACGTAGACCTGCCCTGGCCCTAGCCAGCGTCGCCATCGCCACCCTTGTGGTGATGCGCGCCGCTCTCGCTGACGAAGGCCAAAAATTTGGCACGACGCATCTGTTCATCCGCAGCGCTCAACTGAACGCGGATTTTACGCAGGCGACGCTGCCGCTGTTCCGCGGTACCAGCCATGGGCAGACGGTCTATTTCGTCATTACCGACTCCTCGGACCGCGCCGATGCGGCCGCTCGCGGGGTGAACTATGCCCCGAAGCTCGCGAATGCAATAGGAACCGTGGCGGTCCAGATTGTCAGCGTGGTGAACGGGATCGTTGACTTCCCCTCGACCGTTGATTTCAGCCCACGCCGGGTGCTGGTCCCCGGTCCGGGCGGTTTTCCGCCGGCCTCGGCCCAGCCCGGCGCGGTGGGCGAGCCGGGGTACTCCTCGCTGATCCAATTGCCGAACGGCATCGTTTTGAACGCGCCGCAGATCGCCCGCGATATGAACCGCGACGGCAGGATCGATCCGCAAACCGAAGCGGCAGATAAAATTGTGACGCTGAACACGGCAGCAGGGCTGGTCACCTATCTCCTTACGCCCGGCTTCTACGACAATCGCATTGTGCATTACGCATCGTTCGACTCCTCCAGCCAGGTCGCGGCGACGCTTGAGGGCGTCACGTGGGCGCCATCGCTGGACTCGGCGCCCTCAGCGGGCGATGAGAGCAGGGCGTCGGCCCGCGAGGGGCTGATCGCATTCACCAACGGGCAAACCGGGTTGTCGAATCCGCAGCGCCAGGGGCTCACCTCCGCGCTCCTGGACGGCGCGAGCCCGCTCCAAACATTAGAGGAGCTTGAAGAGGGGCAGAGCGACCCGGCGTTTCCAGCCTACAGCCCTCTGTGGGACGTGCATCTCGCCGAGTGGACGCCGGCGGCCGTCGCGCAAGGACTGAACACACGGCAGACTGATTTTGGCACGGAACTCACCCTGGTGGCCAGAGGGATCTTGACCGGTCCGGGTGGAGCGCCGTTCGGCGCATCCGGCTTCATTGTGAATTGCCCACCCGTCATCCTTGAGGCCGGCAAGTAGAGTGACTTAACGGGAAGACGCTTTCGACTGACCGCTGCTTTGCCGTCCCTCGGCATCGAATCCAACTCGATCGCTTAAAACTGATCGCTGAATGCTGAGCGCTGACAGCTTTGCCAGTCACGCAGATCAGGCCGGCAACGAAAAGTCTTTGAGACTCATCCTCAGATTTTCCGGGCCTAAGACGCATCCACGTCCTGGCGGATGATGATCCGGATGGGCCCGCCCGCAACGCTCGACGCGGAAGCAGACATGCAGACCGCGGGGGCGAGAGAGCGCGAACTTAATACCATCAGTCGATAGCGACTAGGGCTGCAACCGCGATCGCAAGCGAAAGAGCCACTAAGCTTCCGGCGCAACCCCGGCCCAACCCAGGGAGGGGGCTTTTCGCCCATTTCCGACATTCCAATCAGAAGGCAAGCCGATGACCGCGTGTGACTTCCCACGGTTGGCGACGAAAGGAATATTTGAGCTCTACGGGCGCATATATGCAAATAGTGGGTGGGATTTGATCAGCGTGCCTTTCTCGGCGAGAGAAGACGGCCAGAGTGCGAACGATGATGTTGCCCTTGTAGCGGCTGTTCTCCAAAGGGATCGCAAGGCGACAGCGGAGTTTGTAGACACGTATGCCGATGCGGTTTACGGATTCATCTGCCGCCGCTTATCGCCACGGCACGATCTCGTCGATGATCTGGTTCAAGAGGTTTTCATTGCAGCTTGGGAGAACTTGAGCAGCTTCCGCGGTACGTCCCCATTGCGAGCTTGGCTGCTTGGTATCGCGCGCCATAAGGTCGAGGATTATTATCGCCGGCTCTTCCGGTCGGCGGAACCGCTCGAATCCGCGGTGGCTGAAGAGCTGCCGGCCAGAGATCTGGACATGGAAGCCATCGCCGACCGCGAGCGGACCGAGCGTCGAGCACGTCAACTGCTCGATGAATTACCCGAGCACTACGGTGTGGCGCTCCGATTGCGCTATTGGGAAAAGCGCAGCGCCCGGCAGATGGCCGAAGCCGCCGGACGCAGCGAGAAGGCCATTGAGCGCCTCCTCGCACGTGCGCGGGAGCAATTCCGAAGGAGGTGGCTGGCATGAGCGGGGACTTCCGAGCCCCATCGCGCCTCAAGTCGAGGATCTATTCCGCTCTGCTGGAACGGCAGCGAAATGATGGGCCGCTATTGAGCCTCCCGCAAGTCAAGTCACGTGGAAGAAAACTGTGTGTATTTGAGGAACTCGTGCAGATCGCGCCGCTAGCCGAGGCTGCCAAGCAGCCGAATTTCTGCCGTGTCTGCCACGCTCGTATTTTGGCGGAAAATATCGAAAATGCTCCTGTTTACTGGCATGGCTGCCCTTACGCTCAATTCCAGAATCGTTGAGTACCCTTCGGCGCCTGCAGGCGAGCGTCCGGTGATCGGCGCGGGCGCGTGAGAGGCGCTTACGAAACGTCGCAGGCTCGATCTCGAGAAACCACGGAGGCCTCTTTGTAATCGAGCTCAAGGATGTTCCCGAGAATGAACGTCAAGCGGTGAGCGCGGTCAAGGCACTGAAGCATTCCGATTGTGCGGCCGATCCGGACTTCCTCGCGCAGAAGCGACTCTTCAACGTTCGTGATAGGTTGCGTATCTGCAAGTCCTTCAGCCAACTCCTGTCCAAACTGCTGAAACGTGTAATTCGGTTCCTCCAGGCGGCTCCTTCTCGCGGTGGCAAGGTAGTTCGCAGCCACGCGATACGCCCATGTCATAAAGGAGCTCTCGCGCCGGGAACTACCGAGGTGCGTAATCAGGCGCACCAGGATTTCCTGCGTTGCCTCCTTGGCCGTTTGGTAAAAATATTCCTGCAGCGCGCTGGTAATACTTGAGTAGGCCGCGGAGTCGCTGACGACAAACGATGTTCGGGCCGAACCGACAGACGGACGCCTGTTGGTCCGGGAACAAAAGTCGGTTGCCCTTGCCCTGATGATTTCTTTCGTAGTGATAGTGACGGCCGTACTCGGTGAGGACTCGCAGCAGCGGACGCTCGCCGAACAAGATCACTTTCGACAAGCACTCTTGCTTGACAGAGCGCACCCAGCGTTCCGGCGAACGCGTTCAGATTCGGGCTCTTGTCCGGAAGCAGAATAGTTTTCATACCACCACTCGCCAGGGCTGACCAAAATCATGGGCAGAACTTGGAGTCGCGGTCGTGCAGCACATAACGACAGGGATCGCGCTCCTTTTTGCTCCCGTCATCTTCGCTACTTCCGCTCTCTTATCCGCTCCCGCTGGAATCTCCGCTGATCTCGTAGGTATTCTCTCGCTTCTGACTTCTGGCATGGCGGTTATCAGCCTCATCGCGTATGTCGTCGTCAATGCGCGCATCGACAATGACCCGCCTCAGGCGAAAATTCTGCGGTTCTATACGCTCTTGGGGAGGACGATACGCCAAAGGGAGCTCTCGCTTTCTCGGTTTGACCGTATCAGCCTGCACCGCGGCTTTCGAGGCGGCTATTGGGTTTCACTGCTCGGTCGCGACAAGGAAATTCAGAGTCTTTTTCACGGGCGACCTTGGGCTCGCGCGGCGCGCAGCTGAGGAAGCGGCAGAGGCAAGCGGGCTTCGGCTCACCGAGGCGCTATGATCCCTTGTTTATGAACTTCCGCCCGTTGGAAGAACGCGAAAGAAAGCTGCTGGAAAGGTTGCTGGAGCATGATGAGTTCGGGGGCCGCTCTGAACTCCGTGCGCAGTTGAATTCGACGACGGCGCGCCTGATCGTGGAACACGAGGACAACTACGGCAGCATCGAATTGCGAGTGGCTGAGCCTATACCCGCCAATGTTCGATACCGAGTTCCCGTGCACGCAGAATATCTAGACGAGGACGGGATCCCTATGTGGGTGTTGCTCCACGTCGATCGAGCGGGCGTCATGCGCGAACTGGAAATCTGCCGGGCCGATGGACAGCCTCTCTTATCGCCGCCGATACCCGAGCGCCTTGAGCCGCTCTAGGAAGACCACGATGCCGTTACCTCAAAGAGACGCAGACAGCGGCTGCACGCCGCCGCGTTATTGGCATCGGAGAAGATCTCCTTCCGCTGCTTCGCAGCCGTATCGCCTCTTCTGTAAACATCTCCCGACCGCAATTCTTTGTGAGATGCCCCTCGCGGGCGTTGCTCGCCATCGCCTCTGGGCTGCGTTACGGCTCTTGTTTAAAGGTCTCCCACCGCCCGCAAGTGCGGGCGTATTGCCTCTTCGTGGATCAAACGCAGTTTTCTACGGCCTTCCCGGTTAAGAACTGGTAGGCCACGGTGGTGTTGCTTGCGGTGAGTACACGGGAAGGCGGCGGGCAGGAACCAGCTCGATATAGTTCTCACGATAGCCAAGGTTTCGGTGGACAAACCCTGATGGCGGCCTGATAATGCCGCATCTTGAGGTACGGTCAACTCAAATGTTGAAGACGCATCATCTAAAGGGGAGCGGCGTAGCGGGCATGAAGAAGACCCTACACCAACGGCAGCAGGGAGACGCTGCTCGGGGGGCCATCGCGAAAGCGTGGTGCTCGCAACCAAAAACAGAGTCGAACTTAACCATAGCCAAAGGAACCTGCAATGCTCAACCTCAACGTGAAGGTGTGGTCCTCGGCGGAGCCGTTCTTCACCCCGTCGCCAAGACCAGAGACGTGTTACGTTTCTGCCGTGAATTCGCGCAGACCATCCCCGATGAAATGGTTATCCAAGGAGGCGCATTTACTGCTCCGGACGGCACGCCAGTCTTTGGTGTGGCCGCCTGCTATTGTGGTGCGTCGTTATCAGAAGGAGAGAGGATCTTGCAGCCCCTGCGGAAATTCGGCCCCCCGGCTGCCGACATGATTTCTGCAATGAGTTATCTGCAAATGCAGAGCTTTTTTGAACCGTTCTTCCCTCCCGGGCGTCACACGTACGTAAAATCCGCCTTTTTCCCCACACTGAGTGACGAAGCCATCGAAACAATGATGCAATGGGCAGGTAGCAGCCCCTCTCCCTATACATTCGCGCCTTTCCTCGAACATTGGCATGGAGCCGTCAGCCGGGTCGGAGTGTCGGATACCGCCTTTCCCCACCGGCAGCACTCGTGGAACCTGTTGGCTTGGTCGATGTGGGCGGACACGGACGACTCCGAAAAGAATATCCAGTGGACGCGGCAATATTGGGAAGCGATGCGGCCATTTCTTGTTGATGGATCGTACGTGAACTATGTTTCTGACGAGGGTGAAGCCTCTGCAAGAGCGGCTTACGGTTCCAATTACGAAAGGCTAGTTGCTTTGAAGAACCAATACGACCCAACTAATTTCTTTCGCATGAACCATAACATCAAGCCGAGGCAGGCAGCACAGGTTGAGAGGGCATAGAAATGATCGGCAATCAGAATACACGACAAAGACTCAGGCTCATCATCGCCGGTTGCGTTGCTTTTCTTCCCTCAGTTCAGCCTGCCGCCCACAAGGGCAACGCCAGACACGCGGACCGCAGATGAGAGTACCCTCAGAAACCTGGACGCACAATGGTCTCGCGTGGCTGCGGCAAAGGACGCCGAGGGCACGGTCTCCTGCTATGCGGACGATGCTGTTCTCATGGCTCCGAATGTCCCCATCGTAACGGGAAAAGATGCAATCAGGGGTTTTTGGAAAAACATGGTTGCAAGACCCGGCCTTGCTGTGGCATGGAAGGCGACCAAAGCAGAGGTAGCGCGGTCTGGTGACTTGGCGTACCTCATCGGGACTTATGAATTGAGCGTGAACGACTCCAGCGGCAAACCCGTCGCTAACCAGGGCAAATATTCCCAAGTCTGGAAGAAGCAGACAGATGGAAACTGGAAGGTTGTGGCCGACATGTTCAATTCTGATCCTCCGCTGCCCACCCCCTCGCGAAAAAGCAACTAGCTCAGACACTGTGCCGAAAGGATTAGGATTAAGATCACGGGCCCGGCTAAGACGGGAACACCTGGTCGTCCTGGTTGTTGATGATTAGCAGCAAACAGCCCGCGTGCGATGTAACTGGGGAGTGATCCGTCCCGGGCGCGTTCACCTCGTAATCGCCGGCGTGCAGCGTGTGGTCGGTGAACACAAGGTCGCCGTCGAGCACATAACAGTGCTCCAAGCCGGCGTGCCGGTGGGGCGGGTACTTCGCTCCGGCCGCCAATCGGACCAACGAGGTGATGTTTCCCGTACTGGCGTCGACAAACAACTGGCGCACTTCCACGCCGGCAAACGGGGTCGCCTGCCAGGCGCCCTCATCCGCGCGGATCCGGAAACGCAATGGTGCCGTGCGGCGCAGCAGTTCCGCCTTCACCCGTGGCGCGGGACGGCTCACCGGAAGGGCCGAAGCAAGCTCACTCGATACTTCGCCGAAAGCCCGGGCCTCGGCGCGGCACACATCACACTCGGCCAGATGCCCTTCGAAAGTGCTCGCCTCGGGGGCTTCGAGCACACCAAGAGCATAGAACGCAGCGCGTTCCCGGATTTGATTAGTCGCGACTGTGTGCGTGCTCAGGCGTAACCCCCAGCTCTTTTCTCAATTTCATCATACCAAGCCGAATGCGCGTCTTCACCGTACCCAAAGGCTGGCCCAACTTGCCCGCCAGTTCGCTATGGCTCAGTCCCGAGAAATACGCCAGCTCAACCACCTCCCGCTGCTCCACGGTTAGGGTGGCCAAAGCGGCCAGCACCCGGCGGCGGCGTTCATTCCCCTCGGTTTCGGCCTCCTGGGACGCGGTGCATGCGGGCACCTCGAATCGTTCCGGGAACTCGCGTTCGTGTTGCATGCGGCCAGAGCGGGACCGGACCCGATCAATGGCCCGGCTACGCGCCAAAGTGAGCAGCCAGGCGGTAACACTGCCGCGCGAGCCATCGTAGCTCCCGGCGGTGCGCCAGACCTGCATGTAAACATCGATGGTCACTTCCTCGGCGTCCGCCGTGTTTCCAAGCATCCGCAATACTAATGCGTACACTAAACTACTGGACTCGTCGTACAGCGCTGCCAACGCCGTCTGGTCCTCGCCCGCGCACCGGCCAACATAACTCCACCACGACGCCTCTTGCAGCGCCTTGGGGTCGCTCCCGGCTTTACTTGCACCTACGAGATCACCCACGAGGTATCCATGCCATTTAAACTACATGACCGCAACGGCTCGGAATATTCCCGATACGTTTTTCGGGCAGCACTTCATCGCCGACGTGGTCGCGCGTGCGACCGGCGGGACCGTGGCGGTCCTGATGCCTTCGATGGGTGGCGTCACAGAGATCACCGACTAATAAATCTCATTGTGGGGAGGACCCCTGGTCCCCGGCCAGAGTTTACCCGCTTCGGGCCCTTGTCGGCCTTTTGCGGGATGACGCGCGATCTTCAGACCGGTTCGGGAAGCCGGCCGGCTGCGGAGCCGGGGGTCCGCCCTGGGGTCCGCCCCACCAACCCAGGCAATACCGCTTGGGTGCTTAACGCTATGCCAGCACCCAGCTCGCCGGCTTGCCATAGCAGCGCGACATGGACCTTTTGTGCGCCAGGACGCCTGCCACTTCACCTTCGCTGTCTGCCGCTTTAAGCAAGCCGTGTGACGTACATTGGTCCGACCGGCAAGGCAAATGCGTTGATCGAGTCTTCGTCAACCAGCTTGAAATTTTACACGAATCGCACTGCTGATCCACATCCGAAAGACTCAGTGCAAGCGTAGAGTAGTGAGAAGCTCGTTCGCAGTTCGAGTCGAGCCTACAGCCGTGAATGAATCCGACGTATACAGGAGAAAAAGCATGCTGAAGTGGAAGAACAACAAAGCAGTGTTCGCCGTGGCGACGGCGCTGGTATGTGCCGCGGCCCTGTTTCTTTTCGTTCCTGGGCGTCCCATGAAGGCCGCTGACCACGCGGAAGCCACTCTTGTGGCAGCCGATCCGGGAGCGGACTTAGCCGACGTGTTCGCGTTTCTCGATCCCAATGACCACACCAGAGTGGTTCTCGCTCTGGATGTGGAGGGTTTCGTCGTTCCATCCGAGTTGTTGAACCTTAGTTTCTTCTCGCCGGATGTCGTGTACCGGTTCTACATCGAGAACACAGGCGACGCCGCGCCGGATCGAACCATCGATGTCACCTTCTCGCCGCAGGTCTCCCGCGGCCAGCCCCAGACCGCCACGATCAAGCTGCCCAATGGCAACAAGTTCACTGCTCCTACGACCGTGCAGACGCTGGCGGCGGCCGCGAATCCGTTCGTGGTCACTACGGATCCGTCCAGCACGGCCTCGTTTTTCGCCGGTCTTACGGATGACCCATTCTTTTTCGACATCGTCGGCTTTAACCGCTTCGTATCCTCGGTGCTGGCCGGCTCGCCGGATCCGACTCAGCTCCAGCGGGGACGCGACAGTTTCGCCGGCTATAACATTCACATGATCGCGATCAGCGTTCCGGCTTCCATGCTGCGCGGAAAGGATCCCAACAACCCGATCATCGGCGTGAGCGGCGCCACTCTGCGGCGGAACGATGATAAGGAAGATGGGTCGTTGGTGCAGGTCGATCGCATGGGCGTTCCCGCGGTCAATACGGCTCTCATTCCGTTTCCGCGCAAGAACGAATACAATGCGGCGACGCCGGTCGATGACGCTAAGGGCAAATTCGCGGCCGACATCGTCGCCACTCTCAACGCGCTCGGAACCAACGCCACCTTTATCGGCATCCTGGCGAATGTTGCGGTGGTTCACGGCGATTACCTCCGGCTGGATCTTTCGAAAGCCAACAGTGGTCCGGGTGGAGGTAACAGTGCGGGCGCGGGCTTCCCGAATGGGCGCCGGCCGGGAGACGACACTATCGACACGATTCTCACCCTGGTGGCGAACGGGACTCCTCTGGGTGACAGCGTCAACAGCAACGACGTGCCGCTTGGCAACTCCTTCCCATTTTTCGCCCCGCCACAGCAACCGCGCGCACTTGGGGTGATCGATGACAATACGCGCAACTAGCCGGCACGCCGGCTTCGTGGCCGGGCTTGCGGTTGCTGGCCTGCTCCTCAGCGGGTGTGGACGTTCCCCGGAGGCTTCCTCGCGCGAGGCCTCCGTGCCGCCCGCTTCGCTTCTGCCTTCGGAGGCGGACGTTAACGCGCAGACGCTTCGTTTCCTCGAAGACAAGATCCGAAGGGATCCGGAGGATTTCATTGCGCAGAACAAGCTGGCTGCGTATTACTTGCAGCAAGTGCGGGAAACCAGCGACGTGACGTATCTGAAACTGGCCGCGCGCGCCGCGCGCGCCTCGTTCGCCACTCTGCCTCCCGAACACAACCCTGCCAGCCTGGCGGCGCTGGCCCAGATCGAGCTCACTTCGCACGAATTCGACTCCGCGCGAGACCATGCCCAGCGTCTGATCGAATTGGAACCCGAGAAGTCCTATGCTTACCAGATCCTGGGCGACGCTCTTGTGGAACTGGGCGACTATGAGGGCGCTAAGACAGCCTACGGGAAAATGGTCAATTTTGGCGGACTGCAAGGGATCACGCGCGTAGCAATCAATCAGCGGATGGCAAGGCTGGCGGCGTTGCGCGGGGACATGGAAACCTCCAAACAACGCTTAACGGCAGCACTGCGGGAGGCACTGAAGTTACCGGTTACCCCGCGCGAGACCGTCGCCTGGTGCCGTTGGCAGTTAGGCGAGACGGCTTTCGCCGTCGGGGATTATGCCACCGCAGAGCATCACTACCGGGACGCACTTACAACGTTTCCCGAATATTTTCGGGCGTTGGCGTCGTTGGGCCGCGTGCTGGCCGCCCGCGGTGATCTGGCGGGAGCCATCGCGCAATACGAACACGCGGTGCGCATTGTTCCCGATCCTTCGTTTGTGGCGCCGTTGGGCGATGCTTACAAACTAGCCGGGCGGGAGCGGGAAGCCGCCGCTCAGTATAAGCTCATCGAGTTCATTACGAGGCTCGATGCAGTAAATGGCGCGCTGTACAACCGCCAGCAGGCGCTCTTCTATGCAGACCACGATCTCAAGCCGGGGCAGGCATACGCCAACGCTGCGCGGGAATACAGCGTACGGCGGGACATCTACGGAGCTGACGCCGTAGCCTGGACGGCGTTGAAGGCGGGCCGTCTCGCCGAAGCCCAGGCGGCCATGCGAGAAGCGCTCCGGCTGGGAACCCAGGATGCGAAACTGTTCTACCACGCTGGCATGATCGCGTGCCGCGCCGGAGACCGGGCGGCGGCCACCGATTACTTACGGCGGGCGTTGGCGCTCAGCCCGCAAATCGATCCGCCACCGGCACGGGTCGCGAGGCAAGCCCTGGCGGAATTTGGGTTGGTGAGTTTTCAGCGGTAGAGGTCAGTTTTCTGGGGGCAAGCGGCAAGCGGCGGGGAGACGTGTGGTCCTCTGGCCTGGGCGGTGTCGAATTAGGAATTTCAAGCCGGCCGTCTGG
>JACXTT010012758.1_pt1 | contig 11128 bp, 11 predicted proteins | sample 9270951 | NCBI WGS metagenome assembly JACXTT01 (sample SAMN15532306, study PRJNA645909) | rock metagenome | isolation source: weathered quartz diorite | place: Puerto Rico | collected 2017-06-21 | reverse complement strand
GATGCGTCTCGCGGCAATAGGGACAGCCGCGCAGTTCCCACATGATGGCGAGGCGCTTGCCGTTCGACGACGCCCCCTCGAGATCTTCACGCAAATCGAGGAAGCTCTGCAGGAACCACGGCTCGTGATAAAGGCCGTCATCCCCGAGCGCAGCCTCGGCCCGCGTCTCTCGCTGGCCGGCTGCAAGCACGGCACCGGATGCCAGCGCGAGGAAGCCGCGCCGCGTCGGCCTGCCGCGTGACGTCATGGATGCATGCATGTGATGATCTTGCGCGTCGAACATTTTCATTATGATATTCAAATACTCGAATGTGACAAGGACTTCCGATCTTGCGCTGCATCATCATCCTGCTGACATGGATCGCTTCCGCCGGTCTCGGATTCAGTGCGGAGGGCGGCAAGCCAGCCGATTTCCCCTCGGCAATCCAGTCGATCATGGCCAATCTGCGCACCGCCGCGAGCTATGCCCGCACCGGAAATATCGCACTGGCGCAGATCGAGACCGAAACGGCCTCCACGGCGTGGAATGACCTGCAGCACAGCGCCACCGCTCCACTCTCGCCCGCCTTCGAGCCGGCTGCCCTTGCCGAGTTTCTCGGCAAGGGTCGCCAGCGGCTCGCGGCCGCAACGGCCGGGCTCGGCAGCGGAGACATTGCCGCAGCCGGTCGCGATCTGCTCGTGCTCCGCCAATCGTTCCATGACCTCAGACGCAATTCGGGGCTCTACGATCTCGGCGATTGCATTTTCGAGATCGCGCCGGCGATGGAGAGGTTGCGCGCGGCGGCAACCCGATTTGGCGAACAGCCCGTGCCGCCGCGTGCCGAGGGCACCATTGCCGCAGCCAGCGCATTTGGTGATCGCCTGCAGCGCTGCGATAGTTGGGCAGGCGCGGATATCGCAAAGCTGCCGGAGTTTCGCCGACTGATCGATGGCGCGATCACGAGCGCCGGAGAAATCGCTCATGCCGCGATGGCGGGCGACGGCCCGCTCGTGCATCGCTATCTGATCGAGCTCCAGTCCTACGCGCAGTTGCTCGATTTCCGCTTCGGATAGGTCAGCCGATGCTGGTCAGTCCCGGGAAGCGCTCGAGCAGCCATTCCGAGACCGCAGGCATCAGCCCGCTCAGAAACACCAACCCCGTCGCCACCAGAAAGGCGCCCATGGTCTTCTCGACCACGCCGAGATGCCGTCGCGCACGGCCGAGCATCGCCATGAAGCGGCCGGTGAAAGCGGCCGCGATCAGGAAGGGAACCCCGGTCCCGGCGGAATACGCCAGCAGCAGAAGTGCCCCTCTTCCGGCAGTGTCCTCCGATCCTGCCATCATCAGAACCGCAGCGAGAATCGGCCCCGCGCACGGGGTCCAGCCAAATGCAAAGGCGAGTCCCATGACGAAGGCCCCGGCCAGACCCGCCGGCCGGTTTTCCACCTGCAGGGTCGCGCTGCGGTAGAGCAGCGGAATCCGGATCACTCCGAGGAAATGCAGGCCCATGATGACGATCAGGGCGCCCGCGACCGTGCTCAATGTCGCCAGATGCTGCGCGATGAACCGTCCCGCCACCGAGGCAGTCGAGCCGAGCACGACAAACACCACGGAGAAGCCGGCCACAAAGGCCAGCGCAGACACCAGGATGCGAGGCCGTAAATCCGGCCGATCGCCCGACAGATCCGTGACCGAGACACCGGCCATGTAGCAGAGAAACGGCGGCACCAGCGGCAGGATGCACGGCGACAGAAACGACAACAGGCCGGCGACGAAGGCCGCACCAAGCGTCACATCCAAAGTCATTGGGGGCAGTCCCTAGCACATATATGAATTTAATGATATAAAGAGGCGAAGAAGTCCAGAGATTGTCACCCCAGGATGAGCCGGCTCACCGCCCGAATTGCAGCCATTGCCGCCTTCGCACTGCTTTCGGCCGCGGACGCGCGAGCCGCCGAGCTCATCATGTTCGAACGGGCCGGCTGCGTGTGGTGCGCGCGGTTCGACGCCCAGATCGCACCGATCTATGGAAAGACCGAGGAAGGCCAGGCTGCACCGTTGCGGCGTGTCGACCTCAAGGGCCCCCTGCCCGCCGATCTCGCGGGCATCGACCCCGGCGCCTTCACGCCGACCTTCGTCGTGGTAAAAGAAGGCCGCGAGATCGGGCGCATTCGCGGCTATCCGGGGGATGCCTTCTTCTTCGGCCTGCTGGACAGGATCCTGACAGGCCCGGAATCAGCGCACGGGCGGTCGTGACCGTCCGTTGTTTTAGGGATTGTGAGACAAATGACGTTACCGAAGCTGAAGGAGATCGAGAGTTCCGGCGAGCTCGAGCAGATCATCGAGAAGGCGCGCGAAGCGAGCGATATGCTGAAGGCGATGTCGCACGAATCCCGGTTGCTTCTGCTTTGCATCCTGGCCGAGGGCGAAAAATCCGTGACGGAACTCGAGCAGTTCCTCGGCGAACGTCAGTCGACCGTTTCCCAGCAGCTTGCGCGGCTGCGCCTCGACCGGCTGGTGACGACCCGCCGCGACGGCAAAGCCATCTACTACAGTCTCGCCAACGAAGACGTGCGCAAGATTCTCACCGCGATCTACGACGTGTTTTGCGAGCCGGTGCGACGGCGACGCCGGTAGTTTGCCACGCTGGATTTTCGGACCCTGCTGGCGCAGACTGCCCAGCAAGCAGAATAAAATGAACGTCCGGGAGGAATGCTGAGCCCTTCGACCATAGCTTTCGCATGCGGGCTTGCCGCGGGCGCCGTGCTCGGCGTTGCAGGCCGGGCGGGCCGATTCTGCACGCTTGCGATGCTCGAGGACGCGTTCTTTGGATCGGATTTCCGCCGGTTGAAGGCATTTGCCCTTGCGGCGGCCGTCGCACTGGTTGCGACACAGGCGCTGGTCGAATTCGGCGTCGTCGATCTGTCGCGATCGATCTACCCGACGTCGTATATCGGCTTTGGCGGTGCGATCATCGGCGGGCTGATGTTCGGCATCGGAATGGCGCTGGTCGGCACCTGCGGCTTCGGCACCCTGGTGCGCGTCGGCGGCGGCGACCTGCGCGCCATCGTCGTGTTTCTCGTCCTCGGCCTCTCGGCGCTGGCGACCATGCGCGGCGTGACCGGCGTGCTCCGCGTGCTGCTGATAGAGCCATTGTCGCTGCGACTGCCCGAAGGCACCAATCAGACGCTGACCTCCCTGCTCGGTCCCGGCGCGGGCCTCGCAATGCGCACCTTGCTCGTCGCATCGATTGCGATCGCCCTCACCCTCTGGGCGCTCGCAGACGGCAAGCTCATCCGCTCGCCCCGATTGCTAATCGCCGGCTTTGCCGTCGGCGCAGCGATCGCGTTCGGCTGGTTCGCAACGGGATGGCTCGCCGATGACGATTTCGATCCCGTCCGCGTCAGTTCGCTGACGTTCGTCGCCCCGCTCGGCGACAGCATCCTCTATATCGCCACCTTCACCGGCGCGCGCGTGAATTTCGGCATTGGTTCCGTCGCCGGCGTCGTCGCCGGGTCATTTGCGGCCGCACTCTTCACGCGCGGTTTCCGCTGGGAAGCCTGCGACGACGTCCACGAATTGAAGCGCCATATGACGGGCGCACTTCTCATGGGTATCGGGGGCATTATGTCGATGGGATGCACCATTGGTCAGGGCTTGAGCGCGTTCTCCACGCTTGCGGTGTCGGCTCCGATGGCGATGCTCGCAATCGCCTGCGGTGCACGGCTCGGGCTCGAATTCACCATGACCGGCGAATGGCTCCCGGCGGTACGTCGGCTCTTCGGGGCTTCGACGTAGCCCAGCGACGGTTTCAACGCGCGGCGGGGATCAGCGCACGCAAGATGTCCCTGTTCCATCTTTGGCCGACGGTATCGAACGCAGCGAAGTCGTGATCGAACTGCCAGTAGGCCCACGCCCAGCCAAATCGTTCGGCATTTCTCGCCACGAACGACAGATATTTCATGCGGCTTGCGGGCGGAGCACGCTCATAGACCCCGAACTCGCCGAGGTATATCGGGCGCCCTGCTTTCCGTGACCACAGATCGATCTTCTCGAAGTCGGCGAGCACTTTCGCTTCATCCTCGGCGGAGCCCCAGTCCAACGGTCCGATTTTCGAGAATGTCCGCGACCACGGGGCGCCCTGATGTGTAAACCGGATCGGCGCGTAATAGTGAACCGTCACGATCAGCTTTCTGTCGCTGGCCGGCAGAACAAGCTCGTCGATCGAGGCATCCTCGGTATTGAGAGCGGCAACAATGACGCTCCGCCCGGGATTTGTGGTCCGGATGATCCGAAGACAATCATTGAGCAGCGAGTTCCAGTCGGCGGAGGTCATGTCCCCTCCGGGTTCATTCAGTATCTCGAAGACGAGCGCCGGATATTTCCCGGCGTAACGCGTCGCAATCTGTCGCCAGAACGATTTGAGCTTGTCAGCGCATTCCGGGACGTGCTGCTGGCAAAAGCCGTTGTCGTGTTCGTCGAGAATGGGGATGAGCTTCCTCGCTAGGACGTCCTCGATCACGGCATCGAGGCGCTTCAAGACAGCCTCATCAAGGATGTCTTCGGAATCCATGTGCTTGAATCCGAAGAAATTGAGTCTGACGTGCGAGAAACCAGCATTCCGGATCGCGATCAGATTGTCCAATCGGAACGGCGCATTCCTGCCGCCTTCCCAGATGCCGTCATATCCCAGAATGTTGATGCCGCGCCCCAGCCCCGTCACGTCGTGCGCTGCGGACGGCTCGGCGCCGTGGGCCTGAACCACAAACGCCGTGACAAGCCAGGCCAGCAGCGCAAGCTTGAACCCCCTCGGCCAATGAAAGCGGGCGGTGGTCATCGTGCGTCAACTCACGACGATTGCGGGTTGGCCGGCGGAACGGCTCTGCAGGTTGCAAGCAGAAACGCCACCAGGAGGACCGACGTGAACATCGTGGAGCGAAGAAATATCGTCTCAGTAAAGTTCGTCTGAAAGCTGAGCACGGCAAATCCAATGATGAGCGCACAGTGCGAACGATTGATTGCCCGGGCTGAAATCAGGTCGAGCGCCTTGTTCGAGAACAGAAAGACGCTCGCGGTGAACAGCACGTAGCCCAGGAATCTCGGTTCCATGAGGATGGCTACGGAGCCACTGTGATAGTTGTCAAGCACCCAACCGTGGTTCTGCTCGAAGTAATCGTAGACCGACGGCGCGTTCCAGAACCCGTTGATCCCGAAGACGAACAACGGGGCATCGTCGAAGTGGCCGATGGCGTATTGCCAGATGAACGTTCTTTCGGTGAAGTCGATCGCCTCGCCGAGCACGTAGATGGCGTCGTACCCCGTCACGTAGAAGTACAGGATCAAGAGGCCGGCCACGACGCACATGATGGACGGCAGCACCGCATAGACCCTCATGCATCTGACCGACCGCATGGAGGTCAGCAGCAGAGCACCGGCGACCAGCGCCACCGCTCCGGCACCCCGTGATCCCGATGCAACGACGCAGGTCGAGGCGAGCAGGAATGCCGCAAGGAAGGGCATCCATCCCTGTCCCGTCATCTTTCGATAGCAGGCAAAGAACATCAGATAGGCGCCGACGAAGCCCAGCGTCTGCTTCGATTCATAAATGCCCTGCCACTGGCCGCCGTGCATCCAGCTTTGGTCGACCCCGATATCAGGTACGGCGATCGCGCAAAAAGCAGACGCCGCGACCAGCACGAACAGACCTCGGGTCATCGACCTCACGAGGTCGTCGATGTCGATCCGCGTGATAAGGCAAAACGCGCCGAAGGTCGTCATCGCCAGCGCAGCGCTCTTCGCGAAGGCCGCGGCGGACAGGTTCGTCCAGAACACGGATATGGCGGCGAAGGCGTAAAACGCGATCAGCGCGATCAGGTCGAGGTTCAGGTCCAGTCGCAGCCGGGGGCGCATGAATGCGCTGGCATAGATCAGGACCATCCACATCGACAGCGAGGTTGCCTGCTGCAGATAGCTCCGTTCCGCCGCGAGCAGAGCCGCGTTGAAGGTGCCGATCGACACGATCACATTGATCGTGATGGACCAGTTGGCGATCGCCCTCGCGACGCGTTCGACGTCGACGCTGCCCGCCCTCCAAGCCGTGCCGTCCGACACGCCGGCATCAGGAGCATGCGCCCTGCTCACGGGGCGAGATTCCCGAAACACGGCTAATTGTCCGCTAGCGAGCGTCGGATCCTGCAGGGCTGCATTTGCGCGTCCTGTACTTTCGCAGTCCAATCAGTCCAATCAGTCGCGCGGCTGCGGCGTCGACGGGCTGTTGTTGAACAACAGGTAGAGGGCACGCGGATTGGTTGTTAAGTAGCGCCAAAACAACCGGCGCGGCTCGAGATAGACGCGCCAGGCCCATTCCAGGCCCATGTTCTGCATCCATTGCGGTGCGCGGGGCCGGCTGCCAGAGAGGAAGTTGAACAACCCGCCAGATGTCTTGATGACGCCGACGTTGGTCAGCCGGGGCGTGAACTCCTCGACAAACGCCTGCTCATAGGGGACACCGAGCGCGACCCACAGATAGTCCGGCGCCAGCGCATTGATCTCGTCGACCTTGGCCCGCAGCGCTTCGCCGCGGAGATAGCCGTGCGAATGCCCGACGAGTTTCAGATCGGGGTACATGCGCCGGACATTGGCGACCGCGGCGGCATTCTCCGCCTCGTCGGCGCCGAACATGTAGAACGTCAGTCCCGCGGCCTGCGCCTTTCGCGCGACCTCATGGAACAGGTCGGTGGTCGCAACACGCTCAGGAAGCGGCTTTGGCGACTTGAATCGCGATACCGTGACGAGCGGCTGTCCGTCGGCACTGATGAGATCGGCCGCCCGGAACAGACGATCGGTCATTGGTTCGGTCGAACAGCGCGCCAGCACCTCGCCGTTGGCGGAGGTCAAATACAGCGGGCGATCGACGCGGCGATTCGGAAACACCATTTCGATCATGAAGCTTGCCGTCTGTTCGATATCCAGCACGGCGAGCCGAAGCCCGCCCACAGTGATCCGCGGCACGCTCGCCGTAGCAGCTCTGCCAACGACATTTGCGCGACGTTCGCGCATGCCTGCCTTGCCGGGCCGGCGATCCTGGATTGCGCTCCTTGAGGACGCCTCCGAGGCACCGGGCTGAGTGTCGCAAATCCGGACAGGTGACACAGTCGCGTCGGATTCGATACGCCGAATGCGCTCGCCGTCCTGGCGCGACATCGAAATCGGGCCTAAAATCTGCTCTTTGATCATCACTCAACCTGCCTACCGGACTTTCCAAACCTTGCCCGCTTCCAATTGCAATAAGCGGTCCAATTCCGTGCCAGCCAAGCTGCGGCAGCACCTTGCGCCGTAACACTTGGTTAACGATGCGAGCGCGCTGACGGCGGCGATGGCCGCACCGACAACGCAACCGGCAACGCGCCAGGACCGATGCCTTTAATCAAGGGTGATGCATTAATACAGTTCGCATTCCGCCGCTGCTCGATCGCTCCGCCTCTGCTATGAGAGCGCAGCTCCGGCGAGACCGCCGCGCCAAAACAACCCCGGCTTGTTTGGTCAGACATGAACAAGAACAACACTGACGCGTTCGAAGTCAGCATCGACGGCGCATTTGACTTTCTGTCCCCGGAGTACGCCGAATTGTTCGGCAACTCGGCTGCGACCGCATTTCAGCATCCAGTATGGCTGGATCGCCTTTACAACAAGCTTGCCCCGATCGCGGCTGCGAAACCGCTGGTTATCGTGGTCCGCTACCGCGCGACCGGCGCGCTTGCGATGGTGCTGCCGTTGCTCCGGGTGCGGCGAGGCCCGATCCGGGCGGTCGAGTTCGCGGACCTCCGCGTCTCCGACTACCTGGTGCCGGTTTGCAATGCGAACGTCTTTTCAGATCTGCTGCAGGACGAGCAGGCGCGCCGGGATATCCGGCGCCTCGTCCGGCCGTTCGATCTGCTGCGGATGGTCAAGCTGCCCGACGGAAGGTTGCCGATCGAAACCCTCCTGGGGACACCCCGTCGGACATCGATGGACATGAACACGTACTCGACCGTGTTGACTGCCCCGTTCGAACAATGGCGGGCCGGAGCGCTGGACCGGCCGTATCAAACGGAGCTCGCAAAGAAAATGCGGCAGCTCCAGCGCAAGGGCGCACTGGAATTCTCATGCTGCGACGACAGAAGCTCCATCCTCGGTGCCTTCGAAGTGATGAAGAGGCTTCGCGGTCCGCGCTTTGAAGCGCAAGGCGATGGCGACCTGCTGCAACGCGCCGAGTATTTCGAATTCTATTCCGACGTGGCGATCCGCGGCCTCGGCTCGCTGGTCCGGCTCTATGTCATGAAGATGGACGGCGAGGTGATCGCGGCCGTGCTTGGCTTACCGATCGGGGACGAGCCCTACAAGAAGCTGTTCGGAGCCCAGCCTTCACCGATGTGGAGCGCAACGCAGGCCGGTAGCGCAGCCGGCTCCGTCGCCTTGTTCGCTCTGCGACAGGCGCCCTGGATCAAGCAGGCCGCCAAGAAAATGGCTGAATTCAAGCTCCTGCAGAGCCGCACCTCAAGCCCGATGCATTGATCGAACCGCCTCATGCGGCGCGCGCCGTCATGGCGTTTCGAGCGAGGTGGATACCTTTTTGCGTGAACAAAACGCGTCAGATCAAGAATCTGGAGATTCGGTTCTGATTCCATCAGAACCGATAGTGCTCTAGGCGCGCAGCGCTCCACGGACGCGTGCGATCCAACCCGGTCGAATCTGGTCCACGCGGTGCGTGAGATTGCGCCGCAGGAAATGCAGCCGCCGCTGCACGTCCCACCTGATATCCTTGTTGGCGGTGAGCGCCTGACGAAACCAGGCCAGCTTCAGTGAGTGCTGGTCGGCCGCGATCTTGTCGCTGTCGAGATAGAACTGCGATATCTTCTCCTTGCCCATGCCGTCGGTCTCGAGCCAGCGCGGCACATACTGGGTGCAAAGACGTTCGACATCGACCAGCAGGCGGCTGACGCCGGTGCCGGCGGCTGGACAGTTGGTCTGGAACGCATCGCCAATGAGCACGACGCCGGGCTGCAGGTGCCCCTCGGCCACGGACAGGTCCATCACCCAATTGCGCACCTGATCGGTCACGCGGAAATCACCGAGATATGGCTGCAATCCCGGCATCAGCCGCAGCAGCGTCGATTTGGTCTCGCGACGCAGATCGCGCATGATCGGATCCGTCGGATCGCGGAACATGAAGAGATTCGCGCGCATGCCGCCGGGGACCGGAAACAGGCTGAGATAGTCGACGCCGTCGGAGGCGCGGTCGCCATAGCAGGTCAGCGCCTCGAAATCGAACGGCGCATTGTCCGGGCGGGCGATCGTAAAGCCGAAAGAGACCGAGTGACGCGCGGCCAGGACGCGCCGGCTGATTCCAAGATTGTATCCGAGAACGCCAGCCATACCGGTCGCCAGAACGACGAGGCGCGACGCGATGGTCCTTCCCGATGCAAGCGAGAGATGCTGAACGTCGTCGCTGCAGCTGACGGCGGTGACTTGGTCAACGATGAAGCTGGACGAATCCGGTAGCAGGCCCCGCGCCATGGCAACCAGATCGGCATAGGGAAGCCCGTAGGCCTGACCGACGCTGACGTCGACCAACCTGCCTTCCTTGATATTGATCACCCGGCCATAGGGGCTGGCGACGTTCTCGAGTTCGCGGATGAAGCCGAGCCGCTGAAGAATGGCCAGTTGCTGGCCCGCAATCTTTTCGACCCGGAACTCGTCAGGATAGACCGCGCGTTTGTCGACCAGGACAACGCGATGCCCTGCCCGCGCGAGCACGGCCGCGGCCAGCGACCCGGCCAACCCGCCGCCTACGATGGCGACGTCGGCAACGATCGTCTCGGATCCACCTTCCCTGATCAGCTCGGTCACGCTCTCATTCGCCATCATCAAATAGCTCCTATGGTCAATGACGGCAGGACTGCAATTCTCTCGCCGGATATCCTCCTCGCGGAACCAACACCGCGGCTTTTGGGGATCGCAGTTAATGGCGGGACGCCCGGCCGCACCGGGCGACGTCGTGGCACGCGCTTTGCTCGAATGTTTCTTGAATATCTGTGCTCCGGCAGCTCAACGGAACAGTAAACGGATTGTTTACCTTCGGGTCGTGCTTCGAAATCCATTCCCGAAGGTGAGGCATTTCCCAATCAATCGGGCGGCGGGTGGGCGGATGTCGATCGGACGGCGATCTTCAAGTCGCCGCGCCGATCAATCCGTCAACCGGCTTTTGCCCCATCGGGAGACAGTTGCGACGATGACGTTTCAGAATGAAGCAGCGCGACACATCCGGAATGGATCGCACTCGTGCGACCGTCGAGATCGCGGGAGCCGACCATTAACACTAGCGGCAGACCGGCATGCTACGTTTCGCAGATATCGCACGTGCTCCTGAACGGAGAAATGTCCTGATCCTGTCATGATCGAATCCATCTTCCAATTGATACGGCGTGACGTCACGCGCGGAGTTGCCGGCACCATCCTCCTGAAGGTCGGCAGCGGCGGGCTTGCGTTCGCAATGTTCTCGCTGGCGGCACGGACCATGTCGCCCGATGGATTTGGCATTTTTGCAACCTGGCTTTCGGTCGCCCAGATCGCCTCCGTGGTGGGGCTGGTCGGCCAGGAGTTGCTGCTGGTGCGATTCCTGAACGAATACGAGGTCAAGGGGCAGCCAGACCTTACCAAGGGAGTCCTGCTGCACAGCCTGAAGCTCTCCTCCATTGCGATGCTGGTTGTGATCGCTTTGATCGCAGCGGTCGCCAGCATCAGGGGCGACTGGTGGCTGCTGATCCTTTCGGTATCGGCCTATACGGCCGTGAACGCCGGGCTCATGCTCGGCAGCCAGATCGCGCGCTCCGTCGTCAGCATCTTGATGGGGGAAGGCAATCGCGAATTCTTTTGGCGGGTCGTCGTCGTCCTGTTCCTGGTCGCCGTCCTGTTCGGTCATGGACGGCTCGATCCCGCCGAGTTGCTCGCCGCAATGGCGGTCGCCATGTCGCTGGGCCTGGTCGTGCAGATCGTCGCCATTGCGCGCGCGCTGCCGAACCTCCGCAATGTTTCCGCCGGCTCCGAGGTTTCCCGCTGGAAGTCGAGCGCGCTCTATTTCTGGCTCGCCTCCATCCTCGAAGCCGCCAA
>JACXTT010012757.1_pt1 | contig 11129 bp, 11 predicted proteins | sample 9270951 | NCBI WGS metagenome assembly JACXTT01 (sample SAMN15532306, study PRJNA645909) | rock metagenome | isolation source: weathered quartz diorite | place: Puerto Rico | collected 2017-06-21 | reverse complement strand
GTCTCTTCGATGCGGGGCCACAACACCCCAAGAGGCTATTCGTCGAAGCAATCCTCAACGCGTAACCCAGGGCCCCCTTGACTCGAAAGCAGCACTGACCGCAGTCATTCGCGCAGTCTTCGAATTGGCCGAGCCGTTCAAACCGGCATCGACTCTGGCAACGCACTTGCCGACGAAGGTGCAGCTGCCATAGCACTCCATTGAGAATGCAGCGAGTAATCGGCCAGCGTGATACGTCCCGGCCGGACACCGTGCGGGGCACTGCTCGGGCTCGCGGGGGGCACCTCGAGAAGCGTCGAGCGCCCACTGCGTGTACAAGCCACCTGCATGCCGATATGGTGCGCCAGGCGCCGCAGAGCTGCGTTGAAATTCAGATTCCTCACGAACAGGGTCCTTGCTCCGCGCGCACCGGCCAGGAGTCTGGCTCGTTCGAGCAGCAAACCCCCGATGCCCTTGCCGCGCGCCCAGGACGAAACGCTCAATCCCACTTCGGCACCCCCGCTCGCCATTTTCATGTGCAAGACGCCTGAGACATCGGGCACCGGTTCGACGACCAAGAACACGTTGCCTATCGACTGCAGCAGACTCTCGACGTAGGCAACGATATCGACGTCGGTCATGACCCAGCCGAACCGCAGAAACCGGTCCCCGGCGTTCAGCGCCAGAAAATGCCTCGCCAGTTCGTGGAAGTGGAGGTACGTGGGACAGATCGCGGATCTCATGGCAACCTCCTGGTACCCGATTCAACCTCAACCGTAGCGCTAACTTGACCGGGAGGCTAGGGGAAATCCATGCATTGAGCGGACGAAAATCCTTTAGGGATTCCGCCCCTAGGGGTGCACTATGGAAAAGAATTACCGCGCGCATCGGCCACAAAGACGGCGTGTATCGGCCCAGGTGCTCTCAATTAGCGTGTCGTCCGAGGTTCAACGGGTTACCCGAAAGTTGGGAACACTCATTCTTGAATCTGCACTCACCCGAGTTCATATTGGTCGCGAAACTTTTGAACGGAGGATGCGACCATGACCAAGACTCAAGCAGAGAACACCCTCGAGCAGCAGCCGTACCGACCGCGCAAGATCCTGCTCGATAGCGATATCTATTGCCCGTATTCGATGCGGCAAAGCGACGGCGATCCCCATTGCGATCACGACTTCGAAGAGGCGCCCAACGTGACGCAAGCAAACTTCGCCATCTGGAATTGCACGATCTGCGGGCGCGCGGTCAGGTTTGATCTGTGGAACTAGCGCGCCCGCACCGCGGCGGCCCTGATGCGATACCGGCAGTGCGCCCGATTTATTTCATCTGAAGTCTCCCACCTCTGCGCGGAATTTCCAGTCGATCCGACGGGTACTGCAGACAACGGTCGGCCAGACAGTTCGAGCTCTGAAGCGAAGTGTCCGATGGCGCGACCGCAGTCACGAAAGGACCGTCGAGATGAGACTGCATCAAGCACTGGTCAGCGCGCTGATCGTTGTGAGCGCGCAAGCGGCTTTTGCCGCCAGCGAGGGCGGAGACACCTGGTCGCGTCTTGAGCCCAAGAGCCATTCGGGGTCGAAGCCGACCATGGTGGTGGCGACGACCGCGAGGCTCAGCAGCCTGCGACCCGATGGCTCGACAGCCAAGGGAACACCCGCGTTGTCCGAGGCGTCGAATCGCGTCGTGCGGCTGAGTCCATCCATGCGCTGGGTCGATGTCGCCTACGGCGAGCATGTCACGTTCGAGGCCACGGACGAGCGGGGAACGCGACGATCTTTCTCCTGGCAGTTCGACATATCGCCGGTGCGCACGCACGTCGACCTGGAGGACGTCGCTCCGGCGGACTTCCCGCTTCGCGGCGTGCGCGTGTTCGTCGATCCAGCGCCGGAGTACCGCGGCGGTTGACCGCTACACCGTTCCCGATGTCTTCGGAGAGTAGTCGTAGATCACGTAGATCTTCCGAGTCGGCTCGACTACCTCCCAGGTCCCGACAAAGCCGCTGGGGATCACGAAGCGGTCACCGGCCCTTGCGGTGACCGCCTCCCCCTGCTCGTCGGTGATCACGCTGACACCTTGCAGCACGTGGCAGTACTCTTCCTCCGTGTAGCGGATGCGCCACTTGCCCACTTCGCTCTGCCAGATGCCGGCGAAAAACCTGCCGGCCGCGTCGGTGTACGCGTTCCAGACCACCTGCTTCGGGTTGCCGGAGATGAGCTTCTCCTCCGGAAGCAGGTATTCCTCACGCTCGGTGTCGCCCGGATCGGTTTTCAGGAACCTCAGGGCCGTCATCGCGTTTCGGTCCCGGGAGGCCGCATCAGCCGTCAATCGCCAGGCTGTATCGATAGAACTCTACGTCGCGCACCCAGCCGAGCGGCTCGTATAGCGCCTGAGCTTTCACATTCGTTATCGCCGTGGAGAGTTCGAGGCGAATCGCTCCGGTCTGTTTGGCGTACGCGTAGGCGGCCGTCATCAGCGCTCGCGCGACCCCGTGGCGGCGTGAGGGTTCCTCGACGAACAGATCGTACAGGACGTAGATCGGACCCGCGGAAACCGAGCAGAATGTGGGGTAAAGCTGCGTGAACCCGACGATGGTCGCCGTTTCTGCGGACGCTACCAGAATGACCGACTCCTGGTTCGCAAAGCGAGCGGCGATGAACGTCTCCGCAAGCGGCAGATCGGGCGGTTGCTTGTAGAACTGTCGATACAGGTCGAAGAGCTGGGCAACTCGTGGCAGGTCCGTCGTTTGCGCGGGCCGTACGATCATTCGCTCCTCCCGTTGCATCACTTGTTTGAGACCGTCAAGCCGAAAGGAATGCGAGCATCATGACCTCAGTCGTCTACGCGCGCGAGGAGAATCTGGCCGCCACGGAATTCATCGATGTGCTCCGGCGCTCGGGGCTGTCCGAGCGTCGACCGGTCGACGATCGCAGCCGAATCGAGCGGATGCTGGCACACGCCAACCTGATTGTCACTGCGCGAGACGCAGGCCGGTTAATCGGCGTGTCGCGAGCACTGACGGACTTTGCGTACTGCTGCTACCTGTCCGATCTGGCGGTCGACAAGCAGTATCAGCGCCGCGGGATTGGCAAACGTTTGATCGAGGAGACGCACCGGGAGGCCGGGCCGGAGGCCGCCTGCATTCTGCTGTCCGCGCCTGGCGCGATGGGTTTTTATCGCGCCATTGACATGCCCCAGGCGGATAACGCCTTTGTGCTGCCACGAGCGCGGTAGCAGAACTGATGACCGCCTCCGAACATGGCGAACCCTGGCAAGTAGAAGTCGGCGCCGACGAGGCGACGTCCGCGGTCTTCGAGCCCGCGCTGGGCGCCTCGACCGGAGCGCTCTTCGTTTGTGCGCATGGCGCCGGCGGCCACATGAACGACGCCGGGATGCTCGCGGCCAGCGATCAACTGCGCCGGCGCGGGTTGCAGATCGTTCGCTTCAATTTTCTGTACCGTCAGAAAAAGTCGGGCGCCCCTGATCCGATGCCCCGCCTGAAGCAGTGTTACGCGGCCGTCGCGGAGCATGCGCGCAGCACGATCAAGCCGGGCATCCTAATCCTCGGTGGGCGGTCGATGGGAGGGCGGGTCGCGTCGATGCTCGCCGCCGATTCGTATCCCTGTGATGGTCTACTGCTGCTCGCCTATCCGCTCCATCCGGCTGGCCAACCGCAGAAGCTGCGCGACGCCCATCTGGAGCGGATCGGCGTTCCTGTCCTTTGCTTCAACGGAACGCGAGATGCGCTTTGCCGGCGCGACCTGATGGGTCCGGTGATCGGCAGCCTGTCGCACCGATGGACAATGCATTGGCTGGACGGAGCCGATCACAGCTTCCGCGTTCTGAAGTCCTCGGAACGCACCGAAGGCGACGTTCTGGCAGAAATGGGTGAGGCTTCCGCCGCCTGGATCAGCCGCACGTTCCAAAGGTGATCGGCCCAGAAGGGACCCGGGATTCGGCTGTATCGTTCGCACATGGACGGCAACCAAGGCAGGGACGTGCTCGAGCTCTTTCATCCGGCGACCCGCGCCTGGTTCGCCTCGGCATTCGCCGCGCCGACACCCGCGCAGGTGGAAGCATGGCCCGCGATCAAGGCAGGGCGGCACGCGCTGGTCGCCGCCCCCACCGGCTCGGGCAAGACCCTGGCCGCGTTTCTGGCTGCGATCGACGCCCTGGTGCGCGATGGCATCGAACACGGGCTCCCTGACGAGACGCGCGTTGTCTACGTCTCGCCGCTGAAAGCGCTGTCCAACGACATCCAGCGCAACCTGGATGCGCCGCTGGCTGGGATCCGCGCCGCGCTCGAGCAGCTCGGTCTGCCGGATGTCCAGATCCGCACGCAGGTGCGTACCGGCGACACGCCACAGGCCGAGCGCGAAAGCATGCGCCGGCGCCCGCCCCACATCGTCGTCACCACGCCCGAATCGCTGTATATCCTGCTCACGAGCAAGTCCGGCCGCCGCATGCTTGCCACGACCCGCACGGTGATCGTCGACGAGATCCACGCGCTGGCGCCGAACAAGCGCGGCGCGCACCTGGCGCTGTCGCTGGAACGGCTCGAAGCAATCACCGGGCGCGAACCGGTGCGGATCGGGCTGTCGGCAACGCAAAAGCCGATCCAGGAGGTCGCCCGGTTCCTGGTTGGCGACCGAGTCGATGCGGCCGGCGCACCGGCATGCACGATCGTCGACACCGGGCACGTCCGAGCGCGGGATCTTGCAATCGAACTGCCGCCCGCCCCTCTGGAAGCGGTGATGTCGGGCGAAGTCTGGCAGCAGGTCTACGACCGGCTGGCCGAGCTGGTGCGCGAGCACCGCACGACGCTGATCTTCGTCAATACGCGCCGCCTGGCCGAGCGCGCGGCGCGTCATCTGTCGGAACGCATCGGCGACCGGTTTGTCACCGCCCACCATGGCAGCCTCGCGCGCGAGCAGCGGCTCGACGCGGAGCAGCGCCTGAAACGCGGCGAGTTGCGCGCGCTGGTCGCAACAGCGTCGCTCGAGCTCGGAATCGATATCGGCGACGTCGATCTCGTGTGCCAGCTCGGATCGACGCGTTCGATCGCCGCGCTGCTGCAGCGGGTCGGCCGTTCGGGTCATGCAGTCGGCGGCGTGCCGAAAGGGCGCCTCTTTCCCCTTTCCCGCGACGAATTGTGCGAGTGTGCGGCGCTGCTGGACGCGGTACGGCGCGGCGAGCTCGACCGCCTCTGGCTGCCAACCAAGCCGCTCGACGTACTCGCGCAGCAGATCGTCGCCGAAGTCGCGCTGCAGGAGTGGAACGAGGAGGAGCTTTTTGCTCGGGTAAGGCGCGCCACGCCTTTCGGCGAGCTGACGCGCGAAGAGTTCGCCGAGGTGGTGAGAATGCTCGCCGAGGGCTTTCACACCCGGCGCGGGCGCCGCAGCGCCCATCTGCACCGCGACGCGGTCAATGGCGTCGTGCGCGGGCGGCGCGGCGCCGCGCTGGCGGCAGTCACCTCGGGCGGAACGATTCCCGACACCGCGGACTACTCGGTCCTGCTCGAACCGCAGGCGCAGGTCATCGGGACGGTCAATGAGGACTTTGCGGTCGAAAGCCTGGCCGGCGACGTGTTCCAACTGGGCAACCACTCTTACCGGATCATGCGCATCGAGCGTGGGACCGTACGGGTCGAGGACGCCAAGGGCCAACCGCCCACGATGCCGTTCTGGCTCGGCGAGGCACCGGGTCGCACGGCCGAACTATCGCAGGCGGTCTCGGACGTGCGGACAACGATTGCGGCGCAGCTTGCCGCCGCAGGACGAGCCCAGGCGCTCGCCTGGCTGACCGACACGGTCGGACTGCCGACAGCGGCAGCGGAACAGGTCGTCGATTACCTGGCAGCCGCGAACGCGGCCCTCGGCACGCTGCCGACGGTCAAGACGGTCGTGCTCGAACGCTTTTTCGATGAATCGGGCGGCATGCAGCTCGTCGTGCACTCGCCGTTCGGCAGCCGGATCAATCGCGCCTGGGGACTGGCGCTGCGCAAGCGGTTCTGCCGCAAGTTCGACTTCGAGCTGCAGGCAGCGGCGACCGAGGATGCGATCGTGCTGTCGCTCGCCACCGCGCACAGCTTTCCGTTGGCGGATGTCGCGCGCTACCTGTCGGCCGCGACGGTGCGGCCGCTGCTGGTCCAGGCGCTGCTTGCCGCGCCGATGTTTGGCACGCGCTGGCGCTGGAACGCGTCGGTGGCGCTGGCGCTGTTGCGCTTCCAGGGTGGCCGAAAGGTCGCGCCCCAGCTGCAGCGGATGGCGGCCGAAGACCTGATGGCGACGATCTTTCCCGATCAGGTCGCCTGCGGCGAGAACATCGTCGGCGACCGCGAGATTCCCGACCATCCGCTGGTGCGGCAGACGATCGACGATTGCCTGCACGAGGCGATGGATATCGACGGGCTCGAGCGTGTGCTGGACGCGATCGAGCATGGCAGGATCGAGGTGGTCGCGCGCGACCTCACGGAACCTTCGCCGCTGGCGCTCGAAATCCTCGCCGCGCGGCCGTACGCCTACCTGGACGATGCGCCGTTGGAAGAGCGGCGCACTCAGGCCGTGCTGGCGCGCCGCTGGATCGACGCCGAAACCGCGGCCGATCTGGGCAAGCTCGACCTGGATGCGATTCGGCGTGTGCGCGAGGAGGTATGGCCGGAGGCGCGCAGCGCCGACGAGTTGCATGATGCTCTGCTCAGCCTGGGCTTGCTGACCGGCTCGGAAATCGAGGCGCAGCCGCTCTGGCGCGCGCTGATCGACGAGCTCAGCGCGGCGCGGCGCGCAACGCGCCTCGGACCGAAGGGCTTCTACGTCGCGGCTGAGCGGCTGCCCGAGTTCGAAGCCGTCTTTCCAGGCGCGCAACGCATGCCAGCGATCGAGCCGCCGTCCGAGCTGCTGAAGCCGTGGACGCGCGAGGCCGCGCTGGTCGAGATCGTGCGCGACCGCTTGCAGGGGCTGGGACCAGTCACCGCAAGCGACCTGGCAGCCTCGCTCGGGTTGGCCGCTTCGCAGGTCGAGGTCGCGTTGCTGGAGCTCGAATCCGAGGGCTCGGTGATGCGCGGCAGCTTCACGCCGGTCGACGGCACCCCGGTCGAAGACCAGCGCGAATGGTGCGAGCGGCGGCTGCTGGCGCGCATCCATCGCTACACGGTGAACCGGCTGCGCCGGGAGATCGAACCGGTCGAAGCGCGCGATTTCCTGCGCTTCCTGTTCGAGTGGCAGCGTGTCGCACCCGAGGCGCGGGTCGAGGGCGCTGACGCGGTAGCCAGCATCGTGGCGCAGCTCGAGGGCTTCGAAGCGCCCGCCGCCGCGTGGGAGACAGAGATCCTGCCGGCGCGGGTCAACGAGTACGACCCTGCATGGCTCGACGAGCTGAGCCGTGCCGGTCGTGTGGTGTGGACGCGCATCGCGCCGTTGCACGCGAGCGGAGAGCGCGCCCCGAGCCCGGTCCGCACGACGCCGATCGCATTGGCGTCCCGGCGCAACCTCGCAATCTGGGCCGCACTCGCGCGCCACAATGACGGCGCGCCACTCAGCTCGCGCGCGCAACGGGTCATCGAGTTCCTTACCGCGCGCGGCGCGTCGTTCTTCGATGAAATCGTCGACGGCACCGGACTGCTGCGCACCCAGGTCGAAGACGCGCTCGGCGAGGTGGTCGCGCTGGGGCTCGTCAATGCGGACAGCTTCGGCGGCCTGCGCGCGCTGCTGGTGCCATCGGAGCGCAGGCCCAGCCTGGACGGCCGCGGTCTCGACCGGAGTCGTCGCCTGCGCCGCACGACGCTGTTCGGCATCGAGGATGCCGGCCGCTGGGCGCTGGCGCAACGCAAGCGGCCCGAAGCCGTCGGCGGGCGACGCGACGCGGACGATGATCCAGAGGTCGTCGAGCATGTCGCGCGCACCCTGCTGCGGCGCTACGGCGTTCTGTTCTGGCGCCTGGTCGCCCGCGAAGCCGATTGGCTGCCCCCGTGGAGAAACCTGCTGAGGTGCTGCCGCCGGCTGGAAGCGCGCGGCGAAATTCGAGGCGGCCGCTTCGTGGCTGGAGTGACCGGCGAGCAGTTCGCCGCGACCGAAGCGGTGGGCTTGTTGCGCGACGTGCGTCGGCGCGAACGCACCGGGGCGCTGGTCGGCCTGAGCGGCGCCGACCCGCTGAACGTGGTCGGCATCCTGACCCCAGGGCCGCGCCTGCCGGCACTGACCGGCAATCGGGTTCTGTACCGCGATGGCGTGCCGATCGCGCTGCTCGTCGCCGGAGAGGTGCGGTTTCTCGAGGCGCTGGATGGCGAGGCGCAATGGTCCGCGCGCGCCGCTCTGCTACGGCGCCAGGTGCCGCCGACCCTGCAGTTTCTCGCCTGAGGAACGCCGCCCGGCCGGACCCGAGTCGGGTTCGGGTGCCGTCACAGAACGGTCATCGAGGCGTTTGAAGATGTGCCGATGCCCCCGCACGACGACGAGATGCTGCGCCGGATCAAGCTCGAGATGGTCGACGGCTACGACGAGGAACTCGAGCTCGAGATCGAGGACCGCGCCAGCGAAGACGTGCTGGTGGCCGACGACCGCGCAGCGGGCGATGACGCGGAGCGAAGCCGGCGACTGAACTACTTCCGCGAGCTTTTCAGGCTGCAGGCCGAACTGGTCAAGCTCCAGGACTGGGTCGTCGCTCACCGGCACAAGGTAGTCATCGTATTCGAGGGTCGCGATGCGGCGGGCAAGGGCGGTGCGATCAAGCGCGTCACCCAGCGGCTGAACCCGCGCGTGTGCCGTGCAGTGGCGCTGCCGGCGCCGAACGATCGTGAGCGCACCCAATGGTATTTCCAGCGCTATGTTCCGCACCTGCCCGCGGGCGGCGAGATCGTGCTATTCGATCGCAGCTGGTACAACCGGGCCGGCGTCGAGCGAGTGATGGGGTTTTGCACCGAGGACGAAGTCGAGGAGTTCTTCCGCTCGGTCCCCGAGTTCGAGAGGATGCTGGTCCGTTCGGGCATCCGGCTGCTGAAGTACTGGTTCTCGATTACCGACGAGGAAGAGCACCTGCGGTTTCTGGGCCGCATCCACGATCCGCTCAAGCAGTGGAAATTCAGTTCGATGGACCTGGAATCGCGGCGCAGGTGGGAGGCCTATACCAAGGCCAAGGAAGCGATGCTCGAGCGCACGCACATTGCCGAGGCGCCCTGGTGGGTCGTGCAGGCAGTCGACAAGAAGCGGGCGAGGCTCAATTTCATCCACCACCTTTTGAGCCAATTCGACTACGTCGAGGTCGAGCACCCGGCGATCGAGCTCCCGGAGCGCGAGAGGCACGCGGATTACATTCGCCATCCGTTGCCGCCGGCGATGCAGGTTCCCGAGATCTACTGACCCTTCAATTCGATCCCGGCCTCGCGCAATGCCGAGGCGACAGCCGCCGCAATCTGCACGCAGCCCGGCGTGTCGCCGTGTATGCAGAGGGTCTGCGCCTCCAGAGCAATCTCGCTGCCGTCGCTCGCGATTGCGCGATTCGCCTGCGCGATCCGCAGCGCCTGGGCCGCAGCGGCTTGCGGGTCGCAAATCACAGCCCCACGCAGTTTGCGCGAACGCAGGCTCCCATCGGCCTCGTACGCGCGGTCCGCAAACGCTTCGGCAGCGACCTTAAAACCCATGCGCCGGAACGCTTCGAGCATCGTCGAGCCGGCGAGCCCGATCAGCGTCACGTCCTTGCGCCATCTCGCCACGCCGTCGGCAATCGCGCGCGCGACAGCCGCATCCCGGACCGCCAGGTTATACAGAGCGCCGTGCGGCTTCACGTGTTCAATTGTCGCTCCGCACTGCCTCGCGACCTGGAACAACGCGTCGATCTGCTCGTAGACCGTCTGGCTGATCTGCGCGAGCGTCATCGAAAGTTCCACACGGCCGAAATTCGTGCGATCCGGATAACCGGGGTGCGCGCCGACGCGCACTCCGTGCCGCAAGGCTTGCTGGATCGTCGTCTTCATCGTAAGGGGATCGCCAGCGTGACCTCCACAGGCGACGTTGACCGACGTGATCGAGGCCATCAGAGCCTCCTGCGTGCCGTCGAACACCGCCTCCGGCAGCGCGCCCAGATCGCAGTTCAGATCCATACGGTCCGATTCGTCACGTGGATCGTCTCGATCACGTCAGCAGCAGTTCGTCCGACTCGAGGCAGGACTCCTGTTCCAGGAACAGCTCGCGGGCCGCCTCGTGCGAGACCTGCTCGAACTCGATCACATCACGCGGGCGCAATTGTCCAACCGATGCCAGATCGGCCGCAATCACGTTGGCAATGACAGGATAACCTCCGGTGGTCTGCTGTTCGACGAACACGATCAAGGGCTGGCCGCCTGCGGGCACCTGGATCGCTCCCACGGCAACACCCGCGGTGATCATTTCGTTTTGCAGGCGAAATTCGATCTGCGCGCCCTCGAGCCTGAGCCCCATCCGATTGGAGGCTTCGCCGACCCGGTAACTCGTTTCGAAGAAAGCGCTACGCGATGCTTCGGTAAACCAGTCGGACTGCAGGCCCTCGGTCACGCGCAGGCGCACGCGCGGCGCGAGATTCGCGGCGACTCGGGGGTTCGGGCACCGCGCCGGCGGCAACCAGCCCGGACCGACCTGCAGCACATCGCCCTTGCGAAGCGCGCGGCCGTTGAAGCCCCCCAGCGAGCTCAGCGAATGCGTCGACGCGCTTCCCAGAACGAACGGCACCTCGATTCCGCCGCTGACGCACAGGTAGCAGCGCGCGCCCGAATGCGTCGCCTGCATTCGCAAAACCTGCCCGCTGCAAGCGCGCTGGACGGTCCAGTTTGCGACCGGCGCGTCATTCAGCGTCGCTCCGAAGTCCGATCCGGTGACAGCGAGCCAGGTATCGATCTCGAACCGGAAGACCCCGCCGACCAGGGTGAACTCGAGCGCCGCGGCCCCTTCGGGGTTTCCGAGCAGACGATTGCCGATTCGCAACGCAATCGGATCGGCCGCTCCTGATGCCGAAACTCCGATCGGGCCGAAACCCTCGCGGCCCAGATCCTGAACCGTCGTCATCATTCCGGGCATCTGGACCAGGATCACGCGCCGCCCTTCCCGAGCCGAGCGTATTCATCCCGGCCGATCCGGCGGAACCGGAACCCGTCGCCGCAAGCACGCAGCGCCATCGGGACCCGGTCG
>JACXTT010012756.1_pt1 | contig 11129 bp, 8 predicted proteins | sample 9270951 | NCBI WGS metagenome assembly JACXTT01 (sample SAMN15532306, study PRJNA645909) | rock metagenome | isolation source: weathered quartz diorite | place: Puerto Rico | collected 2017-06-21 | reverse complement strand
TCGTCTTCGAAGGGGAGAATGTGGCCGGGCTGTCGCCGGATGCGCTGGCGCGGCGCGGCGTCTCGCGCACCTTTCAAAATCTGCAGGTGTGCATGAACATGCGCGCCGTCGACAACGTCATGGTGGGCTCGCACCTGCGCCTGAACCAGAACCTGTTTGCAGCGATGCTGGGCTGGCCCTCCGTGCGCAGGCGGGATGCCGCCTGCCGCGCCGAAGCGGCCAGCCTGATGGAATTCGTCGGCGTGGGCAGATACCTGGGCGCGGAAGCGAGCCAGATGCCGTATGGCGCCTTGAAACGGCTGGAGATTGCGCGCGCGCTGGCGGCAAAGCCGAAACTGCTGCTGCTGGACGAGCCGGCGGCGGGTCTGAATCACACGGAAACGGGAGAAATCGAAGCCCTGATCCGCAAGGTGGCCCGCTCGGGCGTGACCGTGCTGCTGGTGGAACACGACATGAAACTGGTGATGAATTTGTCCGACCACATCCTGGTACTCGATTACGGCAAGACCCTGGCCGAAGGCACGGCCGCCGAAGTGCGCGCCAATCCGGCGGTGATTGCGGCCTACCTGGGAGTGGCGGCATGAGCGCTCTCCCCATGCTGAAAATCGCCGGCCTGGCCAGCCACTATGGCCCCATCCAGGCCCTGCACGGCATCGACATCGAGGTGCGCGCCGGCCAGCTGGTGGCCCTGGTGGGCGCCAACGGTGCGGGCAAGACCACCCTGCTGCGGGCCATCTCGGGCGTGCAGCCCGTCAGCGGCGGCAGCCTGCACTTCAATGGCGCCGACATCACCCGCCTGTCCGCCGACGCGCGCGTGCGGGCGGGGATTTGCCAGGTGCCTGAAGGGCGCCAGGTGTTTGGCCAGATGAGCATCGAAGACAATCTGCGCCTGGGCGCCTACACGCGGCCAAAAGGCGAGCTGGCGGCCGACCTGGAACGGGTCTACGGCCTGTTCCCCGTGCTGAGGGAAAAGCGGGCACTGACTGCCGGCATGCTCTCCGGCGGACAGCAGCAGATGCTGGCAATGGCGCGCGCGCTGATGGGCCACCCGACATTGCTGCTGCTCGATGAGCCCAGCATGGGCCTGGCGCCCCTCTTGATCGCGGAGATTTTCCGCATCGTCGAGAGCCTGCGGGACCAGGGCATCACGATCCTGCTGGTCGAACAGAACGCGCATTCCGCGCTGGCGATTGCGGATATCGGCTATGTGATCGAGACGGGCGCCATCGTGCTGTCCGGTCCCGGGCCCGAGCTGCTGCACAACGAACAGGTGCAGTCGGCCTACCTAGGGATGTAAAGCAGGGCGTGTAAAGGAAAACGAGATGGTCAAGGTCTACGAAATCAACGGCATCACCCCGGTGGTCCACCCCACCGCCTATGTGCACCCCAGCGCGGTGCTGATTGGCGACGTCATCGTCGGCCCCCGCTGCTACATCGGGCCGCTGGCCTCCATGCGGGGCGACTTCGGGCGCCTCGTGCTGGAAGAAGGCGCCAACCTGCAGGACTGCTGCGTCATGCACGGTTTCCCTGGCGACGACACGGTGGTGGAAGTGGACGGCCATATCGGCCACGGCGCCGTCCTGCACGGCTGCAGGATCAAGCGCAATGCCATGGTGGGCATGAACTGCGTCGTCATGGACCAGGCGGTGGTGGGGGAAGAGAGCATCATCGCCGCCAACAGCTTTATCAAGGCAGGCATGGTGATCCCGCCCCGCTCCATGGTGATGGGCTCTCCCGCCAAGGTGGTGCGCGAACTGGAGGACAAGGAAATCGCCTGGAAAAGTTTCGGCACCACCCAATACCACGAACTGGCCGTGCGCTCCCTGCAGACCATGCGCGAAACGGTAGCGCTGACGGCAGTCGAACCGGGGCGCCAGCGCCTGGTGTTCGACATGGACATGCACAAGCCCAAACAGCACATTTAAGAAGGATTTCAAGATGACCACGATGCATAAAATCGCCACCCTGCAAAGCCTGATCGGCGGACGCTGGATCGGCAGCGAGGCGAATGCGCCCCTGCGCAGCGCCAACAACGGCAGCCTGCTGTACCACACCCATGCCGAAAAGATCGACTTCGAGGAAGCCATCGTCTACGCCCGTAAGACGGCGGTGCCGGCGCTGATGAAGATGGATTTCCAGACCCGCGCCGCCAGTCTGAAGGCGCTGGCCCTCTACCTGATGGAGAGGAAGGAAGAGCTGTACGCCGTATCCCACCACACGGGCGCCACCCGCGCCGACAGCTGGGTCGACGTGGAAGGGGGCATCGGCACCCTGTTCGCCTACGCCAGCATGGGTTCGCGCGAACTGCCTTCATCGAACGTGCTGCACGAAGGTCCCGCCATCGCGCTGGGCAAGCGGGGCGGTTTTGCGGGCACCCACATCCTGGTGCCGCGCGGCGGCCTGGCGGTGCACATCAACGCATTCAATTTTCCCATCTGGGGTCTGCTGGAAAAATTCGCCCCCAGCTACCTGGCCGCCATGCCCTGCATCGGCAAGCCCGCCACCGCCACCAGCTATCTGACGGAAGCGCTGGTGCGCATGATCCACGAATCGAATCTGCTGCCGCCCGGCGCGCTGCAGCTTGTCATCGGCAGCACGGGCGACCTGCTCGACCGCCTGCGCGGCGACGACGTTGTCACCTTCACGGGATCGGCCGACACGGCCCTGAAGCTGCGCGCCAACCCGAATTTGATGCGCAATTCCGTGCCTTTTACGGCGGAAGCGGACTCCCTCAACTGCGCCATTCTGGCGCCGGACGTTACGCCCGATGATCCGGAGTTCGACCTGTTCGTCAAGGAGGTGGCGCGCGAGATGACGGGTAAAGCGGGACAGAAGTGCACCGCCATTCGCCGCGTGATCGTGCCGGAAAACCGGGTCGACGCGGTGGCGGAACGGCTGCGCGAGCGCCTGTCGAAAATCGTCGTGGGCGACCCGCAAACGGAAGGGGTGCGCATGGGCGCGCTCGCTTCGCTCGACCAGCAGCGCGACGTGGCCGAACGGGTGGCGATGCTCTCGGAGGGCAATGAGGTGCTGTTCGGCGCGGCCGACGGCTTCGCGCCGGTCGGCGAAGGCGCCAGCGAAGGCGCCTTCTTCTCACCCACCTTGCTGCTGTGCCGCAACGGCCTGTCCAACGACGCCGTGCATGATGTCGAAGCGTTCGGCCCTGTCAGCACCATGATGACCTACCGGGACCTGGACGAAGCGGTGGAACTGGCCGCGCGCGGCAAGGGCAGCCTAGTATCGACCCTGTGTACCAAGGAGCCGATGGTGGCAGCGAAGGTGGTGCCCGCGCTGGCCGCCTACCACGGCCGCGTGCTGGTGCTCGAGCGCGAGGCGGCGGTCGACTCCACCGGCCACGGCTCGCCCCTGCCGCAACTGAAGCACGGCGGCCCTGGCCGCGCCGGCGGCGGTGAAGAGCTGGGCGGCGTGCGCGCCGTGCGCCACTTCCTGCAGCGCGCGGCCCTGCAAGGCTCGCCCACCATGCTCACGGCCGTCACGGGCGAGTACGTGCGTGGCGCCGCTGTGCAGGAAAGCCCGATTCACCCCTTCCGCAAATATTTCGAGGAGCTGCAGACGGGCGACTCCCTGCTGACCCACCGCAGGACCGTGTCGGAAGCGGACATCGTCAACTTCGGCGGCGTCTCGGGCGATTATTTTTATATGCACTTCGACGAGATCGCCGCCAGGGACACCCAGTTCGGCAAGCGCATCGCCCACGGCTATTTTGTGCTGTCGGCCGCCGCCGGATTGTTCGTTTCGCCCGCGCCCGGTCCCGTGCTGGCCAACTACGGCCTCGATAACCTGCGCTTCGTTGCGCCGGTGGCGATCGGCGACACCATCCGCGCCCGCCTCACCTGCAAGCGCAAGGTCGACCGCAATCGTACCGATGAAAAAGGCGTGGGGCAGGGCGTGGTGGCGTGGGATGTGCAGGTGACCAACCAGAACGATGAGCTGGTGGCCAGTTATGACATTTTGACCCTGGTGATGAAGAAGCAGTAAAAGTCGGCAAGCGCCTCAGTTGCTGTTTGACGCCGGCTGTGGTCCCACCTCGGCGCCGGCGGCAGCGGCTTGCCTGGCTTTGTCGGCCGCCTCTTTCGCCTTGACGGCCGCTTCCTGCGCCGCCGCCTCGGCCGCTTCCCTGGCTTGCGCCGTCGATTCCGCCGCCGCCTTTTTGGCCGCTTCCTCCGCCTCCGCGGCGGCTTTTTGCGCCGCCTCTTCGGCCGCCTCGGCTTCCCGCTCCAGCGTCACGCGCAGGGACGTCATCTCCACCGCCACGCCGGCGGCTTCCTCGGCCGGCATGCCGTCGGTGCGGCGCAGGTATTCCGCTTCGCCCACCGTGTCTTCGCGGGCGGTGGCGCAGTCGGCGTCCTGGGTTGCTTCGCCGGGCAGTTCCATTTTCAGTTCTTCCACCAGCATCAGGAGGGCTGCGGCGACGGGCAGCGCCAGGAGGGCACCGGCGATGCCATACAGGCTGCCGCCCGCGATCAGGGCAAACAGCACGATGGAAGAAGGCAGGCGCAGCGCGCGGCCATACACCAGCGGCACCAGCACCCGGCTTTCGAATTCCTCGTAGCAGAGCAGCAGCACCAGCACGATGGTGGCCGCCGCCGGGCTGACCGCCAGGGCCGCGAACACGGCCGGGATCATGGTAAGAAAGATGCCGACGAAAGGCAGCACGTCGGCGATACCGCCGAATGCGGCGATCGCCAGCGCGTTCGGCACGCCGGTGGCGGTGAGCAGCACGAACAGGAAGGCGCCCATCAAGGCGCAGGTGACCACCTGGCCCCGCACGTAGCCGCCCACGATCACCTCGAGGCGCAGCAGGATGCGCGAGAGCTTGATGTGGTGGCCGCGGGGGATGGCGGCAAACAGGGCGCCGCGCAGGCGGTCGCGGTCGATCATGATGTAGAGGGCGAGGAAAAAGGACCCGGCCCCGTAGGCGACGATTTCCAGCAGGTCGCGCGACATCACCAGCGCCTGGGCGCCGAAGGATTTGAAGACGGCCGCGTACTGGAAGCTCTTGACCGTGCTGGCCAAGGTCGCGGTGAGAGGATAGCTGGCCAAAAAACTTACCAGCTTGGCGCGCAGTTCCGGCTCCTGCTTGACTAGGGTGGCCACTTGCGTGACGATGGCCGGCACGGTGAACACCAGCACGGTGCCCGTCACCAGCATCAGGACGCCGAACACGATGAAGATGGCGGGAGTACGCTTGATCCCCCGTTTTTCCAGCGCCTGCACGGAAGGGTTGAGGGTCCCCACCAGCATCAGCGCCACCACCAGCACCAGGATCACGGGCACCATCTGGGTGATCAGGGCCAGGCCCACCACCAGCGCGACGATCCGGTACAAGGTGGAAGGCGCGATCTCGATGCGCAGCGCGCGCTTGGGTGGCGTCACGGCGGGCGTCACGGCGGGCGTCACGGCGGGCGACTCGGCAGGATTGGCTTTGAGAGTATGCATGACGCCAGCATCGGCCTTTTTGTGCAAGCCATCTGTGCGCTGGCGCGCATCGGGAGATTACTGTGGCGTAATAATCGGCCAAACTGCACACGGCGCTATACTGCGACCATGTCCCTCCTGATTTCCCGCATCCTGCACGCCGGCTACCTGTTCGAGGCCGGCACTGATCAAGGTCCCACCCGGATCGCCTTCGATCCCATTTTCGAGAACCCCTTCAGCCGCAACTGCCACGCCTTCCCGCCCGTGCGCTTCGACCTGGCGGCGGTGCAGGCGCTCGAGCTGGACGCGGTGTTCATCTCGCACCTGCACGACGACCACTGCTCGATCGACAGCCTGGCCCTGCTCGACCGCGCCACCCCCATCTATCTGTACTGCGTGTTCGACGAGCTGTTCGCCATGATCCGCGCACTGGGGTTCGGGCAGGTGTACCGGCTGCGCATCGGCCAGCCGGTCACCATCGGCGCCATCGAGGTGACGCCCCGCGAAGCGCTCGATGCCGATGTCGATGCCCTGTTCCAGGTACGCGCCGCTGGCATGAATGTGCTGAACGTGGTGGACGCCTGGATCGGGCCGGAGGTGATCGAACAATTGGCCGCGCTGGGACCGTGGGACATGGTGCTGTGGCCTTTTCAGCCCATGCGCGAGTTGGCCGTGATCGCCCCCAGCCGCGCCGCGCCCCACGTGCCGGGCTTGCCCGAAGACTGGATCGGGCAGCTGACCATGCTCGCGCCCCGCTTTGTCGTACCCAGTTCCTGCCAGTTCGTGCAGGAGGGCTGGTCCTGGTACAACCATGCCATGTTCCCCATGACTTACCGCGAGTTCGCGCGCGAGGTGACGGCGGCGCTACCCGAGCTTTCAGTGCGGCGGCTCGATCCGGGCGTGTCGGTGCGCCTGTCGGCCGATGGCCTGGGAGAGGCGTCACGGCTGGCATGGGTGATCCCGGCGGGGCCGCAGGACGTGGACTTCGATTTCCGACCCGGTATGGTGCCGCCGTCGACCGCGGAGATCGCGCGGCGGTTCGATCCGCTGGCCCCTTCAGAGGAAGCGCTGGTGCTGGGCTTCGTGACGGCCGGGTTGCTGGAGCGTTACCGTGCCATGGAGCTGCCTGAGGATAGTTATTTTGTGAAGCGGCGACACTGGCGTTTAAGGCTGTACGACCACCTGGGCGAGGCGCGGCAGTTCGATTATGTGGTGGAGGGGGATGCGATTACCGTGTCCGACGAGCCGCTGGCGCCGGGCTGGCTGACGGAGGTGGCAGCGTGCAAGGTATATGCGGCGCTGGAACTGGGAGAGTCGCTGACCTCGATGTATGTGCGGATCAACGATGCGGTGTTCGATGCCGCGTCGGAGGCGGATCTGGCGGAGGCCGATATCGTCGATGATCCCTTGATACGGTGTTTGTTCGATGAGCGGGTGGGAGCGTATCAGGCGGCGCAGCTGGCGCGGCGGGGCATTCAATCGTAGGGGGGGGCGGGCAGGGCCAGTCCCCGATGCTACTAACGTCCCGTAGCCGGCAGGGGTGTAGCGACCACCACCTGCATCGCCTGCTCCGCCGTAAAGCCCTTTTTGCGCAGCGCGTCGAACAGGTTCTTTTTAAAACTGGCGATGCGTTCGGCCGTCTCGGGGCGTTCGGCCGTCTTCAGCTGAGCGTTCAACTGGGCTTCGGTGGTGCGCTCCAGGGTCGCCAGGTTGGCGGCGGTGGCGGAGTCGGTCACCCGCAGCATCTCTTCGGGAGAGGGGCGCTGCGGGGTCTGGGCGCTGGCGCACAGGCTGGCGCAGAGCAGGGAAAGTAAAACAATCGGGCGCACTGCATTCTCCAATCAGGTCGGACTACAGGAAAGCCAGGGTACGGGCGTTGGCGTTGTAGTTTGACAGACTTGGCAGCATGGTCAAGAGACTGGTGTCGGACACGCCCATCCACTTGCCCAGGGTGGCGGCCAGCTGGTCGACCGAGGTGGTGGGCAGCAGGCGGCCCTGGCCGACGTCGTCGGGGCCATTGTTCGCCACCACGGGGGCGGTGCCATACAGGGTCTTGCCCTTGACGGCGCCGCCCATCACGAAGTGCATGCTGCCCCAGCCATGGTCGGAGCCGTCGTTATTGCCCACCATGGTGCGGCCGAAGTCGGAGGCGGTGAAGGCCGTGACCTTGTCGGCCACGCCCAGTTCCACCGTGCTCTGATAAAACGCGGCCATGGCATTGCCCAGGTTTTTCATCAAGGTCGGGTGGGAAGTGGCCATGCTGTCGTGCAGGTCGAAGCCGCCCAGCGAGACGAAAAACACCTGGCGCTTGGCGCCCAGCTGGGGTGCGGCGGCGATCATGCGGGCCACCATCTTGAGCTGGTCGCCCAGGTTGTTGGCGGTGGGGTAGACGGTGGCGATGGGTGGGGCCGCCGCCAGGGCGCCCGTCAGCACGCTGTCGGCATCGACGGAGCGCTTGGCGACCCGGTTGTATTCCCCTTCCAGCAAATGGCTGCGCGGCTGGGTGATCAGGGTGCGCAGGGCGTCGCTGGCGGCGCTCGATCCAAACAAAGGCGACTTCAGGCCGGCCAGCGGCACCGAGCCGTTGGTGGAAATCTGGTACTGCACGGCGGAGGCGCCCGACATGAAGACAGCGTTACCGGACACGTTGACGCACGTGAAAGTGGCGTTGCCATTGCCGCTTTCGAACAGGTCGCCCATGCGCCCGCCCCAGCCCGACAAAGCCCCTTCCGGCATCGACGACTGCCACACCGACTGCTGGTCGTTATGGGAAAACAGCTTGGGCGGCAGCTTGACGGATTTGTTGGTGTACTGCGCCTTGGTGGTGGGCTGCACCAGGGTGCCGACGTTGAGCAAGACGCCCAGCTGGCCGCCGTCGAACAAGGGGGACAGGGCGGACAGGTTCGGCGCCAGCGCGTACTGGTGGGCCACGCCGGTCGAATCGACGGGGGCCACGGCGGGATTGAGGGCAGTGGCGGCGAGAGCGCTGCGCGCATGCGCAAAGCTGGGCCGCATGGCCTGGTAGGCGTTGTAGCTGGCCGTGTCATAAGGCGTGACGGTGTTGGCGTAGTCGTTGCCGCCATAGAGAAAAATGCAGACCATGGCCTTGTAGTCGGTGGCCGTGGCGGCCGAGGCTTCGGCCATGGCGGCCAGGTTCAGGGCCCAGGGCGCGGCCACGCCGGCCACGGACAGGGCCGAGGCCCGCTTCAGGAAGGCGCGGCGCGATGCGTTGGTATCGGGTTTGCTGGTGGGGGAATGGGACATCGGCAGGCCTATTTGAGAATGATGAATTCGGGCGCGGCCAGCACCAGCACGAGGGCCGTGTAGATGCGGTTCAGGCGCGCCGTGTCGGTGCCGGACGCCATGCCGTTGAGGGCGGCCGTGATCAGCGCGATCGTGGCGCTTGACAGCTGTCCGGCGGCCAGCACCACGTTCAATTCGTCCACCAGGGCGGGCGCCGTGTCGGCGATCGGCAGCAGCGTGGCGTAGGCGGACTTGACGTCGCCGGCGCCGTTCTTGACCACGTTCTGCATGTAGTTGACGTAGCCGACCACGCTGGATTCATTGGTGATCTGGAATTCGGGCGCGATCAGGCCGGCCGTGCCGATGGCGCTGTTGGGCGGCACATAGCCGGGCCGGAAAAAGTTGAAGACGCTGCCCGAGCGCAGGGGACTTTGCGCCAGCCGGGTGGCGGGGTCCGAGGTGTTCCCCACCGTCCAGGCGTCCGCCGTGGAGGTGGCGGCGGTGGCGCGCGCCCAGGCGGCCAGGCGCAGGATGGGTTCGCGCTGCTTGCCGAAACTGGTCGACGTGAGGTTGGCGCTGGAGCGCGCTTCCGTGTCGAGCAGGATGGCTTTCACCACCGCTTTCAGATTGCCCTTGACCCCGCTGCCGTCGTCGTTGAACACTGCCGCCACCCGGCCCACGTAGGCGGGACTCGGGTTGCTGGTGACCAGGCGCAGGATCAACTGGCGGCTGATGTTGGGCGCCAGGTTGGGGTGGGCGAACAGGGCGTCGAGCGCCAGGCGCAGGCTGTCTTCGCCGCTGGTGCCGGCCGGGATGGTAGTGCCGATAAACGCCTTGACGCCCGTTTCGTGGCGGCTGGCCGTCATCGTCATGGGGCGGCGCTTGAATTCGGGAACGTCGGTGGTGGTGCCCGTCAAATCGTAATTCCAGCCCGTGAACACGCGCGCCAGGCCGCCGATGTCGTCGAGCGTGTAGGTTTCCTGGGGCGCGCCGTTGACCATTTTCACGGTGCCGTCCTGGTTCAGTTGCACCAGGCCGATGGTGAACAGCTGCATCAGCTCGCGGGCGTAATTCTCGTCCGGCATGGCGCCCGTGGCGGGATTGAATTTGACGTTGCCGCGGAAGGTCAGATATTCGCCCATCGGCGCGCTGGTCGACACTTGCTGGAGCAGGGTGCGGTAGTTGCCAAAGGCGTTCGCTTCCAGCAGGTCCAGCCAGGCGGCCGCGGAAAACGCGTTCCAGCCGCCGCTGAAGCCTGCAATCGACGTCACCACGATTTCGGACAGCGCGAAGGTGACGCGCTGGCGCAGGGTGTCGGGAGAAGAGAGCAGCTTGCGCCAGATGGCGGGATCGGCGCCCGTTTCGCTGTTCTTGTTGGCGGCCGCATCGAAGCCCTTGCTGACCATCCAGTCCCAGCGGCTCATCGACTGGGGCAGGGCCATCTGTTCGTCGATCCAGGCGGCGTAGCCGATCGCCTGGACCCGGCCGATGTCGGTGCGGGTGGCGCCCATCGACGCCTGGGCCAGGAAGCGGGAAGCGGTGACGGCAGTGACGGGGTCGGGCACGGGCGCCGGCGGCACGGGGGGGACGGGCGGGGTCGGCGTCGATGGCGCATCGCTGCCCCCGCCACCCCCGCCGCCGCAGGCGCTCAGCAAAGCCGCGCTGGCCAGGGCCATCGGCAACAGCGATGCGTCGGACAGTGGCGGCGCATCGCGCCCCTCCACGTCGGCATCCAGGGTCAATTCATTTGTTGCCATCGGGCTCACCTGTCCATTGAAATGCGGTGAGATCGATGCTAGTGCAGGGTGTTCATGATTCCAACCGGCATTTCATTTTGAAACAGCTAAACCCGGAAAGTGCAGCGCTCACGCAACATTAAATTGCGTGAGCGCTAATAGCTGATAGCGCTTTGTCAGTTAGCGATCCTGCACTGTTGTTATTTGCTGTCCGGCTCGTAAGTTGGCGCGGGAATGTCGTTCGAGGGCACGTCCAGTTTCAATTCCAGCTGCTCCGTCATGTCGGTCTTTTTCTCGATCGACACCAGGCGGGGAAAGGCGATGATCAGACCCACCATGAACACCTGGATCAGGACAAACGGAATCGCGCCCCAGTAGATGTCGCTGGTCTTGACCTCTTTCGGCGCCACCGAGCGCAGATAAAACAGGGCGAAGCCGAAGGGCGGGTGCATGAAGGAAGTCTGCATGTTAACGCCCAGCAGCACGCCGAACCAGATCAGGTCGATGCCCAGCTTGTTGGCGACGGGGCCGACCAGGGGCACGAGAATAAAGGCCAGCTCGAAGAAATCGAGGAAGAAGGCCAGCACGAAAAACAGCAGGTTGACCACCACCAGGAAGCCGACCGTGCCGCCGGGCAGGCTGGTGAGCAGGTGCTCGACCCACAAGTCGCCATTGACGCCGCGGAACACCAGCGAAAACACGGTCGAGCCG
>JACXTT010012755.1_pt1 | contig 11130 bp, 10 predicted proteins | sample 9270951 | NCBI WGS metagenome assembly JACXTT01 (sample SAMN15532306, study PRJNA645909) | rock metagenome | isolation source: weathered quartz diorite | place: Puerto Rico | collected 2017-06-21 | reverse complement strand
GGCGTACGCGCCCGGCGGCGGGCTCAAGGGGATGCGCGAGCGGGTGCGCGCCTGCGGCGGCGAGCTCTCGGTTTCGACCGCGCCCGGCGCCGGCTTCGCGGTCGAGATCCTGCTGCCGGATGAACCCCTGCCGGAGGCGGCGTGACGCCGGCCGCCGTAGGGGCGGACCTCATGTCCGCCCGATTGTCGAATGCCACAACAACGCGAGCACACGCGTGCGAAGCTGAGCTTCGCCCCTACGCGCATCCCGCCCATCCCTTAATCTGTTCTTCATGATCCGCGTCTTCCTCGCCGACGACCAGACGCTGGTGCGCGAGGGGCTGAAGGCCCTGCTCGCGCTCGACCCGGAGATCGTGATCGCCGGCGAGGCGGGCGACGGCGACGCGGCGCTCGCGGCGATCCCCGGCGCGCGGGCCGACGTGGTGCTGATGGACGTGCGGATGCCGAAAAAAAGCGGCGTCGAGGTGATCGCCGCGCTGCGCGAGAACAACGCGCTGCCGCCGACCGTCATCCTCACCACCTTCGACGACGACCAGGTCGTGCTCGAGGGGGTGAAGGCGGGCGCCAAGGGCTTCCTGCTCAAGGACGTCTCGCTCGAGCAGTTGACCGGCGCGATCCGCCAGGTCGCGGCGGGCGGCAACCTGATCAAGCTCGCCGCTGCGGAACGGATCGTCGCCGGGCTCTCCGCGCGCGCGGGCGCGATCCCGGCCGCCGAGCTGCCCGATCCGCTCACCGAAAGGGAGACCGAAATCCTGCGCCTGCTCGCGGGCGGCTTCTCGAATCGCGAGCTGGCCGATGCGATCCATCTCGCCGAGGGGACGGTCAAGAACCATGTCTCGAGCATCTTGAGCAAGCTCGGCGTGCGCGACCGGACGCGGGCGGTCCTCGTCGCGCTGGAGCGGGGGTTGATCTGACCTTCACGAATAGACCACGCTCCGCATCGACAAGCTCCCGTGGTGGAAGCCGGTGAAGAGGGTCCCGGGGCGGGCATGGCCGCCCGCGGCGCCGGCGATGACGAGCAGCGGGTCGAAGTGCTCGGTCGTCGGGACCGCCAGCTCGGGATGGGGCGCGCGGGTCCGGTAGTCGGCGAGCGCATCGTGGTCGCCGCCCGCGAGCTGCGCGGCGATCCAGCCGTCGAATTCCCGCGCCCAGCCCGGGGTCGCGCCGTCCTTGTGCTCCCAGTCGAGCCGGCGCAAATTGTGGACGATGCCGCCGCTGCCCATGAGCAGGACGCCCTCGTCCCGCAGCGGCGCCAGCGCGGCGCCCAGGGCCAGCAATTCCGTCGCCGGGCGGGGGATCGGCAGCGAGATCTCGACCACCGGGATGTCGGCGGCCGGGTGGAGGAACCGCAGCGGCACCCAGACCCCGTGATCGAGTCCGCGCGCCGGATCGCTTTCCGCGGCGATGAACGCGCCATTCAGCAATTCGACGATCCGCCCCGCCAGGGCGGGATCGCCCGGCGCGGGGTAGTCCAGTTCGTAGAGCGCATCCGGAAAACCGCCGAAGTCATGGATCACGCCCGGGCGCGGGCTGCTCGAGACCCGCGCCGGCGCGCGGCTTTCCCAATGGGCGGAGATGGCGACGATCGCCTTCGGGCGCGGGGCGGCTTTCCCCCACGAGGAGAGCGCGCGACTCCAGCCGTCATCCTGGATCGCGACCATCGGGGAGCCGTGGGCCACGAAGAGCGCGGGCTGGCGGGTCATGCCGAACCAACGCGCGACGGGCGGGGGAATTCTCGCCCCGCTATGCCATCTCGGCCGCCAGCCGCTTGAGGAAATCGCGGCGGCGGGCGGTGAAGGTGCGGGCGGCGGTGATGACCGCGGAGAGCTCGCGCAGCGCCCGGTCGGCGTCGTCGTTGACCACGAGGTGGTGATAGCGTCGGGCGAAGCCGAGCTCCCAGCGGGCGGTCCGCAGCCGCTTCGCGATCTCCCCCGGGTCGTCCTCGCCGCGCCCCTCGAGGCGGCGGCGCAATTCGGCGAAGGAGGGCGGCAGCAGGAGGATGAGGATCGCGTCGCGCCGTTTGTCGCGGATCTGCGCGCCCCCCTGCACGTCGATATCGAGCAGCAAATCCTCGCCGGCCGCCTTCGCCCGTTCCAGCTCGTTCAGGCCGGTGCCGTAGCGTTTCCCGAACACCCGGGCGTGCTCGAGGAATTCCCCGCGCTTCGCCATCGCCCCGAATTTCGCGGCGGATACGAAGTGATAGTCGATCCCGTCGCGCTCCCGGCCGCGCGGCGCGCGCGTGGTGTGGCTGACCGAGAAGCGCAGGCCCGTCATCTCGCGCACGAGGCGGTGCGCGAGCGTGGTCTTCCCGGTGCCCGACGGCGCGGAGAGGACGAACGGCGTGCCGTGGCCGGCGGGGAGTTGCATGCTGGAATGTTAGTCGGCGCGCGTGGACCGTCGGGTCCGCAACGCCAACCCCGGTCCCTCATTCACCCATGAATTCTCGCCGCCCGCCCGAGCCCCGCGTTGATCCGCCCCTCCTCCGCCGCGAGCTGATTCCAGCGTGACTCGACTTCGGCGGGCGTCGCCTTCCTGCCCGCCAGCTCGAGGAACAACTCGAAGTGGCGCTCCTCGGCGGGGGCGAACTCGCGCACGATCGCGAGCGCTTCCTCGTCCCGGAGCGATTCCTCCAGCCGCGCGAACCGCTCGCTGCTGCGCGCCTCGATCAGGGCGCTGACGAGCATCCGGTCGAGGAATTGCGCCGGCTCGCGCCCGCCGCGCACCAGCTTGCGCAGCGCATTCGCGTAGTCGTTCTTGCGGTGGCGGTAGACCGCCCAGCCGCGCGCCTTGAGCACGCCGACCACGCGCCGGAAATGGACGATCTCCTCCTGCGCCAGCGCCCCCAGCTTCTCGACCAAAACCGCATCCTCGCCGTATTGCCCGATCAGGGTCAGCGCGTTGAGCGCCGCCTGTTGCTCGCAGACCGCGTGGTCGGCCAGCAGCCCCGGCAGATCGGCTGCCGCGATCGCGCCCCATTCGGGGCGGGTCGGGCCGGCGAGCACGAAATCCCGGGCGGTCACGGCGCGACCGGCGTCCCCTTCGGCCGTCTGAAGGTCATCGTCCGCTCCAGCCGGCGGATGACGAATTCCCGGGCCGGTTCCATCTTCTCGCCGTCGAGGTGCCAGGGGATGACCCGGTCGGTCGTCAGCCGCACTTCGTTCACCTGGCGGAAGGTGATCCCCTTCAGCTCGAGGTGGGCGCCGCGCCGCGCCAGCGGCAGGTAGATCGCCTTCTCCCACGGGTGCATGGCGCCCGCCATCACGAAGTCGAGCTTCGCGTCGTCGAGCTTCGCGCGCGGGGCGAGCTTGAAGCCGCCGCCCGCGAAGACGCCGTTCATCAACGACAGATTCTCGATTTGCGCGGTGATGCGCCCCGCGTCGGAGTGGACGTCGGCGGTGAACGGCTTCCAGCGCGGCGCCCGCTTCACCGCCTCCCAGAGATAGCTCCGGCCGCCGCCCGCCATCTTCTCGACCACCCGCCCCTCGAAACCGAACCCGGCGCCGTTGATGAATATCTTGCCGTTGCAGTCCCAGACGTCGCAGCGCACCCGCTCGGCGTCGGGCGCGGTCGCGGTGAGCGCCGCCTTCCAGAGCGTCTCGGCGTCGGCGCCGATCGGCAGCCCGAGCGTGCGCGCGAAGTCGTTGCCGCGCCCGGCGGGGACCATCACCAATTCGACCGGCTGCCCCTTCAGCCCCTCGGCGACGCCCCGCAGCGTCCCGTCGCCGCCCACCACCAGCACCTGGCGCATCGCGCAGCCGGGGTGCTGGCTGACGAGCGCCCCCTCGGGCGAGGAGAGCAGGTATTCGTACTCCGCTCCCAGCGCGCGCAGCGCCTTCTCGATCTCCTCGCCGATCCGCCGCCCGACGCCCTGGCCGGCGACCGGGTTGATCAGGAGGACATAGGGGATCCGGGCGGCCATGGGGGATGCGGGAAGCCCGGGGATTATGTCATTCGGCGCCAAATGCGCGGTGCGCGGAGAGTCATGTCGCGAACGACTGGAGCAATTGCAAACCCTTGGGATCAATGGTGTTGGCGACGCTCCGAACTGCGCACCGCGAGCCGCGCACCGCGCACAGGACGCGCGAGCGCCCTACATCCTCTCCGGCACCGGCAACCCCAGCATCGTCTCCAGCGCACCGCGGAAATGGCGCTCGAACAGCCTCACGAAGCGAAGGCGGCGGTCGCGGTCGGCGGGGGCGATCCCTTCTTTGAGCACGGGATGCTTGTGATACCAGTTGTTGAAGCCCTGGGCCATCGTGAAGAAATGTTTGGCGAGCAGCGAGAGCTCGAGCGTCGTCACCGCGGCATCGGCGACCTTCGGGATCTCCATCAGGTCCATCGCCAGCGCCTGCGCCTCGGGCTCCCAGCCCGCGAGCGTCTCCCCGCCCCATCCGTCGATCGTCTTCAGGGCGGCGGCTTCGTCGAGCTTCCCGGCCTCCGCGTACTTGCGCAGGATGTTGCGGGCGCGCACCGCGGTGTAGAGGAGGTACGGGCCGGTCTCGCCTTCAACATCTGTTGCCTGCGTCACATCGAATCCGATGACCTGATCCTTTGTGTAACGCAACAGATAGTACTTAACGCCTGAGAGTCCGATCGCTTTGGCTTGTTCGTACGCTTCCCGCTTTCCAAGAAACACGCTTACGCCAATCGGCAATGCAGCCTGAGCCCCACGATCAACAATAATGTGAGTCTGGTCAAAAATATTGACAAAATCATCTAAGCAATTCTTAGGCTCTGCATTCTCAATGTCCGCATAATAACTTATCTCTAGTGATTCTAACGAACGGCGGATCATCTTGAAATGATAACTCTCAAGCGATGACTTATCGTTCACATAAATCTCTCTATACAACCGAGCGAGTTCTATGCAATGAACCACAAGCTGCTGCGCCTCTTCAGAAAGGGTGTTGGGCTCTTTCTGCTTGGTCGCAATTTTCATCAGCGGCCGGTGAATTGCCAAATCTAATAGGTCATCCGCTTTCATCCCCAATCCTGAACGACCTGACATCTCGATAAATTTTTTCTTTTTATCCTCCTGAGACAGTTCTGCCCCAAGGTCGGTCGCCGTCTGTGGGGATAGCCCCACCATCTCGTAGTTGAAGTGGATCGAGCGGGCGGCCGCGTCGGCGTGGCCGAGCTTGCGCAGCCCGACCCCGATCACCTTCTGCAAATAACTCTGCCGGTTGTCGATGACGTTGATGACCGTGTCGCCGTGGCCGAAGCGCCCTTCGAATTCCTTGGTCTCGATCTGCGGCTTGGTCTGCGCGATCTCGACCCCGGCGAAGTCCTTGAATTTCCCATAGTGGAAATCGGCGCCGAGCAGCCCCAGCTTCCACATCTGGTAGGCAACGTCCTTGCCGACGTAGGTGACGGTGCCGTTGGAGCGGACGATCACCTTGTCGGCGTCTTCCATCCCGGCGAACTCCGGATCGTCCTTGAGCCGCATGGTCCAGCAGCCTTCGTTCTTGCCGGTCGTCTCGAGGTGGACGACCTCCAACCGCCTCATCGCCTCAAAGGCGGTCTTGAAGAAGCCAAGGGCGATGATCACCGACTCGTGGGTGAGGACTTCGTACGTGATCCCCAGCCGCGCCATCGTCGCGAGGTGGCAGCGCAGGATGCCGGGCACCAGCGCGGCGGCGACCCGGTGGGCGTCTCCCGCGCCGTGCTCGATGGCGTGCAGCGCGTCGCGGCGGAACTGCTCGCGCGCCGGATCGGCCGCGTACCAGGTTGTGACCGAGGCGTAGAGATCCCAGCAGCGCTTGTCGAGCGTCTTCGGCTCCGTCTCGATCCACGCGATCGCCTCGGCCGGAGATTTCCCCTCCTTGTGAAGGAGCCCGACCACGACATCGGCGACCTGCACGCCGGTGTCGTCGATGTAATTCTGGATCTCGGCCCGCTCCCCCAGCGCGCGCAGCACGCGGCCGAGCGTGTCGCCCAGCACGGAGTTGCGCAGGTGGCCGATGTGGGCCGCCTTGTTGGGGTTGATGTTGGTGTGCTCGACGATCACCTTCCCGCGCGTCGGCGCGGGGGCGATCGGCGAGGGGTTCGCGACGAGGAATTCGGCGACTTTTTTCTTGTCGAGGTGGAAATTGAGATAGCCCGGCCCGGCGATCTCGATCCTCTCCACCCACCGATGCTTGCCGGCGAGCGCCGCGGCGAGCGGCTCGGCGACCTCGCGCGGCTTTTTGCCGAGCCGCTTGCCCAATTCGAGCGCGCAGGGGGTCGCGAGGTCGCCCATCTCGATCTTCGGGGGGCGGGAGAAGGCGATCCGCTCGGGCGCCAGCCCGAACTGTTTCATCGCAGCCGCTTGGACGAGCGTTGCCAGTTCCTGCTGGAGCTTGCGGATCATGGGGCGGGAATTTTAGAGGCTCGGGCCCGATGCGGTGACGGGAACCGGTTGATGACCGGGGCTCAGAGCCCGGGGACCGGGAGCTCGGCACCGGCGCCGGCGGATTGCTTTCCCGCCGGGAAACGGCGCTGCAAATCGCAATGCGATGCCCCCCGGCCCTCGGTTTCGGGTCCCCGGGCCCCCGGACGAATTGATTTCCACTCCGCCCGCGCCGATCCCGGCCCCGCATTGGCCGGTTCCGCATGAAGCTCCGGGGGCGAGCCGTGCCGCCGTGATCAATATCACTTGCGCGTTCAAGGAGGCGGTGTAAAATCTTGCTCCATTCCCATGTCTTGGCGGCTTTTCAAAGATCCCGACGGCGCCCTCGTCGTCTCGCTCGCGGGCGGACTTTCCCGCTACGAAAGCGACGAGGCGGCGCGCCAAGTCGCCTTGGCGCTGGAGCGGGAGGCGATGCGGCTCGTCATCGACGCGCGGCGGCTCGAGGATTACGATCCCGCCTGCCGAGAGGTCTGGCAGGCGCGCCTGCTGCCGGTCCGCCAGCGCATCCGCCGCCTCATCTTCCGCGGCCGCGGCTCGCTCCCCCGCTGGGACGCGATGCTCGCCGCGGTCTTCCTGCGCGTCCCCTATGAATTCCAGACCGTCCCGTTGGCGGACCCCGGGCCGGTCGCCGCCAGCGCCTGAGATGACGGAGCGGCGCGCGCCTCCGTTCAGCGCGCCAAGGTCTTGAGTTTGTCGCAGGCGAAGAGGTAACCGTCCTTGCAGCTCTTTTCAAGCAGCAAGCGGCCTTTCGGGTGGTCGGCGGTCAGCCCGCCCCGCCCCTCCCAGGTCATGAGGCCGAGGCCGCCGCAGCCGTTGCGATTGCCGGCGTCGCAGGACTTGCGGAACAGCTCGACCGCCCGCGCGTCGTCGCGGTCCAGCCCCCGGGCTTCCGCGAACATCCACGCGAGGTTCGCGCAGTAAAGCGCCTCGCCCCCCTCGCAGGCCTTGCGGTACTGGGCGGCCGCGCTCGCGAGGTCCTTGCCGGTGCCGGTGCCGGATTCGTACATCCAGCCCGAGTTGCCGCAGGAAATCAGGTTGCCGCCGCGGCACGCCTCGCGGTACAGCGCGAAGGCGACCACCGGGTCGGCCGCGACGCCGATGCCCTCCCCGTAGAAATACCCCAGGTTCCCGCACGAGCGGGCCTCATCCAGCCGGCACCCCTCGCGGTAGGCGCGCAGCGCGTCGCGCAGGTCCTTCTTCACCCCGGAGCCGCTCTCGCTCATGACCCCGTACTCGAAGCAGCCGTCGCCTTCCTCTTCACCGCAGGCGGCGCGGAACACCTCGAACGCGCGCGCGGGGTTTTTCTGCACGAAGACCCCGAATTCGAGGCAACGCCCGTAGTGGACGCAGGCCCGCTGCAACCCGCGCTTGCAGGCTTTCAGGTAGAGATCGAACGCGCCCTCCTCGTCCTTGTCGGTCCCCTCGCCGTTCTGCTTGAGCACCCCGAGCCGGTCGCAGCCGTGGAGGTCTCCCCCGTCGCAGCCGCGCTTGTAGAGCTCGGCGGCCCGCTTCGCGTCCTTGGCGACGCCCCGGCCGTATTCGTACGAAAGCCCCGCGTTGGAGCAGCCCATCGGGGCATCCCCGTCGCAGGCCTTGAGGAAATAATCCGTGTATTTCTTCTTGACCTCGTCGCCGTCGCCCGCGGTGTGCTCCCACATGAAGCCCGCGTCGTTGCAGCTCGGCATGTGCTTCAACTCGCAGGCCCGCTCGTAGAAGCCGCGCGCCTTGAGCTGATCGGCCGCGACGCCCTGTCCCCGCTGGTGGATGGAGCCGAGCCGGCCGCATCCGTACCCGTAGTCGTCGTCGCACATTTTCTCGAGCATCTTGCGGGCGGCCTCGGCGTCCCGCGCGACGCCCAAGCCGCTCGCGAGGTTGTCCGCGAGGTAGACGCAGGCGACCCGGCCCCCGCGCTCGCACCCCGCGCGGTACAGCCGCACCGCCCGGCCGGGGTTCATCAGCCCGTAGACGCCGGCCTCCGCGAAATAACCGATCTCGGCGCAATAGTCGGGCCTGCTCAGGGCGCAGGCGCGGTCGAACAGCGGTTCCGCGCCTTCCTTCACCGGCGGCAGCAGGTCGGTCGCGTCGCGGATCGCCGCCAGGAACAGGCAGCCGCTCGCCTGGCCCTTGTCGCACGCCTTCTGGAGCAGGCCGGCGCCGCCCCCGACCTCCTTGGGCACGCCGTCGCCCGCGATCTGCAGCACGCCGAGGTACGCGCAACCGGGCGCGTCATCGCGCCGGCAGGCGCGGCTGAAAAAGACGGCCGCCTTGGCCTTGTCGGGCGTCACCCCGCCGCCGCCGGCTTGGAAGAGGCCGGCGAGCATGCAGGCGGCCGCGTCGCTCCCGTCGCAACCGCGCTCGGCGTCCTTGCGCAGCGCGGCGAGCTTCTCGGCGGGCATCTCGGCCGGCTTTCCGGATTTTTCCGCCACTTCGGGCTGCAGCGCGTGGCGCAACTCGAGGCCGAAGTCGAGCGTCAGCGCGTTCGCCCGCTGCGCGGCGGCGGGGAGCGCGGAAACCGCGGAGAGCGCGGCCAGAGCCGCGAGGGGGCGAAGCCGGGTCATGGCGGATTCCTCAGGCCCGCTCGTATTCGTGGCGGGAGTCGGCGTAGCAGTCGCCGCCGTGGATGTCGTTGATGACGGTGACCGGGAAGTCCTCGACCGTCAATTTGCGGATCGCCTCGGTGCCCAGCTCCTCGTAGGCGACCATCTCGACCTTCTTGATCCGGCGCGCGAGCACCGCGGCCAGCCCCCCGATGGCGGCGAAATAGACCGCCTTGTGCTTCACCAACGCTTCCTTCACCGCGGCGTTGCGCTCGCCCTTGCCGATCATCCCCCTCAGCCCCAGCTCGACCAGGCGCGGGGTGTAGGCGTCCATGCGCCCGGCGGTCGTGGGGCCGGCCGAGCCGATCACCTGGTGCGGCCGCGCCGGGGCGGGGCCGGTGTAGTAGAGCACCTGTCCCTTCACCTCGAAGGGGAGCGGCTCGCCGCGGTCGAGCGTCTCGATCATCCGCTTGTGAGCCGCGTCGCGCCCGGTGTACAGGACCCCGGTCAGCAGCACCTGGTCGCCGGCCTTGAGGTCGGCGATGGTCTCGTCGGTGAGGGGGAGCGTGACTTTTTTGAGGTCGGACATCAGAGCGTCACCTCGCCGTGCCGCGCGGCGTGGCACTGGATGTTGACCGCCACCGGCAGCGAGGCGATGTGCGTCCCCATCGTCTTGACATGGAGGTCGAGGACGGTGGTGTTGCCGCCGAAGCCGGCGGGGCCGACGCCCAGCTTGTTGCACAGCTCGATCAATTCCAGCTCGAGCTTCGCGTAGCGCGGGTCGGGGTTGCGGAAGCCGACGGGAAGCAGCGCCGCCTCCTTCGCCATCACCGCGCACAGCTCGAAGTCGCCGCCGATCCCCACTCCCGGCGAGAGCGGCGGGCAGGCGTCGGGACCGGCCTTGAGCACCGTTTCGACCACGAAATTCTTGACCCCCTCGACGCCGTCGGAGGGCTTCAGCATGATCGACCGCGATTTGTTCTCGCTGCCGCCCCCCTTGGCGCCGAAGCTGATTTTCAATTTGTCGCCCTCGACGATCCGGGTGGTGATGAAGGCGGGGGTGTTGTCATTGGTGTTCTTGCGGTCGAACAGCGGATCGCCCACGATCGAGAAGCGGAGGAAGCCGCCGGAGTAGCCGTCGCGCACCCCGTCGTTGATCGCCCGCTCGAGGTCGCCGGAGAGCCGGACCTCGCGCCCGACCTCGACGTAAAAAACCGCGTAGCCGGTGTCCTGGCAATAGGGCACCTTCTCGGCATCGGCGGCCTCCGCGTTCTCGATCAGCAATTGCAGCACCTGCTTGCCGCGCGGGGAGGACTCCTTCGCGAGATTGTCCCGGAAGGCCTTCATCATGTCGCCGCCGATGGTGTAGTTCGCCTTGCGGACCAGATCGCGGACGGCGTCGCTGACCTGCTGCGGGTGGATGTCGCGCATGCGGTAATTATCGGGAATTCCCGGTGCGCCGGGAACCGACCGCGGCCGATCCCCGGCTCAGCGCACGGCGCGCGCGCAGCGGAAACCCACCGCCCGCCGTGCCTGCACATATTTGGTCAGGCAATCGCCGTGGCTGCAGAGCCCCCGCCGCGCGGCGATCCCGGCGGCGGGAACCGAACCGGGCGCGGCGACCGGGGTGAGCCCGCGTACCGCGTAGGCACGCTCGCCGGCGGGCGCTTCACCGTCCCAGCGGTCGAGCATCCACTCCCCGGCGTTCCCCTCCAGGTCGTACAGCGCGAGGGCGGGATCGCCCGGGGTGCGGTCCTGGAGCGCGGTCATGACCTTGCGGGGGACCGCGTCCGCCCCGTCCAGCAGCCAGACCCGGGCGGGATCGGCCGCCGCCGCGCCCCACGGGTGCGCGCGCCGTTCCGCGCCGCGGGCGGCGAATTCCCACTGCCCCTCGGTGGGGAGCGCCCCGCCGAGCGAGCGGCAGTAGTCTTGGGCCGCTTCCCAAGGGAGTCCGACCGCGGGCGACAAGCGCACCTCGCCCTCGGGGGCTCCCCCCGGATAGAGCTCCATCGCGTTGCGCCGGGCGTACGGCTCGATCTCTCCCCAGGTCACCTCGTGCTGCTGGAGTTCGTAGGGCGCCGCGGGCGCCGAGGCCGCGCCCGCGCCGGCCGGATCGACGCGGACCCAGGCGTTCGCCGCGCGCTCGGCGTCGGTGATGACCGGGTCCGGCTCGACGGGCGTCACCGGCGGGGCCGCCGTGCGAGC
>JACXTT010012754.1_pt1 | contig 11130 bp, 10 predicted proteins | sample 9270951 | NCBI WGS metagenome assembly JACXTT01 (sample SAMN15532306, study PRJNA645909) | rock metagenome | isolation source: weathered quartz diorite | place: Puerto Rico | collected 2017-06-21 | reverse complement strand
TCAATCGCTGTGGCTGCAGAGGGACTTGCTGCAGGAGCTGAGGCAGCCGGTTGTTCCTCCGGAGTTTCTTTCTTGCCGCAGCCGGCCAGCAAAAGGAGCAGACCCACTCCTGCGACCGATACATTTGTCATCCAGATTGTTCTTTTCATGTTCCTCTCCCTCAGGCTCCAACGTGCCAGATCTATTGTTGAGCGCCTTGGCCTGTTCCGCCAGCGGATTGTGAAGGCGATGACGGTGCTCCGCCGGCAGCGGCTTTTCTTCCCAAGCTCGCGCTCACGCGGCGCTGCTCTTCGGGCGTAAGGGCAAAAATGTAATCCACCAGCAGCTTAGTGTGATCTTTGTCGTAGCCGTGGAACGAGGCGGGAGTGGGCCCCGAGAACACCCACTGGCCGTCCTGCTGCCGGAAGAGGCCGGAGGGCATGGACGTGCCAGGGCTGATCGCCTGGGGGTCAATGATCCAGCGCTCGACCCAGTCGGCTTTCAGGCGTCCCCTGGCTTGCAGGAAGTTAGGTGCGGTGGCCGCGCGATCGTGCGCAGGATCGCCGGTAGCGTGGCACTTCAAGCAGGGCGCGGCAGGGCTGCTGAAAAGGCTGCGCGCCATTTCGGTTTCTCTTGCGGACAAGACCGGAACCGGATCGGGCACGTACGGAAGCGGCTGGCGGGAAAGCGCCTGGAAGAAGCGCACGAGTTTACTGAGCTCGTTTTCCGAGAAGGAAAAAGTCGGCATGCGGACCTGCAGGTACGAGCGTACACCGTTGCGATTGGTGTCGCGTGCGTTCAGCGCCGGATTCGAAAGGAATTGCAGGAGCCACTGCGGATCAACGCGAGCTCCTTCGGTTAACAGTTTGGGCGGAAGTTGTTCCTGTCCGTCGGCACCTTGATAGGACGCCATGGTCATCAGCGAAGTCTTTTGGCCCGGAAGCAGCTGGTGGCAGCCCATGCAGTTGTATTTCTTGACGATCCACCAGCCGTCTTGAATGTCGCGCCGGTAGTCCAGAGGCTTGTACTGGTAGCTGGACGGCAAAGAACTCTCCTGGCTGCCCATCAGGAAAGTTGTGAGCGACTGGATCTGTTCTTTGGTCAGGTGGAGATTCGGCATGCGGAGTTTTTCGAGCTCGGGCTTGATTTTGCCCTGGTCCCAGATGTTCGGCTCCGCCAGTTTGTGCTCGAAAAAGCCTTTGTGGTCATACCAGGGATCTTTGGCGGGGCCTTCCGGCAGGCGAGCCAGATCGGCCGGGTCAGTGATGGGCTCGTGGCCGCCGCGCTGGGCGGTTTCGGTAAGCAGCGCGAAGTCCAGACGCTCGATCGGCTTGCTGCCTTCAACGGTCAGTTCGGTGCCGATGCGGCCTTCGTCCTCCAGGCCGGAGATTTCATGGCAGCCTGCACACCCGAAATGCCGAATCCATTTCTTGCCCTCGGCTTTGAGATTCGGGTCGTCCATGAAAGGTGCTGCGGAATAGGCAGAAGGTTCCTGCTTTTTCAGAGACACCAAGTAGGTGGCGACATCTTCGGCGTCTTGCGCAGAGAGCCTAAGGCTGGGCATCACGGTCATGTTTTGTACTTGCAGCTCGTGACCGTCATTGGGACAGCGGCTATGTTGCAAATCAAAAACAAAAGGCAGGCCTTTCTTGGCGTAGTCCTCGGGGCCGATGTCTTTTTTCTCGTAGAAGCAGTAGGGGCGCGTGCGCTCACGGGCGTTGTGAACCCAGCGCACCAGGTAGTCAAAGTTATCCTTTTCCCCGACTCGCGTGAGGTTCGCTGCGAACGTTCCGCCTTGTAATTGATCGCTTTCACCGATGGAGTGGCACGCCAGACAGCCGCGCGTCTCGAACAACTCCCTTCCATGCGCCGCGCTGCCTGTTTTGTGCCTGGGCAAGGAATCGGTGAGGGCCGACTGCCACAAGTAGGCTGAGATGGCCTTGATCTGATCTTCGTTCAGACGGAAGTCCGGCATCTTCGTGGTCGGCCGGAAATCGCTCGGTTTTTTCAACCACACGGGAATCCAGTTCTTGTTCAGCTTCAGGCGAATATCCTTCAGATTCGGCCCAACCTTCTTCATGTCTTGCAGCAGGCTCTTGGTGGTGCGGTCCAGTTGAACTGTGCGGAGCTCGAGCTTGCTGTTGGAGACTCTCAGGCCGATGGCGCGATCGTTGAGGCGGCTGGCTTCTTCATTGCTTGCGGCGGCATCGGCTTGCTTCATCAAATCGGCGGCTTGCTTGGCGTTCTCCTTGATCTCCTGTTCGGTTTGCTTGATCTGCTGGGCGACTAACAACAAATCCTCAGGCTCCTTGTCGTAGCCTTCGTAGCGGTGGCAGCCGACGCAGCCGCGCTGCCGGAACAGATCCTTGCCTTCACTGAGGACCCAGCCTACGTCGTTGCTGACGAGCACCATGTCGGCAGCATGGCAAGTCTGGCAACCGGCCTCCCCATTTCCCTTGGGAAACAGCGGCCACAGCCAGTGTTCGTAGTTACCGTGGGCCTTTTCCACGCTGGTCGTGGCACGGCCATTTCCCTGATGGCAGGGAGAACAGCCAAACTTGTCCGGATCGTGTGTTTTCAGCAGTTCAGACTCAGGATGACTCGTAAATGCCCGCGCGTATTCGTCGGGCTTTTTCCCCTTGGCCGACATCGAAGCGGCAGTGAGTTTCACCGGCTCCCGGGCTCCTAGGTGGCAAGACTCGCAGCGGTCTACAATGTTGGCTTCGGCCACATTGATCTGCATGATCTTGGGATCCCACGCTTCGGTCTTGTTCTGCAAACCACGGATCTGCTCTGCGGTCAGGTTGACCATGTGCTCGGAAACGTAGGCATCCAGTTTGTCCTTTTGTTCGTTTAACGGCTTGAGCATTTCGCCGAGTTCCGCGCTAAGACGGGTGCGTTCGTTTTTCAGATCGTTATAGGCGGCTTCCAGATCCTTGTAGGTTTTGAAGGTTTGCAGCTTGCCGTCGGGCATTTCGACGGTGCTCGGCTCGCTTTCATAAGCTTCGAGAGCCTTCTGCTTGTGCTGCTTTGAGGACTGGCTGGTTTCGGTTTCAATGCTGTAGGTCAAAGCACTGACGTAGGCGCGACGATCGGTAAACACACTCTGCACGGCGAGGATTTTTGCGCTCAGTTCGTGCAGCTGTTCGTTGATCTCGCGAATCCGGGGCGATGCGTTCTGCATGGAAGAGTCATAGGCCGTTTTTAGTGTTTGAAACTGCGGGCTATTTTCGACATCCTTTTGCGACGCGCTGGAACTGGAGCGGGCGCTGCTCAGAAACACCAGATAGCGGTCTTTCCATTCCTGCTGGAACGACTTCCACGGGCGCTGGCCGAAATCCTCGTCGAACAGGGCCCAAAACAAAGTGGCCGTCAGCACGACCATCGCCACGACGTAGTGCGGCGCGAGCGATTTGCTGACGACTGGATCGTTTTCGGGAACTGGTTTTTCGGCCACCGGCTTCTCCTAAACCGTTATCACACGTTGAACCACGGGGTGATCCACACGTACTTAATGTGCAGGGAATGCCGCAGCAGAATCTTGATGGGCAGGCCAAACATGGTGATCAGGAAAAACATCATGAGGGAGTACTGCAGCAGGCTCATGCGCTGGTAGTTCTTCGCATTGTAGCGGCGGAACAGCGCGTGAGCCGCGAGCCCTGCAAGGAGATAGTAGCCGCCGACAACGATGGCTCCGAACACGCCCTTTGCCGTATTCGAGGTGATGCCAAACAGATCCGGCAGGTCGCGATTCACTTCATAAATCAGACGATTGTGGTCCCAGGTCTGCCCGGGCCAGAACCACTGCCAGCCGGGTCCGCGGATAAACGTGCCAATGACAATCATGGAGACCCACAAAACGACAAACCCAAACAGAAACGTCCCGATGGCAAACTTGCGCTGCTTCCAGGTGTAGTAGCCGCAGCCGAGCGGATTGGTGTCGATGTAGGGGATGACCATGAGCCCGAAAATGATGAGCGTGGGCATGACCACGCCCGCGATCCACGGGTCGAAATAGACCAGCATTTCCTGCAGCCCGAGAAAATACCAGGGGGCTTTCGCCGGGTTCATTGTCAAGTTCGGATTGGCCGGCTCTTCCAGGGGCGCGTTCAACGTAATGGACCACACCATTAGAATGATGGGGACGATGATGGCCGCCAGAAACTCCATGCGCAGCAGGAACGGCCAGACATGAACTTCCTTTTGCCAGCCCGGTTGGAAGGGCCACGCTTTGCGATAGTGAGTCTTAGCAAGTGCCGCATCTCCGGCGAGCTGCACCAGCAGTGAGTCGTTGGCTTTGGCCTGCCGCCACGCGAGAAAGAGATAAAAAGCCAGCAAAGGAATCAGCGCAACGATGGGCACGTTGTCCGGCGCAGAGATGATTTCCCAGAGTTGTTTCCAATCCATGACTAGCGCTGGGCCTCCTTGACCTCGGATTCGAGAACCACAGCCGCTGGGCCGGAGATGCCGCCATCCTTTCGAACGCGCCAGAAGTGCACAATCATGAAAATCGAGGCAATGATGGGGATGCCGATGCAATGCCAAATGTAGGAACGGAGCAAGGCGTTGGCGTCCACAATCGAACCGCCTAGCAGCCCGAAGCGGACGTCGTTATAGGGAGTCATTCCGAGCTGTGCGCCGAAGGGGCCTTCATGTCCGAGTAGCGGCGTGGCGCGCGCCATGTTCGTGCCGACAGTCACCGCCCAGAAGCCGAGCTGATCGTCCGGCAGCAAATATCCGGTGAAAGAAAGCAACAGAGTCAGCACCAGAAGGATGACACCAACGTTCCAGTTGAACTCGCGAGGCTTCTTGTAAGAGCCCGTAAGGAACACCCGAAGCATATGCAGCTCGACTGCAATGACCATCAGGTGCGCGGCCCAGCGGTGCATATTGCGGAGCAACTTGCCGAAAGGAACGTCGTGCTCCAGATAAAGGACGTCGCGAAACGCCTGCACCTTGCTCGGGTGGTAGTAGAACACCAGCAAAACGCCGGTGAAAGTGAGCACGATGAACAAGTAGAACGTGATGCCGCCCATTCCCCAGGTTTAGCTGTAGCGCACCGCTTCGCGGTTGATTTTTGCGGGGTGCAAATGCAGGAAGACGTTGGACAGGACGCCCAACGCGCGATTGCGCGGAGTGTCATCGTGCTTGTGCCGGAAGATTGAAGTATAGACCTGGGTTTTGGTTGGCTTCTTAAGCGTTTCGACTTGGTCTTTTGCCTTGGCGGGGAAGTCCGTCTTTAGGGACTCGAGGTCCTCCTTGACTCCGGACTTGATGCGGTCCAATAGCCCACTGGCTTTGCCATTCTTGCCGTTCGAGTTTTTCTCTTCGGGCATTGCCTAATCCCCCGCTCTTCAGGCCGTTTGGATTTGTCTCCAGTCTCCTTGCTGCTCAGTACCTGCCTCGCTCCGGCTAAACCGACAAGAACGATCCTGAATCGTTGAAATGCGTCGCTTGTCCCTTCGGCCATTGGTAGAGCCGTGAGACATCAACGATGATTTGCCCGTCGGGAGCCAGCTCAACGTGCGCGCGATCCATCGGCCGCGGTGCCGGCCCTTCGAAATTCACGCCTTCGTTGTCGTAGCCACTGCCGTGGCACGGACATTTGAACTTGTTTTCGCTGGCCTTCCAGTCCGGCGTACATCCCAGATGGGTGCAGCGCGCATAGATCACGAAAAGCCGGTCGGGCGTGCGATCCACCCAAATACGGTATTTCTGCTGCCACTTCGTATCTACACCCAACGCATAGTCCGAGGGATAACCGATTTTGAAAACTGTGGGAGGTTCGAAAAGCGTGCGCGGCAGAAAAAACCGGAGGAAAGCAATGAACCACGCTCCCAGGAAAGCGGTGACTGCGCACCAAACCAGACGGCGACGACGCTCATTGGTTTCGCTCTCGGCGGGCCCGACCGTCGCGACACCTCCCGCAGCCGCTGCCTTTGAGGTACCAACAGCGGGCGTGCCGACGTAGCTGGTCGCGTCACCGCTGCCCGGCGGTTTCCCCGTCGGCTGGGTTGCACTCGGGGTACTCGATTTCCCTTCCGGTGCAGTCATGCCTTACCTCCAGGACGACGGATTGCCGGGCTTGCCAGCGGTCGGGACTCGCGCCGCCATTCCGCCCTTCTGAACCCGTGGAACGTTGCTGCGACAATCATTTCGGCGTCACCTTCAAGCTGGCGCAAGCACAGGCAGGCCTTGCACCGCGTAACAAATGCCGATGAATACCGTGACAGAAAATAGAAATCAGGGCAGCACTAACGGGAGGGCAGGAAAATCGCGAAGCGGTTGCAAAGGCCGCGGGCCCGACGGATTGGAGCACTGTTACGCCAAAACATTGCGAGGTCCTTGACATTCCCCGGGACCCCCCAAAATTCGACCGGATATTACCCAAATCGAAAAATTTCGTCAATGCGTCTTTGCAGTGTTTTCGAAACTAAAGAAGAAATCTGCGGCCTCGGAAGAACTTGCTTGCGCTCCCAATGAGGTGTGATAGACTCGCGCCGATTTGGAGCCGACAAGTTCGTCAGGGGAAGTTCTTTGGTCCTGCGGGCAATATGCCGGAGGAAAAGTTTTGAATCGGGAGGTCTTGGTCCATGGGCCTCGTTCTGCTGGTCGTAATCTGGCTGATTACAATCATCAGCACCTATTTTTTTATCGCTAAGACTTGGTGGCTGCCAACCGGCGCTTCTGCCGCTGCGGCAGGAATCGATCATCATTTCGCCGTCACGTTTGTTCTGATGGGAATTGTGTTCGTGGCCGCACAGTTGAGCCTGGGATATTTCGCGTGGAAGTATCGCGAGCACAAGTCAGCGCCTCCGGCCCGTTATCTGCACGGCAACAACACCATGGAGGTGGCGTGGACTGTTCTCACACTGATCATCTTCGTCGGTTTGAACTGGGCCAGTGAGCCGATCTGGGGTTCTGAGCGCTTTCGCGCTGCGGATTCCCGCGCGCTACAGGTGGAAGTGACCGGAATGCAGTTTCAGTGGTACTTCCGCTATGCTGGACCGGACGGAAAGTTCGGGGCGACTAAGCCGGAACTGATTGACCCATCAGCCGGCGGAGAGAGCGCCGTAGGACTCGACTCAAGCGATCCGGCATCCAAAGATGACCTCGTTACGGGAACGATGTACGTACCGGTGAATCGTGAAGTGGAAGTCATCCTCAAAGCCCATGATGTGATCCACAGTTTCTTTGTTCCCGCGATGCGCTTCAAGCAGGACGCGGTGCCTGGCCTCGCCATCCACATGCATTTCACACCGATCACTACGGGAGACTACGAAATCGCGTGCGCGGAGCTTTGCGGTCTGGGTCACTACCGGATGCACGGCATGCTAAAAGTCGTCAGCCAGGACGAATTCGATAAATGGCTGGCGGCGCGGGAGGCGGAGAAACAATAACATGGCCACCGGGGAATTTGCGTTCCACCAAGCTCACGCCCACGCGGCTCCGCAAAGTTTTGTTCGCAAATATATTTTCAGTCTCGACCACAAAGTCATCGGCCTTCAGTACTTCTTCCTGGCGCTGACCGCAGTGTTTGTAGGCATGCTGCTCTCGCTGCTCATGCGCATTCATTTGATCTGGCCCAACCTCTCCCTGCCGTTGCTGGGAGAGATTAAGCCCGAAACCTACTTAAGCCTTTTGACTATGCACGGCACCATCATGGTGTTCTTCGTGCTGACCACTGCGCCGCAGGGCGGTTTCGGCAACTATTTCCTGCCGATTCAAATCGGCGCGGCCGACATGGCCTTTCCCGTTCTCAACATGCTTTCGTTCTGGGTGACGTTCCTGGCGTTTGTGGCGATAGTCGCCGCTTTTTTTGTAACCGGAGGCCCACCACTGCACGGCTGGACCGGCTATGCGCCGCTAAGCGCGTTGCAGTCCGCCGGGCCCGGCGAAGGCGCGGGAGCGGACCTTTGGGTCGTCAGCATCGCCCTGTTCTGTCTCGGCGCGTTGATGAGCGCGTTGAACTTCATTACCACCACTTTGGACATGCGTGCGAAGGGCATGTCCATGATGCGCCTGCCCCTGACGTGCTGGGCTTGGTTCATCACGGCGATTCTAGGTCTGCTGGCGTTCGGAGTGCTGCTAGCAGCGGGAATTCTCTTGTTGCTGGACCGCAACCTGGGCACCAGCTTTTTCGTTCCCTTGGTGGTTGTGAACGGTCAAATTGTCGGCCATAAGGGCGGCTCGCCCCTGTTGTGGCAACACCTCTTTTGGTTTTTCGGTCATCCTGAGGTGTACATCGCGATTCTGCCGGCGATGGGTTTGTGCTCGCAGTTGGTCTCGGTCTTCTCGCGTAAGCCGATTTTTGGATACAAGGCAATGGTGTACGCCATGCTGTCCATCGGCATTCTGGGTTTCATGGTTTGGGGCCATCACATGTTCATGAGCGGCATGAGCCCTTATTCGGCGTTTGCCTTCTCGGTGATGACCATGGCCATCGGTGTGCCTTCGGCTATTAAAACGTTCAACTGGCTCGGCACCCTGTGGGGTGGCAAGATCCGCTTCGAGCCGCCAATGCTGTTCGCCATCGGATTTGTCTCCCTGTTCGTCACCGGCGGAATCAGCGGGCCGTTCCTGGCCCAGCCGGTGCTCGATATTCCGTTGCACGAAACCTACTTCGTAATCGCCCACTTTCATCTGATTATGGGAGTTGCGTCGATCTTCGGAATTTTTGCCGCGACCTATTATTGGTTCCCGAAGATGTTCGGCCGCATGATGAACGATTCGCTGGCCAAGTGGCACTTCTGGATCAGCTTCGTTGGAACGTACGCGGTCTTCATGCCCATGCACTACTACGGCATGGCTGCCGGGTTGCGGCGCTACTCGCAATCCACCGAAGTCGCCTACATGCAGGGTCTGTTGCCCTTGCAGAAGTTCATCACCTACGCCGCGTTCGTCACGATCGCAGGACAATTCATCTTTTTGTTTAACCTCTTCTGGAGCATGAAGGCGGGGAAAAAAGCCAGCGACAATCCTTGGGAGGCGACAACCCTCGAATGGACCACCGCAACGCCACCTCCACATGACAATTTCGGTGGTATCACGCCGGTCGTGCATAACGGCCCGTACGAGTACAGCGTGCCGGGCGCGTCACGCGATTATGTGATGCAGACCGATCCGCCAATGGTGGCAGTCGGGCACAAGGCTTGAGATGAAGAATTTCTTTTCCACTTTTGTTTCCGATCCTGTGACCAGTGGCGCTAGCTCGGCTGCCCTTGGTCGCTCCGATTCTTTGCTTGACGGCCCTCCCCTTCTCGAAGGGCGGTTGCGTCGCGCCAGGCTGGGCCTGCTGGTGGGCCTGGTGGGTATTTTCATGATCTTTGTTTCGTTCACCAGCGCGTACGTCGTGCGCCAGGGTCTGCCGACTCTCGATCCCCGTTCCAACAATTTAGTTCGCGACTGGTTTGCGCTGCCGCTACCGAGGCTGCTGTTCCTCAACACGTTGGTACTGCTCGTCAGCACCGCGACTATGGAAATGGCGCGCCGGCAAATCGCTCGCCAGGTTGGTTTGGCGCGGGCTGGATCCGGCAGCCCGCACGTTGCGTTGGATCCGGGTTGGACCGCTACCTGGCTGGTGTTAACCGTAGTTCTTGGCCTCAGCTTCCTAGCCGGGCAGTGGACCGTGTGGCGCGAACTTGCTGCCAGCGGTGTCTATATTTCGACCAACCCGAGCAGCTCGTTCTTTTATCTGCTGACTGCGACGCACGGTGTGCATCTACTCGGCGGCGTTGTGGCCCTGCTGATTGCGTGCGCTCAATCCTGGCTGGGCCGGCCCATCGAGACACGCCTCGTGGTTCTCGACGTGACCGGATGGTATTGGCATTTCATGGCTCTCTTGTGGGTTTACATCTTGTGTCTGTTGGAGTTCGCGCGCTGACCAAGTAAGGAGACCGACTGCATGGCTGAAGCGACAGTGCCGCACGACACGTCCGCTGCTTACGAACCCTCCTTGTTCGGGACCTATTCCAAGAAAATTGGAATGTGGCTGTTCCTTCTGTCGGACTCGCTTACGTTCGGCGCACTGCTTTACGCCTACAGTTACGGGCGCATTTCGCTGGGCTCGTCCTGGGAAACGCCGTTCCACTCAGAAAGTATCGTCAACGCCACAATCATGACGGCGTTTCTTCTCACCAGCTCGTTGACCATGGTGCTGGCCGTGCGCGCGTCGGTGCAACACGATGCGAAAATGCAGACGCTGTGGCTGCTGGCCACCATGGCTTGCGGAGCCGGATTCGTTATTTTGCACGGGCGTGAGTGGAGCAACCTGATTGCCCAAGGTATGACGCTTCCGATGTTTCCCGCCGTGCCAGGGCACACGGGCAATCCTGAGTTTCTCAACGTGGTGAAGAAGGTGCCCCAATTTCCCGCCACCTTTTTTACGTTGACCGGCATGCACATGCTGCACGTGACGCTGGGCGTAGTTTACCTGGGTGTGGTGGCGCTGCGCCGGAAATTCATTCCGGTTCTCTTATTGCTGTGGCTGGCCGCATGGCTGGGCACACCCTCCTATAGTCCATTTCACTATGGCGCGCACGTGCTGCTGTTGGCGGCCCTCGTGTGCGGGATCATTTTGTGGCTAAAGCCCAAAGTCTACGATTCTTCGGACGTCGAGGTAGCCGGATTGTACTGGCACTTTGTCGATCTTGTTTGGATGTTCATTTTCCCGCTGGTGTATCTGATGTCCGCGCGAATTCTTCCCACTTAGGAGCTGTCAGAAATGGACTCGATCCAAGTCGCTATCGCGGAACGCGTTGCCGAGGAGCATCGCCATCACAAGAAAGCACAGTTTTTCTGGGTCTGGGGAGCGCTGTTGGTGATGACGGCCATTGAAGTCTACCTCACTTATCAGAACATGCCGGCCATTCGCATGCTGACTTACTTGATGGGGCTGTCGCTGATCAAGGCGGCGCTGATCATCGGGTTCTTTATGCACTTGCGCTATGAGATTTCGCGCATGAAATGGCTGACAATGTGCTCGGTGGTGGGCTGCCTGATCTTGATGACCATTTTCTTTTTCCCTGACGCGTTCCGCATCGTGTCGCTGGGAGCGAAATGAGGGTTCGAAGCGCCATCCTCCTCGTGGCTTCTTTGCTCTTGGTTACTCCAGCTCTAGGCCAGGGCTGCTCCATGTGCGTCGGTTCGGCG
>JACXTT010012753.1_pt1 | contig 11130 bp, 13 predicted proteins | sample 9270951 | NCBI WGS metagenome assembly JACXTT01 (sample SAMN15532306, study PRJNA645909) | rock metagenome | isolation source: weathered quartz diorite | place: Puerto Rico | collected 2017-06-21 | reverse complement strand
CAGCACGCCTCGCGAGTAGCCAGAAGGATGGGAACGATGGGTCGAGTCGCCGTGGTTACAGGAGCGGCATCCGGAATGGGGCTGGCGATCGCCCGACACTTGGCGGCGGCGGGCGACCGCGTAGGCCTGCTCGACTTTCAAGGCGAGGCAGCGCTTCGAGCCGCGGCGGACCTCCGCGAGACGGGGGCCACCGCGATGGCCGCGGAGGCTGATGTCACCGACCGCGGAGCCGTCGACGCCGCCCTCGACAAGGTACGTGCAGAGTTCGGTCCCATCCAGATCATGGTGACCAGCGCCGGACTCGACGCGTTCGAGCGCTTCACGGAACTTCGGATCGAGAGTTGGGAGCGCGTCCTCGCCGTCAACCTCACCGGCACATTCCACTGCCTGCAGGCCGCCGTTCCCGACATGCTCGCGGCCCGTTGGGGTCGGATGGTGACGATCTCGTCTTCGAGCGCGCAGTCTGGCGCCCCGCGTATGGCGCACTACGTGGCCTCGAAAGGCGGCGTGATCGCGCTCACCAAAGCACTCGCACTGGAGCTCGCACCCCACGGCATCACCGTGAACAGCATCCCGCCGGGCATGATCGACACGCCGATGTTGCGACGTGCCGAGGTCGACGGCAACGTCGCGAAGCTCGAGAAGATCGCCCCGCGGGTGATTCCCGTCGGTCGAGCCGGGACCCCCGAAGAAATCGCGGCGACGTGCGGTTTCCTTTGCTCCGACGAAGCGGCCTTCATCACCGGCCAGGTGATCGGCGTCAACGGCGGCATGGTCCTGTGAACTGCAGGGAGGAGCCAACAGCATGAACCAATCCCCGAGGCCTCCGAAGCAATACCCGAAACCCCCCGAGGGAACTTGGACGGAGCACTATCCCGAGCTGGGAACCGCCCCGGTGTCCTCCGAGAGCGCGATTTCGCCCGAGTTCTTCGAGCTCGAGCGCGAAGCCGTCTTCAAGCGCGCCTGGCTGAACGTCGGGCGGGTCGAGCAGCTTCGGCGAAAGGGCGCCTTCTTCACGAAGGAGGTCGCGGTCGCGAGGACCTCGCTGATCGTCGTTCGGGGCATGGACGACGATATCCGCGCCTTCCACAACGTCTGCCGCCATCGCGGCAACAAGCTCGTGTGGACCGACCACCCCGCCGACGAGATCAGTGGAACCTGCCGGCAGTTCGCCTGCAAGTACCACGGCTGGACGTACGATCTCGACGGCCGGTGCTCCTTCATCCTTCAGGAAAGCGAGTTCTTCGGGATCGACAAAGCCGACTACGGCCTCGTGCCGGTGCACTGCGAGGTGTGGCAGGGGTTCATCTTCGTGAACTTCGCCAAGGAGCCTACGCAGACGCTCACGGAATTCCTCGGTCCGATGATCACCGCGATCGATTATCCCTTCGAAAAGCTGACGGAACGCTACTACTACCGCGGCGACATTCGCAGCAACTGGAAGGTCTTCCTTGACGCCTTCCAGGAGTTCTACCACCCGCCCATCCTCCACGGCCACCAGAACCCGGTGATGTCGCGGTCCGAATACAAGCAGCAGGGCTTCTACACCATGCACTTCCAAATCGACGGCCCGCATCGCGTCGGTTCGACGAGCGGAGGCGCTGGAGGCCTGCTACCGCCGGAGATGTACAACCCGATCGAGCGCGTGATGCGCAGCGGCCTGTTCGGCCCCTGGGACGTCTCGGCGATCGTGACCGACAAGCTCCCGCCGGGTCTCAATCCCGGGAACAAGAAGCACTGGGGCCTCGATTCGTTCCAGATCTTCCCGAACTTCGCGATCGTGTTCTGGGAGACCGGCTGGTATCTCACCTACCACTACTGGCCCATCGCCCATGATCGCCTCCTCTTCGAGGCGAACGCGTACTTCGCCCCGCCACGCAACGTGCGCGAGCGCCTCGCCCAGCAGCTGGGGATCGCCACCATCAAGGAGTACGCCTTGCAGGACTGCGGGACGCTCGAGGCGACGCAGATGGGGCTCGGGTCGCGTGCCGTCTCGCACTTCCCACCTGGCGACCAGGAACTAATTTGCCGACCACTGAACAAGGGCGTGTACGACTGGGTCCGTGACTACCAGCGCTCGCGCGCGGAGGTATGAAGATGGCCCATGCGCTTCTACCCCCGGAGTTTTCCGACCTCGAACGCTTTGCCGAGGCGTGGTGCCTGGCGAGCGAACCCGAGCGCTATGCGAAGCGCCTGGCCAGCACCATGGACGATATCCAGGCGTTCTACGACGCCACCTTCCCGCGCGCCGAGGCGGCAATCGCCTACCTCGAGAAATTTCCGCTCGATGACCTGCCCGACGAGGCGCGCCGGCTGCTGCACCTCCTGTACTCGCTCATCCTGGTGTCGTTCGCTGTCGAGATCTGGCGGCAGCCATACATCCCCGACACCGGAACGGCCTCCTTTGAACTCAAGCTGGAGCCGGGACCATGAGCCGGCGCGCTGACGTGTGGTCCTATGCTGGAAAGCGCGTGGTGATCGCCGGCTGCCACTCGGGCATGGGGGAGGCCACGGCACGGGACCTGGTGCGCCTCGGTGCCGAAGTGCATGGGGTCGACATCAAACGCTCCCCGGTCGATCTCGCGTCCTTCCGCGAAGTCGACCTGCGCGACACGGCCCAGATCGACGCGGCGCTCGCGGCTGTCGGCGGGGCAGTGGATGCCTCCTTCTACTGCGCCGGCTTGCCTCAGACCTTTCCCACCCTCGACGTGATGAAGGTCAACTTCGTCCACATGCGGCACTGGAACGCGCAGGTCGCGGCGCGCATGCCGAACGGCGGTGCGCTTGCGATGATTGCATCTACCGCAGGGCACGCCTGGCGCGACAATCGGGAGCTGGTCGAGGAGCTGCTCGGGACTGCGGATGCCGCCAGCGGGGTCGCCTGGTGCGAGACGAACGCGGAGCGCATCAACGATGCCTATGTCTTCTCCAAGATGTGCATCCAGGTCTTCTCGATGAAGATGGCGGCATCGCTCATCAAGCGGGGAATCCGCATCAACACGGTCAACCCGGCCCCCACGCAGACTCCGATGATGGAGGCGTTCGAATCGGCGGCTCCAGCGGCGCTCATCGACACCTTCGTCGAGCCCATCGGCCGCCGCGCCCTGCCGGAGGAGATGGCGTATCCGCTGATCTTCTTGAACAGCGACGCGGCCCGCTTCATCAGTGGACACAACCTGAACGTGGACGGGGGATGGGCCGGCAGCCTCGACTCGGGCGTGCTCGACCCGGGCGCGCTGATCGAGAAAGCCCTGGCCGCGATGTCTTGAGGGCTCGATCATGGCGATTCGAGTCGTGCAGTGGACCACGGGAAACGTCGGCAAGCAGTCGGCGAACGCGATCTCGCGCAATCCTGGGCTTTTGCTGGTGGGCTGCTACGCGTGGGCAGCCGACAAGGTCGGGCGGGACGTCGGCGAGCTGTGTGGCCTGGATGCGTTGGGCGTGACCGCAACCGACGACGTCGACGCGCTCCTCGCCCTGCGGCCCGACTGCGTCGTGTACACCCCCATGTGGCCGTCGGTCGACGAACTCGTGCGAATCCTCCAGGCCGGCGCCAACGTCGTCACGACGGCGGCATTCATCAACGGCCGGCGACTGGGACCCGATCGCGCGCGACTGGTCGAAGCATGCGAGCGCGGGGGCTCGTCGCTCTTCGGCACGGGGATCAACCCGGGATTCATCGAGCTGCTGAGCATCGTGGTCGCAGGCGTCTGCGATCGGATCGACAAGATCACGGTCAGCGAGGCGGCCCATACGATGGGCTACGATTCGCCCGACACGGAGAAGGCGGCTGGATTCGGTCGGCCGATCGACGACCCGCAGCTTCAGAAGATGACGGCCGAGGGTACGGCCGTCTTCGGCGAAGCGGTGGCCATGGTGGCCGATGCGCTCGGCGTCGAGCTCGACGTGGTCGTCTGCGAAGCCGAGTACGCCAAGACGACGGAGGACCTCGATCTCGGCTCGTGGCGGATTGCGGCTGGGTGCGTGGCCGGTGTCGCGGCCAGCTGGCAGGGCCGGATCGGCGACCGGACCGTGGTCGAGTTGAACGTGCGGTGGAAGAAGGCGCCCACCCTCGAGCCCGACTGGCAGATCGAGGACGGGCACGTCATCGAGGTGCAGGGACGTCCGACCGTGAGGACGACCATGCAGTTCCTTCCCCCGCCGGACTTCGAAGCCACGTCGCTCGCGGACTTCATGGTGCTGGGTCACATCATGACGGCGATGCCCGCCGTCAATGCCATTCCGGCGGTGGTGGCCGCCCCTCCGGGCATCGTGAGCTATCCCGATCTCCGGCTGCCCCTACCGCGAGGGCTCGTCTCTCTCTGAGGCCTCATGAACACGACCGATCAACGCATCTGTCTGTGGCTCGTCCCCGTATTTGCTGTGCTGCTGCTCGTCGCCTTTTGGATATTTCCCGGCTTCTTCCCCCCGATGTCGCCGACCATGACGGCAGAGGAGGTCGCGACCTTCTATCGCGAGCACGTCGGGGAGATCCGCGCCAGCATGGTGATCGTCAACCTCTGCGGCATCTCCTTCATCCCGTTCTTCATGGTGATCGTCGTGCAGATGCAGCGCATGGGGAACCCGAGCCGCGCATTCGCCTATTCGTACCTGAGCGCGGCGGCGAGTGGTGCGACGCTGTTCGCGCTCGCCGATCTCGCCTGGCTCATCGCCGCATTCCGGCCCGAGCGCGATCCGCAGCTCATCCAGCTGCTGAACGACTTCGCCTGGATCGCGTTTGTCACCCCGGTCGGCTTCATCATCGCGCAGAACCTGTGTCTCGCCTTGGCGATCTTCATGGATACGCGGCGGACACCCGTGTTTCCCCGTTGGGTCGGCCACTTCAACATCGTGGCGGGGCTGCTCATGATGCCGGGGGCTCTCGCCATGATGTTCATGCGCGGGCCCTTCGCCTGGGATGGGCTGCTGGCCTTCTGGGTCCGCATGGGCGCCTATTGCCTCTACCTCGCAGTAATGTTCGTCGTCGTGCGCTCGGCCATCGATCAGCAAGCGAGCGAAGACCGGCTGGCGGCATGACCGGGCCGGCGGCGGTCGCGGCGCTTCCGGCGACGGACGGCCGGCTTCTCCGACCGAAGCTGGACCAGTGGATATGCTGGTGGTCCATTCCGATCTTCTACAGTCTCTTCGGTCTGATCTTCGTCTACTTCACGAAGGTCATGCCGCCGCCGTCGCCCGGCCTCACGCAGGACGAGGTCGTGGCATTCATTCGGACGAATGCCACCAACCTCCAGATCGGCTTCGTGTTCCTGGCGCTGACCCTAGGACTGGCGTCACTGTCGTCCGGAATCATCGTCGTGCAAATGCGGCGGATGAGTTCCGCGCGGGTGCTGGCGTATGCGTACCTGGCGGCGTTGGCCGTCGCGGCGCTGCCGGGATGCCTCTTCTGCGGGTTCATGTTCGTGCTTGCCGCGTTTCGACCCGATCGTGATCCGCGGATCCTCGTGCTGCTCTACGACATGGGGTTGCTGTCCTTCGTTGGCTCTCTCGGCTGCTTCGTCATCCAATATCTGGTCTTCGCGATCGCGATCGTTCTCGACAAGCGCGCGATCTTTCCGAAATGGCTGGGCTACATGAGTATCTGGGGGTTGGTGACCGAATTGGTTGCCCTGCCGAGCTGGATATTCCGGGGCGGACCCTACGCCTGGAATGGCGCGATCAGCTTCTGGTTGGGAACGGTCATCTTCGTCGTCTGGGAAGCCTGCCTCGTCGTCAGCCTGTACAAGGCCGTCAAGCGCCAGCCGCTCGACGAGATCCTGGCATGAACGCTCGCGAGGCCAGGCCGGGTGACCTCGGCAGCTCGCCATTTCGGCATGCAGAACGCGAGGCGAAACGCGATCTGCCCGGCGATGCCGACGTGTGGGTGTTCGTCATCGGCGAGATGGCGGTCTTCGCGGCGTATTTCGCCGCCTACATGATCGATCGCGGCAGGAACCGGGAGCTCTTCCTACAGTCACAGCGGCTTCTCAGTCCAGGATTGGGCGTCATCAATACCCTGGTCCTTCTCACCAGCTCGTTGTTCGTCGCGTTGAGCGTTGAAGCCGCGCGGACCCCCGACTTGCGCAGGGCGTCGCGGTGGCTGGCGCTGGGTGGCGCCTGCGGCGCCGCATTCGCGTTGATCAAGTCCCTCGAATGGTATTCGAAGCTCCGGGTCGGACTGACCATCAGCACGAACGCGTTCTTCATGCACTACTACATGATGACCGGCGTGCACTTCTTTCACGTGGTGCTCGGATTGGTGATCCTGACGATCCTCTGGCGCGAGCTCCATCACACCAATGCTCCGCGAGCTTGGGTAGTGGAGAGCGGCGCCTGCTATTGGCACGCCATCGATCTGCTCTGGATCGTCATCTTCGCTCTGCTCTACCTGATGAGGTAGGCGATGCCCTCTTCTTCCCGCGGCACGTTGACGGGCGTGTGGGCCCTGCTGTCGATCACGACCATCGCGTCGTGGTGGACAGGAAGCCGAAGCGACGGCCATGCCTACGCCCTCGTTACCGGCGGTGTCCTCCTGTTCGCGTTGATCAAGTCTCGTTTGGTGATTCGCTACTTCATGGAGGTGCGCTTCGCGCCGCGCTGGCTGCACCTGACCTGCGACGCCTGGTTGATCGTGGTCTTCGCGACGATCTTCGCGCTCTACCTGGGTCGCCTGTGACGCCTCGCCGCGCGCGACTCGTCGCGTCGGGCTGCTCGTCCTGGACCTCGACGACGAGAGCGCGGCGTCGCGGTCAGCCGCCGAGACCGTGGAGGCAGAACTCCCACGCGTCCTCGGCCGTGACGCGTGAGCGGGAATCCTGAACGAACCGGTTCATGAGCCATCCGTACATGACGGTCTGCTGGATGAGCAGGGCGGCTCGCTGCGTGTCGGTGACGCGGAGGGAGCCGGCCGCCACCGCGGCCTTGAGCACGTCGATCAGCATCCGGGAGATCGGCGCCATCGCCGCGGTCAGGCGCTCGGGATCCTTGAGCGCCAGCTGCAGCGAGAACTCCGAGATCGGGACGCGGTTGTGGGTCCCGCGCTTGCGGCGCGTCCCGAGAGGCTCGCACCATTCGTGGAGACAGATCGTGAAGGCGCGAAGTCGCTCGAGCGGATTGGATTTGGACTCGACTCCCGAGCGGAGGTCCGTGAGCGACTCACGGATGGTCTCCTCGAGGAGCGCGAAGAGCAGTTCGTCCTTGCTCTCGAAGTACTGGTAGAACCCTCGCAGCGACTGCTTCGAGCGATCGACGACCTCCTGGATCGTGAACTGGGTCGTGCCACTCTCGTCGATCAAGGCGAAGGCCGCATCCAGGAGCCCCTGAACGCGCTGTTCCGCGCGGCTGCGCGCGGCGCTCAAGCTCTTCGAGACGGCGCGGTGACGCCAACCGGGTCCGCTCCCGTCTTGCAGGTCATCGGCTCTCGTCATGGGAAATCTGCCCTTCATTCCGCGTGCGACGCGGGTGGCATTCAGGCGCCCGCGTCGGCCCTGGGTTCACGGCCGCCGTGGATCCTCGCTGGAATTGTATTCTCTCAGAACGAGAATAGAATTGCGAGGACCTCTGCCCCCCCGTTTGTGGGCGCCGAAAGGGAGACGAGAGATGCGGATCGGCCTGATGATCGGCCCGGAGAAGGGGCGGTACCGCCAGAAGGTGGCGCAGCTCGTCGCCGACGCCGAAGCGGCCGAGAAGGCTGGTTTCACGTCGATTTGGGTGCCCCAGGTCCCGGGGGACTTCGACGCCTTCACCGCGATCACGCTCCTGGGGCGGGCGACCGAGCGGATCGAGCTGGGAACGGCGGTCCTGCCGATCCAGACCCGTCATCCGATCGCCATGGCCCAGGAGGTGCTGTCGAACCAGGCGGTGTGCGAGGGGCGGTTCACGCTCGGTCTGGGAACGTCGCACCATTGGATCGTCGAAGACATGCTCGGCCTGCCGTACGAGCGGCCGGCCCACCAGATGCGCACCTACCTGGAAGTTCTGAACGCGGCCCTCCGCGGCCCCGGCTCGGTCGACGTCGAGAACGACGGGTACCGCGTGCACAGCCCCATCGACGTCACGGACCGGGGTCCCACTCCCGTGGTGCTCGCCGCGCTGGGTCCAGTCATGCTCCGCCTCGCCGGCGAGCATGCGTCGGGGACGATCCTGTGGATGGCCGACGCGCGTGCCGTCGCGGAGCACGTCGTCCCGCGCATCACGAAGGCCGCGGCCGGGGCAGGGAGGCCTCCTCCGCGGGTCATCGTCGGCGTCCCGGTTGCCGTCTGCCGCAAGGACGAAGTGGCCGACGCGCGGGCGTGGGCGAACCGGGTGCTCGGGCAAGCCGACTTCAGCCCGAATTACCAGCGACTGCTCAGCCGAGGCGACGCCACCAGCATGGGCGACATCCTTGCGGCGGGGGAGGAGTCGGCCGTTCTCGATCGGCTGCGCGCCTTCCGCGACGCGGGGGCTACGGATCTCGCGGTCCGCGTCCTTCCGTTCGGGCTCGAGCGCGAGACGCGCATCGAGTCGCTGAAGCGGACCTTGGCGTTCGCCGCCTCGCTCTGTCCGGTGCTGTGAAGTGGTCGCGTCACCGGTCGTAGTCGACGACGACCTCGGGGCTCGTGGGAATCGCCTGACACGTCAGGACCCATCCCTCCTCGACCTCGTCGGCAGCCAGGGCATTGTTCGCGCGCATCGTCGCCCGTCCCTCGTCGAGGTGAGCCATGCAGGTCGCGCAGTTTCCCGCCTGGCAGGCGAACGGCGGCTTGAGACCCGCGCGGCGGGCGGCGTCGAGAATCGTATCGCCGGGCTGGTACCCGACGCGGTGCCGTCGGCCCTCGATCCGGATCACGAGCGACTTCGTCTCGGATTTCTCGTCGGCCGTGCGCGATCCCTCGGGGGCCTCGAACCGCTCAATGAACACGTGGCTCGCATCGATCCCTCGTCGACCGAGGCCGGACTCGACGACCTGCATGTAGGGCGCGGGGCCGCACACGTACACGTCGGCATGCGTTCGGTCCGCGACCAGTGCGGCGCACGCCGCGGCGTCCAGGAACCCGTTCTCCGAGTCGAGGTGATGATGCACCGAAAGACGGCCGTGAGATTCCAAGCGCAGGCGGTCGAGGACGTCGGCAAAGATCACGCTGCCGGCGCCTCGGTTTGCATACACGAGTCCGATCTCACGCGCCGTCGTGGCGAGTGCCGCTTTGATGATCGACAGGACCGGTGTGATGCCGCTGCCTCCCGCGAACGCGACGATCGGGGCCTCGGCGGCGCGACGAAGTACGAAGAGCCCGGCCGGGGGGGTCACGTCGATCGTGTCGCCCGGGGCCAACGTGTCGTTCATCCAGTTTGACATCCTCCCGCCGGGTACGCGCTTGACGGTGACGGTGAGGGGGTCGCCCGTTTCGGGGGAGCTCGACATCGAGTAGCAGCGGGCGACGGACTCGCCGCCCATCGTCGTGCGGAACGTGCAGAACTGCCCGGCGGCATAGGCGTACCGCTCCTGGAGCGCCGCAGGAATCTCGAGGACGAACGACCGTGTGTCGGCCGTCTCGTCGACGACGTCGGCCACCGTCAGCGGGTGGTACTCGTGATCTCGCAGCATCGGACGCCCGCCGGGCACGGGAAGGCAAGATAAGGCCATTTCAGACTTTTGCAATGCCACTCTCATCTGTTACAAGCACGATTCTCGCCCCATGGATACCCGCGACACCCCCGAGCAAGCCCAGCTGCGGCGCACCGCCCGCCGGCTGGCTCGCGAACTCGGGCCCCGTACAGTCGCCGACCTCGACGATCGCCAGCGGAGCAAGCGCCTCGCCGCGGCAGTCCGTGACGCCGGCTGGCTCGACCTGCGCCAGCGCGGGGACGACGGCCATCCATTCGCCAGCGGGGTCGAGGCGGCAATCATCGCCGACGCGCTGGGGGAAACCGCTGCCGACGTGCCCTTCGCGGGCCCCATCCTCGCCTCGGATCTCGCCCGCCGAGCCGGCGTGCGCCCAGTGGACGGTGCAGTGATCGCCTTCGACTCCAATCTGGTCGACGCCGCAGTGGTGTCGGGCCCGGCGACGGACGCCCCGATCCTCGCCGTCGACCATGCCGCCCAGGGGCGCGTCTCGGCATACGTCCTGGTCCCTGAAGGCGACGGCTACCGCCTCGCGCTTGCGCAGGCGGACGCGCCTCGCGACGGTGCGGACCTGACACGCACGATCCGTTCACTCCCCGCCGGGCTCCCCGTGCTTCCGGTCCGCGATCAGTCGCGGCGCCTCACCCGCGACGACGTCGACGCGTGGGCGGCGCTGGGTCTGGCGCTGACGAGCGCCGATCTGGTCGGGCTCATGCGCGGCGTGCTCGACGTCTCGGTCGGCTATGCGAAGGAGCGAAAGCAGTACGGCGTCCCGATCGGCAGCTTCCAGGCGGTGCAGCATCTCCTCGCCGAGGCCCGCTGCCTGCTCGAGGCGGCGTTCAGCGTCGCGCTGTACCCAGCGTGGGCCGTGGACCAGCTCGGGTGCAGCGAGGCTCGTACCGCCGGGCGCGTGGCCAAGGCGTATTGTGCGCGCGCCGCACGCACCGTCTGCGAGACCGCCGTGCAGGTGCACGGCGGGATTGGCAACACGTGGGATTGCATCGTCCATGTCTATCTCCGCCGGGCGCTGCTCTCCTCCCTGTGGTTCGGAGACGACGGCGAGCAGCTTCGTCAGCTCGAGCGGACCCGTCTCGGGGTGACCTACGGACTTTCGTGACTCACCAGAGGAGGCGGAGTTCCGATCGCGGCTGCGCATGTGGATCGCCGAGCACAACCCGGGTCTGCCGGTCTCTTCGACCGACGACGAGTACTGGGCCCGGCAGGCAGAGTGGCACACAGCGCTGTACGACGCGGGCTTCTTCGGGCTCTCCTGGCCCTCCCGGTTCGGCGGCCACGACCTGCCCGCGGTCTTCGACGTCATCCTCGACGAGGAGCTCGCCGCCGCCGGCGCGCCCCCCCGCCCGAGCCTCGGATACCTCGTTCAAGGGATCACGACCCACGCCACCGAGGCGATCCAGCAGCGCTTCCTTCCCGGCCTGATCAGCGGCCGCGAGCGCTGGTGCCAAGGCTTCAGCGAGCCCGATGCCGGTTCCGACCTGGCGTCTCTCCGCACCACCGCGACGCGCGACGGC
>JACXTT010012752.1_pt1 | contig 11131 bp, 10 predicted proteins | sample 9270951 | NCBI WGS metagenome assembly JACXTT01 (sample SAMN15532306, study PRJNA645909) | rock metagenome | isolation source: weathered quartz diorite | place: Puerto Rico | collected 2017-06-21 | reverse complement strand
CCCGAATGGGGTCTCCATCGAAAGGCCGGGACCCAGTCCGACCAAGTATTTGAATATACGAAGGACTGGATTCCGGCCTACGCCGGAATGACGAATATTTAAGGTTTCGAGAAGTACCCCAAAGCACAAACTCCAGCATTGGCGCGCCTCTCGGGGCAAAAATGCTCTGAAAGGCGCGCCGATGCAGGTTCTACGATTTTAAAAAACTGCCCCTTCGCCGGCAGTTTTCATTTGTGCCCGCCGATTGCGCCGCCAGTTGCGCTACGCCGCGGGCAGATGTGTAAACTGCTGCGCATTCACCGCCGCCGCAATCGATCATCAGGAGAATCCATGGCCGACATCAGCCTGAAACGCAGCCATCAACTTGGCCTCAAAGGCGCCCGCGCCGCTGCCGACAAGATGATCGACAAGCTCGACAAGCAATTCAATCTTTCCGGCGACTGGGAGGGCAACATCCTGCACTTTGATCGACCCGGCGTCAGCGGGCGCCTGACGGTGAGCGACAGCGATATGCAGCTTGAGGTCACGCTGGGGTTTCTGCTCAAGGCGATGAAGGGGCCGATCGAGCGCGCCGTGCATGAGCAACTGGACAAGGCGCTGGCGGATGCGAAATCCGCGCCGGCGCCCAAGGCGCCTGCCAAGCCTGGCTCGCGCAAGGCCTGAGCGCGCAGGCAGCTTGCAAGGCCGTCTGCTCAGGCTGACAGTTCATCCAGGCCCCGAAACGGCGTTCTGTCGCCGGCAAAGATGCGCTCGATCAGGGCTGTTTCGCGTCGCGCAATCGTGTCCAGGAAATGATCGGCGCCGCTCATATGGCGGAAGGCGGTGAAGCCTTTTTCCAGGAACTGCTGCATATGCGCGAGACCGGCCAATCGGGCCGGGCCGCGCAGCATGCGCAGCGTTGAATAGATCAGCGGTCTCTCCACCACGCGGTCAAGCTGTTCGCCAACCTCGCGCATCAGCGCGATCTGGCGCATGCGTTCTGCCTTCCCGCCGGCGGTGCGAAACGCGTCGACGTAATTGTCCTCGCTGATTTCCGCGCTGCCCAGAACGCGGGTCAAGGCCTGGTCGAACTCCTCCGAGATAAGGTCCAGTTCCAGCGCCTTGTTGACGGTTTCGAAAGCAAATGCCGGCAACACCCTTTTGATGGTCGGATACATGCGCATCAGGTCGCGGTCCCGCAGCGCGCTTTCCCCGGTGCCGTACAGTTCTTCTAGGAAGAATTCCACTGCCGGCGCATAGCGAGTGTCGCCGGCCAGATCGCGATAGGTGCGCGCCAGGCGTTGTTGCTGCCAGGATTTGAGGTGCTTCAGGCGATTGAAGAACGGCACATCCCGCCCGTGCAGGCCGCGCAAATGTTCGAGTTTTTTCAGGTGGTCGATCAAAGCGGATTCCGGGTTTTGCTGCGACGCGCCAATTTAGAGCAAACAATCCAAAACAGGCGTTGCGGGCACAAAGCGCGCTGGTATTCTACGGCCATCTTCCTCCTGTTCAACGCCCGAAGAATGCTCATGCAAGCCCCTTTATCCGCAGCCGAACCGGTCGCGTTCCTGCGCGACGCCTTCGATCAAGCGCGCAATGCCTGCGAAAGGGATCGCAGCCCCGATCACAGCGCGCGCCTCGCCAGGCTCGCGACGCTCGAGGCCATGCTGCGCGGCCATGGCGATGTCCTGCAGGAGGCGATCAGCGCCGACTTCGGCGGCCGCTCCTTTCACGAAACCCAACTCCTGGAAATTTTCCCGGCACTGGCGGCGATCCGCGATGCGCGGCGCCACCTTCGCCGCTGGATGCGGCCGCAGCGTTCCTGGGCTTCGTTCTGGTTCTTGCCGGCGCGCCGGGAATTGCGTCCCCAGCCGCTCGGGGTGGTGGGCATCATCGTGCCCTGGAACTATCCCCTGCTGCTGGCCATCGCGCCCTTGGTCGGCGCATTGGCGGCCGGCAATCGCGTGCTGATCAAGATGAGTGAATTCACGCCGCGCACCGGCGAGCTGCTGGCGCGTCTGTTTGCCCAATATTTTCCTGCCGGAGAGGTCACGATCATCAACGGCGGCGCCGAGACCGCGCGCGAGTTTTCCGCCCTGCCCTTCGACCATCTGCTGTTCACCGGTTCGACGGCGGTCGGCCGTCAGGTCATGGCGACGGCCGCAAATAATTTGACACCGGTCACGCTCGAACTCGGCGGCAAATCGCCTGCCATCATCGGCCCCGAGGCCGACCTGGAAACGGCGGCAAAAAAAATACTCTTCGGCAAATGCCTGAATGCAGGCCAGACCTGCATCGCGCCGGACTATGTGCTGCTGCCACGCGGCCAGGAAGCGGCCTTCATCGCGGCGGCCAGGCGCACCGTGGCACGCCTTTATCCCGGTCTCGCGCACAATGCCGATTACACCAGCATCGTCAATGCGCGGCATTTCGATCGGCTGCACGATTACCTGGCCGATGCGGCTGCACTGGGCGCCACCGTGACGCCGCTGGCAACAGTCGTCGATCAGCAGGATGGCGGCCGCAAGATCGCACCGACTGTCGTTCACGATGTCAGTGCGGACATGCGCCTGATGCAGGAGGAAATTTTCGGACCGATCCTGCCGCTGCTGCCTTACGATTCGCTCGACGGCGCCATTCGCCATGTCAACGATCATCCTCGCCCGTTGGCGCTTTACTATTTCGGCGATGATCCGGCGAATATCGAGCGCGTGCTCGATCAGACCGTGGCCGGCGGCGTGACGATCAACGAGACCCTGCTGCATATTTCGCAGGACGATCTGCCCTTCGGCGGTGTCGGCCCTTCCGGCATGGGCGCGTATCACGGCAAATTCGGCTTCGACACGTTTTCGAAACTGAAGCCGGTTTTCTACCAGTCGAAAATCAACGGCCTCAATTTGCTCAAGCCCCCATATGGCAAGCGCTTTGCCGCCATGATCAGGCTGCTGCTGAAATGAAATCACCCGCCTCGCCTTCGCCCCTCGTATCCGCCCCGCGCCGCCAGTTCCTGAAAGTCGGCATGGCCGGCGCCATCGCGCTGGCGTTCACGCGTACGCTCGATCGCGAGGTGTTCGCGCAAATGCCCGAGCCGCGCAAGACCGGCTACCGGAAAATCAGCGTGCGCGACGCCGAAATCGTTGCCGCCCTGGCACCCGTTATTCTGGCCGGCAGCTTGCCGCCGGATGTCGCGGGACGGCGCGCAGCCATCGACGAAGTCGTGGCAGCCTTCGACCGCACCGTAGCGGGCTTGCCGGCGGCCATGCAGGGCGAGGTCGATGAATTGCTGAGCCTGCTGGGTTTTGGTCTGACGCGGCGGTTTGTCGCGGGTATCGCCAAACCCTGGGCCGAGGCCGGTGAAGCCGAGGTGATGGGCTTTCTCAACAGCTGGCGACACAGCCGCTTTTCCATGTTGCAGCAAGGCTATCAGGCACTGGCGCGGGCCATGATTGCCTGCTGGTACGGCAATCCGCGTTCCTGGGCCGGCATCGGCTACAGCGGACCGCCCCATGCAAAAGAGCTGGGGGCACTATGAGCGAATCCCTCATCAATGACCCGATCCGCATCGCACTGGACGACAAGGCGCGCGCCTGGAAAGTGATCGATGCTGGACGCCTACAGCAGGACCTGAACCTCGAATGCGATGTGGTGATTGTCGGCTCCGGCGCCGGCGGCGGGACCACCGCCGAAATTCTCGTCCAGGCCGGTTTGAAGGTGATCATGCTGGAGGAAGGTCCCTTCAAATCGTCCAGCGATTTCCGCATGCGTGAGCGCGAGGCCTATCCGCAGCTCTATCAGGAATCCGCCAGCCGCCAGACCCGCGACAAGGGCATTGTCATCCTGCAGGGTCGCGCGGTCGGGGGCTCGACCACGGTCAACTGGACCTCGAGCTTTCGCACGCCGCCGGTGACCCTCAAACACTGGGAAACGGAATGGGGGCTCAGCGATTACACCGTCGAAAAAATGGCGCCCTGGTTCGAGCGCATGGAAACGCGCCTGTCGATTTCACCCTGGACCATGCCGCCCAATGAAAACAACAGCGTGCTGAGACGCGGTTGCGAAAAACTCGGCATCCCGGCCGCCGCCATTCGCCGCAATGTGAAAGGCTGCTGGAATCTCGGCTACTGCGGCATGGGCTGCCCGACCAATGCCAAGCAGTCGATGCTGGTGACGACCATTCCGGCGGCGCTGGATGGCGGCATGGTCCTGGTCCACTCCGCCAGGGTTGACCGTCTGGCCTACCGCTTCGGAAGGATCACCAGCCTCATCGCCACCGGCATGGACGCCAATGCCTCGAGCAATGGCAGCAAGCCCGGGCGGTTTCGGATTCGTGTGCAGGCCAATCACATCGTTCTGGCGGGCGGCGCCATCAACAATCCGGCGCTGATGCTGCGCTCGAAGTTGCCCGATCCGCATGGCACCTTGGGCAAACGAACTTTCCTGCATCCCTCTTCGGTCAGCGCCGCCATCATGGATGGCCAGGTCGAGGCGTTTTCCGGCGCGCCGCAAACCATCTATTCGGACCACTTCATCGATATCGCGCCGCCGCAGGGCGCGATCGGCTACAAGCTGGAAGCGCCGCCGATCCATCCCATCCTGGCCGGCATCACCCTGCAGGGCTTCGGCGAAGATCACGCCATGTGGATGAAACGCCTGCCGCAAATGCAGGTGGTGATCGCCCTGATGCGCGATGGCTTCCATCCGCAAAGCATCGGCGGCAACGTGCAGATTCGCGGTGACGGCAGCCCGGTACTCGATTACCCGATCAGCGACTACGTCTGGGAAGGCGTGCGCCGCTCCTTGCTGAGCATGGCCGAAATACAGTTCGCCGCTGGCGCAAAAATCGTCATGCCCCTGCATGAGGATTCAAGGCCGATGCGCAGTTGGAAGGATGCGAAGACGCTGATCGACATGCTGTCGATGCAGACACTGCGCACGCGCATCGCCAGCGCGCATGTAATGGGCGGCTGCACCATGGGCGCCGATCCGCGCAACTCCGTGATCGGCGGCGACGGGCGCCACCACCATTTCGACAACCTCTGGGTATTCGACGGTTCCGCGTTCCCGACCAGTATTGGCGCCAATCCGCAGCTGTCGATTTACGGCATGGCGGCGCGCAATGCCAGTCGACTGGTCGAACTGATCAAGGGGCCGGCCAAACCGGCGTTTGCCGCCATTCAGTCTGCGTCTGCATAAAACCAAAACGGCCGCCAGGCGTGAGCAAGGCGGCCGTTATGCAGTGAATCCAGGGACTAGTGTGCGCCGCCAGCGTCAGCGCCCCAAAGTTCCTTCAGGCGATCATCGCGCCCGCAGCCGGCACGATAGAACTTGTAGCGGGTCGGGTTTTTCTTGTAGAAATCCTGGTGGTAATCCTCGGCCGGCGTGAACTCGGCGGCCGCAGTGATTTCAGTGACGATTTCGCCCTTGAACGGGCGGTTTTTCTGCAAAGCGGCCCGGGACGCCTCGGCCGCTTTTTTCTGCGCCTCATCATGATAAAAAATGCCGGTGCGATACTGGTTGCCGACGTCGCAAAACTGCTGGTCTTTCACCGTCGGGTCGATGTTGTGCCAGAACACTTCAAGCAGCTTTTCATAGCTGATTTTTTTCGGGTCATAGACAATCTGAACGGCTTCGGCATGCCCGGTTCGGCCGCTTGAGACTTCCTGATAGGTCGGGCTTTTCTTGCTGCCGCCGGTATAGCCGGAGGTTGTGGAAATGACCCCGGGCAACACATCGAAAGGGGCTTCCATGCACCAGAAGCAGCCGCCGGCAAAAGTCGCGACTGCGGTTCCAGCCGGTCGCGATGTCTGCGCTAAAACACTTGGCGCCACGAATAAGAAGGGCACCATGGCGGCGATCAGGGTATTGCGAAAAAACGATGTCATGCTGAATTCTCCGGGTTTTTTAATGCCTATACTGTCAATGAGTCGAGCACGCGCTAACCAAGCTTACAATTCTACGACTCTCGACGCGCAATGGTTTCGCCTCCAGTCCACTTTTGATCGCAACACCACCCCTTCCATGGCCACCTTCCAGTTCCGCCTTGTCAATGTCTTCGCCGAGTCCATTTTTGGCGGCAACCCGCTATGCGTTTTTGAAGATGGCCGCGGTCTTGACGACGCTCAGATGCAGGCCCTGGCATTGCAGTTCAACCTGTCGGAAACGACCTTCATTCTGCCCTCCCGCAGCGCCACGGCCCATGTGCGCATATTCACGCCCACCTTCGAGATGGCATTCGCCGGCCATCCGACCCTCGGCACCGCGCATATTGTGCGCGATGTGCTGAAGGCCGGCGACCAGCTCAGCCTGCAAATGAAGGCCGGCATCATTCCCGTGCGGGCGCAACAGGATCGCTGGACCCTGACGGCAGGCGCGCCTAAATACCGCGACTGCGAGCTATCGCGTGCAGCCCTTGCGAAAATGCTGGGTATCGAAGAATCCGATGTCCTCGCCGGCGCACGCTGGGTCAATACTGGCAGCGAGCAACTGATCATCCCGCTGGCAGACGCCGGGGCTGTCCAGCGCAGCCAGCCGAAGGCCGATTTGCTGGCCGCCGTTGCCAGCGATATCGGCCGCTCGATGGCCTATGTGTTCGCGCCAAACGGCAAGGAAAACGGCCAGGCAAAACTGCTCTCGCGTTTTTTCTTTTTAAAGCACGGCAGCATTGTCGAAGACCCGGGAACGGGATCGGCGACGGCCAATCTGGGTGGCTGGATGGCTGCGGGAAACAGCGAGCTTCCTGCCGAGTTTGCGATCGATCAGGGCGCCGCCGTGGGACGCCCCTGCAGGCTCGGCCTGGGAGTCGATGTCGACGGGCGGATTTCGGTCAGCGGCCGCGTGCTGGAAATCGGCCGCGGCAGCATCACGCTCTAGGCCTGCTTGACGGCGGTATCGCGCACCGTACGCCGCAGCACCTTGCCAACATTGGTCTTGGGTAGTTCGGCCCAGAATTCAATGATTTTCGGAACCTTGTAGCCGGTCAGGTTGGCCTTGCAATATGCCAGGACCTGCTCCTTGCCGAGATTCGGGTCTTTTCGGACAATCACGACCCGCACCACCTCGCCGGATTTTTCGTCCGCGGCAGAAACTGCGCAAACTTCGAGCACGCCCGGGCAAGCCACCACCACATCCTCGATTTCATTTGGATAAACATTGAAACCCGAGACCAGGATCATGTCCTTTTTGCGGTCGACGATCTTCACATAGCCGCGCGCATCCATGACGCCGATATCGCCGGTCTTGAAGGCGCCATCGCGCGACATGACCTTGGCGGTCTCGTCCGGCCGCTGCCAGTAGCCAAGCATGACCTGGGGACCCTGGATGCAGATTTCGCCGGTTTGGCCCGGCGCAAGGATCGCCTCGCTGTCGTCGCGAATCGTGATGTGCGTCGATGGCAGCGGCAAGCCGATGGTGCCGTTGTATTCGCTGATATCGATGGGATTGACGCAGGCGCCAGGCGAAGTTTCGGTGAGACCGTAGGCCTCGACCAGGGCCTTGCCCGTCAACTGTTTCCATTTTTCGGCGACCGCGCGCTGCACCGCCATGCCGCCGCCGAGACAAAGCTTGACCGCCTTGAAATCGAGTGCGGTGAAGCCCTTGTGATGAATCAGCGAATTGAACAGGGTGTTGACACCGGTAAGCACCGTCCAGCGGCGTTCGGACAGCACTTTGATGAAGCTGTCGATATCGCGGGGATTCGGAATCAGCACGCTTTCGCAGCCCTGCTTCATGAAGATGAGGCTCGAGGTCAGGGCGAAGATGTGATACATGGGCAAAGGCTGAACCACCACTTCCTTGCGCTCGGCCAGCACACCCATCATCCAGGCCGACAACTGCTCGAGGTTGGCGACAATATTGCGATGGGTCAGTACCGCGCCCTTGGATACGCCGGTGGTGCCGCCTGTGTATTGCAAAAAGGCATAGTCGCTGGCGGCGACCAGCGGCGGGCGATAGGTCGCCGAGCGCCCTTGTGCCAGGGCATCCTTGAAAGAGATCGCACCGGCAATATTCCAGGGCGGAATCAATTTTTTTCGATATTTGACGACCCAGTTCACCAGTAGCGACTTGGGGAAACCGAGCATATCTCCGGCCTGGGTGGTGATCACCTGGCGAATCGACGTCTTGTCGATGACCTGTTGCAGGGTGGTCGCGAAATTCTCGAGGATGACGATGGCCTTGGCACCGGCGTCGTGCAACTGGTGCTCAAGCTCGCGCGGGGTGTACAGGGGGTTGACGTTTACCACCGTGAACCCGGCATGCAGAATGCCGAAAATGGCGATCGGGTATTGCAGGATATTGGGCATCATCACTGCCACGCGATCGCCCTTCTCCAGCTTCAGCACATTCTGCAGATAGCTGGCAAAGGCACGTGACTGGCGATCGAGCTCGCCATAGCTGATGGTGTGGCCCATGCAGCTAAACGCAGGCAGATCGCGATACTTCGCGCAGGCTTGATTGAAAACATCCGGGATCGATGAAAATCGATCGGCATCGATTTCGGCAGGAATTCCCGGCGGATAGGACCTCAGCCAGATTCGATCAGTTCCCACGGCCGCGCCTGCATTCGCATCAGATTTCAAATTTACTCCCCCGTTATCAGCGCTTTTGCACCACCGCGGCGTCTCATGACCGGGCCGCATCCATTTATGTCACCACTTATAGCGAAATCTTAGCGTAATCACCACCCGGGAAAAAAACGCAATCATTTTGCACAAACGAGCAGCGAGAGGCGCGATTGCACCGCTGCGTGCCCGGCGCACCGGATTCCGCCGACGAATAGTGTGTTTACTCTAAATTTCGCTCCTAAACTGCGTCAACGAATTGAACTGCTTCAACCCGCCGGACAGCAGATCCGAGCGCCCTTCATGCAACCCGCATACCAGGAGTTACCATGGCCAAGAAACTGAAAAGAACCGCACAGTCGTCCGCAGCCGCTACCAGCACCATGGGGCAAATTTCCGAGAAGGTCGCTGCGATGGCGTCCAATCTCGCCGAACAGCCCAGCGCCAAGCAGGTGATGGATTCCGCACAGCAAATCTGGCTGGCGGGACTAGGCGCCTTTTCCAAGGCACAGACCGAAGGCCGCAAGGTATTCGACACCCTTGTGAAGCAAGGCGAGCAGATCGAAAAGCACACCCGCACCGTCGCCGAAGCGACCATTGAAACCGCCAAGGAACAGGCCAGCAAGACCATCGGTCTGGCAAGCGGCAAATTCGACAAGCTTGAGCAGGTTTTTGAAGACCGCGTGCACAAATCCTTGAACCGTCTCGGCGTGCTCACCAGCAAGGACGTGGAAGCCCTGTCCGGCCAAGTTGCCGAACTGGCCGAAGCGGTACACGCCCTGCTGGCTCAGGAAAAGCGCGGCAGCAAGACCGCTACGGCCAGGAAGCCAGCCAGCAAAAAACCAGCCGCGCGAAAACCCGTGGCCAAGAAACCGGTCGCCAAAAAGCCGGCTGCCCGTAAAGCCGCGCGTCGCGCCTGACACCGAAACAGGAGCCTTGAAAAATTTGCCGGGGACCGAATATTCATATTGAGTGATGTCTGAATGCCCGCGGTATAGCCGATTGGAAAATCAGCGCAAGCTGCCCCCGATTTCAAAGCTTCGTAACGTCTCCTCCTCGTCCTTCACAAAGGACGATTCAAGCCTGCATCGCAAGATGCGGGCTTTTTTTTGCCGGATTTTCCTGCCTATTCGCCTTCGCGGAGGACTCGCTCAACCAATTTGACATAGGCCTTCATGGCATCGTCCTGGGAGGTGCCTTTCAATTTGGCCCAGGCGTCATATTTTGCGCGACCGACAAAATCCGTAAAGCCCGGTTTATCACCGGCCACGTCGCCTTCACTGGCCTGCTTGAAATTGGCATACAGGCGCAGCTTCATGTCGTTTCCAGGGTCCTTTTTGGCCTTGGTAACGTCTTTACTGGCCTTTTCGAACTGTTTTTTAAGGTCGGACATCAGCTTTCTCCTCCAACTTCGCGGTAAATAAGACGTTTTGAATCGGATTTAGGGGTTTTCAGATCAGCGCAATAGCGCTAAAGTTACTCTAACCGAATCGTTTATGCCCCGCAAACGCGGCGTTTTCCTGCGGCAGGCTGGATTCAGGGGCAGATATGGCAAGGGTCTGCATGCAATACAGCGTACGGAGGGTTGTCTGGAATTGAGCCGCATGCGCAGGCGGCAGCACCAGCAGCACGCATCAGGCAGCGGATTTGCGATTAGCCCCGATTAATGAATCCAGAATAAAGATCGATATGGCGAGCATCCCCGGTTTTTCAGTCCTCAACCGCGAACGCATGTCCGGGGTGGATACCGCTTGGCTGCGCATGGAGCATCCGACCAATCTGATGATGATTGTGGGCGTGATGATGTTCCGCGAACGCATCGATTTCCAGAAACTAAAGGTCACACTGGAACAGAGATTCCTTTCCTTCCCGCGTTTCAAGCAGAAAGCCGTGCAGGACCCGACCGGCGCCTGGTGGGAAACCGACAAGCAATTTGATATCGCCAATCACCTGAAGCGCATCAAGCTCACTGCAAAAAACGGCAAGGCCGGCGGCAAAAAGGAACTTGAGGAATTGGTCAGCCAAATGGCTAGCGAGCCGCTCGATTTCACCAAGCCGCTGTGGCAATTCCACCTGGTTGAAAACTACCAGGGCGGCTGTGCCCTGATCACGCGCATTCATCACTGCTACGCCGACGGCATCGCCCTGATCAGCGTGATGCTGTCCCTGACCGGCGATTCGCCGGAGGACAGCCTTGCGCGCCCCAAACATGCAGCCAAGCGTCCGCGCGATGAAATGGATTTCTGGACCAGCGTCACCAAGCCCATGGCCAGCGTCTGGTCGGGGGCCATGAAGCTGACGCGCGGCTTGGTCGAACAGGGCCTTGAAATCGCCAAGGACCCGGCGACCATGCGCGAGTTCGCCACCAAGGGCATGGAGCTGGCCGACGAATTGCGCAAGATCGCCCTGATGGCGCCGGATTCGCCGACGCGATTCAAGGGCAATCTGGGTCGTATCAAGCGTGTGGCCTGGTGCGACCCCCTGCCCCTGGCCGAGGTCAAGGTGATCGGCAAGGCGCTGGGCTGCTCGATCAATGATGTGCTGCTGGCAACCGCCGCCGGCGCTCTGCGTGATTACATGGTGCGCAAAGGCGA
>JACXTT010012751.1_pt1 | contig 11131 bp, 9 predicted proteins | sample 9270951 | NCBI WGS metagenome assembly JACXTT01 (sample SAMN15532306, study PRJNA645909) | rock metagenome | isolation source: weathered quartz diorite | place: Puerto Rico | collected 2017-06-21 | reverse complement strand
ATCGATACCACCGACGGCATCGGCCGGCCCACGCCCGAAGGCGCGCACCGCGATGGCGTGGACCTGGTGGCGGTGTTCATGGTCGGCCGCCAGGGTGTGAAGGGTGGCGAGACGCGCGTGTTTGACGCCGAGGGCCCGAACGGCCAGCGCTTCACGCTCTCTGAGCCCTGGTCGGTGCTGCTGCTGGACGACGCACGCGTGATCCACGAATCCACGCCGATCCAGCCCGACGGCGACGGTGGCTGGCGCGACACGCTGGTGGTCACGCTGCGCAGCGGCGGCTTCCAGGGCGACGCGCAGATTTCGTGAAAAAGAGGCCGCCAGGCCCCTGCCGGATTGCGCGAATAGCTACGTATTTTGTAGCGTCATGCGATCCGCGGGCGTCAGCAGGCGCTGCACCAGTTCGCGCACACTGCGTATCTGGTCGCCAAAGGGCAGGGCACCTGCGCCGCGGAAGAACAGACCTTTCTTGACATCGCCGCGCAGCGCGGCCGCCAGCTGGTTGTCGATGCAGAACTGGCCCCAGCCCGGCAGGCCGTCGCGCAGTCCGCATTGGGCCAGACAATCAAAGCTCTTGGTGCAGCGCGATTTGGCGTGCGCCACGGCCTGCAGCCTGGGCTCCAGCTTCAGGTAGGCGCGCAGCCACGGCGTGCCCACGGCGCGCGCCGGCAGGCCGGCGACGCTGGTGAACTCCAGCATGTCTTCCTCGCGCGCACCGGCCAGCACCTGCTTGAACGCGGCATGCACGTCGCTCTCTTCGGTGACGGCGAACGCGCTGCCCAGTTGCACCGCCGACGCGCCCAGCGCCTGCAGCCGCGCAATGTCTTCGCAACTGCGGATGCCGCCGGCGGCGATCAGGGGAATCGTCCGCTCGTAGCCAGCGTCCTGGAAGAATTGGCGCACCTGCGGGATGACGTTGACAAAGTCGAAGCGCGCATCGTTCAGGTCGGCGATCTTCGCGGCGCCCAGGTGGCCGCCGGCCAGACGCGGGTGCTCGATGACGATGGCATCGGGCAGGCGCTTCTTGCGCTCCCACTTCTTCACCAGCAACTGCACGCCGCGGGCATCGGACAGGATGGGGATCAGCGCCGCCTGGGGATGGTCGCGCGCCAGGTCCGGCAGGTCCAGCGGCAGCCCGGCGCCGACCACGACGGCGTCGATGCCGGCCTGCAGTGCGCGCGTCACCGAGGCCGCGTATTCCGTGACCGCCCGCATCACATTGATGGCCAGCAGGCCGCGGCCTTGCGCGCGGGCGCGGGCCGCCACAATTTCCCGGTCCAGCGCCTCCAGGTTGGCGACGTTGATGCCGTCGCGCGCCGCATCGCCCGGTGCCAGATTGCGGGTGCGCTCCATCAGGTCCGGGTGGTGGCGGCGCAGGTCCACGCTGGACAGCGTGCCCACACCGCCCAGTGCGGCAACGCTGCCGGCCAGCCGCTGGCCCGAGATGCCTATACCCATGCCGCCCTGCACGACGGGCAGCAGCGTGCGGCCGTTCAGGCACAGCGGCTGCAGGCCGCTGGCGCGCAGCCAAGCGGCGGGTTCATCGTCAATGCGTGGGAGAGAGGCGGTCGGCTGGGACATGGAGCTGGGTCACCGGAAGAACAGGCGCCCAGCTTAGGCCGGCCCGCAGGCCGGCGTCTTGCGCTAGGTCAAGCCTGGCGTTCAAAAATCGCCGCGATGCCCTGGCCGCCGCCGATGCACATGGTGACCAGCGCGTAGCGGCCGTTGATGCGCTCCAGCTCGTACAGGGCCTTCACGGTGATCAGCGTGCCAGTGGCGCCGATGGGGTGGCCCAGCGAGATGCCGGAGCCGTTGGGGTTGACCTTGGCCGGGTCCAGGCCCAGGTCGCGCGTCACGGCGCAGGCCTGTGCGGCAAAGGCTTCGTTGGCTTCGATGACGTCCAGGTCCTGCACCGTCAGGCCGGCCTTCTTCAGGGCGGCCTGCGTGGCAGGCACCGGGCCGATACCCATGTACTTGGGGTCCACGCCGGCGTGGGCGTAGGCCACCAGGCGCGCCATGGGCTTCAGGCCCCGTGCCTTGGCGGTGGCGGCGTCCATCAGCAGCACGGCGGCAGCAGCGTCGTTGATGCCGGAAGCGTTGCCGGCGGTCACGGTGCCGTTTTCCTTCAGGAATGCGGGCTTGAGCTTGGCCATGTCGGCCAGCGTGGCGTTGCTGCGGAAGTGTTCGTCGGTGTCATAGGCCACGTCGCCTTTCTTGCTCTTGAGCACCACCGGCAGGATCTGGCTCTTGAAGTAGCCGGCCTCGGTGGCCTTCTGCGCGCGCTGGTGGCTTTCCACGGCAATCGCGTCCTGCTCTTCGCGGCTGATGCCCCACTTGGCGGCGATGTTCTCGGCGGTCACGCCCATGTGGATGGTGTGGAACGGGTCGTGCAGCGCGCCAATCATCATGTCCACCATCTTGGTGTCACCCATGCGCGCGCCCCAGCGCGTGTTCAGGCTGGCGAACGGTGCGCGGCTCATGTTCTCGGCGCCGCCGCCGATGGCGATGTCGGTGTCGCCCAGCAGGATGCTTTGCGCCGCACTGACGATGGCCTGCAGGCCGGAACCGCACAGGCGGTTGACGTTGTAGGCCGGTGTGCTCTCGGCACAGCCGCCGTTGATGGCGGCCACGCGGGAGAGGTACATGTCCTTGGGTTCGGTGTTGACGACATGGCCGAACACCACGTGGCCGACATCCTTGCCGTCCACGTTGGCGCGCTTCAGCGACTCGCGCACGACCTGGGCGCCCAGCTCGGTGGGCGGGATGTCTTTCAGGCTGCCGCCAAAGGTGCCAATGGCGGTGCGCACGGCGCTGACGACTACGACTTCACGGGACATGGAAATACTCCTCAAGTTAAAAAACGGGGCGGCACGGGGCCGGCGGCGCTACAGTGGCAGAAAGCCGCTGCTGGCCTTCTGCTGGGCCACCAGGTCGGCCAGCATGATGCTGGACTCCTGCAAGCGGCCCGACAGGATGCGCGCGATATTGCGGTAGATGGCGGCGGAGATCTCGGGGTTGCCGTCGACGCGCTCGCGCTCGAAGCGCATGGTCACGCTGTCGCGCGTGGCCACGACGCTGGCCGAGCGCACGTCGTTGCGCACCAGCGCCATTTCACCAAAGCATTCGCCGGTACCCAGCGTGGCCAGCACCACGGACTCGCCGTTGCGCTGCGTCTGCACCACCACCTCGCCGGAGATGACGACGTAGAAGGCGCTGCCGATGTCCCCCTCGTTGAACACCGCTTCGCCGGCCTTGACGGGGTAGTGGTCGGCGCTGGCCAGGGTTTGCATCAGGCAGTTGGGGGTCATGCCGGCAAACACCGGCACGCGCTGCGCGATCTTCTGCACGATCTGCGGATCGAGCTTCATGCCCGGCGCGGGCGTCAATATCTGGGCGCGTACGTTTTCGGCCAGGATCTGGACGATGGCGGGGTCAATTTTGGACATGGCGTACTGTTTCGGCTGCACCGCCCTGGCCGGGCGCTACAGCGCATATCGTACACGCGCAGCCTGCGGCAACGGGGGCGTAGTGAGCTGCCCCTAGGCGGCAGATGCTTCGGCCGTATAAACCTGCACGCGGTTGCGCCCGGCTTCCTTGGCGATGTACATCGCGTCGTCGGCGCGGCGCAGCAGTTCCTCGCCGGCCTGGCCGTGCGCCGGGTACAGCGCTATGCCGATGCTGCATGCGATGTGGGCCAGGTGGGCGTCGGCCAGGGCAAAGGGCTGGTCGATGGCGGCGCGGATCTTCTCGGCCACCGCCTGGGCGTCCTGCATCTGCTCTATCGGGGACAGCAGCAGCACGAACTCGTCCCCGCCCATGCGCGACACCGTGTCCGACGCGCGCACACACTCCTGCAGGCGCTGCGACACGGCACGCAGCAACTGGTCGCCGACCTCGTGGCCCCAGGCGTCGTTGACGGGCTTGAACTTGTCCAGGTCCAGGAACAGCACCGCCACGCAGGTCTGGTTGCGCTGTGCCAGCAGCAGCGCCTGGTCCAGCCGGTCCGACAGCAGGCTGCGGTTGGGCAGGTCGGTGAGCGTGTCATGGTGGGCCATGTGGCGGATGCGCGCCTCCTGTTCCTTGCGCGCCGTGATGTCCTGCAGGGTGGCGACAAAGTAGTCGGGCGCGCCCTCGGCATTGCGTGCGCAATGCACGTCCACGGCTGCGTGGATCACGCTGCCATTGCGGTGGATGAAGCGCCGCTCCCGCGTGTATCCGTCGGCGCCGCCTTGCAGCACGCGGTCGAAGTCGGCGCGGGCATCCTCCAGGTCGTCCGGGTGGGTCAGGTCTTCCCAGTGGTGCCGCAGCAGCTCTTCGCGGCTGTAGCCCAGGATCTCGCACAGCTTGTCGTTGACCTTGATGCGCCTGCGGGTGTGCGGGTCGGTGATGGACATGCCGATGAACGGCAGCTTGTAGAACAGCTGTATCAGGTAGGCCTGCTTCTGGGCTTCCAGCTCGGCCAGCTTGCGTGCGGTGATGTTGGTGGTGATCATGATGGCGCTGCGCACGCCGCCGTCGCGCACCACCGGCGACAGCCTTGATTCGTACCAGCGCACATCGCCCTGCTTGCCCACGCCCTGGGTCTGGTACCAGGCCGACTCGGCGTTGGCGAAGACCTGGGCCAGCGTGGCGCGCATGATGGCGTGCTCCGGCGGCGAAGCCCAGTCGCAGAAGTTGCGGCCCAGCAGGTCTTCCAGGTCGAAGCCCTTGATCGTCTTGCTGACAAACAGGATGTTGCCGGCCTGGTCCAGCTCCAGGATGACATCGTCCAGGTTGTCCAGGATGGTCTGCAGCGCGCTCTCCAGTTTGCGCCGGCCTATGCGCTGCTGCGGGTCCCGTCGGTCGATGTCCATGGTCTGCCTTCGTTGGGTTCGTCCCGGCAGTTTAGCGATTTGCCGCTCGGCCGCTACTGCCGCACGTCCGCCACCGGCAAGTCGCCAAAGTCGCTGCGCGCCAGGTAGGCCAGCACCCGCTGGGCGGCCTCGGCCGGGCTGCTCAACTGGCCCTGGCGGTGCAGGTCGGCAAAGCCGCCGCGGTCGGGGAAGGCCGTGGCGTCAGCGCTGCGCAGTTGCAGCTGCATGTCAGTGTCGATGACGCCGGGCGCCAGCGAGCAGACGCGTGCACCGTTGCTGCGCGTGGCCTCGTCCAGCGCCAGGCAGCGGGTGAAATGGTCCATGCCGGCCTTGGCCGCGCAATAGGCCGCCTGCGATGCCATGGCCCGGCGGCCCAGGCCCGACGAGATGTTCAGCAGCCTGCGCGGCACGGTCCAGCTTTGCGTGGCGCCCAGAAAAGCGGCGGCCAGCTGCATCGGCGCTTCCAGGCCAACGCGCAGCGCATGGGCCAGTTCTGCCGGATTGGCCTGGCGCAGCGGCACCACGGCGGGGATCACGCCGGCGTTGTTGATCAACGTGGCGCTGGCCAGGGCCTCTGGGTCCAGCGCCCGCAGCCAGCCGTCCAGGCGCAGCGCCACGGCGGCGCCATCGGCCAGGTCGGCGGTCCATTGCGTCAGGCGGGCGCCACAGCGCTGGGCGCGCTCAGCCAGCGCGGCGTTGTCCTTGCGCGAGATGCACAGCAGTGTGGCCTCGGGTGTCAGCAGCAGTTCGGCCATGGCAAGGCCCATGCCGCGCGAGGCGCCGGTGAGGATGGTGAGGTGTTGCATGCCGCCACTGTAGCGCGGCGGGCTATTGCGGTCCCCACTGCACGCTGTGCTCGGAGTAATATGGCCCGCATGCGAATTTCCATGTGGCAACACGGTATTGCCCTGTCGTTGGTACTGGCCTCCCTGTGTGGAGCGGCCGGGGTGGCTGCGGCACCGGCCACCGCGCGTATCAGCGCCACCGAATACCCGCCCTTCACGATCGAGGCCGAGCCCGCAGGCGGGGTGTTGACGGAGATCGTGGCGGAAGCGCTCAAGGCCAGGAACATCGTGCCCGTCTTTGAATGGGTACCCAACAACCGGGCGATTGCCGGTGTCATGGCGGGCCACTACGACGCCAGCATGGGGTGGGCGCACAGCCCCGAGCGGGACGAGGCGCTGCTGTACTCCAGTAAACCCATCTACAACTTCCGCATGGTGTTCGTCCAGCATGCCGGCGAGAAGCAGGACTGGACTGCATTGGCGGACCTGGCTGGCCGCCGCATCGGCATCACGCGGGGCAATTTTTATTCGCAGCCCTTTGCCGACCTGCAGGCCCAGGGGGTGCTCACCGTGGACGAGGCCGCAGATGACGTCAACAACCTGAGGAAGCTGGTACGCAAGCGCATTGAGCTTTTTCCACTCGAAGAATCGGTGGCGCGTTACCTGATCGCCACCAAGCTGGAACCGGTCGAAGCCACGCAACTGCAGGTGCAGGACAAATCCTTCTGGAGTGTGCCTATCTACTTCGTGGTGTCCAAGAAAATTCCCCGTGCGCAGGAACTGATGGATGCTTTTGAAGCCGGATACCGCGAGCTGCAACGCACCCACCGGCTCGACGCGCTGGAGCGCAAGCTGCGCCGCACGGGGCCGTAGCGGCTGCCGGGACGCGCCGCCTCAGCGGGTCTGGCTGGCGACGCGCAGGCCGGGGGGCAGCAGGCTCCAGTCGATCAGCGCGACGCACCCATCCCGGCACGCCACGACGTGGTGCGAGCCATCCACATGCACCAGGGAACCCGGCGCACAGTTGTGCAGCACCGGCCAGCAGACCGCGCGGCGCACAAAGTAGCGCATGCCCTGGATGCTGGCCAGGCATTCAAAGTTGCCGAAGGCCCGCAACTGCAGGTCGATGGCATCGGTGGTGGCGTTGAAGTCGATCTCTCGGTCGGTGTCCGTCCAGTTGGGGACGTAGCGGCCCTGTGCCTGGGGCGTGGCCGCGTGCCACAGCGTGTCCAGGTTGCGGGCAACATGCGCCGCCAGCTGCTGGGATTCGATCTGGCATTTGAGGTCCAGGCTTTCGTGGCATTCGTCCGGCTGCACGTCGAAATAGCGCATCGCCAAAATGTCGCCGGTGTCGAAATCTGGCGCCACCTGGTGGCAGGTGGTGGCCCACAGGGGCTGCTTGTCCAATATGCCTTGCACCAGCGGGTAGGGGCCGCGGTAGTGGGGCAACGGGGCGGGGTGGAAATTGATGGCGTAGCGCAGGTAGGGACGCCAGTCGCCGACCTTCCACTGATAGCTCGCCAGCACCAGCAGCTCGCAGTCCTGCTCCTGCAGGTCCTGCAGATCCTCGTCGCGCATGCGCGACAGCTGGATGGGGATCTTGCGCGCATGGGCCAGTTCAACAACCTTGCTGTTGCTGGCCATAGCGCCGGTGGTCGGCGCGGTGAACAGCTTGACCGGCTCCCAGCCCTGGTCCAGGAAGGCCTTGAAGATGCCGATGTAGCGGTCGCTGGCGGTGATGGCAAAACGTCTCATGCGCGGGGCTGCCTTGCAGCATGGTGTGTCAAGCGGTTCGCAGGCGCTGTCACTATCAGGTAGCCTGGTTCAGGATGTTGCTGGATCCGCTGAGGCTGGCATTGCCGTAGCCCAGGTTTTGCTGCAGCTGCGACAGCACGGCCTGCAGCGTCAGGGAAGAACTGCTGGACGTGGTGCCGGTGCCGCCGGCCGCCACTGCGGTGGTGCTGCCGGACAGGTCGGACTGCAACTGGTTGAAGGCGCTCTGCAGGCCAGCTGGGGCATTGCCGCTGCTGACCTGGGAGAGCACGGCGCTGAGCGCGCTGGAAAAACTGCCTTGCCCGCTGCCGCCGGAGCTGCTGTCCCCGGTCGAAGCTCCTGCTTGCGACTGCACGGCCTGGAACAGCGCATGCATGAACTGGTGCATGTCATTCTTGACATTGCTGCTGCTGCCCGTGCTGTCGGCGTCCGTGCTGCTGCTGGTGCTCGATGCAGACGTGGATGCGGTGGTGGAGCCGTCCTGCGGCACGTTGACGCCCAGTGCACTGAGTGCCTGCGACAAAGCTTGCTCCGCCTGGCCGCCGCCAGCATGTTTGTGGTGGTGCCCACCGCCCACACGCTTGCCGCTGCTGTCGTCGTGCGACGCGGAGGACGCCGAACTGAGCGCGGTGGAGGGCGCGACATAAAGACTGCTGGTGCTGCTGGTATCGATGCTGAGGCTCATGGCAAATCCTTGACGATGGGTGGAGGAAGCTCGATTGGATATCGACGCAACACTCCCGCATCCGCAATGGAAAGGCCAGAAAACCGGGCTATTTACGTATCTTTACGGCAGCTTTGTAAAGACGGGTGCTTGGCTGCGCATTCCGGTAGTGTTGACCACCTAAGCCGGTTGCAATTGACCAGTTTGCTGGTCGTGACCGGTTGAATCCGCCGTGGTTCTCGGTTCTGCGTTGCAGCGGAAGCATATGACCGCGATGCTTCCTCAAACAGCGGAGGGGTATTGGAAGCGCTTGATTGAGAGGGCGTTTTATGCCCGTATTCCGCGGTTTCTATTGAATTCGGTAGTTGGCCGCGTCAAAGCGTCGTGTGATCCAGCGGTAGCTGAAAGTGAAGCCCGGCCATAGCGTAGTGTTCTTGCCATCGGCGTCCAGGTACCAGCTCTTGCAACCGCTGGCCCAAATGGTGCCCTTCAGTTTGCGTTGAAGTTTGGCGTTGTAGCTAGTCTGCACTTCGGGTTTTACATCGACCGAATGCCAGCCGTTCTTGCGCAATTGGGTGATGGCGTCGATCACGTAGTTGGCACCCGATTCGATCATGTAGATCATGGAGTTGTGGCCCAGTGTCGTATTGGGGCCAGTGATCATGAAATAGTTCGGAAAGCCCGCCACGGCACAGCCCTTGTAGGCCTCCATGCCCGCTTCTTGCAATGAAATACCACCGATGCCGCGCACCGCTATATGGCCCATGTAGTGTTGCACGTCAAAGCCGGTGCCGAACACGATGGCGTCGACCTGGCGCTCAACGCCGGCGTTGGTGACGATGCTGTTCTTACGGATTTCACGGATGCCATCGGTTATGACCTGGACGTTGTCGCGGGTCAACGCCGGGTAGTAGTCATTCATGATCAGCACGCGCTTGCAGCCCAGTGCGTAGTTGGGCGTCACCTTGGCGCGCAGCGTTTCATCGGGAATTTGTTTGCGCAGAAAAGACATGGCACCCATCTTGGGAAGCACCGCCAGCGTAGGCGCAAAGACAAACAGGAGCACGCGCGCTTCGTACGTCACATAGGTCTTCAGGCGGTACAGCCATTGCAATGGCTTGACGTGTTCCAGTAGCCACTTTTCAAAACGTGTGATCTTGCGGTCCGGACGCGGAAGAACCCAGGGCGCGGTGCGCTGAAACAGGTCCAGTTGGGCTACCTTGGGGGCGATCTCGGGGACGATCTGGATCGCGCTGGCGCCTGTACCGACCACGGCGACGCGCTTGCCGGTGATGTCGTAGCTGTGGTCCCAGCGGCTGGAGTGGAATTTCTTTCCTTCAAAGTTCTCCAGGCCTGGAATATCCGGAACAGAGGGACGCCCCAAAGGGCCAATGCAGGTAACCAGGACCTTGGTAGTCAGTGTGCCTTGGCTGGTGTGCACATACCAGAAGCCCCCCGCTTCGTCATAGCTCGCGCTCTCCAGAGCACACGACAGGCGCACATGCGATACCAGGTCAAAGTCTTTCGCGATGCTATGCGTGTAGGCACGCAGCTCGTGCTGAGAAGGGAACTTGCGTGACCACTGGGCGTTTTGCGCAAACGACAACGAGTACAGGTGGCTGGGCACATCGCATGCTGCGCCGGGGTAATCGTTGACCTGCCAGGTGCCACCCAGCGTGGCATCTTTTTCCAAGATCACGAAGTCGTGAATGCCGGCCTTCTTCAGTCGCGCGCCCATGCATAGGCCGCCAAAGCCGCTACCTACCAACACTACATCGTAACGAGGGGGTATTTTTTCCATATATGTCTGTTTACTGAATCGAGGAAGGGATGAGAAAACCAACTGACGCGGGACGCGGCTAGGTTTTGATAATCAATGGCCCTTTGAACGCGTCCATGACCAAGGATGCGGGCTGTCCATGCGCCAATAGCTTGGCCATAGCGTTCATGGAGGGCGTGATGTGGCGAAAGTATTTGAGGTAGCTTGGGCACAGGTAATTCAGCCCTGGTTCGCCATCCGACGCGGTGGCGAAGCGGTTCTTGGGGCACTCGCCATGGCAGGCAAACTGGTAAGGGCACTTTCGGCATACCGCAGGCAGTTTTTCCTCCTTGGCCGCACCGAAACGCTGTTGTTGGGGCGATTGCATCAGGGTGGTGATGTCGTCCTGCTGCAGATTGCCCAGCCGGTATTCGGGATACATGAAGTGGTCGCAGGAATAGACGCTGCCGTCGTGCTCCACGATGGCAGCCTTGCCGCAGCGCGCGGAGAACAGGCATACGCCCACCGGCACCTGGCACCATGAGGCCAGCGCCCAGTCGAAGTTGATGACATGTACCTCGCCCACATCGTGGCGCACCCACTGGTCGTAAATGGCAATCAAAAAGTCGCCGTAGGCGCCGGCTTCCACCGTTTGTGCGGTGACTTGCGGTGTGGCCGCATCTGCTGCTGGGCGCGTCATCGCTGGCCCCACGCCAGACAAATTGGGTGGCTTGGAAAAGTACAGGCCTATGGTTTTTTCCTCGGCGTGTGTCACGCGCTCCACCACCGGATTGAACTGGATGTAGCGCACGCCCAGGTCTTTGAGGAAGTTGTAGACCTGTAGCGGCTGCTGAGACACCTCGCGCGACACCGTGACCAGCACATTGCATTCCACGCCGGCCTGCAGCAGGCGCTGCAGCCCCTGGACGGTGGCATCGAAGCTGGAGCGCCCTTGCTTGTCATAGCGGTGCACATCGTGCAGGTGTCGCGGTCCGTCCAGGCTCACGCCTACCAGGAATTTCTCTTCGGCCAGAAACTGCGCCCATTCCGCATCGATCAGTGTGGCATTGGTCTGTAAGGTGTTGCGCACCGTCTTGCCTGCGCCATGGCGCTTTTGCAACTGCACTGCCTTGCGAAAGAAGTCCACGCCCATCAGCGTGGGCTCACCGCCCTGCCAGGTGAATTCGACGACAGGCGTGTCCTGCGCCCCGATGTAGCCACGCACATAGGCTTCCAGTGCCGTGTCGCTCATGCGGAAGCGTTCTTTCTTGGGAAAGAAGGCTTCCTTCTCCAGGTA
>JACXTT010012750.1_pt1 | contig 11132 bp, 11 predicted proteins | sample 9270951 | NCBI WGS metagenome assembly JACXTT01 (sample SAMN15532306, study PRJNA645909) | rock metagenome | isolation source: weathered quartz diorite | place: Puerto Rico | collected 2017-06-21 | reverse complement strand
GCGTTGCTGCTGCTGGAACCCCATGCCGGCCGGCTGTCGAGGAGGTCAGGGCGAGCCAGGGCCACCACCAGCGCGCGTCGCGGCCCACGTCGGCCTTTCGTGCCGAGCCGCTCGATGAGGTCGAGCATTGCCGCCTTCATCTGGTGCGCGTCTTCGAAGAGCAGAAGCACCGGGTGATCGCGTGCCAGGCCGTCGATCAGGGCGAGGAAGCCGGCCTGCACGTCGTGCACGAATGCGGATTCCTCCCGCCGTCCTTCACTGATGCCGAACAGGAGACCGAGCCTTTCCACAACGCGATCCACCTCTGCCTGGTCGCAGGCGGCGGCGACAAGCTCGCGCAAGCGGCGGGCAACCGTTTCGGGCGAGTCGTCGGTGGTTATGCCGGCGAGGTCGCTGACGATCGCGGCGATGGGCGAGAAGGTGGCGGTGTCCGCGAATGCGCGCGATTCGCCACGGAGCACTGGAACGGCAGCGCTCATGCCGGCCGCGAGCTCTTCCGCCAGCCGAGACTTGCCGATCCCGGGCTCGCCGACGACCGTGACGAGAACCGGCTTGCCGGTGGTTGAGGCCAGGCCCAGGCTCTGGCCGAGGATCGTCTGCTCGCTCGAGCGGCCGACGAAGGGGATCGTGCGTCGGGCGGAGCGCGCCGAGAGGCCCTCGACCGGGTGCGCGTCGATCGCCGTATCGAAGCCTTTGGCTTTGACGCGCCGCCGCCGGCCGTACGACACCTTCTGAGAGGTAAGCGCGTAGGTTGTCGGCCCCGCCAGGATCTGCCCTGGCACCGCCGCGGCCTCCAGCCGTGCCGCGGTGTTGACCACCGCCCCAGTCACGAGGAGCTGGCCAGCCGGGCCGAGCCCGGTCGCGGCTTCTCCCGAATCGATGCCGATGCGCACCTGCAGAGGTTCGGCGAGGCCCGAGGACTGAGTCAATCGCCGCGCCCGAGCGCGGATGGCCAGGCCCGCGCGAACGGCCCGCAGGGCGTCGTCCTCGTGCACGGTCGGCAGGCCGAACACCGCCATGACCGCGTCGCCGATGAACTTCTCTGTCCGGCCGCGCAGGTCGTTGAGCTCTTCCGCGGCGGCGTCGAAGAAGCTGCCCAGCACCTCACGCGCGCGCTCGGGGTCCAGCCGCTGGGCGAGACCGGTCGAGTCGACGATGTCCGCGAACAGGACGGTGACCATCTTCCGCTCCTCGGTGCCGAGGAGCGGGCCGACGGCCGCGCCGCAGTTGGGACAGAAACGGGCCGAGGCTGGGAGGGGGCGCCCGCACACCGGGCAGGCCATGGGCATGTCAGCAGGATAAATTCCGGGTGAGGACCGATGTCCTCCAGCGCACTCAGCTCAGATTTGGTTGGCCGCCAACAGCGTTCAGGACGACGTCGGCTGCCCGGATTTATGCTGCACGGGATGGACCCCAAGATCCGGATGCTGGCCAAGGTGCCGCTCTTCATGAACTGCACCGAGAAAGAGCTCGAGTTCGTCGCCAGCCGCGCGGACGAGGTGACTGTGCCGGCAGGCCGGACCCTGATCAAGCAGGGCGAGCCCAGCGACGCTTTCTACATCCTGTACGAGGGTGAAGCCGAGGTCGACATCGACGGCCAGAAGCGGCGAACGCTGCGTGCAGGCGACTTTTTCGGCGAGATCGGAATGCTCGACCGCGGGTTGGGTACGGCGACTGTTCTGACGCGGACGCCGGCGCGCTTGATGGTGATGAGCCACGCGCAGTTCCGGGACGCGATCAAGAGCGACGACGCGATCCTGGTCAAGGTCCTGTCGGTGATGGGAGAGCGGCTCCGAGCCGACCTTTCGGCCAAGTCCTAGTTCGGCCCAGTGGGGGGGGGTCAGCCCTTGACCAGTAGGGCGGTCACGACCAGGCCGATCCCACCGAGGAGCAGCACCCCCGAGCAGCCCGCCTGGACGATCGTGTAAACGATCCCGCCCGTCGATCCATACGTGTTCGCGATCTCGGCACGCCGGCGGCGGCGCAGCAGCGCGGCCAAGATCCCGCCCGCCCCGATCACGCACGCGAACAGGCCCATGGCGACCCCGCCGATGAGCTCCCCGTTCATCAAACTGAGTATGGCTCGGGGGGCGGTCGCTACGATTTCCCGTCGTGGCGAGGGTTCTTCTGCTCGGTTCGACCGGCTTTTTCGGGCGCGCGGTCGCCCACAAGATGCTGGATGCCGGGCATCAGCTCAGGGTGCTGGTCCGCGATCCGATGAAGGCCGCGGCCTTCAAGGTGCGCGGGGCGCAGGTCATGGTCGGCAATGCGCTGAATCCGAACGACCTCTTGAAAGCCGCGCAGGGCACCGAGCACATGGTGAGCCTGGTCGCGATCCGCCGGAACAAGCCGCAGTCGATGCTCGAGGTGAACGTTGACGGTCCGCGTGTTCTGGGCGAGGTGGCGAAGGCTGCGGGCGCACGATCGGTGGTCCTGATCAGCGCCATCGGGGCGAAGCTGGATCAGAAATACAAATACTTGACGACGCGATGGATGGGCGAGCAGGAGCTCGCCAAGACAGGCGTCCCTGGGACCGTCCTGCGCTTCTCGCTGGTCCTGGGCGAAGAGGGCGGCACGCTCGAAGTCTTCGAGCGCACGGCAAATTTCGGTCCGGTGATCGTGATTCCCGGCAATGGTCGGGCGCAGTTCCAGCCCATCCTCCGCGAGGACGCCGCCCGGTGTGTGGTCGAGGCAATCGGCAAGCCGGACCTGCTCGGCAAGATCATCGAGCTCGGTGGGCCGGAGGTCGTGGCCTTCGAGACCATCTATGACTGGTTTCTCCAGGCGCGGCGGATCAAGAAGCCGAAGCTGCACGTGATGCCGGAGCTGCTCATCCCTGGGGCTGCGGTGATGGAGCTGCTCGTGGACAACCCGGTGATCACCCCTGACGAGATCCGCACCAGCCAGCTGCCAAACGTCGCCGACGGACTCGACTCCGTCACGGCTCACTTCGGCTGGAGGCCGACCCGCCCCAGCGACTGGGCTCCGACCAACTGGCAGCCGAAGCGCCGCTGATCGTTCGCGCGTTTTTCGGGCTGCCGCTGCCCGAAACCCAGCGTGAGAAGCTGGGCCGTCACCTGGAGATCTGCGCGAAGGTCGCCCCCGCATTCCGCTGGTCGCCGGTGGATAACCTCCACATCACCGTGCGCTTCATCGGCAACGCGCAGCGAGACGTGGTGGAAGGCATCGCGAGCCGCATCGAGGCAAATCCCGGTCCGTCGTTCGATCTTGCGCTCGGCAACGTTGGCCAGTTCAAGCGCAGCCGGCTCGCGCGCGTCGTCTGGCTGAGCACGACTGGCGGCGTCGAAGAACTGCAAGAGCTCGCATCGCGCGTTGAGGCCGAATGTCGCGCAGCGGGGCTGGAGCCGGAGAAGCGCGCGTTCCAGCCTCACCTGACGCTCGCCCGTGCACGTGCTCGCGACGGCGCGACGCTGCCTGAGTTGCCACCTCTTCCCGCGATCGATCCGTGGATGGCCGACGAGCTGGTGCTGTACTGGAGCCATCTTGGCAAAGGCGGCGCGGTGCACGAGCCGATCCGCCGCATCCGCTTGGCCCCTAACCCAGCGCGCTGATCCCCGCCTCGGCGCACGCGAGGTCCTGCGCCGGGCTGCCACCGCTGACGCCTATCGCGCCGATGGTTGCGCCCTGGCGCTGAATGAGCAGCGAACCAGGTCCTGGCACGATCCGGGTTCGGGCCATCCCGCCGACTGCTGCATAGAAGGCCTGGCGGTCGTTCGCCATGCTCAGCACCGCGGCCCCATCCCGCCGGAACATCGCGGCGCCAACGGCCTTACCCTCTGCGATCGGCGGTGACAGCGGCATCGCCCCATCCATGCGCTGCAAGGCGACCAGGTGAGCGCCGTCGTCGATGACCGCCACCGAGACGCTGATCCCCAGCTCGGCTGCCTTCGCGACAGCCGCGTCGATGACCTTCACCGCCTCTGCCAGCGTTATGGACACCGTCTCGACAGGTTAACCGCTGGCTACTTCCGGTGGCTTGGCAGCGAACTGACTTTCGTACTTGCACTCCCTTCAGGCGCCATTTACATTTCCCTTCGGCCCCGAGGGAAACGTTCGAGAGGGCAGGAACAGGCCGCAAGGCAGGTGCCGGTCTTCAAGAGGCGATCCGTCGGGGTCATTGCTTTTCCGCGGAATTCGCGGATCGCCACGTTAGGCTGTGGCGAAACATGAGGCTCGCTCCCCGGCGATCAGGCCGCGCCGCGGCTGACCCGCGCACCAGCGTCGAGGTATCGATCGTGATGCCCTGCCTCAACGAGGCGGAGACTCTCGCGCGGTGCATCCAGAAAGCCCAGCGCGCGATCGATGCCGAGCACCTTGACGCCGAGATCATCGTCGCTGACAACGGCAGCACGGACGGCTCGGTGATGATCGCGCGTGAGCTCGGTGCCCGCGTGGTTGACGTGCCGCGAAAGGGCTACGGCAACGCTCTGATCGGCGGCATCCAAGCAGCCGGTGGCGAGTTCGTCGTGATGGGCGACGCTGACGACAGCTACGACTTCGGCGCCATCGGTCCATTCATCGGGCAGCTTCGCTCGGGTGTGGACCTGGTCGTCGGCAATCGCTTCTCCGGCGGGATCGAGCCCGGTGCCATGCCGTGGTCACACCGGTGGCTCGGCAACCCGGGGTTGACGCGGATCGGGCGTGTGTTCTTTCACACACCTGTGGGCGACATGCACTGCGGCCTGCGAGCCTTTCGCAAGGATGCCTTCGAGCGCATGAAGTTGAAGGCGGCCGGCATGGAGTTCGCCAGCGAGATGGTCATCAAGGCCTCGTTGAACGGCATGCGGATCTCCGAGGTGCCGGTGGTGCTTCACCCGGATGGGCGCTCGCGGCCGCCTCATCTGCGGACCTGGCGCGATGGCTGGCGGCACCTGCGCTTCATGCTCTTGTTCAGCCCGCGGTGGCTGTTCCTCTACCCCGGCGTGGGCCTGTTTGCGCTCAGCGTGGTCGTGGGCGCCGCTCTCGAGTCAGGTCCCCAGAAGATCGGGCCTTTTGGTTTCGACATTCACACTCTCCTTCTCGCGGGCTTCGGCGTTTTGATCGGCTACCAGCTGATCGTGTTCGCCGTATTCACGAAGGTCTTTGCAATGCGTGAGGGCTTCCATCCGCCAAACCCCGCTTACTCGGCAATGTTCCGGTTCGTTCAGCTCGAGACCGGGCTGCTGCTTGGCGGGCTCATGGGCCTGTTCGGAATCGGGGGCATCGTGGCCGCCCTCCTGTCCTGGCACGCGGTCGGGTTCGGAGCGCTCGATCCACGTACGACGATGCGCGAGATCATCCCGGCAGCAGTACTGCTTACCCTTGGCGTCCAGACGATCTTTGCAAGCTTCTTCCTCAGCATTCTCGGCATCGACAGCGAGAGTTCGGTCTGAGCTGCTGACCGCAGCCAGGCGGCACCCGTTCGTGCTGGCCTACGTGGCCGCGTTGCTGCCCGCGGTTGTGATGGCTGTCACCCAACCCGTGTGGTCGCTCGTCGACGAGGCGCAGCATTTCGACTTCATCGTTCAGCTCAGTCGCGGAGACTATCCCGCGGTCGGCGGAACGGTGATCGCTCCCGAAACGCTCCAGGTCACCAAAGCGACCGGTGCTTACCGGGCCTTTTATCCGCCCGGCTCGTATCCGGTGCCAGACCTTTCGGATGTCGGCTCGCCTCCCCAGGGAATCAGCGAGCAAGCGAATGCGATCTGGATGCAGCGACACATGTGGCAGCTGACTCACGAGACTGTGCAGACGCCGCTGTATTACGCGGCGATGGTGCCGGTCTGGTGGGCAGGCAACCGGGCCGGCGGACCATTCGGCGCGATCTACCTGCTTCGGCTCATCAATGCCTTCATCATCGCGACCCTTGCGCCCCTGACCCTCGCAGTGACTCGAATCCTGACCCCGACGCAACCGGGGATGGTTGCTCTCGCGACGATGTTCGCCATTTTGCTGCCTGGCCTGGATCTCAATGGGACGAGGGTCAGCAACGACGGGCTTGCCGCGGCAATGGGCGGCCTGTTGGTACTGATTGCCCTGCGTTGGAGCGGAGGCGACTGGTCGCTCCGCCGAGCCGCGGTCATGGGTCTGCTGTTCGGGGCGGCGTTGATGGTCAAGATCACCGACGCCGGACTGTATCCGGCGATCGCCCTCGCCATGCTGCTCCCGGCGAATGGTCGCCCGATACGCGGCCGGCTGGCCCGGATCGCTCTCATGAGTGCTGTCGCCGTCGCCTGTCTCGTGCCGTGGATTCTTGTGAATCTGCACAACTACGGCGCGCTTACGCCCGGCGCGCTCGCCGCGCGCTGGTCGGATGCGCTGCCCGGTCCGCTGACCGCAGCTTTCGCCGCGCTCGACGTCGCGGTACTGACCCTGACTTACTGGACCGGCGAACCGTGGGGCGCGCTGCCGCTCGCCGCGCTCCTGGCCGGGCTGGGAACCTTGATCGCCTTCACGGTGCCGGTCGCGGTCGCCAGTGTCATGACGCGCAAAGCGCTGCGCGTTGCACGCGTACCACTTGCGATCGCCGTCGCCGCCGTGGCCGGAATGATCTCAGTCTCTCTATTCCTGCCAGTGGCCGCCCGCTTCGAGTTCGTCGGTCCCGGACGGTATCTGTACCCCGCCCTGCCCGCGGCGGCCGGACTTTGCGCACTGGGGGTCTGGACAGTCGTGCAGAACGCTGTCGCGCGGCGGGTCGTGGCCGGCGCCTACGCGGGACTCGCAGCGCTTGTGGTCGGCCTCGCCGCGGCAGGGTTGCCTGCGCCGCCACCACCCGGCACCGGAGCGCCACCGACCGACGCGCGGATGCTCAGCGTTAGCGCAACGGACGAAGTGCGCGGCATGACGATCTCAGTTGACCGGGTGGCGTTCGACCCCGCGGGTCATGCGACCTGGTTCGAGATCACCGCCACCAACGGCGGACCGGCCGAGATCGAGTGGACGGTCCCGCCCTTCGTTTCGGCGGGTGCCACCTCGGCCACCGCTGATTATCTGCGGTCAGCGCGACTGCCAGGCGACCTGGAGCCCGGGCAGACCGTCACCGGATGGCTCTACGCGCCACTCGACCCGTCCTCGGTCGGCGGCGCGGCGTCGCTGCACGTTCGATTCAGCGAGATCGCTTTCGATTCCTATCGGACGATCGCTGCGATCGACCTCGACGTCCCGCTGACGGGGGCAGCTTCATGAGCAAGCCGGCGCTCATCACCGGCGGAGCAGGCTTCATCGGTCGCACGCTGGCGCGGAGGCTGACCGAGCTCGGGTGGCGGACCGTGGTCGTCGACCGCAATCCTGCCGCCGGCGCGCTGCCCGCGAGTGTCGAGGTTCGCCAGGGCGATATCCGCGACGGCGCGTTCATGCGGGCGGCCCTCGAAGAGACGGCGCCCGGTACGCTCTTTCATCTCGCCGCGATCCACTACATACCCGCATGCGAGCAAGATCCGGTCGAGTGCGTATCAGTCAACACTGTCGGCGCGATGTCCGTGCTGGAGGCATGTGCACGCATGAACCAGCCTCCTCTCTGCATCCTCGCATCAACGGGTGCGGTCTACGCGCCATCGGAGACGGCCCATCGCGAGAGCGAGACCCCGGGGCCGGTTGATGTCTACGGCGTCAGCAAGCTCTGGCTCGAGCAGGTTGCGGCGCTTTATGCCAAGCAGCATGGTCTGCAGATCTGGCTGCCGCGCCTGTTCAACGTGTACGGGCCGGGGGAGACGAATCCCCATCTCATCCCGACTCTGATCGACCAGGCGCTCGCCGGCGGCAGCGTGCAGGTCGGGGACCTGAGCACACGTCGCGACTACATACATGTTGATGACGTCGCCGACGCGCTCATGACGATGGCAGCCACGCCGCCACCGGGTGGCGGAGCCACCTGCGTAAACGTGGGGACAGGGCGTGTGGTCAGCGGGAACGAGGTTGTTGAGATGCTCGCCGCAGCCCTGGGCCGCCAGGTCCCGATCGCAATCGATGTTTCGCGAATGCGCCTAGTCGATCGACCGGTTCTGCAGAGCGATCCTTCGCGTGCCGCGGAGCTGTTGGGATGGCGCGCGCGGATACCGTTTGAGGACGGTACGCGCAGGCTTGTCGGCGACTCGGTGGCCGCCGGAGCGCGAGTTTGAAGTCCCCTGCCTCAACCGATCCCTTGCGTGTCGCCGTTTTCACGGACCACTTCTCACCGCAGTCATCGGGCGGGGTCGAGCGCGTCGTATGGGAGGTGTATCGGCGGCTGGCTCTGCGCGGTATCCGCGTGCTCGTGGTGACGGCGCTCGAGCATGGCTGGTCGGCCTTTGCAGCGGTCGATGGCATGCAGGTTCACACCGAGCGGATCTGGGACCTTTCGGGGTTCGCGCGTGCGCAAGCCGGGCTCGCGCCCGGCCTGTTTCGATCGGCAGCATCTGTGCTCGACGCGTTCCAACCACATGTCCTGCATGCGAACGGGCTGCACTTCCAGGCCACGCTGGCGGCAGCGCTCGCCAATCGCACCCGCCGGCGCGCGATGGTGCTGACAAGCCATGTCGGCAGGCTCGACGCGCTGCCGCAGCCGACGCGCGCTCTGACCCGCGCATACGAAAGCTCCATCGGCCATTTCGTGCTCAGCCGATGCACGCGCTTCATTGCCATCAGCGGCTCGGTGCGCGAGCACCTCGCGCAACTCCGCATCGCGGCGAGCGCGATCGATGACGTGCCGAACGGGGTCGACCACGGGCGCTTTCACCCGGGTCCGGAGTCGGAGCGCGGGAATGCATCGCCCCCTCTGTTGATGTTCGTGGGTCGGCATATGCCCAACAAGGGTCCTCAGGTCTTCATCGAGGCGCTCGGCACGCTTCGGGACCGGGGGATCGCGTTCCGGGCCGAGCTGCTGAGCACGGGCCCGATGCGCGAGCGACTCGAAAGCAGGACGCGGCAGCTCGGCCTCGCGGACCGGGTGCGGTTCCGAGGCCAGGTGCCCGACGTCGCCGCGGAGATGCGCCGCGCGGACGTGATCGCGAGGCCGTCATTCAGTGAGGGAATGCCCCTGAGCCTCCTGGAGGCGATGGCGACCGGTGTCTGCCTGGTCGTCAGCGACGTGTCCGGCAACTACGACCTCGTCCGCGACGCCGAGAACGGACTCCTCGTCCCACCTGGCCGCGCCGACCAGCTGGCCGCCGCCCTGGAGCGGGTGATCCACTCACCGGAGCTCCGTCGCTCGCTCGCCGCCCAAGCGCTGGCCGACTCGCGGGTGTATTCGTGGGACCGCTGCGCGGAGCAGACGCTCGAGTCCCTGCGGCGCGCGGTCTCCGAGCACGGGCGCGCCACTGTGGCCCGTGCAGATCTTGCCCATCGGACAGATTCGTGAGTCAGCCCTCATACGACGAGTTGTGGCGCGACGGTTACTGGGGTGACATGCAGCACCTGGGGCCGGTCCACCGGCACATCCGGGAGGACATCGTGAGGCGCGTTGGTCAGCTGGACGTCCACTCGATCCTCGACGTCGGCTGCGGATCCGGTGAAAACCTGGCCGCCCTTGCGGCGACGGGTCGCTACGAGCTCTCCGGCGTGGACATCTCCAAGGAAGGAATCGAGCTGACTCGCAAGCTCCTTCCCTCCGTGCGTCTGCTCGCAGTGCTCAACGTCGAGGAGATGGCGCTGCCCGAGAGATTCGACCTGGTGATGTCGATCCAGGTTTTGGAGCACATCGTCGACGACATCGCCGCGCTGAGGAACATGACCGCCATGGCGAGCAGATACGTCTTCGTCTCAACACTGGCGGGGCGCATGCGCGCCTCCGAGCTCATGACCGGTCACGTCCGCAACTACACGGCGGTTGAGCTGAGGCGCAAGCTGGAGGTGGTCGGGCTCCGGGTCCTCGACGTCCGCGGCTGGGGCTTTCCTTTTTACTCGCCCCTCTACCGCTCTGCGATCGAGCTGATGCCCGGAGGACCGCCCGCCGGGCCGGCAGGGGCGCTCAGCCGGCTGGCTGCCAGGACCCTGTACCACATGTACAGGCTCAATCTCCCACGGCGCGGCGATGTGCTGAGCGCGCTTGCCGAGGTGCCGGCCTGAACCGACAGCTGCTCGCGCGCTTCCTGCACGAGTATCCGTTCCAGCCCGCGACCGCCTTCTGGCGTGCTGTGGAGATAGACCAGCTCCTGAGAGCCGGCATGCCCGACGGGAGAGGCCTCGACCTCGGGTGCGGCGACGGCCTGCTCACTCGCATCGTGCTGGAGGACGTGGGCCGCCGTGAGCTGGTTGGGGTCGATCCAGACCCCGGTGAGACCGCGCAGGCGAGAGCTCTCGGCATCTACTCGGCGGTGCACACCGCCGGAGGCGCCGGCGTGCCCGAGGCCGATGGGAGCTTCGACTGGGTCCTTGCCAACTCGGTGCTCGAGCACATAGTCGACCTGGAGCCTGTCTTGAAGGAGGTTGCGCGCCTGCTCCGGCCGGGGGGCGTCTTGGTTTTCACCGTGCCAGGCGCCGGCTTCCACGATTGCCTGCGCGGGCCGCTGCTCCCCGGCGCATCACGCACCGACTACCTCAGCCGGCTCGACGCCAGGCTGGCGCACCGGCGCTACTGGGACCGTGAGCAGTGGCGATCCGCACTGGCGTCGGTCGGCATGCGTGTCACCCAGCTGACGGACTACCTCGACTGTGCTGAGGTACGGCGATGGGAGTCGATCTCCAGGCTCACGGCCGGTGTGCTCTACGGTCTGACGGGCCGGCGGAAGCAGCCGAGCGAGATCCAGCGCGGTCTTCGCATGCGCACGCCGGGCCGTCGCATGCCTCGTGCCGTGGCGCGCTCCCTGTCCGCCGTGCTGGGGGCAGGCCTCGACGGCGTCGCCCCAGGACCGGCCGGCTGTGCTTGCTACCTGGTCAAAGCCGTGAGGCTCTGAGCCGTCAGGTCTTCAGCGCGAAGTTCTGAGTCCCCCAGCCGGGGAATCCGAAGGTGCTGCCGGAGTACCACTCTTCCGTCCCCCAGACCACGCCTGGGTTCACCGGATCCGGCGATGCACCTCCGTAGTCGCCCCACCGGCCCGGCGGCCCGTATGGCGACTCGCAGCTGAAGTCGGTGTCAGCTCCGGTGCTGGCCGTTGGCCCGTGCCCGCCGCTTTCCGGCGTGCCCAGCGGGGTGGACGCCATGCCGCCCGTGGCCTCCC
>JACXTT010012749.1_pt1 | contig 11133 bp, 7 predicted proteins | sample 9270951 | NCBI WGS metagenome assembly JACXTT01 (sample SAMN15532306, study PRJNA645909) | rock metagenome | isolation source: weathered quartz diorite | place: Puerto Rico | collected 2017-06-21 | reverse complement strand
CAGCGCGGCACCAAGGCTCTCGAAGACCTCAGTGACTCGGCCGGATTGCTCTCCGGCTCTCACCAGGCTGACAAACACTGAGCCGAACACGTTGGGGAACGCAGCCAGCCCTTGGGATAGCATCTTGCCGCCCTCGATGTCCTCAAGCACCGAGGACAGCATCTCGCGGAAGCGCGGGTTTTCGGTGCCGTCGCGCAAATCCCGCAATCCCTCGACCACCGGTATGCCGGAGCGAGAGATCTGCTCCAAGTCGAAGCAGAACGCGATCAGATCGCGTCGGGTTACGCTGCCCTTCGCCAATGTGGTGTGACCGCTGCGGATCGCCCGGAAGGTGATGAGATCGAGCCCCATGCGCTTCAGGCGCAGCTCGAGGTCTACGTCGTTGGCCGCATCCAGCTTGCCGCGCGCGGGGCGGCCGAGCTTGTCGATGGCCTTGTATTGGAACGCTGGCATAGGAGGCGAATCGTAGGGCGGCGGGAGATCGTGCGGGAGGGCGGCTGCGCCAGACGTTAGCGGAAACGTTGGGTCAAATCCACCGAGCGCGCTACTTCGGCGATGCTGGTACTGGCGTCAAGGATGCGCGCGATGCCTTCTTCGACCAAGGGCCGGAAGCCTTTTTCCACGGCCAGCGTGCGCACTTCCTTCGCGGTTGCACGGCGCGCCACGAGCTCATCCAGGTCGCCGTCCATGCGCAGGATCTCCATGATTGCGGTACGACCCCGGTAACCGCGGAAGTTGCAGTGCTTGCAGCCAGTGGGCCGATAGATCTTCATGTTTGCGTCGGGTGTGAGCCCAAGCAGCTGGCGCTCCTCTTTGCTCGGACCGTAGGCCTCTTTGCAGTGTGTGCACAACATGCGCACCAAGCGCTGTGCGATGATACCGATCACATTCCCGGCGATGATGTCAGGCAGGATACCTATATCAAACAGCCTGGGAAACGCCCCCAGCGCTGAATTGGTGTGCAGCGTGGTAAACACTTGGTGACCGGTCATGGCGGCGCGGAAAGCCATTTCCGCGGTGTCCTTGTCGCGCACTTCACCGACCAGGATGATATCGGGATCCTGGCGCATCATGGAACGGATCCCGTTCACGAAGTCCATCTTGGCGGCTTCGTTGACAGAAGTCTGACGCATCAGTGCTACGGGGTATTCGACCGGGTCTTCCAGCGTCATGATGTTGACCGATTCGACGTTGAGCTGCGACAGCAGCGAGTACAGCGTCGTGGTCTTGCCGCTGCCGGTGGGGCCGGTGATGACCAGGATGCCTTCCGGCCGTGCCAGCATCAGCGACAACGTATTGAGCACATGCTTGGGCAGTTTCATCTGGTCCAAGCTGATAATGGATTTTTCCCGATCCAGCACGCGCAGCACGATGTTCTCGCCGTGGATGGTGGGCTGCGTTGCAACGCGGAAGTCCACCGGCCGGCCGTTGAGATTGAGCGAGATGCGGCCGTCCTGGGGTGCGCGCGTCTCCGCGATGTTCATCCCGCTGATCACCTTCAAACGCACAGCTATGCCCGGCCAGTAGTTCTTGTGCAGACTGCGAACCTGTTCCAGCACTCCGTCGATGCGGTAGCGGATGCGCAGGAACGCGAACTCCGGCTCGAAGTGAATGTCCGAGGAACCGCGCTTGACCGCGTCGACCAGCAACGCACCCACTAGGCGCACGATCGGCTGGGTATACTCGTCACCGCCGACTTGCAGGCTTTGATAGTCGATCTCGCCTGTTTCGATCTCGCGCAGGATGCCATCCACAGACAGCTCATGACCGTAGAACTGGTCGATGGAGTCCTCGAGCTGGGCCTCGCTCGCGAGCACCGTCTTGATCTTGACGTTCTGTCCCAGCGTCGCCCGGAGCTGGTCCAGCGCGACCACGTTGAATACCTCGGTGATAGCGACGGTCAGCGAGCGTTCGTTGCCGTCGAAAGCGATTGGGAGCACGCGGTGGCGCCGCGCAAAGTCTTGAGGGACCAGCTTGATCGAATCGGCGTCAACCACGACTTGGTTCAAATCGATGCTTTCCTGGCCGATGGTGCGGGCCATGATGTCGCGGATCACTGCCTCGGTGACGAATCCGAGGCGCACCAGCAGCCGCCCGATCGGCATCTGGTGGTTCTTCTGCTCGGTAAGAGCGATGCGCAGCTGATCAGCCGTGATCAGCCCCTGTTGGATCAATAGCTCGCCCAGGCGAAGTTTTTTCCGCTGCTCGGCCATAACTCTTTTTTGAACGGCTGTGCCGGGTCAGTCGACCCGGGCGGCGAGCTGGCCGATGCGCTCGATCACACGACTCTGATCGAAATTTGCATGGCCCTTCTGGAAACTGAGTTCGAGCGCTTTTCGGTAGTAAGTTAGCGCAAGCTTCGGCTGCTCCAGATGCTCCAGCCCGATTGCTAGGTTGTACGCGTAGTCCGGATTGTCGGGCTGCAGGTTGTAGGCTTGGAAAAAGGCCGCTTGGGCGGCTGGCCAAACGGCCTGGCGCGCATAAAGATTCCCCAAGCTGAAGTACAAGAACGCCGACGGCTCACGGGCGATGAGCTGCTTAAGGTGTGTCTCGCTCATTTGCGGGTCGGCTTGCCCGATGATATCGATCATGCCGGCCTGGGCGACGGTGTTGCGCGGCTCGATCTGCAGCGCTTGCTCATAAAAGCCGATCGCCTGCTGTGCATTGCCTCGACGAGCAGCGACGGTCGCCAACCCGAGCAATGCGTCGACGTTCTGCGCCTCGGTCTGCAGCACGGCCCGATACCGCGATTCTGCCTGGTCGAGCTTGCCAGCCTCGAGGGCTTGGTAGGCTTCGGCAATCCCAGGGGACAGGAAGGCGCGTCCCGATTCGGCAGGTCTGCTGGACAGGTGATCCTCAAGCGTGGGTGAGCCCAAGGAATCATCCGGCGACTTGCGAAAGTTGCTTGGCGCCGCCTCGGGCCGCCGGGCCGGCGACTCGCCTCTCGCTGCTCTCGGTGCCTTTGTTGCAGCCGAGGGCATCCCAGCGATTGCGTTAGTCGGGGCAGAGGGCACGGGCTTTGCGGCAAGAGGCGTAGCCGTTGCAACGCCAGGCACCGGAGGACTACTCGTAGTTTGACCGGTAGCCGGCGGAGCCGCTGCCGTGTCGACGGCGGGCGGTGGCGCCGGGGGCGGGGCTACTGGTTGCGGCTGGGGTGGTGGCGCGTTTGCGGTGAGCGGCTTGGACCAAAGCTCTCCGCGTAGCACGGCTGGATGGAAAAGCTGGAGATAGAGATAACCACCGTAGAAAACTGCGAACACGCCGGCCAGTCCCGCGAAGGTGTGCACGGGGTGATCGCGCACCCAGTCTACCCAGCCGGTGGTCCGGGTGTCGCTCGCCCGCAGGATCGTAGCGGCTTGTGCAGAGGACGCCGACGGTTTCGCGAACGGTTCGAAGCGCTCCGTGACAGGCGCGGCGGCTAGCTCCTCCGGCTCGAACAAATCCTCTTCCTCGAGCGCCAGTCCCCTCTCACCAGGCTTTTCCTCTGGCGGCGTTTCGACGCTTAGTTCGGCTGGGAGCACGCTCTCCGCGCGCTCAGGCTCGGGGGGTTGTTGTTCGCTGCCAGTCGCGTCCGGTGCCGGCGCGCCGGTCTCGCGGTTCTTCGCCGCCTTCTGTAGGGCTTGAAGCAGCAGGCTCATGGGTTCTGCCCGGTTCGGTCCACTTCCGGCAGGAATTTTCGCAGGCGCTTGAGCTCTTCACTTTCGAGCGAGGGGTTCTTCACAAGCGTTGGGCGGATGAAGATCACCAGCTCGCTCTTCACCACGGTATCGTTCCGGTACTGAAACGCCTCACCCAACCTGGGTATGTTCCCAAGACCCGGGACTTGAGCTGTGTTGCGCTGGATATCGTCCGTAATCAAACCGCCTAGCACAGCAGTCTGCCCACTGACCAGTTGGAGCACCGATTCCATCTCCCGCACCGTGATCTGCGGCACTAGATTTTGCGTCGTCGTAAGCACCGGGTTAGGGTCGGGAACAAACTTCTCGACGCGTGTGATAGTGGGGCGCACGCTGAGGCTAACGACGCCGTTCTCATTGACCTGCGGGGTCATGCTCATGATAAAGCCCACGGCCACCGTCTGCGGCGTTGTCGTAACTGATTGCAAGTTCCCTGTGTTGACTGTCCCTTGGCTGATCTGGGATTGGATTTGGAAGTAGACGACGTTGTCAACGACCTTCAGAAGCGCCGTCTGATTGTTCATCGCCATGAGCATGGGGCTGGACAGCACACGCGTCTTTCCGAACTGTTCCAGCAGCTTGACCGTGGCCGATACACCGTTGCCGTTGGTGTTGCTCAGGTAGCTGAGCGTGAGCCCGGCCGCAGGGGCGCCGCCGATGATCGACGCCGAACTCAAGACCTGCGTGACACCCAAGCCCGCACCGATTGTTAGCTTGCTCCAGTCCACGCCCGCCTGATACTGGTCCGAGAGCGAAACTTCTGCGATCGTCGCTTCGATCAACACTTGGCGCTGCGCCGACGACCCGATCGCATCCAGATATTGCTGGACCAGCTGATGCTGCCGCTCCGTTGCCATGACCGAGACAGTGCCGGCGACCTGGTTGACCACGATGTCTTGCTTGATATCCGTGACCGCAGTGGATGACGAGGAGCCGAACACCTTGTCGAACAAGCTGGTGGCATTCTGCCCTGCGCGCGCTACAGCCTCGGCCTGTGCCAACCGCTCCTCTCTCGCGGCGCGCGCCGCTTCGGCCTGCGCTTGGCGGTCCTCCGCGCTCTGTGCCAGCGCCCGGGTGGACTTGAGGAGGCTGTGAAGGTTTTCGGAAAGCACTTCCCAGAAATTGTTCTTGGAGGTCGTAATGACTGAAGTCGAGGACGTGCCCCCGCTTGCAACAGTCAATCCACCTCCCCCGCCCCCGCTGATCTGTCCGCTCACTGCGATGTTGGAAGCGGTGTCGCGGGTCATATTGACGTAGTTGACCTTGTAGGTCTTGAAATACGGCGTGTCGGGGCCTACCACGATGGTTTTGCCTTCAACCCGATATCGCATGTTCACTTGTTTGGCGACGCGGTCGAGGATAGATGGCAGAGTCTCATCGACGGCATTGAGGCTGACCAGTCCCTGCAAGCCGGGATGGATGTCGATGTTTTCCTTAGTGTCCCGAGCCAGAGCCAGCAGCAACTCCTTGACTGGGACTTCATGCACTACAACGCTGTAGGTGGGGGTCTTTACGCGCGGTTTGGGCGGTGGCACGTAAGTCCCGGTGGTGACCGGAGGTAAGATCTTGTCGGTATCCCCAGCCGGCGCCACAGACTCGCGGTCGATGTGGCCCGTAGAGGGCGGGATGGTGGGCTTGTAGGCGCAGCCGGCGAGCAGCAAAGCAAGTCCGAAGATCCAATGCCAACCGTCCCAATGCCAATCGTGTAGGCGCCGTGGGCTGTTGCGGGCCCGCCGCGAGCCGCTGTTTAGTGAAGCGTTCACCGTGCCTCCGGGGTGGCCAAAGCCGCGATTGTGCATTCTCGCCAAGTTGCAGGACTGGTTTCTGTAATGTAGCTCGCGACCCGGCAGCAATGTACGCCGCTGCCCGGCTCGGCCCTTAGCGCCCGTTCAGGACGGTTTCCTCAGGCCGATCTCGGACCGAACGCCCTGCACCGTGCGAATGTACGGCCGGTTGGTTTTCAATTCGTCCGGCAGTGCTTCGAGCGATTTGACGGCGTCCGCTCGGCTGCCGAAGGCCCCGTATAAAACGGTCATTGACGGTTGTTGATTCGCAAGGGTACGGTACACAAAAACCTTTTCTAGTTCAATATATTTGCCCAGGGTTTCAAAATAGTCCCTCAAGAGTGCGGGGTCGTTAGAGCCGAGGAGTTGAATGCTGAAAATCCCTCCCTGCGTCTCCGCTAGCCAGCGCTCGGTCGCAAGCAAGCGTTGTTCCAACACGTCGCTAGGGGCGGGTGGGCCATCGGTGAGCCTGAGCCGATCCGGGTCCCCGGCCGCGGCAACCATTGCCGAGGGGGATGCCGGGACCGCAGGAGCGGGCTCCTGCGCCGCGGGAATCGGGGTTCCCCGGACCTGAGGCGCTGGCGGCGTCTCCGGGCTAGCTACCGGGTTTGCTGCGATCGAGTCGGCGCTCGTCGCCCTCGCCGCCACGGCTGGCACGGGTAAGGAACCCACCGACGTTGGGTCGTTGCCTCGAGGAGCAACTGCTGGTGCCGCCGCGAGGTGAATGTAGGCCCGATAGAGTCCTACCACCGCCACTGCTCCAAGGATGAACGCAACGGTGGGCGCTAACCACCCACGTTTGGCACGACCAGCGACCTTGCCGCTGAATTCGCTGTCATGGACGGCAGCGCGGACATGCTTGGCCGTGACGTTGTGGGTGTTGTCAGCAAAAGCAGCAAGCAGGGCTTTGTCGGCAACGATATTGATGCGCCGCGTCAAGCCCGCCGTGGCCTGCGTTATATAGCGGATTACAGCGGGAGGGAACAGATCCGGCCCGTGGTAACCCGCCGCCCGCAATCGGAACGCGATGTAGGCGCGAACCTCTTCCGGTTTGAGAGGCCCGAGCGAGAAACTGTGGGTGATTCGTTCGCGCAGCTGCCGAATCTGGGGTTTGGACAGATTTTCGTCTAGCTCAGGCTGCCCAAACAACACAATCTGAAGGAGCTTGTACTGTTTGGTTTCCAGGTTCGATAGCAACCGCATCTCCTCCAGGGTGGCCAACGCCATGCTCTGTGATTCCTCGACGAAGATGACTACTTGCCGGCCTTCGGCATGTCGGGCGACCAGATATTCATTTAGAGCATGCATGACGACGAGGCGCCCGGCGTCACGTGCAATCGGCAACTGCAGCTCAAAAGCGATGGCATGCATGATCTCTTCGGGGGAGACGCTTGGGTTGGCGAGGTATACCGTCTCGACCGACTTCGGCAGGCGCGCCTGCAGCACACGGCATAGCATCGTCTTGCCGCTGCCCACCTCTCCGGTGACTTTGATGATGCCCTCGCCGTGGGTGATGGCGTAGGTCAGCGCCTCGAGTACCGCACCCCGATTCCCGCCCTCGAAGAAGAAGTCGGTGTCGGGAGTGATCTTGAATGGTGGCTGCTTCAGTCCGAAGAAGGTGTAATACATCGGCGGTCGGTCATTGGTCGGGCGCGTTTCGATCGGTCACGGCGCCGTAGCTCTGCATGCGGCTGTACAACGTAGTACGGTGTATGCCGAGTAGCTTGGCGGCCTGGCTCAGATTGCCACTGGTGAGGGCCAGCGCAGCTTCGACGTAGCTGCGCTCCATTCGCTCCAGACTTTCGTCCAGGTGAAAGTTTCTTGCAGTCAGGAGCTGCCGTTTTGCAGCTTCCACGGTGCTCCGGTGATCAACGCCGGGCAGGGTTTCCGGGGACGCATCTTGTCCTTGCTCGGGATCGAGTTCGGCCAACAACTGCTCGCTGTTGACCCGCTCGCCCGCATGCTTCGTGGTCAGCCGGATCACAATGTTACGCAGTTCACGCACGTTGCCTGGAAAGCTGTAATCCATCCAGAGCTGCTCGGCGCGGCCGTCGAGGGTGAACCGCGCCGTACCGCTCTGCGCCGCGTAGAACTCGGCGAAATGCGCGAGCAGCCTTTGCTTATCCTCGCCCAGGTCTCGCAGCGGCGGCACCGTTACCGTGAAGACGCTGAGTCTGTGGTAAAGATCAGCGCGGAACCTTGCAGCCTTGACCTCCTGACGCAGGTCGCGGTTAGTTGCGGTGATGACTCGTGCGTGGCTTTGCCTGCTCTGGGTCTCGCCTACGCGCTGGTACTCTCCATTTTCTAGTACGCGCAGCAGCTTGGCTTGCAACTCCAGCGGCAGCTCACCGATCTCGTCCAGGAACAAACTGCCATCGCGAGCGTCCTCAAAGTAACCTGCCCGTGCTGCGTTTGCTCCGGTGAACGCGCCCTTGGCGTGGCCGAATAGCGTAGCCTCCACGAGGCTCGGAGAGATGGCGGCGCAGTTAAGGGCCAGATAGGGCTTCATAGCACGCGGGCTTTGCCGGTGCAGGGAGAGGGCAACCAGTTCCTTACCACTACCGGATTCGCCCTCGATCAAGACCGGGAAGGGCGAATCCGCATACTGACGAATCTGCTGTTTGAGTTTCGCGATGGCTGGTCCAGTGCCGACGATACCCGGTCCGGCCCCCTCCGCCACTCGTTCGGCAGCCGTGATAGTGCGCGCCTTGAGGAGCAGTTCCTTGAGGCGCTGCGGCTCGCAGGGCTTGGCCACGAACTCAATTGCGCCCAGCGCCCGTGCGTGCCGTGCATTGTCTTCGTCGTTCTGGCCCGACAAAACCAGGATCTTGATGTCCGGAGACAGCGCCAGCAGTTCGTTGATCAGCCGGAAGCCCTCGTCGGGGCGATGTGGCGTCGGCGGTAGCCCTAAATCCACGAGCGCTAGCTCGGGTGGGGTTTCCAGCTGCCGCAAAACGCTCTTCGCCTGCGCGCGTGATTCGGCCACGTGGACGCTGAAGTCTCGGCCGAGCACGAAATCCAGCGTATCCGTGATCAACGGATCGTCGTCGACGATGAGAAGATCGGGTTTGATCGCGGTAGCAGTGTCCACGTCGTGTGGTCGCGGCTCACTGAGGGGAGCAAGACATTTTGCCAGATTGCCCGATGCGCTCCTAGGAGGCCCAACCGCCGGCTAGGCGGCAGCCGCGCGTTCCTCGATGCAGGCGAGAAAGGCCTGCTCCAGATTCGCCGCCGAGTGCAGCTTGCGCAGCTCATCCGGAGTCCCGGCGAAGCGCAGTTCTCCACGATGGATCACCGCCATTTGGTCGCACAACTCGTCCACGTCGGCTAAGACGTGCGAGGTGAAGAAGATAGTCCTGCCCTCATTGCGCGCAACCCTGAGCTGCTCTTTCAGCAGTGCGCGCGCCTTCGGATCCAGGCCGCTGGTGGGTTCGTCAAGGAGGTAGAGATCCTTGCTGCTGAGCAGGCACGCGGCCAACCCTAGTTTTTGCGTCATGCCTTTGGAGAACGCACGGACCGGCTTCGCGAGCGCGGACAAGTCTAGGTCCAACGCCGAGAACATCCGTTCCGCGTCTACATCTTGGTAAATTACCTCCTGCAGCTGGAGCATGTAGCGCAGGAAGTCCTTCCCTGTGAGATAGAAGGGCGGGTTGAAGCGCTCCGGCAGGAAGGCAAGGCGACTGCGCGAGCGGGTCAACCGGTTCGACACTCCGAAAATCTCGACCTGGCCGTTGTCCGGCTCGGAAAAGTCCAGCAGACACTTGATCAGAGTGGTCTTGCCCGCGCCGTTCATGCCGACCAAACCGAAAGTCTGGCTTGCCTTCACGGCGAGCGAAAAGTCGTTGAGTGCCACTGCTGACCCATAGCGCTTGCTTAGGCGGGCACAGTTGAGAGCCAGGACGGGATCGGGCGATGTCATCATGGCCGTTCTGATCGGGTCGTTGGTCGCTTGTTGAATACTCGCGGCGCTAGCATTCGCGCGGTTGCGAGGCGTTGCGGACAATGCCCTATGACTCGGGCGTGAACCTGTATGCAGGCGCAGCAAAGCCGGACCTTTGCCGTCAGTTGCTCAGCTGCCTGCCGACGCTGGCCACAAGCGCGGCAATCCCCAGCAAGATACAAGCCAACGCCGCGATTTCGCAACCGGCATTTGAAACCGAGGTACAATCCGCCGCTCCTCGGCCAGATCCTCCTTGTGAGCGCAGACGATCTCGTAGAACTTCGCGAAGTCGAGTTTGGGTACGACGCGCGCCCCGTGTTGACCGGCATCGACATGGCGATCCCCCGCGGCAAGGTAGTGGCCATCATGGGCTTAAGCGGTTCGGGCAAGACCACCATCCTGCGACTCATCGGCGGGCAGGTGAAGCCCAGCGGCGGGACTATATCCGTGAACGGCCAGCGTATCCACGAACTGTCGCACCGCGAATTGTATGCGCTGCGCCGGCGAATGGGGATGCTGTTCCAGTTCGGCGCGTTGTTCACCGATTATTCGGTGTTTGAGAACGTGGCATTCCCCCTCCGTGAGCACACGCGCTTCCCGGAGCCTCTGATCCGCGATCTGGTGATGATGAAGTTGAATGCCGTGGGCCTGCGCGGCGCGGCCGGGCTCAAGCCGGAGGAACTCTCGGGTGGTATGGCACGCCGCGTGGCACTGGCGCGCGCCATTGCCCTGGACCCAATGCTCATCATGTACGACGAACCGTTCACCGGGCTCGATCCGATTTCCACCGGGGTTATCGCCAATCTGATCCGGCGGCTCAATGATGCGCTGGGTGCTACTTCCATTGTCGTTACGCATGATGTGGAGGCGTCGTTCAAGATCGTGGATTACGTCTATTTCGTGTCGGCCGGGAGAGTCGTGGCCGAAGGCACGCCCGATTCGCTGTCCCGCTCGGCGGAGCCGTTCGTGCAGCAGTTCGTTCGCGGAGAAACCGACGGGCCAGTGCCGTTCCACTACCCGGCGCAAACGTATGCTGATGACCTCGGATTGGAGCGCCGGCCATGATCGGAGCGCTCGATCGCGGGTTTCGCCACATTGGCCACATCGTAGTCGATGGTGTCTGGAAACTCGGTGTCGCTACCCGCTTCTCGTGGTTCGTGGTGAGCCGCTCGGGAGCGTGTGTTCGTCGGGCCCAGTTGCTTCTAAACGAGATCTACTTCTGCGGCACGCTATCGCTGATCATCATAATTGTTTCCGGCTTGTTCGTCGGCCTGGTGCTGGGGCTCCAAGGTTATGAGACGCTTAAGAGGTACGGGTCAGCCGAAGCACTCGGAACTCTCGTTGCGTTGGCGTTGGTGCGCGAATTGGGGCCGGTGGTGGCAGCACTGCTGTTCGCCAGCCGTGCCGGATCCGCTATCACCGCCAAGATCGGGATCATGAAAGCAACGGAGCAACTATCGGCGATGGAGATGATGGCCGTCGACCCATTTGCACGCGTTTTGTCTCCTATCTTCTGGGGCGGTGTGATATCGATGCCGCTGCTGGCCGCCATATTCAGCGCGGTAGGTGTGTTTGGCGGCTACCTCATCGGCGTCGTCATCATCGGAGTGGACTCGGGCGCCTTCTGGTCGCAGATGCAAGCCAACGTCGACCTGCAAGAGGATATTCTCAATGGGTTGATAAAAGGCCCGGTGTTCGGCGTGGCGGTAACGCTGATCGCGTTTTTCGAAGG
>JACXTT010012748.1_pt1 | contig 11134 bp, 8 predicted proteins | sample 9270951 | NCBI WGS metagenome assembly JACXTT01 (sample SAMN15532306, study PRJNA645909) | rock metagenome | isolation source: weathered quartz diorite | place: Puerto Rico | collected 2017-06-21 | reverse complement strand
TCCGCCGGAAATCCCGCCCCGGCTGCGACTCGCCGAAGCACCCGAATCGAGAGATCCGTTCCACTAATCGTGTTGGGCCAGGACCAGTTAGGCCAGCCGTTTATGGAGAGAACCGCGTCAATTACTGTGAACAAACATGGCTGCCGCTATCCCTCGCGTCACGACTACGGAGTTGGAACATCGGTCACGCTGCAGCTGGTAGGCTCTATGGTCGGTTGCGAAAAACCGCAGACCGTCGTTGCGATGGTCCGGTCGGTCCATCCACCCGCGAGCTTGCGGGAGCTGCAACAGGTCGGCGTGGAATTGGAAACACCAGGGAATATCTGGGGGATTGCGCCGGCACCGGCAGACTGGACGAGCAGGGTAGAAACGAATGTGCCGACGGAGAAATTGACGGGTGTGATAGCTGAAGCGACGGGATCTGGGACCCAGAAAATAAGGCCCCATGAGGTGCTGCGAAGGCCAGAACCGAAGATGGCGGAGGTCGTCAGTATCCCGACGCCCGAAGTTCCTGGACCGCTTGCCCCACAGTCGGCAGGGCCTCCGCAGGTAAAGCGTGTGGTGGTCACCCCGGATGGGCTGATCGCCGCGCTGCAAGGAAAGTTGCAGCAAGAGGCGGAGAAGGCGGTACAGGCAGCGTTAACGAAGCACGTAAACGGCAGGATTAAAGATGCACTTCGATCGATTGATGATGCTCGGCAGTTGAGCATGCAAGAGGTTCGGGGCCTGGTCCCGAAGCAAATAGAGGAAATGAAGCTTTCCCTAAAGGAGGGGTCCGCAGAATTGGCCGCGCAAAGGAAGGCGGAGATAGAAGCATACTGCGAGAAGGCTGATGAAATGGCGCAAGGCCTTAAAGAGCAGGCTTGCGAATTGCGACGCGAGTTGGCGAGTGCGGCGCAAGAGTGTATCGAGAAGATGACCCGAGAAATCGGGCTGCTCATCCCGGCGCGACTGACGGAAGCCTTGCGCCAGGCGACGTCGGACGTCGAGAGCGCGGCGGCTGCGGTTGTGGACCGACGTTACGAGCAGCTGCTTGCCAATGTGCAGATCGCAAGACAGGAGGCGGTCGTGAACTTGAATGCGCGTTCGGCGGAACTGCAGGCGCTGACTCAAAACGTGGTGGATTCCGGTCTCGAGGAGCTTCGGCGGGAGACCGAACGAAACGTGAAAATGGCTTTTGCGGATATACAGGAACGTTCAGTGTTGACGCTGTCGTCGTTGGATGCAGAAAGTACCGCCATCTGCGATGCCCGACGGCAGCGGCTAGAGGCGGAGGTGTCGCAGTTGGCCGAACAGGCGACAGACGAGTTCCGTAAAGGGATGCAGGCGTTTTTGCATTCGTGCTTGGCTGCGGCAATGGGTGCCGTGGAGAGACATTCAAGGACAACCCTGAATGAGCTGCCTAAAGCTAGTAGTGAGAACTCAGCGGAGGGCGATGACAGTGACATCATCCCGGACCCAGGGAGCGGCCTGACGCATTAACACCTCAACGCACCTGCTGGATAGGGCTCGTCTGCCCCAGCGGTCCACGATAGCGGCCTAAGTGCTGCGCTGCTTGCACCCGCAGCCATCGCGCATGCGCATTCCCTCGTTTGGTGAGAACCCAATACACTGCGCGGCACTCGGAACAAGGCCACGGTTCGCATAGGCTTCTGTTTCTTGCACCACGAACCAATCCTGCCGCTTCTCGCTTGTTTCTGCCATTTCCACAAATTCAGCCTTCGAGTGGGCGACCTTGCTCAACTTGCCGAATGTAGTATTCAACCAGAAAACGGCGCCAGCTTCGTCCTGCAAGAACAATTCGCCGAACAGATTTCTTGCCAGAAGTGACATCTGAGAGGGGCAAAGCCATCGCCAGTCGTGGAGAAGTCGTTCAATTTCGAGCCCGTCCACGCGAAACCATTTTTCGACTGGCGACATGGTGAGGTTCCGGATACACCGGCGCCACGCTGCAAAAAGCGAAAGGGCCAATTGAGCCCCTTGCGTCGCGCGCTTGGGTACGGTTATACTCCAGGTATGAAGACGGCGGTGTCGATTCCCGATGAAGTCTTCGAGGGAGCGGAGCGGCTCGCGCGCAAGACCAAGCGATCGCGGAGTCGCCTGTTCAGCGACGCGCTAAAGGAGTATTTGGCGCGCCACACACCTGACCAAGTGACCGAGGCGATGGACAGGGCCATAGACGAACTGGGCCAGTCTAAAGACACGTTCGTTTCCACTGCCACCCGGCGCGTTCTTGCGCGAAGCGAATGGTGATTTCCCAGGGCGAAATCTGGTGGGCGGATTTGCCTTCGCCGACGGGTTCAGGTGCAGGGTTCCGAAGGCCAGTGATCGTTGTCCAGGGCGAGGCGCTGAACCGAAGCCGCATCGCCACCGCTGTGTGCGTTCCGTTGACCAGCAATCTCAGATGGAGTTCGGCACCAGGAAATCTGCGGCTGTCGGCCCGGCTTACGGGCCTGCCGCGTGATTCGGTGGCCAACGTATCTCAAATCGTCACAGTCGATACGGATATTCTGACGGAGCGAGTCGGCAAGCTCCCACGCGAGAAGCTAGAATTGTTGCTGTCAGGAATAGACCTTGTTCTTGGGCGGTAGCAACCACCGGTTCCGATGGCTTGCATCTGGACTGGACTGTCGGGGACTCGGAACTAAACGCCGGCTCCGGACAGAGCTTTGCCACGCTATCGACGATTGGGAGCCGACCTGTGGCACTCTTGCCACGAATTCTGCGAGGAAAGTTCTATAAAATCGTCCACTTGGGGGGAGCGCTTTTCATTTGGATAGATCCTGGACGCATCTCCTCGGCAACTTGCTAGTAATTTTCGCGTTTGGTGTGGGGTGCGGCTTGCTGTTCGCCGCGGTAGGCTTTCCAGGCCTGATCGATGACGTAGGCGTGGATGGCGTCGGCTTCGGCAACAGTCATCCGAAACGTCGGGAAAGCGAATTTGGGAGGATCGGCGAGACCGGGCATACCCTTCTCCCAGTGTGACCCGCCCATCACAATCGTGTACCAATCCTTGTGGACTTGCTCGGGCGCGTAGCGCAAATCGGGAATCGCGCCGTCTTCGACCCAAGCCCCGCTGCCATCGATTTCCGGCGAATGGCAACCTTCACAGTAAGAAGTGACATAGAGCTTTTTGCCTTTCTCGATAGTGGCTTTGTCCGCCTTTTGTTCGGGCGGTTTGGGTACGGGCGGCACGACGATTTTCGGATAGGGGAACGGAACGCTGCCGCCAAGCTTGAACGCATAAATCCGAACCGGCCCCCGCTTCGATTCAGGAGTGGCCATGGTGCGGGCGGGCGCGAACAAGCGCGATCCCGAGCCCCAGCCCACAGGCGTCAGAATGTATTGCTCGCCGTTCACGGTGTAGGTAACGGGAATTGATTCGATGGCGGAAAGGGTTTTGACGGACCACAGTTTTTTTCCGGAGTCAGCGGCGTAGGCGGCAAATTCACCGGTGCCCTGGCCTTGGAAAACCAAATTGCCCGCTGTTGAGAGCGTGCCACCGTTGACGGCGATGTCTTGGTTCGCGCTCCAACGTTCTTTTTTGGCGAGCGGATCCCAAGCGATTAATCGCCCGAAAAGTCCCTCGCCGCTTTCGCCCGCTTCCACCGGCGCTTTGCTTGCGGAATGGCGGTCTGTCGTCGGGATGTACATCAGCCCGGCTTGCGGGTTGTAGCTCATCGGCCACCAGTTGTGGACGGTCCACTGTTTGCCGCCACCTTGCGAAACGGGAACCAGGACGGGCTTGCCGGTTTCGAGGTTGTATGAATTGGCCCACGTGGTTTTCACCAGCGGATCGGCGGCCAACAACTTTCCGGTCTGGGCATCGAGAACGTAGAAGAATCCGTTTTTGGGAGCGGTCATGGCCACGCGGCGCTTTTCGCCGTTCCAAGTCAGGTCGGCCAGAACGATGTGATTGTTTTCAGAGTGCACGCCTTCGGTACCGCTCTGGTAGTGCCACACGTATTCGCCGGTATCGGCATTTACCGCAACGATGCATTGGGAGAAAAGCCTTTCGCCGCTGGCCTTGACGGCCGCGAGTTCCCCGAAGTCCGCGCCGGAGCCGGCGGTGCCGAAGATGACCAGATTGTCCGGCTCGTCGTAGGTGATGGCGTTCCAGACGTCGCCGCCGCCCTGGCGCCAACCGCCCTCGCCTTTCCAGGTTTTAGCGGCCATTTCCAGCGCTTTGGACTCAAACGGCTTGGACGGATCGCCTGGCACGGTCCAGAATCGCCAGAGTTCTTTGCCGGTGTTCGCGTCGTAAGCAGCGACCGCTCCCCGCACTGCATCATCCGAGCCGTTAAAGCCCATGAAGATTTTCCCTTTGCCGACGTGTGGCGCGCCGGTGATACCCGTTTGCAGTGGATCGCAGACGGTCGCTTCCCATGTTTGTCTGGCACTTGCTGCATCAATCGCGATCAGGCGGCAGTCGCCGGTGCCGACGTACACTTTGCCTTCCCAAACGGCCACGCCGCCGTTAGTTCGCGCGGAGTACGAACCGTTGAGCGCCAGATTGAGTTTCACTTGCGGATCGAACTTCCAGATCTGTTTTCCGGTTGCCGCGTCCACCGCGTACACCTTGGAAAGTGGTGCGCTGACGTAGGCCATTCCGTCCACGACAATCGGCTCGCTGACTACCCCCATTTGTCCTTCGATGTCCAGATACCAGGCCAAGCCCAATTTATCGACATTGGCGTCCGTGATCTGCTTCTGTGGGCTGAAATGTGTGGAGTCGTGAGTGCGGCCGTTGATCATCCAGTTCGCGCCGGCCGTGGCATCGGCGGCGGCGCGCGATAGGGTGACGTCGGCAGGCTTTTTGTTTGCTTGGCCCGCCTGGGTGCTGGTTTTGCATGAGTTCATCGCCGCGGCAAACGAAATCAACATCAAGGCAAACACCGTAAAGCTCTTACTGCTCATGGGAGCACCGCCTCCTGGTTCAGGAATCGCAATCGCAGGAATCATGCTGTGATTTGTTGGCGATAGTAGTGGCGATATTCGGGCAAGTCAACGCGACGAGCTCGCTCAGTTGGTTCTGCCCGCGGGCATTTAAGAATTCATCTCGACACTGTGTTTTTGTTAGGACTATGCTTTGGCCCGCTGAATCTGAATGCGGAGCGCCGGAGGAACCAACTTGCGCTTTCGATTGTTTTTGACGCTGCTGAGCTTGCTCCCCGGCGCTTTGACCGTTGCCCAGGATTCAAAGTATACGCCGGAGAGCCAGCAAATTCCTGTACCCAAATGTTTGACCATGCACTGGGTCTGGGAAGGCGGCTACACGCCTTGCACGGAAAGCGACCACCAGGAATGGCTCGCCGACATAACCCATTGGCGTAACGAGCGGCGGATCCGCATCGGCTATAGCGGAGCACGGTACGGAATGCCGGAGCTGCGGTGGACCCAAGCCAGCTTCATTCAGCCGCAGATGATGGTGCAGGAGCGCTTCTTCTACGATCCAGAGGCCGGCAGATATACCGTCGATCGGTACCTCGATGATCTGCAGAAAAGGTACGGCGGAATTGATGCGGTGTTGATCTGGCCGACGTATCCGAACATGGGGATCGACAATCGCAACCAGCACGACATGATTCGCTCGATGCCGGGCGGAGTGGCCGGCGTCCGCCAGATGGTCGCGGACTTTCATACGCGAGGTGTGCGAGTGCTATTTCCAATGATGATGTGGGATCAGGGGACGCGCGAGCCCGGCAAGCCTTGGCCTGAGGAGATTGCGGAGCTGATGAAAGAAATTGGCGCCGACGGGATCAACGGCGACACGCAGGATGGCGTACCGTTGGCGTTTTCATCTGCGGCGGACAGGGCCGGCCACACGCTGGCGTTCGAACCGGAAGGAGGTCCCGCAGACGAAGCGATGGCGTGGAATGTGATGACTTGGGGGCAGTATCAGTTTCCGTTTGCGCCGCTGGTAGATCGGTACAAATGGCTTGAGCCGCGGCATATGGTGCACATTTCCGATCGCTGGAACCGCGGTAAGACGGACGATCTGCAGTTCGCGTTCTTCAACGGTGTGGGCTGGGAGAGCTGGGAAAACATCTGGGGCATTTGGAACGGGATCACGCCGCGGGATGCGGAAGCGACTCGACGAGTGGCAAAGATCGAGCGCGTGATGGCGGCGTATCTGGTCAGCCCGGATTGGGAACCGATGTTTCCGATGTTGCGGTACGGAGTTTTTTCGAGCAGCTGGCTGCGCTTCGGGAACACCTTATGGACCATCGTGAATCGCAATGAATATGACCTCGATGGCCCGCAGATGGAAATTCCAGCGGCCGCCGGCGTTCAGTATTTCGATCTCTACCATGGAGTTGGGCTGAAACCCGGGAAAGACAGCAGCGGCAGGCTGACGCTGAGTTTCCAGATCGAAGCGCACGGTTTCGCGGCGGTGCTGGCAAGCGGGAGCGATCCCGACACCAGCGTGCAGAAGCTGATGACGGAAATGAAGCAGGTCACTGCTCGGCCACTCTCTTCTTACTCGAGTGAGTGGAAAGCTCTGCACCAGGAAATTGTGCCGATCAAAGGGACCAGCCAGACGCAAAATGCGCCGGCGGGTATGATCGAAATTCCGGCCGGCGATTTCGATTTTCGCGTGCAGGGAATCGAGATCGAGGGCTTCAACGATCAAGGCGTGGATGTGCAATACCCCTGGGAAGATGGGCCTCGCCGATTTCACGAGCATCAGATGCGCATCAATGCGTTTTATATCGACAAATACCCGGTGACCAACGCGGAGTACAAGAAATTCCTGGACGCCACGCACTACCATCCGGCGGACGAAATCAATTTTCTGCGCGATTGGAGGGATGGGACATTTCCCGGCGGTTGGGAAAACCGGCCGGTGACTTGGGTGGCAATGGAGGATGCGCGGGCCTACGCCCAGTGGGTTGGAAAAAGACTGCCGCATGAGTGGGAGTGGCAATACGCAGCCCAGGGCGGCGATGGCCGCAACTACCCTTGGGGGAGTGCCTGGGACGCGTCGGCCGTACCACAACCGGACAAATCGCGAACCACGCGGGGGCCCGATCCGGTGGACGCTCATCCAAAAGGTGCGAGCCCTTTCGACGTGATGGACCTGGTTGGCAATGTTTGGCAATGGACCGAAGAGTTTCAGGACCAACATACGCGCGCGGGAATACTTCGCGGCGGAAGCTATTACCAGCCGCAAGGATCGATCTGGTATTTTCCGCAGGCTTACAAGCTCAGTGAGCACGGAAAGCTGCTCCTGATGTCGCCCAGCATGGACCGTTCGGGAACGGTTGGGTTCAGGTTGGCGCAAGACAAATAGCAGCGCGATTGGGAGGAACATGTATCAGCCAGAAGCGTACTTCGCTGTGCTCGCATTCATGCTGACCAGCATGATCTGCTGGGGTTCGTGGGCCAACATGATGAAGCTAACGCCGGGATACGCCTTTCAGTTGTTTTATTGGGACTACATTGTGGGAATCATTCTCGGCGCGCTTTTCTGGGCTTTGACACTTGGGAGCTTCGGCAATTCTGGAGCGACATTTGTTGAGAATCTTCGCAGTACGGATACCGGCCACATTCTTTACGCGCTGGCCGGAGGCGCAGTGTTCAACGTCGCGAACTTGCTGTTGGTTGCCGCAATTGATATCGCGGGCCTGGCGGTTGCGTTTCCGCTGGGGATCGGTTTGGCTCTGGTCGTCGGAGTTCTGCTCAACTACCTCCTGCAGCCAAAGGGTAATCCCATGCTCTTGTTTGGCGGGGTTGCCCTGGTTATGTTGGCGATTGTTTTCGACGCCCTGGCCTACCGCAATCGTGAAGTCCAACGGCGCACCGTCAGCATTCGTGGGATTCAAATCAGCATTGCTTGCGGAATTCTGATGGGAGTTTTTTATCCGCTGGTAGTGAAGGCAAGAACCGGCAGCGGCGCGCTGGGTTCGTACGCTGTGGCATTTATCTTTTGTCTCGGGGCCGGCCTGTGCGCGATTCCCGTGAATTATTTGTTGATGAAGAAACCGTTCACGGGCGCCGCACCGGTCGACGGCAAAGGCTATCTCTCCGTACAGTCCGCATATCACATTTGGGGAATTTTGGGCGGAGCGATCTGGTGCACCGGGCTGGTGTTCAACCTCATCGGCTCGGGCGCAAACGTGGTCGGCCCGGCGATTTCGTACGCCATCGGCCAGGGAGCAACAATGGTCTCCGCCATTTGGGGAGTTTTCATTTGGCGTGAGTTTGTTGCTGCGCCTGCGAATTCGCGCAAGTTTATTCCGCTGATGTTCGTCTTCTTTGTCGCCGGATTATTTTCCATCGCAGTTGCGCCGCTCTACCGATGACAGCGCCTTCAGATTCTCCGCACATTGTCGTTGTTGGCAGCATCAACCTCGACTTTGTCGTTCAGGCCGGCCATATCCCGGCGCCTGGGGAGACGATTCTCGGTGAGTCTTTTCGAACTTACTTTGGCGGCAAGGGGGCCAACCAGGCGGTCGCAGCAGCGAAACTCGGGGCGCGCGTAACCATGGTCGGTTGCGTAGGCAAGGATGCATTTGGCGGGCAGCTGCTCGCAGGCCTGCAAACCGCCGGAGTGAATATCGAGCATGTGCAACGCGCCGAGAACAGTTCCGGCGCCGCTATGATCACCACTGACAGGCGAGGCGAGAACAGCATCGTGGTTGTTCCCGGGTCCAACGGTGATCTTTCGCCTTCGCACATTCAAGATTGTGACTCGGTGCTGTCAGAAGCGAGCATTGTTCTGGCGCAACTGGAGACACCAATCGAAACCATCGAGTTTCTGGCTGAGCGCCTCGCACACCGCGGGGTTCCGCTGATTCTTGACCCGGCTCCCGCGCGGTCGTTGTCGGACACCCTGCTTTCGCGCTGCTCTTGGCTGACGCCCAACGAATCCGAAGCACAGTTTCTGTGCGGCGCGGAACTTCACACGGAAGATGATCTAGCCATCGCCAAACACATTCACGCGCGTGGAGCGCGGAACGTGATCTTGAAGCAGGGCTCGCGCGGAGCTTTCATCTCCACGGTCGGAGGGCTAGCGGTTCGAGTCCCCGCCTTTTTGGTGGCGGCGGTGGACACTACGGCCGCCGGCGACGCGTTCAACGGAGCATTCGCATTGGGGATTGCTTCCGGGAAATCGGTAGAAGAAAGCGCGCGATTTGCGAATGCGGTCGCGGCGCTTTCGGTCACGCGAGCTGGAGCGCAGCCTTCGATGCCAACGATGCTCGAAGTCGAAGCGTTTCTGGCCCACCGGCGCTAGATTCACTCCGCAAAGAAAGTTTGTCACGGGAAAGTCAGGACGGCTACGCTGAACGGGCCAAGGGCGACGCTATCGGTGGTAAGTCTGCTCGAAGCCGATGGCTGGCCGTCGCTGGTTACGTCCACATACTCCAGTTTGGCGCCAGCCGCTCCCGGCACGTCAAGCGTCGCCGCACGATCGCGTTTGTTGATGAAAAGCACGCGATGCTTCCCGGCCTTGGTGATCACCGGCATGACGGAGATATCCGCCGAGCCGAATGGAGTGTCCACAATCGTATCGCCCGGCCCGAAGTTGTTTTTCAGCAGACGCAGCACCAGAAAGCGAGCGTTGGGCTTGCCGTTTTCCCAGTTCACCATGGATACGCTGGGATACTGCGTGGGATAACCAACGAGTTGCGATTCACCGGCTGCGTCGATGCCCAGCCGGGACAGCTCCGCGAAAAGGTAAGCATAGAGCGCGCCGGAGAGATGCCAATACGAAGACGAGATCGGTTTTTCCACGTGGGTCGGCTCGCCCTGGTCTCCGTCGTTCGCAGCGATCGAGCCGAGTTCGTTGATCATCGTGCCGGTTTCCGGAGAAAGCCGCTGGCGTATCGCTTCGATGTATCGAACGCTGTTTAGAAAACCGTCAGCCTGCGCGAAAAAGCTGTACTGCTGAATCTCAGGCGTCTCGCCGCTGCTCGGCGTGGCATAAAAATGGTACGAGACGTAGTCGAGCGGGACGCCCTGCGCGTGATTCTTGTGGTCCAGAAAATATTCGAAGAAGCGCGGATTCTGGGAGGGAAGCGCCATGGCCAGACCCACGAATTTTGTTTTCGGCTCGACGGCTTTCATTGCAGCAACCACGGCGTCGTAGATTCTGCAGTAGGTTTCCGGAGACATCTGGTGCTCGAAGTCCACTTCGTTCAGCACTTCCCAGTAGGGAATCGAATAGTGGTAGCCAGAGTCATGACGCTTTCCCAGTTCGTCGCTGAAGCCGCCTTTTGTGTACCAGCTCAGCAACCGCGCGTAGTACGCCGCGACTTCCCGCGCAGTAGGATCGCGCAACTCGGTTCCTTGTTCGTAGTTCCACAAGACCTGATTCGGATCGGCGGGATACGCGACCGGCTTTTCCGTTTTGTACATCCACTGCGGAATCGTGCTGAAGTTCAGCACCGCAGGATGCCCCTTGGTCGCCTCCAGGAGGTCCAGGGTCATGGGATCGATCACCGAGAAATCCCACGACGTTTTTTCCTTGCCGGGCGGCTCCAGCTCGGGGACGCCGAGCCTCGGGTAGGGAAGCCACGGAACGTAACGGACATAGTCTGCGCCCAGCTCCTGAACCGCGAGAAACGCGTTGTCGTGAACCGCCGTTCCGCGGCGCAGCGGGGGGTTCACGACGACTTGGAGGGTCGGCGCAGTCTTCGTGACCCGAATGGTCTTGTTCCAATCAATTGTCAGCTTGGGATTGTCTGACGTTTTAGCGCTTGCTGCCAGGCAAACGGCGAAACTTAGAAAGCCGGCTGCGAAAAAGCGGCTGAAGATTTTCGACTTCAAGAAGCACCCCGTGCCGGCGCTTGCCGCCGGCTGGTGGCGAGACTGTAGTCCGGTTTACAGGCATTTTCAACCGGCGACCACTTCGGAAACGAATTGTGATATATGTCGCTCGGTTCGCAAGGCGAAAGTTTCAGCATCTAGAGGAAGCGTGTGATGAGCGATCCGGAAGGCTTCCAGCCTAGCGTTGGACTGTTCGGTGTCGGGCTTGATGCCTATTGGCCGCAGTTTGCCGGACTGCGGGAACGGCTGACAGGTTATGTCGAACGCGTCGCAAGAATGCTCGGTCGGCCCGGCGTTCGCGTCGTCAATCTAGGTTTGATCGATACACCGGAAAAAGCTTTAACCGCCGGGCATCAGTTCC
>JACXTT010012747.1_pt1 | contig 11135 bp, 12 predicted proteins | sample 9270951 | NCBI WGS metagenome assembly JACXTT01 (sample SAMN15532306, study PRJNA645909) | rock metagenome | isolation source: weathered quartz diorite | place: Puerto Rico | collected 2017-06-21 | reverse complement strand
GGAAAGGGAAGGCGCCCACTGCGTATAACGCGCCCTACAAGCGGTGGGAGGGCCTGGGCCGGGGCGCTGGCCGGGTCCGCCGACGAAGGCGGATGGAAGACGGGTCAGGCCTCGTACGTCGCGCGAAGCAAGCGCGTGCGCGCGGTGTGCGCCGAGCTCTCCGCGCACCTCCTCCTCGAGCGCGACGACGTCTATGGCGCCACGCTCACGTCGTTCCGCCTTCCTGGCGGAAAGACGTACGAGAAGCTGCACGCCGACCTCAAGCGCGACGGATTCGTGATTTATGCCGGACAGGGGAAGTTCGATGGAGCCATCTTCCGTATCGCCGTCATGGGGGACCTCTCTTCCGGAGACATCGACCGACTCGCAAGCTCGCTACGTGGTGCCCTCAGCTGAAGCCGCCGCCGAGAAGCGGAAGAAGCTCGCCGAGGCGCTCGATGATCCGCTGAACCGCTGGTACCGCTATCCGGCGGCGCGCGGCCTCCTCAAGATCATCGGCGGCCTGCCGCTCACGCCCGATCACATCACGTACATCCACATCTGCTTCGGCGTCGGCGCCGCCGGGCTCGTCGCCTACGGCGCCACGTGGTCGTTCATCGCCGCGTTCTTCGCGCTCGAGATCCGCGACATCCTCGACTGCTACGACGGCGTGCTCGCGCGCGCGAAGAACCTCTCCTCGCCACGCGGACGTCAGCTGGACGAGGCGGCGGACGCGATCAGCTTCATCGCGCTCGCGATCGGCTTCGCCGTCTACACGAAGCGTCACGACCCGCTCGTTCCTTGGGAGCTCGCCGCGGCGGGCGCGCTCACGAGCGTGATCGTCGGCGCGTACACCGCGCACGCCTACGACTTCTACAAGCGCCGCCTCGGCACCGCGCTGAAGGAAGGCCGCGACGGCATCAAAGAGGAGCTCGAGGCGAAGCGCATCAAGCGCGAGAAGGAGCAGAAGCCCGGTCTGCTCACGCACGTGGGCATCTGGGTCGATCGCTGGCAGTACATCTACTGGGATCCGACGTACGCGAACGGCGACCCGGTGAAGACCATCCAGGAGCGCTCGGAGCGACCCGCGCTTCGGTTCATGACGCGCCTCGTCGGCATGATGTCGTGGGAGAACGGCATCTTCATCATGCACCTCGGCCTCGTCACGGGGTTCGTCACCGGCGGCTGGCTCGCCGGAACCGCGTACGGCCTCCTCATGATCATCGTCGGCCGCATCACCGCATGGCTCACGCTCGCGGGCACGGTCGACTCGAAAAGCGCCTCGTGATCGACAAGGCCATCATCCTCGCGGCGGGCATGGGCAAGCGCATCGCGGGCGTGGAGAACGCGCCGCCGAAGCCGCTCCTGCCGCTCGACGCGAGTGGGATCACGTTCGTCGACTGGCATCTCCGCTCGCTTCGAGCGCATGGCGTGAAGGAGATCTATCTCGTCGGCAGCAAGGCGACCTTCGGGACGAAGACGCAGGCCATGGAGTCGATCCCCGCTACGTGGGTCCTCAACGACTTCCCGGGCGACGTGTCGGGCAGCGGTCACTCCACGCACCTCGCGTTCACGAGCGAGCACCACATCCTCGACGGCAAGTCGCGCGTCGTCTTGATGGACGCCGACATCGTCTACGACCCGTCGCTCTACGCGGAGCTCGCTTCCGCGCCGAGCAAGAAGTCGAAGACGCTCGTGTGCGGTCGGTTCCGCGAGACCGACGAAGAGGTGATGGTGTTCGCGGATGGCGCTGGCGTTCCTCGTATCCACGGCAAGGGACTCCTCGGCACGCCGATGGTGAAAGACCTCCGCTGCCTCGGCGAGGCAACGGGCATCCTGCTTCTCGAGCCCGGCGATCACGACGCATGGCTGCGCGCCGCTGCGTGGTGCATGAAGTTCTCCACCGCGAAGACGCGCAGCGAGCACGAAGACATCACGGGCCGACTCTTCGGTGCGGGCGTGCTCGACGCGGTCACCTTCGAAGACGACGCGCGCTGCATGGAGTGCGATACGCCCGACGAGTACGAGGTCGTGAAGCGGGAGATGGTCCCGCGTTGGCTCGGCAAGCTTCCGCGGTGATACGCTGAGGCCCGATGCGGGGCGCGCGAGGGATGGCGATCGTGCTCCTGGCCTTCGGCGCCCTCGGCGCGGCGTGGGCATGCTCCTCGTTCGACGACAGCCAAACGCCTGCGCCGGATGGCGGCCCTGACGGCAGCGCGGCCGACGCGCCTTCGCCGCCCGACGCGGCCGACGCCGCCACGATCGACGCGGCCGACGCCGCGGCCGATGCGTTCTCGTGCGACAGCGGCGGGCTCTGCGACGACTTCGAGAACACGACGCTCGGCGCGCGTTGGGCGGGACAGCAGCTCGCCGCCCCAGGCGCGCTCTCGATCTCGACCGAGCAGAAGAAGTCGCCGAGCCATTCGCTGAAGGTCTCGATCGAGAGCGATGCCGGGGTCGGCACGGCCAACCTGTTCCATGACTTCACGATCAAGAACGTCGGTGGCGTGGTCTGCGACTTCGACGTGTATCTCGAAAGGCTCGATACCTCGACCGGCGCCGAGGCCGAGATCTTCTCGTTCAACATCCTGCCCAACGTCGACTCGGAGGCGTCGCTGTTCATCGGCTACTTCGCAATGGGCGCTTCGGGCACGCAGCTCTCCACCCAAGCGACCGTCGACGGCGGCTTCGTCCCGGGTAACGGCCAATTGAGCCTGGCGCTGCCCACCGCCCAGTGGGACCACTTCCGTTTCGATCTCGACATCGGAGCGAATTCGTTCAGCGTCGAGCGGAACGGCTCGCCGTTCCTCGTCACGAAGCCGCTCGCAGCACGCGTGACCAAGAACAGCGGAATCCGCTTCTACGTCGGCGTCGGCAGCTACGACCGACCCATCACGTATTTCGTCGACGACGTGAAGTGCTTCCCGCGCTGACCGTGCTCAGCACGGGTTCAGTTCCCTTTGCCTCCGCACGTCGCATACGTGCCGGGCAGCCCCCACTCGCGGATGTTCTTGCTGAGGCAGTCGACGCCCGCCGCGCAGCCGGTCGGGCTCGCGCTGCGGTCGCAGAGCTGCGCTTCGTTTCCCGAGCACGTTGCCTTGCACTCGGAGGCCGCGCCGCCGTTCGCCTGACGCACGCAACACACGGTGCCGGCCGGGCAGTTCGCTTGCGCGCTGCATCGAAGCGCAGCGGTATCGCCGCCTCCTCCACCCCCGCCGCAGCCTGCATCCGACGCCGTGCACGAGAACGCCGTCGCGCCATTGTTCGAGGATACGCAGCACGTCTGCGCCGGGATCGAGCAGCTCGTGACGCCACACGTGATCGACGTCGTGTTGCCCCCCGGTCCGGCGTCGGGCGGGTTCACGCCCCCGTCGCTCGGGTTGCCGCTCGTCCCGCTCGTTCCACCGCTGGTGCCGCTCGTTCCGCTGGTGCCGCTCGTGCCGCTGCTCGAGCCGTCGGCACCGGCATCTCCATCGACCAGGTCGGTGTTGCTGGCGGCGCCTCCGCAGCCGAGCCACGCCCCCACCGCGAGACCGCTGACCGAGACGACGACCACGATCATCGATGTGCGCATGGGTGCTCCTCCAAGTGAAGCCTTCATGGGGAGGGTCCCCGCACGACCCCCGGAGCAGGCAAGGAGGGCGTCGTTTTGTGGGAGAGACGGTCAGAACATCCGACGCGCAGGCCCGAAGAAGCGACGATGTTTCGCCTCTGCGTGGCAGCCCATGCACGACGTCACGCGCCCCGCCGACGTGACCTCGCCGTTCGCGGTGACGGTCCCGTACACGAAGCCGTCGTCGGTGCCGGGCGTGCCGGCGGGCTTCTCGATGACGAAGTACACGCCCACGAGCGTCGAAGCCTTGTACGTCTTCCCGTCGTCGGCCTTCACGTACGGCTGGAAGTGATCGGCCTCGACCGTCGTGTCGTTCGGCGTCGAGGTCGGCGCGCTCGCGACGACCTCGGGAAGGTAGCTCTCCTTCGCGACGACCTGCAGTGCTCCGCTCGGCGGAAGCGCGGCCGCGTTGGTATTCGAGAACGCCACGTACGCGGTGTGATCCTTCGCGAAGAGCGAATAGAGCTTGCGCGCATGGCCGCCCTCCGCGGCAACGCTCATCGTGGGCCGCCCGGGCTCGGGCATGCGACACAAGAACGGCGCCCAGCGGAGCTCGTCGTCCACGCGCCCCCATGCCTTGTACTCGGCGAATGCCTGCTTCATGTCGGGGACGAAGCGCGTGTCGATCTCGCCCGTGGGCTCCGCCGGTTGTCCCGCCGCAGGCGCCTTCGTCGAATCGCCGTGCGAGCACGCCGCGAGCGCGATCGCTAGGGCAGACACGCCGGCAGCGAGAGCTCGCGCTGCACCTCTTTGCACGACTTCATGCGGAGCGTTCGCAACGCGCACGCGCGCTTCAGCTTCATGGGAAAAGGATTCAGGCATCCGATGCAGCAACCTTCGTAGCCCATGATACCGCACGCGGCCGCCCAGTTGCAGGCGACCGGCGAGAGCTCGGCATCGCTCATCTTCGCCGCCTTCGCGGGATCGGGGCATACCGCGGGAAACGTCTTGCCGTCGTGCGTTCGAACGCACGTGCCGTCGCCCTTAGGTCCGACGAACCCCGGTGGGACAGCGGGCGCGATCGACGCGTAGCCCTTGTCTTTGCACGCGCCTCCGACGAAGGCGTCGAACAGGTGGTACGTCTGGTCTTCGCGGACGACGATCACGGTCGCGTGGCCCTTGCCCTGTCCGAGCACGACCACGTCGCCGACCTTCGCGCCGTTCGAACCGCTCACGACCCATGGAGAGCGTCGCGTCACCTCGATCGCGACGGCGCGCCCGCCGACCTCGACCGTCGCGCGATCGCCTTCGTCGAGGACGATCGTGGGATGGAGCGGCTTGTCGCGACAGAGCTCGGCGACGACGTGGAAGTGCTTCTCGGTGCGCGCGCCCGCGGCGTCGTCGACGGCGACCGTGGCATCCCCCTCGGCGCGCGCCATCAGGACGAACTGCGCCTTCGCGTACTGCATCGTGTCGATGACCTGGCTCGGCGCCGCAACGCCGGGCGCCACGGGCGTGCCGTCGACGACGATCGCCTCACCCACCGCAAGCACCATCGCGTCGGCGGGGTTCGCCGGCGCGCGCGGAGCCGCTGCGTCCGCCGCAACGACGGGCGCAGGCGCTGCCGGTGCAGCGCTCCGCGTACCGCCGCCTTCGACCGGCGGCGCTGGAGTGGCGCATCCTGCGGCCCAGGATCCGCCGAAGGCGGTCCGTCCTCGCGGAGCGACCAGGACAGCGATCGCGAGAGCGATCGTAGCCGCGCGGGCGTGCACGCTCATCGCTTCTTCTGTCGCGCGAGCAGGACCTTGATCGTGAAGCCGCCCACGTAGTCCTTCGACCCCGGCGGCATGTACATCCAGTCGCTCAGCTCTTTGCCGGGCACGGTCACGCTGTCCCCGTTCTTGTGCCCGATGTCGTTCACCGGCTCGTTGTCGATGAGGCCGGTCACCGAGTCGCCCTCGATGTTCGTGACGCTGATCCAGATGTGCTCGTTGCCACCGTTCTTCGTGGGGAACGGATACTTCACGGCGTAGCTCTCGCCCTTGTGCTCGCGATACGCTGCGAGGAGCTCCGGCCATCGCTGGCGAGCCTCGGCGATCGCCGCATTCATCTCGGCGTCGTCCTTCTCGACGTTGACGACGGGATCGCCCTTCGATCGCTTGCACGCAGGGCAAGCGACGACGAGCGCCGCGAAGGTCATCAGCATCGCGGCGCGCGTCATCACGCCGTTCACATCACATGTGCGAGATGATGTTGTCGCCGAACTCGGAGCACTTCTGCTCCGTGGCGCCTTCCATCAGACGCGCGAAGTCGTACGTGACCTTCTTGCTCGCGATGGCGCCGTCCATGCCCTTGATGATGAGGTCCGCCGCCTCGAGCCAGCCCATGTGGCGGAGCATCATCTCGCCGGAGAGGATGACCGAGCCGGGATTCACCTTGTCGAGGTCGGCGTACTTCGGCGCGGTGCCGTGCGTGGCCTCGAAGATCGCGTGGCCCGTGACGTAGTTGATGTTGCCGCCCGGCGCGATGCCAATGCCGCCGACCTGCGCGGCGAGCGCGTCGGAGAGGTAGTCGCCGTTGAGGTTCAAGGTCGCGATGACGTCGAACTCCTTCGCGCGCGTGAGCACCTGCTGGAGCGTGATGTCGGCGATGGCGTCCTTGATGAGCACCTTGCCCTTCGCGAGCTGCTCTTTCTGCTCGGCGTTCGCGGCGTCTTCGCCCTTCGCTTCCTTCGTGCGCTCCCATTGGCCCCACGTGTACACGTGATCGCCGAACTCCTTCTCGGCGAGCGCGTAGCCCCACTTCATGAAGGCACCTTCGGTGAACTTCATGATGTTGCCCTTGTGAACGAACGTGACGCTCTTGCGCTTGTTCTTCACCGAGTACTCGATCGCCGAGCGAACGAGACGCTCCGTACCGTCTTGCGACACCGGCTTGATGCCGACGCCGGTGGACGCGGGGAAACGGATTTTCTTGAAGTCCTTGGGGAACTCTTTCTCGATGAACGCGAGCATCTTCTGCGCGTCGGGCGTCTTCGCCTCGAACTCGATGCCGGCGTAGATGTCTTCGGTGTTCTCGCGGAAGATCACCATGTCGACGTCTTGCGGACGCTTCACCGGGCTCGGCACGCCTTGGAACCAGCGCACGGGACGGAGGCACACGTAGAGATCGAGCAGCTGGCGGAGCGCGACGTTCAGGGAGCGGATGCCGCCGCCGATCGGCGTGGTGAGCGGGCCCTTGATGCCGACGAGGTACTTCTTGAAATCCTCGACGGTCTGGTCGGGAAGCCAGTTGTTCGTCTGCTTGAAGGCCTTCTCGCCCGCGAGCACCTCGTGCCACGCGATCTTCTTCTTGCCGCCGTAGGCCTTCTCGACCGCCGCGTCCATCACGCGCACGCTCGCGCGCCAGATGTCACGACCGGTGCCGTCTCCCTCGATGAAAGGAACGATCGGGTTGTCCGGGACATTGAGCTTGTTCCCGGAACCCATCGTGATCGGCTGACCGTTCGGCGTGGCAGACATGGACTACCTCCAAAAAGTAGGGGGCGATGGACGTAGCACCGAATCAGTTGCCCGTGAACCAGGCGATTCCGAAGGCCAAAACGACGGCCGCGAGAGCCCAGCCGCGCTGGGTGCTCTCCGGGGGAACACGCCCTTCGTTGAAGCGCTTCACCGCCCAGCGAGCGGCGACGATGTCGATCGCGACGAGGATGCCCCACGCGCGGGCGAGCTCCCAATGGCCGCCGAACCACATCCCGAGCACCGACCCGATCATCCCGGCGCAGAGGATGGTCCCGGCTGCACCGTGCCGCGCGTAGAAGTGGCCAGCGCCGATCGGAAGCACGATCCCGAGGAACGCAGCGCCCAGCGCGCTGCGCTTCTGGACGTACTTCTCCTCTTCCTTCTCTTCTTTGCCGGCGGAGGGCTCGGCCTTCGCATCGAACGCCTCGAGCGCCTCGCGCGCTTTCTCGACGTCGCCGGGATGAACGGCGATGCGGAGCACGGTGTTGCCCTCCGACTGCCACGGTAGGCGCGTCGCCTTCGTGTTGCCGCGAACGAGCACGCGGATGTCGTGATCGCGGAGGAAGTCCGAGATCATGTCGGTCGTGACCGGGCTCTCACCGCGCCGGATCTCGATCCAGTCTTGCTCCTCGCTCGCTTCGCTCGCTCGTCGAGCTTGCTCGTCGTCCTCGGCCGCGCTCATTCGTGATGAGGCTATACTCTCCCTCGATGGTTCGCCGCATCGTTGCGCTCGGGGCGGTCGCGCTCGCCATCGCGCCGATGCTCGCGTGCCCGCCGAACGAAGCCGTGCTCTGCGGCTCGCGCACCGAAAACGCCCTCGCGGGGTGCAAGGCGTACTACGACCTCTGCAAAGGGAACCATTACCGGCTCGACTGCGCGTCGGTGCCTTCGGCGGGCGTGCGCTGCACGTGCATCGAAGACGAGGTCACGAAGAAGACATTCGACAGCGCCGACGCATGCAACGTCACGCCCGACACGCTGAAGAAGCGCGCCGCCGCCGGCTGCGGTTGGGATCTGGGTCTCGACGGGACCACCACCAACTGATCACAGGTGGAGCGGGTCGTCGGGCGGCCGTGCGGTCGTGTTCGGCGGCGATGTCGGCGGCGGACGCGGCGGAGGCTTCACCGGCGGCACCGGCCCATGCTTCACCGAGGTCGACGTGGTCGGCGGCGCCGATGACGCGATCGTGACCGAGACCGCCGCGGACGCGGGCGTCATCGGAAGCGTGACGACCGGCGGCAACGGCATCGCACCGAGCTCCGACGAGGCGGAAGCGGAAGGCTGCGTCGTCGTCGTGATCGGCGGCTTGGGTCGAGGCCGTAACGCGAGCACGACGACGAGCGTTGCAATGGCGAACAGAATGCCGAGGCCGGCGGCGACGGGGATCGCGAGCGATGTCTTCGCGGACCCGGCGGCTTCGGCGGGATCGGTCCGAGGCACGAGCGCCGGCATCGGCGCGGTTCTCGTGGGCGCCTCGTCGGCGAGCGATGGGTGGAGGCCCGGCGAGAGCGGCGACCCAGACACGCCCAAAGGCGCCGGCGCCTTCTGCGTGCGCTGCGGGTCGTGGACGTTGCGCGCGCTCGACGTCGCCGGCGGCGGCACGCCCGCGATCGCCGATTCGAAGGCGAAGCGACCGCTCCCCCAGTGCTCGATCGCGCGCCCGAAGGCGATCACGTCCTCCTGACGGCCCGCCATGTCGGGGTCGAGCGCGCGCATGACGACCGCAACGAGCTCCGGCGGGATCCAGGGCGCGACGTCGCCGAGGTTGGGGGCACGCGTCGTCGCGATCGCGATCGCAGTCGCGGTGGGGTTCGGTCCGCGGAACGGGAGGATGCCGGACAGCATGCGGTAGAGCACGACGCCGAGCGACCAGAGGTCGGCGCGATGATCGACGGTGCGCGAAGACACGAGCTGCTCCGGTGCCATGTACGTCGGAGTTCCGACCGTGGTCTCCGTCGTCGTGATCTCCGTCTCGTTCATCGACTGGAGGACGATCTTCGAGACGCCGAAGTCCATCAGCTTCACGACCGGCCCCGTTGCCTCGTTGCAGAGGAAGAGGTTCGAGGGCTTGATGTCGCGATGGAGGATGCCCCGCGCGTGCGCATGCGCGAGGCCCGCGCACGCCTGGAGCACCCAGTCCACCGCGTCCGTGACCGGAATCCGCTCTTTGTCGCGGAGCTCCGACATGAGGTCGTGGCCTTCCACGTATTCCATCACGATGAACGGGAGCCCCTCGCTCGTCGCATCGACGTCGAGCACGCGCACCACGAACGGCGATGTGAGGAGGGCCGCCGCGCGAGCTTCGCGGTCGAAGCGCTTCACCGCTTCTTTGTCGTCCAGCGCGTCGGGCTGGAGGAATTTGATCGCGACGCGGCTGTCGAGCTTGCGGTTCTTCGCCTCGAGCACGACGCCCATGCCGCCTTTTCCGAGCATGCGACCGATGACGTACTTGTCCGCGACGACGTCGCCGGGGAGCGGTACGCGCGGCGGATTCACTCAGAACCTGAAGCCGGCCCTCGAGAGGCCGCCCGTCACGATCCCCGGCGGCACCGTTCCCGGAGCCGGATCCTTCTCGACGTTCAGCGCAACGATCAGCGCGACGCCGCCCGCGACGACGACGCCCACGCTGGTCCAGAACCACCACTTCGAGAGGAGGCCGCCCTCGGTCTGGAGCGGGATGTCGAGCTCGCGACGCTCGCCTGCGGCGATCACGGCGCGCGTTTTCGCGGTCTGGTAGCCGTCGCGGCGGACCTCCACGGCATGCTCCCCGGGCCCCACGAACGACTCGGTCGGCACGGTGCCCGAACCCGTGCCGTCGATCGACACGTCGGCGCCGGCGACCGGCGACTTCACGACGAGCACGCCGACCGTGGCGCGCGACTGGAGTCGCACGTCGAAGCTCGAGCGGCCCCCCGGCGGAAGGTCCACCTCCTTCGAGTACGGAAAGTACCCATCCGCCGTGACCGCGAGCTTCGCGTGGCCCGATACCACGACGAGCGGCTCCGTGACCGGGCACGTCGCGATGTGACGATCGCGAAGCGTGATCTGTGCACGCATCGTATCGCACGTGATCGCGATCGTGGTCACGCGCGCGCGGAGCTCCGCGATCATTCGCTGGAGACCGGGGACACGCTGCTTCAGCTCCGCCGGCGCCGCCTTGTCGAACGCCTCGAGCTCCTGGATCGCGCGCGGAAAGTCGCCGAGGGCCTGGAGCGCCCGACCCTTGTTGTAGAGGAGCGCTGGCTCCTTCGTGATCCCATAGGCCTCGACGTACGCGGCATACGCGTCGGTCGGGTTGCCGGTATCCATCGCGGCGTCGCCGCGCTTCTTCGTCTCGGCAGCGCGCGCAGCATCGGCCGGCGAAATCGCGGGCGTGGAAGGAGGCGCGGCTGGACCCGCTGGTTGTTCCTGCGCGAACGCGTGGCCGCCCTGCCCGACGACGAGCGCAGCGACGACGATGGTGGACGCGATCCTCATCCGCGTCCCCATACTAGACGGTCACTGGCATTGCGCGTAGCCCGTTGGGGTGGTCGTCGGGGTGCACCGAAGAGACTTGATCACGCAGTCCGAATTGGCGTGGCACACCACGAGGTCGGCCTTGCATGTCGCGCGGCACGCGAAACCTTCGGCGACGACGCAGCAGTACGGCGCCGCCACGGTCGGACAGTCCTCCGGGCCGTCGCACTCGAGGCGGAACGGCGGCTCCGCGGGGGTGCCTGCGCAGGGCCCATCGAACGCGATGCATTGGCCCGCGCCCGGCTTTCCGAGGCAGCAGACGGAAGGAAGACGGCAGGTCTGATCGACGCACGTGATGCCGCGATAGTCGGGACGCGCATCCGGCGCGTCGGCGGCGTCGGTCGCGTCGACGTTCGCGACGTCGGCCGGAGCGTCGAGTCTCGACTGGGCGTCACCGCCGTCGGACGAAGAAATCCCGCCCGGCCCACCGCAGCTCGAGCCATCGCACCGGACCTCCCCATTGACGCACCCGCCGTTCGAGCACGTGCTCTCCGGACCGCACGCACCGCCGATGCGCCCCTGCTCGCGGAGGCACCGCAGCGGGGGCGTGGGCCGCGGGCCCTCGG
>JACXTT010012746.1_pt1 | contig 11136 bp, 16 predicted proteins | sample 9270951 | NCBI WGS metagenome assembly JACXTT01 (sample SAMN15532306, study PRJNA645909) | rock metagenome | isolation source: weathered quartz diorite | place: Puerto Rico | collected 2017-06-21 | reverse complement strand
TTGGGAAATTGTAAGGTGCTCCCGTTTTTTGAATTAATCCTTGTCCTTTTCGAAAAGTTTTCCGCTATTTCGCCTGCTGAATCGGCAGTAATTCTTGAAATTTTCCTGTCTTTTTTGGCTTGAAGCGGGGGAAAAAATGGAAAGATACTTTCCTGACCTCATGAATCTTGCTCCTTATTACGCCTTAATTTGGAAGGTTTTTTTAGAATCAGGGAAACGAGCAGCTAGTGTATTAACGCATAAGGTGAATTAGGAGGCGACGTATTTCGGAAATAAATGCTGTCCTGGACCCACGGCTGAATCGGTGCGGATTTTCGCAGGAAACCTCCATCTGCCAGGAATCCTGAATCCGCAGGATAGCTGCGTTGTCTGGAAAGCGGGTACTGCCAAGATAGCGGCAAGTTTATAGCTTATGCTTAGCAACGGTGGGGAGGGCAAGAAATATGAGGCGGTGAGCGCGCAGTTTGCTGCAAACTGCATGGGTATTGAATTGTACCGAGATACAGGCATTGTTTGACAGTATACGTTGATCCGGCTCGACTGTGTTTGTGCGACCGGGCTTTTTTTGGTTGCGCGAATTGCTGCGGTAGAGTTTCAGGTTGTCGGAGATAAGGTGCTGCATCCAGGACGTACGGCTTATTCAGTTGTCTGCTCCGATAGGAGACAAAAGGAAGAGATTGGATTTATCCTTCTGCTTGATGTCGATGCCGATCCATGGGCGCATCTGGTCATCAATTGCGAGACCTTCCGCTTTTTCGATCCCGGCTGGAAGCTTCCAATACGCATCATGATCCACCGTAATCTTTTCTTCATCTGCTTTCAGGGTTTTTTCCAGGCGGATCAACGTCGAACTCTCCTGCGACAGTAAATACACGCGTCCGTCTGGCCCGAGCGTGATTTCGCTCGCATCCTTGGCAAGTTCGCTGAGGCGATCCGAAAATTCCCATATCTTCAGCGCGGCCCAAAACTTTGACTGCGGTATGGCGAACGCCTCGCCATCTTGAAGGAATGTGTCGGAGTCATATCCCATGGGAGAATCTCCGTTCGGGCCGAATTCGATCAGCATGGATGGTTGTTTCTCTTTCAGGATCAGGATATGGCCGTTTTTCATGAGTATCATTCCCTCGCCGCGTGAGTTGGGCCGCTCTTTCCAAACGTGATCGAGGCGCTTGATGCCGGAAACATCGAGTTTAAGAGTCCCGAGCTCTTTCTGCAGGCTGAGGTCGAGGCAAGAGACTTCACTGCGGGTTTCGCTCAACATACATACTGTATCGCGGCTATCGGTCGCGATAGCTTCCCACTGAGAGGCGTTTCCGGCGTGCTTACCCAGAACCGGGGCGACATCATTCACGCGCATGCTGGCATCTCCGGATGAGCTGTCGATGCGGAGGCTCGCGACATCGTAGCCTGCGTCTCCGATGGCATAGAGATTGATACTGATCGTACCGGCTACTCGATCTGCCTCCTCTATGGAACGCACAATGGCAAGCCCCGACAGTTCGGCGATGGGGACGTTATAGCGGCCTGTAATGGCCAGTTTTCCTCGCGCCTCTCTAGTTTTGCCAGGCTCGGCCAACCCGGAAAATGCGGTGTTTCCCGCGCCGACCAGAATCCAGAAACAGACTGCCAGGGCGAGCCTGGGGATTAGGGCATGTGTCATGGTCGAAGATGGGATTAGGGGAAATCTAGTTAGGGCATGGAAATTGTAAAGACCGGAATTTCCTCGGAATATTGATGAAGCAGATTCCCGAAGACATTGTCACTAAGGTCAGCCAGGTCAATGAGCATTGTTACTGCCGAATTGTTGTACTTTAGTTCAATTGGAAATACCTGAGAAGCACGTAAGATGCAACTAGGAGCCTGTCGGATTTAAAGGAAATCGGCTGCAAAAGTGTCTAGCCGGTCCATATTTCGCCGCTTTTTTGGCCAATAGAACAACTATTGGCCTGCAAAATCGTCAAAATCTGTCCTCGCCCAGTCACTTTTTCGCTTCGATTCTTCAAGTCCGACAGGCTCCTAGGAAAATAAACAATGTTTCCTCTGTGTACTTAGCGCTTCAGCCCGGCAACGGTGATCCTGCTTCGGGCTTTTTCCTGTGCTCGCAAAGTTTATTCCAGTCGGGCATTCATCGTAATCTCGGCGTTTAACAGCTTTGATACCGGGCATCCGGATTTGGCTTTATTGGTGATTTCTTCGAACTTCGCTTTGTCGGCGCCGGGTACTTTTGCCGCAACGTTCAGATGGCTGCGGGTGATTTTGAATCCGTCTGCTACCTTGTCGAGTGTGACTTCGGCATGCGTTTCGATCGACTCCGGTGTCAGGCCGGCTTCCCCCAGCATTAATGAAAGCGCCATGGAGAAGCACGCAGCATGCGCGGCGGCGATCAACTCTTCCGGGTTTGTGCCCTTGCCATTTTCGAATCTGGACTTGAAGCCATACGGTGCTTCATCAAGCACGCCGGTCTCGGTGGAAATAGTGCCACCGCCATCTTTAATACCGCCCTTCCAGACTGCCCATCCTTTCTTTGTGGTCATGACCTGCTCCTTTTTGTGAGAAAAGCGTGCTACCCCCCAGCGATTATCAAGATTGATTCCAAAAATTTAATTAATTGCGCCTATTGCTACGGGCAGTCTGTGCGGCTCGCCACAGATTCCTGCAATGCACAGCGGCCTAACCTGTACCAAGTCCTAACGGGAATGGGAATCAGGGTGCGCGTTCCACAGTATTGCGATGCCAATGATGGCTGATAAAATCGAGCCTATAAAATTGCGATTTTGCGATGGCGAAAGACGTAGCGCAGGCGGTTACCGAACCGGCCGCGCATTTGGGCAATGCGGTCGTGAGCCAGGCTAGAGGCAGGATCAGCGTAGCTGCCATACTCGACAAGGGTAATCTCGGTGTCGGAAGGGCCCAGTATGTGGTCATATGACTCGTCGACAGGCCGATCGAGCCGATTGAGCAGAGTCTCGAGCGTCATCTCAGAGATCGAGCGCGGAATTTATCTACCGCTCGCTTTCGCGGCTTGTTGTTACGTGAAACGGCGGGATCTGAGTCGTTGCATTGCGCGCGGCAGCCACGCAACGAATAAAACGTCAATAAATCAATGAACCGCCTGGTAGTCCCATGGTCAACGAGGATGCAAACTCACGGTTCTCGAGCCGGTCAATTGCCCGCGATAATGCATCCCGGAGTTCGCGAGCCTGCTCCGCCTGCATGATATACGGCCTTCCTGGGTCAGCCTCAGCCAATTTCTGCTGCTCATGAGACAGGAATGGGAAGCGAACGGAAAGAAGACCTTCGATCGGCTCGGTTTTTATTTCCCATCCCGTAATCGGAAATTGAAAAAGATCGTCATTCATAAGAAAGAATTCCCGGGAACTCCCATTATAAAAAATAAAGTTTAGCAAATGATCCCGGATTGCTTCGTTGCCTAGCGCACATACGGAAGAGGAATGCAATGTTAAGTATCATTCTGAGGAATTTAAACCCTGACAATGAGGAGCCGGCATGATTGTCATTACTGCCGCCAGCGGGAAGCTAGGCCGAGCTGTCGCCGATGAATTGAGCACGCGCGTTCCCGTTTCCGAGATAAGGCTCGCCGCACGCACGCCCGCCAAACTCGAGGCGTTGAAAAATCGGGGCATAAGTATCATACGCGCCGATTATGATGATCCGGCCAGCCTCAACGCTGCCTTCTCAGGAGCGGAAGCAGTTCTTCTGATTTCCAGCGATGGACCGAACGACGTGCGCATCCGTCATCACAAGAATAGCATCGACGCGGCCAAACGCACGGGGGTGAAGCACATCGTATACACCAGCTTCGTGAACCCGTCTCGGCAGAGCAAGTTTATCTGGGCCATTCCACATGCCGAAACCGAACCTTATCTCAAAGCATCTGGCATTCCGTATACGATCCTGCGCGACAATCAATATGCGTCGAATCTGGATGGCCTGATTACCCAGGCCAGGGAGACCGGCACGTTTGCACTTCCGGGTGCGACGGGCAAGGTGGCCTATGTGACTCATTCGGATATCGCAGTCTCCGCTGCCGCTGTCCTAACCCAGCGGGGGCATGAATACAAAATATACGAGCTTACCGGCCCCGAGGCGCTGGACGGCTTCCAGATCGCGGCTATTATTTCGGAAGCGGCGGGCCGCCAGATCAAGACGGTTGACCTGGCGCCGGAAATCGCCGCTGCGAATCTGAGGTCGGCGGGATTGCCGGAGTTTGCCGTCGAGGGCATTGTGAGCATGTATGCCGCCGCGCAAGCGGGCGAATATGCGACGGTGACGCATGATGTCAAGCTTCTTTCAGGCCGCCCCGCCACGCCCATCCGTGCGCATGTCAAGGCTGTCGCCAGAGGGGGAACCTAAAAAAATGTCTGGATAGAGGTACCTGAAAAAGATGTTCAGTGGAGACTCGACCATGCCGGTACGAGAAATTGACAGGATGGAGGGTACAACAGAATGGAGGTGCTTAAGGGGGAGTTCATCCGATGAAGGCATTCCATCTCAGGGATACCAAGGGTATGAGCGGGTTGACCCTGCGCACCAATCTCGAATAACCTCAACCGGAACCCAGCGAGGTGTTGATCCGTGTGCGTGTCGCCTCATTGAATTTCCGGGATTTCATGGCTGCGCATGGTAAATATCCGGCAGGGGTGAAGTCATGCATCATTCCGCTCCCGGACGGCGCAGGCGAAGGGCCGCCCCTGGGAAAAATGTAAATTACGAGGAGATGCATAGCGCGATCATCATTCAGACGTCGAGCACGGATGAGAAGCTGCCTGATTACGTTTCCGTAATAGTGATCGAACGATTAGTCAGAAGAAAGAGTTTCAGAACCAATCCTCCTCCATATTGTTTTCGGGAAACCCGGAAAATTTCAATTCGGCAGGTCCGTGATGCTGAATGGGTAATACGCCTACTCTATTCGTTAGCCTCTTTCCATTTCGCCGCAGCGAGGCAAACTGTTTCCCGCAGGGTCGGGCCGCTGGTTTCGATCTCGTCGCAGTACAAGGTAAAGCCGCCACTGTAGTACGGAGTGGGGTGGCTATAAACAGTCCGGTCGCAGTATTCGCCCAGCCAATCCAGGATTTCAGCATCTGACAGGTTAAGGGGAGCCGGGCGGCGTTCGATCCATAATTCCTTCCAGTTTGCCCGCCGCCCGGCCCCGTTTCCCATGTTTACGCCCGTTCCTTTGAGTTTTATTACCCCGGCCCTTTCAAATCGGGCCGAATCCCGCGCCAGGCACAGCCTGGGCATTTCTTTGCGCCTTTCCCTTCCCTAACCGCTTGTCTTTCCACGCCGCCGGGGACTTATTGGATCGAGGCTATGCCGGGTTGGGCTACGCATCTGTTTCGCGGTCTCGCAGCAATCTGTCGCGGTGGTTTGCGGCATTGAGGGTATATTACAAGTAATTCTTGTAATAGTCAAGGAAAAATACTTGTATTGGGAAAATAACTTGTAATTGGCTTGGCGATAAGAGATTTCACAGTCGAGCACAGTGGCCTGTGAAAGAGGAAGGTGGCTGTAAGCAGAAGGGAAGGGTGGGTTAATTTCCGCTTGCGCGGGAAAGACGATGCTTTCGTTTGATGCCGAGCTCTGATGGCTGATTTGAAGGTTTGCCGCGAGAGCAGCTTTCGGCGCTATCTGACCGGGACGCGTATGAAGGGAGTGACGTTGGGATCGCGCTCATGCGTCCGGCCGGGGCCATACTCGACCACGCGGCCGTCTTTCAGGATGACCGAGTAATCGACAAGATCCTGGATGGCGCCCGCAAAATATGACCAGGCGCTGGTGCGTCGTTCGATATAGAGCAGCACTTCGTAATCTCCGCTGCGCTGATAACCATCAGGATTACCTACAGCGTTTATAACTTCTGCTTTTGTCATGCCTTCATGCAGGCCGTTCATTTTTCCGCCTATGACGCATGCGGAAAGGACGATAGTGCTGAGCAGGGCGAATACGGCCGATTTCATAATTTGCTCCAAAAATAACGATATCGAACTGTACTATGGCTTAGTGGAATGGTAATGGCATGGCATTCCGGTAAACGGGACTAACTTTCCAGTTCCTTGATGAGCAGCGCCACTTCCGCCACTTCCCCCAGAACTTCTTTTACCGCACGTTCAAGGGGATACTTGCGCGCTTCAATTTCACGCAGATGTTCGGGGAAATGAGAAATATATTGCTCCCGCATTGCGCGGGCCTTCTCCGAGACATGGAAAGCGAACAGCATTTCCACGGCGTCATAGGGCGCGGAGTTCATCGCGCTTCCCATGGTGTCCTCCGTCCCGCCTGGGCGCGGGTCCCATTGGCGTTGATTGCGCCATCGTTGCGGGGCGATCCCTTATCAACGCCGTGATAGTTGCCGAACGTCATTCGGCCTCCTGAAGCTCATCTGAGCTTACTCTTTATTGTTGATTGATGCGTCCAAGTACTCCTTCCATGCATTACGCAAAGCGTTTATCAATATATTTTTTGGATTACCCGGTTACTGGTGCTTTATTGCGGAGGCCCAATTGCGAGGATCGGTTGCCCAGCCGGGTTTGCAATTCTAGATTCTGCCGCGCCTGTCGAGTTTACGGCGGTCGGGCTGGTGCCTGAGGAACCGGCGTCTATCTGCCAATTGCCGCCTTTCCTCGCGCCTTCGTTCTGTCCCCGGACAGCCTACGCGGAGGAAATGCGGGAGGCGGGTGAGGGGCTAGATCCGGGGTAGGCAGGGGTTTCAGGTCTATCGCGGGCGTTTCTCCAGCGCGCCCTTCGCCAATAAGCGCCTTGCTTATTGTCACCAGACGGGCGGCATCTTCCGGAGACATGCGCCGCATCACGTCAATAACCTGATTGATGAGCGGATCATTAGTCGCAAGAGGTTTAGCAGGCAGAATCGCCGGAGCCGCTCCCCTGGATTCCGAACTCATGGGTTCGCTCGCTTCGGCCTCGTCGAATTTCCTTCCCGGCTCCTCCGGAAGCGTGCCGAAAAGCATTAGTGCGGGCGGCAGCTTGAGTACTTCCGCTATTTTGTTCAACCTTTTTCCGCGAGGCTGGGTCGCACCTGACTCCCATTGCTGAACAGCCTGGGGGGAAACGCCAACCAGTTCGGCCAACTGTGATTGGTTCAGGTTAAGTTTTTCGCGGGCCTCGCGGATGATTCTCGCAACGTTCATGCATTCATAATACAAGCATTGCTTGCGATCTGCTTACAAGAATTACTTGACCGTACAAGTAAATCTTGTAATAATACTTGTATTGGAGGCTGAGAACCCTAAAAAGTTTCAACTCATCGGCGTAAACGCGAATTTAGCCTTGCTGATGCTTGAGTTTCTGCCGAAACAGGTTGCCATGAACAGGGTAACAAGGACGGTGAATGATGATGTGAATAAGACGGAAATGAAAAAACGGATATAAGTTTTATCGGTAAAAAACCTGAAAATTCGCGATTAATGATAATGAAGGAGTATGACAGATGGAATTCAGCAATCCCGAGCACGCCCTGAGATGGTCTTACGAAACCAGCAACAGGCCCATTGTAAAGATTTCGTCGGTCAATGCAATGCGAGGACCCGAGAGAATAGACGGGAGTACTTCAAGCGACGAGTTGACCGCGCACGACTACCATGCCCAGGCAGCTTTGATATTGGGCCTGTGCGAGCGAATTTTGTCTCCTTTGCATATGGCCTACGTGAGAGTCCAGTTCGGCCGCGAAGCAAGCGGATTCGATTTGCTTGCGCGTCATCTGGCTGCAAATTTTGGGACAGGGGTGCATAGCCGCAGAGGTATCGAGCAGATCATCCGCGCCTATTGCGGTCAAAAAATCGGATTGCGCGAGCTGAGAAAATCCATGTCCTGCGGAATGCTCAAGGCGGCGGCCCTGCGCAACCGGGGTTACGATGTGCTGGATACGATCCATGTCCAGGCGACTGATATTTTGTATAGAGAAATGGAAAGCCGCGGTTTATTACGGAGCCCTGCCGTACGGGAGCTGGCGTAGTCAGAGGCGGAGTTTGGCGCAGCGTGATCCGATGAAAGGCTGATCCCCTACTGAACCTTATCCGCGGCTGGGATGATGGGTACGGCAGAAACAGGCTGGATTGGCGATAACTAATTCGACAGAAGACTGATGCGTTCGCCGGCGCACAGACCAATGATGCCATATCGTGTAATGCTTAAAACCATGTTTTCATTATGGTGATAACAAATCAATGGGCCAATTTCCTGATACATGAGAGTGACCGACTTTTTGAAGAGTTCGACTATGAAGAATAGGACATTCATCGTTTACGCGGCCGCCGGCTTATTCTTGATCGCCGTTATCGGTGGTTGCGAAACCCGCCAGCCGCATGAAGAAGTTCGCCCCGTCGATTGGTACGAGTCCAACCCAGTAGAGCGAGCCGCAAAACTGGCTGAATGCAAAGCCAATCCGAGCAAACTCGACGCCACGGCAAACTGTATAAACGCCAGCCGTGCGGAGAACAACGCAAAATCTGCCGGAAAGTGGACCACGGAGCGCAGCGGCGTAAGGACTGAACCTACGGCTCCGTAAAGAGTGTTCTGGGTAATCCGAAGCGACCCTGACCAACAAGCCCGTAACGATCATAGTGTGGACTACACGTCAACCGGCCCGCTTGGCGGCGATTGGATTCTTCACGAGTTTACCCGCGGATCACGGGATAACCGTTCAGCATTTCCGATCGGTTTATCCGTTCCGAAAAAATACCGAATTTAACGAGGGAGTCAATGGGCCAGGGTTCTTTTAATCTTTTACATGGCGCAGGCGGGATTGGTGCGAATAATAGAGGTTTATCCCTAGCAGGCGATGACGAAACGGTTTAAACGGTGATATTACGATGAAAACAGTGGCACGGTCGCAATGCTGTAAAAACGGCGGGAAATAATTTCGAATAGTGCGCCTTTGTTAAAACCCAGGAATCCATTGTAACAATGGACCCTCGCTCAATAATCCGGAGGAAAGCTATGAATATTTTCAGACGTCATCCCATGTTGTTCAGCAGCGGCATCGCAATCGCGATATTTTCGGGTACCCTTGCAGCTCAGGGCTTGGGGCAGTTGAAAGACATCAGGGGCGGAAGCGGCCTCAGCGGCGCAGCCGCATCGTTAGGATCGCTGTCCTCCATAACAGCCGGAAGCACAGGCAATGCTGCGGGAATTATCGAATTCTGCATGAAAAACAATTATCTGAGCGGTGACAGCGCCTCTTCCGTCAAGGATCAGTTGATGGGAAAGGTCGCCGGTAGCGGGAATCAACCGGCCCAAAGCAATCCCGACTATATCAGCGGGGCCAAGGGTATTGTGAGCGGCAGCGGCGGCCAGAGCGTGGATTTGAGTATGGCTGGTCTGAAGGCAAAGGCAGTTAAAAAGGTATGCGAGAAAATACTTGAACAGGGCAAGTCCATGCTGTGATGGCGGGGTCTTGGGTACCGGGTGAGTGGCGTCCGGGATTTTTCGGCAGGTTTTGGAATTTATCTCCCCCCGAAGGTATCAACGATTGCACAGCGGAATACTGCAGGATGGGTGATGGCATTAGCCGTAGCCCATAGGGGCGTTAATAAGTTGTTGGGTTAGGCTTCGCACCCAACTTATACTTGTTCTACCCAATCGTCGAGGCCCACTGCCTCAAGCTGTCCCCGAAGTGTTTCGATTTCGTCCAGTAATTGCAGGACCAGCGCTACGCCTGCCAAGTTAATGCCGAGATCATCTTGCAGCCGCGAGGCCATTCTGGCGCGGCGCATTTGTTCGCCCGTGAATCGCCAGAAATGAGGCTCGTGTTCCTGTAGGCCGATCTCCGGGTCGGATTCGGGTATCAGCAGCCCTTCATCGACCAGTTCGATGATATAACCGGTTTGTACGGCGCAAGCCTGGCTGATCTCGGTCAGCGTCAAAAGGTGTTCCTCATCCAGAACGATTCCACTCAGCTTGGGGATCTCTCTCTGTTCCTGCTCGCCCGTCTTGCGTTTGTTTTCACCTGTCATGCTTCCACCCCCAGTCTGGCTCGCGGGTTGTAGGATTTGAATTGCTCGGCCATCTCGCGGTAAAAGGCTTTATCGGCCTCATCGGTAGCAGGAGGGGACTCGGTACGCAGCACGGCAAAGAAGTCGCCCGGTGTTTTTCCCGGAATGCCTCGGCCTTTCAACCGCAGCTTCCGCCCGATGGTCGAGCCGGCTGGAATCTTGAGCTCGACGGTTCCGCCAGGAGTAGGCACTTTTACCGTTGCGCCAAGGGCGGCTTCCCAGGGTGCAACCGGCAGGTCGAGATATATATCGGCGCCTTCCACACGATAGTAGGGGTGCGGCCGGAATTCAATCTCCAGGTATAGGTCTCCCCGTTTACCCTGTCCGTGAGAAGGCGCGCCTTGCCCGGCAAGTCGGATATACTGCCTGGCGCGAATTCCGCGTGGTATGACGACATTGAGCGTATGTTCCCGCGTCGACAGATGTCCTTGCGCGTCGACCTCGGGCACTTGAAGGGTGATGGCACGGGTGGCGCCCAGGTAGGAATCCTCCAGGTCGATCATCACCTTGGCGTAGTGGTCTTCCCCGGGTGCATGAAAGGCGGGGCCGCCAGCGCGGCCGGTTGTACCGCTGCCCCTGCCGCCCTCGCCGGCGTTCGCCCTGCCACCGTGGGCAGAACGGAAAGCATGGCCGAAAAGTGATTCGAAAAAGTCGCTATATTGCGATGCATCTCCGCCGGGAAACCCGCGTTCGGAAAATTCGAAACCTGCGTTCCAGTCTGGCGGCGGCCGAAACTCCTGGTTCGCCTTCCAGTTTGATCCAAGCTGGTCGTAGGCGACGCGTTTTTCCGGATCCTTCAGCACTTCGTACGCTTCGCCGAGTTCCTTGAAGCGAGCTTCAGCCTGCGGTTCCTTGCTGACATCGGGATGATATTTGCGCGCCAGCTTCCTGTATGCACGCTTGATCTCATCCTGGGAGGCGTCTCGCGCGACACCCATGATTTTGTAATAATCCTTATATTCCATTCTAAATTTGGCAGGGGAGTCCGATGAGCAGGCAGAGCGGCAAATACTACAAACTTTGTTCAAGCATAACAAGAAGCCGTCACAAGAAGAGCCTCCACGGCGAGCCAGAGCCTCCACGGCGAGCCCTCACTTCGCGCCTG
>JACXTT010012745.1_pt1 | contig 11137 bp, 8 predicted proteins | sample 9270951 | NCBI WGS metagenome assembly JACXTT01 (sample SAMN15532306, study PRJNA645909) | rock metagenome | isolation source: weathered quartz diorite | place: Puerto Rico | collected 2017-06-21 | reverse complement strand
CAAATGATTGGCGTCCTCAGGTAACGCCAGTTTGTGTCCATAGAACCGCCTGGCCGCGACGATTGTCCCGGCCGCCGGCAGCATTTTGCGTCCAGCGCGAAACTCAAAGTATCTCCAGCTTCGCTCCCGGGCCACCTGCGAAATCTTAGCTATAACTCGCTCCCATTCGCCGTGATCAAAAATCAGCGGCGGACAGAAATCGCTAAATGGAAGGCAAACCCCTCTCCGGCCGGTCAGGCGACTTCTGACCTCCATCAGCGGAACCAGCGCAGCCATTTTGCCGTCCCGCGAGAATTTCAGGTAAAAAGGGTTGTGCCCGTAGGTCTTGGTGAGGACCTTCGCCCAGGCAACACTGTGAAAGAAAGTGTAATCGGGATGCGAAAGAACAAGATCATCCCACCCGGGATCCTGGCGCGGATCGAGAATTGTTAAGTCGATATTTGAAGCCACAGATCGGTCACTCTTCGCAAAACCGGCTGCGCGTTCAGTTTGTGCGTATGCAACCGTGCTTCTCACGCTGTCGAGTATTTCCAGTGTCCGAGGTTCGATGTTGGATGTTGGATGTTGGGCGTTCAATGTTCGATGTTTTGTCTGACTGCCCGGCCTCCGACTTCCGCCATCTAGCCAACCGCACCGGCCACCATCGCCTCCCGCACAGCGCGTCCGACCGTCGCTATTTGCGTGTCAGTCAATTCCGGAAACATCGGAAGCGAGATTAATTCGCGCGCGATCCGTTCTGAAACTGGCAGATTTCCGGGCTTATATCCGAGGTCCTGGCAAGCCTTTTGCAGGTGGATCGGGATGGGATAATGCACCGCGGATTGAATTCCCCGTTCTTTGAGAGAGTTCATAACCACGTCCCTTTCCCCGACCCTGATCGCATAGACGTGATAAACGTGCCGTGCGTAGGGCGCTTCAAAAGGTATTGCTACTTCGCTCATCCCATCAAACGCGCGATTATATTCCAGCGCATGCGCCCGCCGCAGCGAGTTTCCGCTTTCCAGATGTCGAAGTTTAACGCTCAACACTGCTCCCTGAATTCCGTCCATGCGACAGTTCCAGCCCACCAGATCATGACAATATTTGCGCACCTGCCCGTGATCTCGAAGAATTCGCAGCCTTTCCTGCAACCTCCCGTTATTGGTTAGAATGGCACCCGCCTCGCCCATCGCCCCGAGATTTTTACTTGGATAAAAACTAAAACATCCCGCATCACCGAGAGTGCCAGCGGTTCGGCCCTTATACTTGGCTCCATGGGCCTGGCACGCGTCTTCAATAACCAGGAGATTGTGTTTGCGCGCGAATTCAAGAATGGGATCCATGTCGGCCGGCTGGCCAAACAGGTGCACGGGAATAATCGCGTTGGTGCGGGGGCTGAGCGCAGCTTCGAGCCCGGCCGGGTCCATCGTGTACGTACTCTCGTTAACATCGACGAACACCGGCCGAGCTCCACAATAGCTAATCGCCTCCGCCGTGGCCATGAAGGTATTGGCGACGGTGATGACTTCATCGCCGGTCCCGACACCGCCCGCTAAAAGAGAAAGCCAGAGCGCTTCGGTCCCGCTGCCAACCCCAATCGCATGCTCCGCACCGCAATAACTCGCGAAATCCCGCTCGAATTTCTCGACAAACGGGCCGCCGGCAAAAGCGTTGCTGTCAATCACTTCCTTGATCGCATGGTCCAGCTCAGCTCGAATCGCCGCGTGGTGCGGCGTCAAATCGAGAAACGGTATCGTCTTATCCATCAGTTCTTATCTGCCGAGATGCCGAGTTTTTCAGGCACCCCGCGAATCACACGAATCTACGCGAATAAAGAATGACACAAGTTAAAGGCAGTCACGCAGTAGCAAGCAGCCAGCACGGCTGCCACCAAAGATAGGTTGTCCCGGCGATCGCACCTAACGAATCGTTATTACGACCCCGAAGGGATTGGGTGTTGAAAGTTGAGCGTTGGACGTTCTCTTCGGTTTTCCGACTTCTGACTTCCCCCCACTGGAGACCACTGACAACGGGACTGCCGACCACATGCGTCGTGAAAAAGCTCAAAAGCCGAAAGACTGAAACGCTGAAATCAGACCCGGTATTGCTGCGGGTCTTTCGTCATTGAGCGTTGAGCGTTGGACGTTCTCTTCGGTTTTCCGACGTCCGACCTCTGATCTCCGATTCTACGACCCACCAATCACATGAATGAACGCAAATGGGAACAAATAAGGGGGCAGCTCCGCTTTCGGCACAAGCGAACGACACGGTGTCTGGCGACTCACGCGCCGGCCACTTGTGCTGGCTTTACCACCCTCAAAGCCCTCTCTGGTTCCAGAACCGGTGCGCCCTCGCCGGTCCGCGAGAACGCTACAGGGGCGCCATTCGCCTTGAGCGAGGCCGAGGCAGCCTCGAGTATTCGCACCAGCTCCAGCCCCTCCCGACCACCTGTGATCGGCGAGATGTTCCCGCTAATGCAGTCAACAAAATGCTGACACACCACCTTTAACGGTTCCTCTTGCTGAATATGCGGGATATAGCTATCCCCGTAATGATACGAATAATGAAACTCTGCGAAAGTATCATAGTGCGGCGGGCGTTCGACTCGAACGTCGTAGATTTGGATCTTTTCGCGCGTCTTGAGGTCGTCATACACGATCATCCGCCGCGTCCCGACGATGGTCATCTCGCGCACTTTCCTCGGCTCAAGCCAGCTACTCTGAATGGTAGCAAAACGTTTGTTCCGGAAAGTCAAAGACATGTTGGTCACGTCTTCCACCCGCGGCGTCACGTGCGCGTTGCCCTGACAATTCACCGCCAGCGGGAATTCGCCAAGAATATGGAGAATGATTGAGATGTCGTGCGGAGCGAGATCCCAAACGACGTTGATGTCCTTCTGGAAAAGACCCAGGTTCAGGCGGCGCGAGTTGATGTAGCGAATATCGCCAATGTCACCGGCCTCAACGATTTCAACGATCTTACGGACCGGCGAGGAATAAAGAAAGGTGTGATCGATCATCAAAATGAGGCCCTTGCGCTCGGCGATATCGATTAGCTCTTCACATTCAGCCGAAGACGACGCCATAGGTTTCTCGATAAATGTGTGTTTCCCTGCCAGAAGGCTGGCCTTCGCCAACGGATAATGATATTTCACCGGTGTCGCGATGACGATCGCATCGAGAGCCATGCCATTGAGGAAATGATCGGTGTCGGTGACCCCTTCCAAATCCGAATACAGCCCTCGCAGGTGTTTTAATCGCGCCGCATTTACGTCGCAGACTGCTTTCAGCGCGCAATTCGGCAATCCTTTAAAGTTACGGACCAGAAGCGGTCCCCAGTATCCGCAACCGACTACCCCCACTGATACTGTACGACTCATATTCTATTCGGCACGCTGCTTGTACCTTCGGGTAAGACTGCGGCTGATCGAACGCTCCGCGGGCGCGATTCTGTCGCGGCCACTCGACCGCTCTCGTCCATTTGTTCGATCAACGCGGGAATCGTTTTCAAGATGATCTTCAGATCGAGCCAAATGCTCATGTGTCGAGCATAGAATATGTCCATCGCGATCATCTCGCTGAACGTGGTCTTATTCTTGCCGTTGACCTGCCAGAATCCAGTAAGCCCGGGCGGCGCATTCACTCGCTCCTGTTGCCAGACGGTGTAACGCTCGAATTCATGAGGTAAACACGGACGCGGCCCGACCAGGCTCATCTCTCCCCGCAGCACGTTGAAAATCTGAGGCAACTCATCCAGCCCGCTCGCCCGCAGGAAACGACCACCAGAAATCAGACGAGGATCTGCGGCATCGAGTTTTGTCATCGGACAATCTTCCTCCATCAGGCGAAAGAAATGTTCCGCGTGCGTTCGCGTCTCCGCGTCGACGTGCATCGTTCGAAACTTGAAGAGCATAAAAGGACGCTGCCGATAGCCGACGCGCCTCTGGCGAAAAAAGAACGGGCCTTGAGAAGCGATCGCGATCCACATGATGATGAGAACGATAAGCGGCAGCCAGATCGGAAGAGTGAGCAAAATGCATATAATATCGAACACGCGTTTCCAACGCGGGATCTCGGGAAACGTGCGGGCATACTCGTGCGCGGGCGTCAGTTGGTCGTCCCGATGATCGTGCAGACACGATCCGTTGCGGCTGACGCCGCCATCGGTCGAGTGTGCTGAATTGTTGTTGTTCCCCTTTATCATCTCTGCTGTCTTCATCCCACTCCCTTCTTTTCCCGGCGTGTCCTATTAAAAAACGCGGACATGCTGCCGCCCTTGGTCAGCCACGGTATTGTGCGACAAATCCAAGATTTCTGATGATTCTAGCAATCCCGGCCAATTAACGCAAGTCGACCGGAACATTCCCCCTCGCAAAGGAACCACTTTTACCCCGCATATGTCAATTTAATTCCGCTCCGGCCACAACCCCATTGCTTCACCTGGTTTTTTGAGCTGTCCCATTCGTGCGCCGCTATTATCAATATCTGTGCCAAGTTCATTCCTCGCTCCCGAAAAAAAACAGACCTCATTCGTTCGCTCTGGAAACGAACGACTTAAGAACTCGATCCGCTCGCTCAAAAATAAAAGTGAACGAAAGCAGCGCGCAATGTCTGACATTATTTTGAGTCCACCCTGGACTCGTTGCGCACCCAGCGCCTGCTCTACTTTTATGCCGCGTCGGACCGATCTCCCGAAAACATTTCCGCGCTGCCTGTCTGCACTCAGTATGATTGATCATGGGTCACGACAAATTCGCCGGACGAAACTGCGATAGATGTGCTTTTTTCTAATTATTTGACCGACCGCAACGCGCCCCGCCTGACATCAGACATCAGATGTCGGTTATCAGTTATCAGTTATCAGTTATCGGCATCACCCACCGATCACTTTTCACTTTCCACTTCTCATTCCCCTTCGCTCCCTGCTTTTTACCCACCGTCCTCCTCGGATTGGGAAGCACACGCGCCCTCGCGTGTTCATTGCGGCGCCCTCGCCGCAATGCCCCGGGACCAGAAGGTTCGCGACTCGCGAAAGCCTTCGGAGTCGCCAGCACGCGGGAGCGCGTGCGCTACCCAAACCCAACCCCCTAGAAAAAGAGTGGCTGCCCGACTGGACAACCACTCTCTCTATGGTTTCTAGTTCGCTTCTGCTTGAGGGAATTCTAGCGCACGAAACGTCTTACTACGGCAAGCCCACCGAGCGCTATTCCAAGCAATAACGCAGTGGCTCCACCATCAGGAACCGGACAGTTCCCAGGGTGGGTGTCCCGGGGTGGATTATTTCGGGCTGACGGCTGTGTCGTTGGTGGGGGGAGCTGCGGGATCACTGTAACCGTGCGATGATGATGACGCTGACGGACGGTTCTGCCCCGTTGACGCTGCCGTGCATCAGCCGATGTTGGCAAGCCGATCAAAGTAATTACCAATAATCCCAAGATACTGGATTTTATTGTATTATGTATTTTCATAGTCGAATCTGCGCTGACATTGCCAGCAACATAAATGCCACATCTTGTTGATGTATTGTAAATACCTAATCTACAATCACTTAAAATTTTGCATCAGTCGACATGCCAATTACCATTTTTGAGCCATTTGTAAACTTCTCCGACACCACCGGTGTGCTGAAATGCAATTCTATCGCTTAAGTGCTTTAAAATAAGCAGAATATATGACAACCCTGGATTGATAGAATTTCTGACATCACTGAATTGACCATATTTACAGTATGACATGACTGGTGTAAACGATTTGTGTTCAATTTCTTAACGATTTTCGTGAGTCGGGGCCGATAACACACTTCCGTCACCCTGGTTTCACTGCCGAGTGAGCTGTTGAGCGCTGGCGCGTAAAGCTAAGAAATCATAGTGGTTTTATTGATTTTTTTAATCCCAGTTCGTGGCCGTTTTTTGATTCCGGCAGAAAGAGAAGCGCGGATTACACAGATGGCACGGATACCAGAGTTATTTTTACAGGAGGAAACGAAGGTTAACGAAGAGTTCCCGGCGATGACGGCCGAACCACCAATGGACCCGCCTTCGCCACTGCTACGGTGTGCCAGCACGAAGGGACACAAATTGCGGCTGCAGCGCCGTATGAGATGGAATAGATGAAAATTCTGAGCTTAATCTAGTTTGGTCCTATGCATCATGACAGGATCCACGGCATCCGGTTTTCCCTAACGAAGCCGTTCGACCGTGCCTTTGCTCCGATTGATCTCGCTTCACTGGTTTTCTTCCGGGTCGCGTTTGGACTTCTGATGGTCGAAAACGGGTGGCGACATCTCGCCTACCATTTGATCTACATTAATTGGTTAAAGCCACGATTCCTGTTCAAGTACTACGGCTTTTCCTGGGTCCAACCGTGGCCGGCGCACTGGCTTTACATTCATTGGAGCGTAATGGGCGTTCTGGCACTCTTTATTGCTGCGGGTTTCCTTTACCGCGCCAGCGCAGTTCTGTTCTTTCTTAGCTACACATATTTCTTCCTCCTCGATCGAGGACTCTACGTAAATCACACCTACCTGATTTGCCTCTTTAGTTTCTTGTTGATCTTCGTCCCGGCGAATCGCGCCTTCTCGGTAGACGCCTGGCTTCATTCGAAGCTGCGTTCGGAAACGGCACCCGCCTGGACGCTTTGGCTATTACGCCTGCAAATGGGCGTGGTCTATTTGTTCGCCGGCATCGCGAAGCTTCGCTCGCCCGATTGGCTGCATGGAGAACCGTTGGTGCAATGGTTAGAGAACGTTCCAGGGCTTGCCCATGTTGGGCACGTCGTCCCGAAGGAATGGATTGGAGTCGGCGCGAGCTACGCCGCGATGGCGGTGGATCTATTTGTGGTACCGCTTCTCCTCTGGCGTCACACGCGCCTCGCAGCATTTTGCTTTGCCGTCCTCTTTCATCTTATCAACTGGCGACTATTCAGAATCGACGTCTTCCCATGGCTCGCGGTCGCGGCCACCAGTCTTTTTCTTTCACCGAGTTGGCCACGACAAGTCCTTTCCATTTCTTTGCCGCCAGCCGGTCCGGCCGAACGTGAAACCAAGCGGCCGTGGCCGGGCAAACAAGTGATTATTCTAAGCCTGGTAGGCATCTATGCGCTTCTTCAGTGCGCCCTTCCGCTGCGCGATCTCCTATATAAAGGGGGCGTTGAATGGGCTTGCCTGGAACCTATCCTCAGCTGGCACATGATGCTCCGCCGACAAGGGAGCTTCGCTCGTTTCTATGTCACTGATCCGAATAATGGCAAGACCTTTGCCGCCAACCCAGCAGATTATCTCGAAAGCGAACAAGACAAGAGAATGAACTGGCACCCCGATATGCTCGTCCAGTTCGCACATTACCTCGCCTCGACGACAGTGCCGGCGGGACCCAAGCCCATTCAGGTGCACGCTCGGTTATTTGTTTCGCTGAACGGCCGGAAACCCCAGCTATTTATCGATCCAAACGTGGACCTTGCCGCTGAGCCACAAAGGTTCGGCCGTCCCTCATGGCTCCTGGAGATCCACGAACCGCTTCCGCCGCCCGGTCAGGCAATCTCCCAGGATCCATTTGCCGCGGAACAATAAGAGGGACGTGATCGGTGATCAGTGATCGGGAGTAACCACTAATAAACACGAATGACACGAATCAGCCGTTGAGTTTGTGTCGATTCGTGTCCATTCGTGGTTAATCAGCACTTCAACGTTCTCGGCGAGCCTGGAACGCGCGTCGCCTGTAGTCTCGTGGTCCGGTTGTCCGTTGGTCAGTGGTCCGTAGTCCGGTACCGTTTCGCACAAATAAAAAGGAGTGGCTGTTGAGAAACAGCCACTCCTTCTAAATGCTATCCGAAGGGATACTGGGGATATTATCGCTTTAAGAACCGCCGTACAAGAGCAAGTCCGCCAAGGGCGCTTCCGAGCAGCAATGCGGTCGCTCCGGCATCGGGCACTGCGTGCCCGCCTTCCTCGCCACCCTCTTCACCGCCCGTTTGATTGCCGGTTGTGGATGTGGCAAGCAGAGTTAATGGGCTGGCATTACCTGCTGTCGGCACAGCTGCCCAGAGGGCGAAAGCGACGGTCAATACAGCGATATTTGCTAGTTTGATTTTCATCGTAGTTTTCTTGCGCGTGTTACAAATCACGCGCACAACTTCAGCAATCGCTATACCAGCTGACCGATGCCGTGTTACAAGGCATTCATCAGAAACAGCTTAAATTTTTACGTGCCAAGCCGGGCAACCCGCGATCTTGAACAACCTGTAAGGATTCCCGACGATCGGAGCTCAATTTACGAAGGGTTTTGAGATGCAAGCAATTGAGTCCCAAGTCGCTACGACTGATATGCTAAAAATTCCGACGGTGAAAATCACTATAACCATGCTTATGCGGATGTATTGTCATTATATCGATTAAGGCAAATTTCGATATATTTCATACATTTCATTCCTCGCAGATGCGGCGTGGCGGTCCGGGAGCCGTGCTAGTGTTGTGTCACAATAATTTCTTTACTGTTGTGACATTTTTACCCCTCACCTCCGTCCTCTACCCTTGTAGGGGCGAGGCGGGATCACAATCACGCTCAGGCTAACTCCGCACAAAACGAGGAGCGCGCGCGTCTGTTCCTCGATTATGTGAGCCCAATGGAGTCCGTTAAAACGCTTTGACTTAAAACTTTCGCCTCTCCCTTTGCCAAAGGGAGAGGATGAAGGTGAGGGTTCTCTCATGGCTCATCGTAAAGAACCGTTACGGACAGCACACTAGACGGTTATCGGGCAACTATAGACAGCAATTAACGCGGCGTCGTTCCGGTGGACACCGAGAAATAAACGGCGGCTAAAAATTCCGAAGAAGAACGCGGTTTTTTATCGACATTTGCAGCCCGATTTGTTCTCATCGCAGCGAAGTTTTACCCCAATACCCCTACCAAGGCACATTACTTGAACGCAAAGGTGAGAATCATTTGTGGGTGGCTAGTTTCGCGCAAATTTTCCGCGCGTCTGGCAGCGTCCTACACCCCGCGGCACGCGACCAGGTTCGCTAGAGCTGGAAGCGGTCGTGCTCCGTGCTCCCTGCTCCATGCTCCATGCTCCCTCCTCGTTAGTCTGACTCTTCTCTTCTGCGGCGCACAATTTTCTTTCGCTCAAGAATCCCAGAGTCGTAAAATGGGAGCGCATGCGGTGCGCCACGCCGGTGCCCACGCGCACAGACACGCAATTGCCGGGCATACTCGTCATCACAGTCATCCGGGTAGCAATTCCAATGCGACTACAAATACGACCGCACCCATAACGGCGGCGCCCCCGCCTCCAGGCGATCCCGCTTACCTAGGGCCCGGCGGCACTGCGACTGCCCCCACCACCGGCACCTGGAATACTTCTGCGAACTGGAGCCCTTCTGGTGTTCCAGCAAACGGGGCAGCGCTAAGTTTCGGAGGGAGCGGGTCGACATCTTACACATCCACAAACGACATCACCTCGTACACGTTAGGCGCTGTATCTCTTACCAGCACCTCGAGCGCGACCGAAACCATCGCGGGTAACCAGTTTACCGTCTCCAGTAGCTCAATCAGCATGGACAACACTGGTGCTTTCACGATCTCGAATAATTTCAACGGTGCCACCACCACCACGCTTACATTGACCGGTACCGGTACCGGTCTAGCGACTCTGAGTGGGGTCATTTCCAATAGCGCTAACACGCTCTCTGTCACCAAGAGCGGAACAAGCACCTTCGCGCTTTCTGGTACAAATACCTACTCCGGTACCACCACAGTCACCGGCGGCGTGTTGCGGCTCAACAGCGCCGGTGCCTTGTCCAGCAATAGCAATCTCCTGTTTGACGGCAATGGCGGTACGAACAGCGGCGTGCTCGGTCTCGGAGCGGGCGACTTTACCCGGTCGCTTGGGACCACCGCCGGCACGGTGCAATGGAATCAGGTCAACAATAATGGCAGTGGTGGCTTCGCAGCGTATGGCGCCGACCGCCATGTTAACATAGGCGGTGCTGGCGCTATCCTCAACACCGGGAGCAATTTCTTCGGCAGCTCGAGCAGTAGTTTCCTGATCTTGGGCGCAGCCACTGCCGACCACACTCTGTTTTTCGACAACGGCATCAACTGGAACACCGGCTCAAGCAACCGAACGATACAGGTCGACCACGGCACCGCTGCAAACGGGATTGATGCCGAGATCACCGGCGTGATTAGCGGCTCCTCTACTGGCTGGAATAAGACCGGCACCGGCACGCTGGTGCTCACTGGCACCAACACTTACATTACCGCGACCGCGATCAACGCCGGGGTGTTGAACATCCAAAACGGAAGCGCGCTTGGCACGACGGCGGCCGGCACCACGGTGGCCAGCGGTGCCGCATTGCAGATCCAAGGCGGCATCACCACCGCGGCCGAAGGGTTGACCCTCAACGGCACCGGCATCTCAAACGACGGCGCGCTGCGCAACATCAGTGGCAACAATAACTATACAGGAGCCATCGTATTGGGATCCGCGTCACGGATCAACTCGGACGCGAACACATTAACCCTTTCTGGTGGAATCACCGGTGCGACTTTTGGTCTGACTGTGGGCGGAGCGGGCAACACAACGATCAACAGCGTCATCGGAACTACTAGTGGCACCCTCACCAAGGATGGCACCGGCACCCTCACCCTCAGCGCCGCGAACACTTACACCGGCACGACAACAGTGAGCGCTGGAATTCTCAATATTCAGAACGCAACGGCCCTAGGCACGACGGCGGCCGGAACAAGCGTCGCTAGCGGTGCGACATTGCAGATTCAAGGTGGAATCACGGTCGGAGCCGAAGCGTTGACGCTAAATGGTGGCGCCGCGAGCGGGCAGAACGGCGATCTGGTCAACGTCAGCGGGACCAATACCTATGGCGGCGCAATCACGCTCGCCACCGCTGCCTCGACTATCTCCTCTGACTCGGGTACTCTCAACCTCACCAACAGTATCAACAATAGTACGTTCGGGCTGACCTTGGCGGGCGCAGGCAGTGGCAGTGTTTCTGGCGTGATTGGCAGCGGAAGCGGCACGCTAGCGAAAACCGGGGCTGGCACCTGGACACTTTCGGGCAGTTCTTCCAACACCTACACCGGCCTAACGACAGTGAGCGCCGGCGAACTCGACCTTGGCAAGACCGGTACTGCCAACGCCATTGG
>JACXTT010012744.1_pt1 | contig 11138 bp, 10 predicted proteins | sample 9270951 | NCBI WGS metagenome assembly JACXTT01 (sample SAMN15532306, study PRJNA645909) | rock metagenome | isolation source: weathered quartz diorite | place: Puerto Rico | collected 2017-06-21 | reverse complement strand
GTGCGTCTTCCAGGTCTGCCAGGCCTCGGGTGGGCCTCCGCGGTCATCGGAATCGCAGCGTTGCTCGGAGCCGGCCTGCTGGGCGTGCTGGTGGGGCCCGCCCACATCAGCCCGGGCACTGTCATCCAGGCGCTGGCCGGCGGCAACGTCGACCCCGGCCAGGCCACGATCCTGTGGCAGCTCCGGCTCCCGCGGGTCGTGCTCGGAGCGCTCGTCGGCGGCATGCTTGCCACGGCCGGCGCCGCGTACCAGGGCGTCTTTCGCAACCCGCTCGCCGACCCCTACCTGCTGGGCGCGGCGGCGGGTGCCAACCTTGGAGCCACGGTGGGCGTCGCATTCGCGGCGCCTGTGTTCGGCGTGGGCATCGTGCCGGTGATGGCGTTCATCGGTGCTGCGATCGCGGTGGCGGCGGCCTACGTCCTGGGTCGCACGATCACGGGCGTGCGCAACTCGACTGCGCTCATCCTGGCCGGCGTTGCGGTGGCGACGTTCTTCACCGCGATCCAGACCTACGTGCAGCAGACGCAGTCCGGCACGATCCGGCAGGTCTACTCGTGGATCCTTGGCCGCCTGGTGACTGCCGGTTGGGACGGGGTGATCCTCGTCCTTCCTTATATCGCTATCAGCGTCGCGGTGATCGTCCTGCACCGCCGGCTGCTCGATGTGCTCAGCGTGGGCGACGAGGAAGCGACAAGCCTCGGCATCTCAGCGCGGCGCATCCGTCTCATCGTGGTGGTCGCTGCAACCCTGGGCACCGCTGCGGCGGTTGCGATCGCCGGCACGATCGCATTCGTCGGGATCATCATTCCTCACACCGTTCGGCTGCTTGCGGGTCGCAGCTATCGCGTCGTCATCCCGCTCTCGGTGCTGTTCGGCGGAGCGTTCCTCATGCTCGCCGACACCGCGGCGCGCACCGTCGTCTCACCCGCCGAGCTCTCGATCGGCGTGGTCACCGCATTCATCGGCGCCCCATTCTTCATCCTCGTCATGCGTTCCACGCGGGCAGCCGAGCTGTGAGCACCATCACCGCTCGCGAGCTGAGCGTCCAGTACGGATCGGTCTCGGCGGTCCGTGGCCTCGACCTTGATGTCACCGCCGGGGAGTGGCTCACGCTCGTGGGACCGAATGGCGCGGGCAAGAGCAGCATCCTGCGCGCGATCGCGCGACTGACTCCGTTCGCGGGACGAATCAGCATCGACGGCGACTCGGTGATGTCGCTGGGGGGCGCACGGCTGGCGCGCCTCGTGGCCATGGTTCCGCAGGCGCCGCACATGCCGTCGGGGATGACCCTTTCCCAGTACGTGATGCTGGGGCGCAGCCCGCACCTCGGCTACCTCGGCCGGGAAGGGAGGCGTGACGTTTCGGCTGTGTCCGCCATCCTCGACCGCCTGTCTCTGCGCGACCTGGCCGCCCGCACGGTCGAGCAGCTGAGCGGTGGCGAGCGCCAGCGCGCCGCGATCGGCCGCGCTCTCGCGCAGGAGGCGCCCGTCCTCCTGGTCGACGAGCCCACGACGTCGCTCGATGTCGCGCGCCAGCAGGAGGTGCTGGAGCTCATCGACGAGATCCGGGCGGCGCGCGGCCTCACGGTGATCGCCGCGATGCACGACCTGACGCTCGCCGGTCAGTACGCGGATCGCCTGGCACTGCTTGTCAGCGGCGAGATCGTGCTGACCGGCAAGCCCCATGAGGTGCTGACCGAGTCGATCATCTCCAGCCACTATGGAGCCAACGTGCGGGTCATCGAGCACGATGGAACCGGCCGCGCGGTGGTGCCGGTGCGCCGTCGATGAAGCGCACGGAGGTTCCGACCAAGGAACCGCGGCGCGCGGAAAAGAAGGTGCCGTCGGTGGTGCTCGTCAACACGGGCGACGGCAAGGGCAAGTCGACCGCGGCCTTCGGGACCGTGATGCGGGCCGTCGCGCGCGGCTGGAAGGTTTGTGTCATCCAGTTCATCAAATCCGGCAAGTGGAAGGTCGGTGAGCAGAAGACCGCGACCTCGCTGGGTGTCGAATGGTGGGCGATCGGTGACGGCTTCACATGGGATTCGAAGGACATGGACCGCTCCCAGGCGGTTGCGCGCGAGGCATGGCGCGTGAGCAAGGAGAAGATCGCGTCCGGCGACTACGGGCTGATCGTGCTCGACGAGATCACATACCCGATCAACTGGGGCTGGATCCCCGTTGACGAGGTGGTCGAGGCCATTCGCAAGCGGCCGCCGGCGCTCAACATCATCCTCACCGGGCGCGACGCGCCGCCGCAGATGATCGAAGTCGCCGACACCGTGACCGAGATGCGCAATCGTAAGCACGCGTTCGACAGCGGGATCCGCGCGATCCGAGGCATCGACTTCTGATGAGCTTCACGCTCGTCATCGGCGGGGCGCGCAGCGGCAAGTCGGCGATGGCGCAGCGCCTGGCCGAGCGGTCGGGCCGGCACGTGACCGTGATCGTCACCGGCCAGCCGCGCGACGACGAGATGCAGGCGCGGATCCTGCGGCATCAGCACGACCGCCCGCCTGAATGGTCGACGGTCGAGGCCCCGCTCGACGTGACGGCGGCGATCGCTGCAGCGCCCGCCGACGATTTCCTCCTCCTCGACTGCCTGACGCTGTGGGTGTCGAACATGCTCGAACACGGTTCAAACGAGGAGGAGATTCACGCCAGCTCACGCCAGGCTGCCGCCGAGCTGCGGTATCGGCATGCCGCCGTCGTTACCAACGAGGTCGGGCTGGGGGCGATCCCGATGAGCCGGGTGGGCCGGCGGTTCGGTGATGTCTTGGGCCGAGTCAACGCCACCTTTGCCGAGTCCGCCGAGCGCGCTGTGCTGATGGTTGCGGGCAAAGCACTCGATCTTTCATCTGCGGACATCGTGCTGGGCGGCTGATGAGCATCCGGTCGCTGCGCTCGGCGGTGGCGTTTCTGACGGTCATCCCCGCGGCCACTCGAGACGGCAGCCCGGGCGAGCGCCTCGGGCGTGCCTACTTCCCTGTCGTCGGCGCGGCGATCGGCTTCCTGGCGGGGGTGGCGCTGGTGTTGATGACTGCGATCGCCGGCAACCTGGTCGGAGCCGTCTCGGCGCTCGTCGTCATGGCAGTGCTCACCGGCGGCCTTCACCTCGACGGCCTGGCCGACTCGGCTGATGGGCTGTTCGGTGCGGGCACGCTCGAACGGCGCCTCGAGGTCATGCGCGATCCGCGTGTCGGCTCGTTCGGGGTGGTGGCGGTGGTGCTGGTTCTGGTCGGCGATGTGGCGGCGCTGGGGAGCATCTCGCCCGCCCGAGCGCTCGTCGCGCTGGTGGTCGCCGGCGCCCTGTCGCGCCTGGCGATTCTTGGCCTCATCGGGCTGACGCCGTACCAGCGGCAGACCGGGCTCGGCGTCGCCGCGCAGGGAGGGCACACGACGTTCGACCTGGTCCTCGGCGCCGCCTTGGCCGCGGTCGCTTGCCTGCTCGACGCGCGTCGCGCGGCGGTCGCGATCGTCGTCGTGGCATTGATCGCGACGGTCATGGTCGTGGTCGCCCGCCGGCGCGTCGGCGGCGCGACGGGCGACGTCTACGGCGCGGTCTCCGAGCTCACGCAGCTGGGGGCGCTGATCGTCTTCATTCCCGCTTAAATTTGTAGCGTGGCTGCGTCCGCCTGGAATCAAAGGACCATCGCCGAGTTCAACGCCAAGAAAGGCCTGGGCGTCGGCGCGTGGAAGGACAACCTCCTGCTCATGACCGCCAAGGGCGCGAAGAGCGGCGAGCAGATCACCACGCCGCTGGTTTACAAGATGGACCGCGACCGTTACATCGTCATTGCGTCGAAAGGCGGCGCCCCGGACCACCCGAAATGGCTGGCCAACATAATCGCCAATCCCGTGGTCGAGGTCGAGGTGGCGAACGGTGGCGGCACCGAGAAGTTCAAGGCGCGCGCTCACGTCATAAGAGACGTATCCGAGCGTGACCGCCTGTACCGATCACAGGCGACGGTCTGGCCCGACTTCCTGGAGTACCAGAAGCGCACGAACCGTGTGATCCCGGTCGTGGTGCTCGAACGCGTCTGAAACCAGCCGCTCTTCGCCCGCGTTTGATCAGGGGTTGAGGCACCGCCTTCTCACCATCGTCCTGGTCGCCGTCGTCGCAGCGTGCGGCTCCACGTCCACCGCGGGCCTGCCCACGCCCTCGGCCGGCGCGTCACCGTCGCCACTCGCTTCGCCATTGCCGACCGAGCAGTTCGGTCCCGCCGGGCTGACGGTCGACCAGGAGATCGGCGCCGTCATGATGGTCGGCTTCCAGGGACCGCTCTCCGACGCGACGCTGACCGACTGGCGCTTGCGCCAGTTCGGCGGCCTGCTGATCATCAACGGGAACCGCAACGCCTCCTCGGCCACTTCGATGGGCGCCCTCATCTCAGCCGTGCGCCAAGCATCGCCTCATCGCGTGATCGCGGCCACCGACCAGGAGGGCGGCTACGTCTGCATCGCCGTCAGCACCGTGCCCTGCAAACCCATGCCCGTTGGTCAGGCCGACACGACGCAGATGGCAGATGCGCTGCACCAGATCGGCTTCGACCTGGACCTCGGTCCTGTGTCGGACGTGTGCAGCGGCTCCAGCTCGATCATGTGGGGCCGGTGCTACGCCACGATGCCCGGCGCGGTCGCGAGCGCGGTCGGCCCGGTGGTCGACGGCATCCATGCCGCGAACATGCTGTCCGCAGCGAAGCATTTCCCAGGCCATGGCGATACCTCGGTCAGTTCGGAGACGAGGCTGCCACGCATCGATGAGAGCCTCCAGACGCTCCAGTCGCGGGAGTTCCCGCCCTTCAGCGCGGCGATCGCGAGCGGGACGGATTTCGTGATGATGGGACACCTCTGGTATCCCGCCATCGACCCGCACCGTTCTGCCGACCTTTCGCCAGTCACATTTCAACTCCTGCGCGGCGACCTCGGATTCAACGGCGCGATCATCTCGGACGACATGGAGATGGGCGCGATCACGGCCAGCACCCCGGCGCCAGAAGCCGCGGTCGAGTTCCTCATCGCGGGCGGCGACATGGTCATGATCGCCCACCACCTTGCGGTCGCCGACGCGACGTATGACGCGCTCAAGCACGCGGTGGAGACAGGCCGCCTCCCGCGTGCTCGGCTCGATGACGCCGTGGCGACGCTGCTGGCCCTACGGGCGACCGGCTGAAGCCCGGTTCAGTCCCAGCGCGCGAGCGTGCCGCGCGCATCCTCGAGCAGGCGCTCGATCCGCTTGCGCGATGCGACGTACACCGATCGAGGCCCCAGCTTGCGCCGCTGGATCAGCCCGGCACGACGCAGCACGTCGATGTGGCCGCTGACCGTTGGCTGGCTCACCCGCAGCGCGCGGGCCACATCCATCACGCCTGCGGGCGCTGACATCAGCTGGATGAGGACGTGCACTCGCGTGGGCTCGGCCAGCACGCGCAGCCGGTCGGCCACGAACATGGCGTCGCGCACTTTGCGGATCGGCAGGAGGTCGCTCGCCGCGACCGCGATGTGCACGTACTCGCCCGTGTCGAACACGTGGCCACCAGACATGCAGAAGTAGAGCGGCGACAGGACGAACTCCGGGCGGTGCTCGAACAGGTCGTCCAGGCCGTGCTGGTCCGCACGCGAGAGCGGATGCCGTGGTGGCACGAGGTCCTCGATGTGCCCGGCTTTATCGATCCGCTCCGCCCACCGGAGAGCCGCGTCGAGCGCGACACGGCGGCCTTCTCGCAACCACGGATTCTTCATGACCGCCCAGATCTCACCGAGGAGCGCCGCGTATCGCGAACGCAGCTTGCCGTCGGCGCTGAGCCGGGCGATCCGCGCCTGGATGGCGGTGCGGCGCGCAATCGGCTCGGCCAGCAGCTCGTATGCCGGGGCGCGATGGTTGGTGGTACGCATCAGCCACTGGATGAATCGCGACCCGTCCTCGTCGAGGAGGCAGCCGGCGTGGTGCGCGATTGGCAGCAGCTCCGGGCAGCCCCCGAGGTCGTCTGTCCACAGCGCTCGATATCGTTCGCTCGTCGAGTCGCGCATCGCCATGAGGCCGGGGAGCAGTGCCTGGTCGAGCTCCGCAGTGGCGGGTCGTGAGTAGGGCGCGCTCTGGACGAGGAGGTCCAGGACCCAGGCAACCTCGGACGGCGCTGACGGACTCACCGCGCGGCAGCTCGGCACTGAGTGAATTCTAGGCTCCCATCGGATCAGCCCGATGGGCAAACACGTGGTTGGGATTGACACATCGGCCCAGGCCGATGCAGCATCATTGCGGGTTGGGCAAGAGGCTGCGGTTGGTCGTGGGTGCAGCCGGCGCGCTGGTGCTGCTCGGCGGTGGTGCTGCCTACGTACTGACCAACCTGCACCACGCGCCGGCAGCGTTCGCATTGAGCACGCCCAGCCCGGAGCCTTCCGGGAGTCTCGCAGGCAAATGGAAGGTGGCGGACGGGTCCGAGGTCGGCTACCGCGTCAAAGAGCAGTTCATCAACCAGAGCGGCCCCACCGAGGCCGTGGCGCGCACCGCCAAGGTCACGGGTGGGCTTCAGGTGCACACCTCAGGGGCGAGCTACGTCGCGAGCACGATCGATTTCACGGCCGACCTCAGCACGCTCGTGAGCCAGGACAAATACGCGACCTTCCAGGCGTTTCAGCGTGACTTCTTCGTGCGCACGATCTACCTGCAGACGAACCTTTACCCGAACGCCGAGTTCAAGGCCGACACAGCTCAGGTCCCGATCGGCCAGGCGCCCGGACCGGTGACGCTCGACGTTCCAGGCCAGCTGACCGCGCACGGCGAGACCCATTCGGTGACCACACATCTCACCGTGCAGGTCAACGGCGACCGAATCGAGATGGCGGGCTCCATCAGCATCGACATGCGGGACTTCAACGTGAGCGTCCCCGACATCTCATTCACCAAGGCGCAGCCGGTCGTCCTGATCGAGTATCACCTGCTGCTCGTCAGGGCCTGATCTGCGCTGAGCGAAGGAGTTCAGCGCTGTGCGGCCGTACGCTCCGCCGTCGGGCACGGGGTTTTTGCGTCGCCGGCGCGGGCTATCATCTGCGCCTGACAACCGCCCCAGCAACACCGGACGTCGCCACCGGGTCTGCCGGAGTCGGCGTCGGCGCGGGGTCTGCGCCGGCGGTTGCCATGAGGCCTCCATGGCGGCTCACCTGGTCTCAAGCATTGGCGGCTCTGATGACCGTCGCGGCCGCGGCCTGGTACTCGGGCATCTCCCTTTACCGCTACGACCACTTCGCGGCCAACGGCTTCGACCTCGGCATCCAGGACCAGACCGTCTGGGGCTACAGCCGGCTGCAGATGATCCCGAACACGGTGCTCGGGATCCCCAACCTCCTGGGTGACCACTTCCATCCGATCCTGATGGTGCTGGCGCCGTTCCGCTTGCTGTGGGACTCGGCCGGGGTGCTGCTCGTTGCCCAGGGCATCCTGCTCGCGGTCGCCGGCATCCCGATCTACCTCTGGGGGGCGCAGAAGCTGGGCAGCGTCGCGGGGATCGCCTTCCAGGCCTCGTACCTGGTTTTCTGGGGGGTGCTGGCCGGCGTGGTCTTCGACTTCCATCACGTCGCGTTCGCTGTGCCGGCCATGTCGACCGCCCTGTATGCGACGCTCAACCGCCACGCGCGACTGCTCTGGGGATCGGTCGCCGTCGCGATGCTGACGCGCGAGGACGTTGCGCTGACGGTCATCGCGCTTGGGTTCTACATCGCGGTGGTCCAGCGGCGAGCGCTCCTCGGCGCTTCGCTCATGGTTCTGAACGGTGCATGGTTCGCGACGCTGCTCGGCGTGGTGATGCCAGCGCTGAGCGGTACCAAATACCTGCACTGGACCTACGAAGGTCTAGGCCCCAGCCCGGGCAGCGCGCTGCTGTTCCTGGTCGAGCATCCTATCAAGAGCCTGCAGTTGCTGGTCACGCCCGTGCAGAAGGTGCGCATCGCGGGCGGCACGCTGGCGACCTGGCTCCTGCTGCCGCTCCTATCGCCGCTCCTGCTGATCGCGATCCCAAGCTTTGTCGAAAGGTTCTGGTCGTCATCGCCCAACCTGTGGTCTTTCCACTTCCAGTACTCGATGCTGCCCGCGCCGATCCTCGCGTTCGCGGCCATCGACGGCACGGCGCGTTTGCAGGGCTGGCTGCACGGCCGCTACAACTCCGTGACGACGATCGCGCTGCCCGCAGCCGCGCTGGCGAGCGGCGTGGTCCTCAGCTTCGGGGCGGTCAACGCGTTGGGCGAGCTGTCGACCTATGTCTCCGATGAGACGGCGGCCCAGATCCAGCAGTGCCTGAGCGTGATCCCGTCTGGCGTGAGCGTCTCCGCCACCGATCCACTGGTGCCACACCTCACCAGCCGCAAGGAGATCTACGAGGTCACGACCAACAGCAAGACCGAGTACATCGCCATCGAGATCGCGACTGCGGGAGCGGTGAACTCACCTGATGCGCAGCTGCGGCAGATCGTCAGCGATTCGCTCTCGGGCGGCTACGGAGTCGTCTGCTCAAAGGGCTACACCGTCGTGCTCGCTCGCGGCGTGGCGCCCGGTCAGCTCTCCAGCGAGATGCAGCAGTGGCTGGCCGGCGCCTGCAATGGACGGGCCTGCCTTCAGCCCCGGTAGGTGAACGCCGGACCTCGGCCGCGTGACGAGCACATGGTTGATCCGATCCCGACCTGACTCGATGCTGGTCGCCGTGCCGTCGAAGCCGGCGTAATCGAGCAGGCAGCGGTACAGTGCGGGCGAGTAGTACTGCGCGCGGTAGCCGATGTAGCGGCCGCCGAGCGAGTAGGTGTCAGCGCTGAAGCAGTCCGAAAGCAAAACGCCGTCGGGCTGAAGGTTCGAGCGCAGCCAGCGCAGATGGCGCAGCGCATGCGGGCGCGGCAGCCAGCTCGACAGGCCGACGAACAGGGCCATGTCGAATGGCCCGTGCTCCCCGAGCTCGCGCTGAAACTCAGAGGTCGTGATGTCGCCGACCGCGAAGTGGAAAGAGCCCAGGCCAAGCGCGGCCGCGCGCTGCTCGAGCTCACCGCGCAGGACGCCGTGCGGGTCCAGGTCCGCAGCCACGAGCGTGACCTTGCGCATCAGCTCGGGATGGCGCAAGGCAATCGCCGAAAGCGGACCGAAGAGGTCATAGGCGAAGCCGCTAGGCGCAGTGAAGATGCGCAGGCATTGGCCACGCGTGAGGCGAGACTCCAGCTCGGCCTCGACACGGGCCGACAGGATCTGGAGGCGGTCGTACACCGCGCGATGCAGGGGATAGTTGAGAAAGACCCTGTCCGCGATGCTCCGGTGTACGCCGCCCCGGTCGTATATGACGCGCATCACGCCCGCGGAGTAGCCCTCGCACAGCAGCAGCCGGCCCATCGACGAGAAGAGGAACGCCGGCTCGCGCCACGCACCCTGGAACCACCGGCCGCCCAGGTATCGGAGCAGGTAGCCGGCATTCAGCACGCTCCGCCCGCCGCGTTCGGTGGTGCCAAGCACAGATCGAGCGCCGGAATCGCGAAGTGAATTGATGTGCGGCCGCAGAGCGGCGATCGCCGCCGCCAGCACCTCGTTCGGCTCGAGGTCGCCGGCATCGATCACGTGCGTGCAGGTGTTGCCGCGATGCATTTCCAGCGCGCGCAGCGCTTTCAGGTACGTCTCACGCGCATGCTGCATGTCGCCCAGGTTCTCGTGCCGGTCGAGCTGCTCACCGCGTGCACGAATGCGTTCGAGCGCCACCGCGGGGTCCACATCGAGGAACAGCACGACGTCCGGGATCCAGACGCCGTCGAACCCAAGCGTGCGGGCCACGCCGCATACCGTGCCCGCGGCGGACAGCGAGGGCAGCCGGCGCGCACTCGATTCGGGCAGCGCCTCGCCCTCGATGAGAAATGAGAACACCGCGCGCAGGTCGTCGATCGTTGAGCGCTCGCGGTTGGCGTGCTTGTAGTTGCCTGCGCGACCCATTGCCGAGAGGATGAGGTTGCAGTCACTGACCATCACGTCGCACCCGTAGCTGCGGGCGATCGAGACCGCAGCGTCGTCCTGGAACATCAGGTGCGAAAGCTTCAGGTACGGGTAGGCGGGTCCGCCCGCAAATCGCTTGGCCAATCTCCGGAACAGGTGCGCCAGCCGCGCCGCGAGCGGCACGCCCTTCGGATGGAACTTCGGCGCGAGGTGATCCTGGTCCGGGCCGAAGACAAAGAAGTCGTCACCGGCTGCGCCGGCCACCACATTCATCTCCGCCGCCATCACCATGGGCAGCGAGCGAGCGAGCGTGCTCTTGCCGCTGCCGTCGATGCCGAGCACCGCAACCTGCAGGGTCACGCTGCTGCCCGGTAAGCGGCGCCAGGCACGAACGCGAGCGTGCCGGCGGCTTCGAGCGTGATCCAGCCGTGCGCGACCTCGGGGTCCTCGTCCAGGAAGAACTCCACCGACTCTCGATCGAGCAGGCGCAGCTCAAGGCGTTCGCCGGGGGTCAGGCGCCACGACCGCAGGCGGCCACCGCGGGGCAGCAGCAGCACACCGGCGGCGGCCTCATCGATGGTGACATGAGGGTCGAGCGGAATCCCGCCGACACCCAGGTTCATCACTGCTCCGGCGAGCAGGCGATATCGCTCGACCTTCTCGCCGAGCCTGACCTCGACCGCCTCGCAGCGGCGCGCCAATACGGTCGCCGAGGCGAGGCGGCCCGCGGCCGACACGACGTACTCGACGTTGTTGACGCGCTCGATCCCAAATCGCGAGGTGATCGCCTTGCGGCCGCATGCGATGCGGCGGTGCCAGCGCACCAGGTCGCCCGACGTTCGGCCGAACTGGCCCAGGCCGCACATGGTCACCGCGTGCCGCACATCGACACCGCCGCCTGCGGTGCCGAACCGGCACCGGATCACGCCGCAGCGCGCAATGCGCCCGTCGCGCAGCGAGGTGGCCACCTCGCGCATGCCGGCCAGCGGGTCGACGGGCATCCCAAACTGCCGCGCCACCACGTTGCCGGAGCCCATGCGCAGGGCGCCGATGCGGACCCGGTAGGGGCAAGGCAGGCCCGTGCTGCCGTCGCAGGCGCCCTCCACCACGGCCCGCAGCGTGCCGCCGCCGCCGGCCGCGATGAGCGCGGCGGGGTGAGGCGATGCGCCGACGAACCGCCTGGCCGC
>JACXTT010012743.1_pt1 | contig 11138 bp, 13 predicted proteins | sample 9270951 | NCBI WGS metagenome assembly JACXTT01 (sample SAMN15532306, study PRJNA645909) | rock metagenome | isolation source: weathered quartz diorite | place: Puerto Rico | collected 2017-06-21 | reverse complement strand
GGTGATGGAAACGGGGTGAGTGTTCGCGGATCTGTGCTGCCAACTCTCGGCGTGATCGATGACGAGTCAACGACACGTTCTTACCCGAACCCATGTATTGCTCTTGCCTTTCCTGGCGTCCCTGGCGGTTAACGCCGTGTCCTCCGTAGTGAATGCCTGGTGAGCGTTCAAACCCGTACGAGTATCTGCATTGCGATCATCCGCCGCTCAGCGCGGCAACGATGATCACTTCGTCGTCGGCCTGCAGGTGATGGTCCAGGCGGGTGACGCCGTCCCCGTTCACGAAGAAGCGGATGTGCGGGCGGATTCGATCCTGTTCGTCGACGATGCGGTGGCGCATTCCCGGATAACGGGACTCCAGAAAGTCCAGCACTTGCGCGATCGAGTCGCCGGCGCCATCCAGCCTCTGCTGGCCGCCGGTGTAAGAGAAAAGCGGGCTCGGCACCACGACGTGCATCACAAATCCGGCGCCGCCGTTACGGAATAGATGTGCGGCAGGTGGGCGGCGATCTGCGACCAGTTCTCGCCCGCGTCGGTGCTCGCCCAGATCTCGCCGCTGGTGGTGCCGAAGTACAGCCCCACTGATTCGCAGGCGTCGGCGCAAAAGGCCTGGCGCTTGACTGTCCACCACGTCTGCCCCGCGGGAAGGCCGCGGTCCTTCCGCTGCCAGGATTTGCCGCCGTCGCTGGTGCGGTACGCCGCCGGCTTGCCGTCCGGACTGGTGCGCGGCCACACCTCGGTGCCGTCCATCGGAAAAACCCAGATGCAATCCGGATCGCGCGGATGCAGCACCACTGGAAATCCGATGTCGCCGACTTCCCTGGGCATGTTGAGCCCGATGCGCTGCCACTCCACCGCGGGGCGGTCGATCCGGTAAATCCCGCAGTGATTTTGCTGGTAAACCCGGTCGGGTTTGAGCGGGTGCAGCGCCATCAGATGCGGGTCGTGCCCGTACTCCGGGTTCTTTTCAGGAAGGAAGTAAGCCTCCACGCCTTTGTTGAGCGGGCGCCAGGTTTCTCCGCCGTCGCTGCTCTCGAACGTGCCGCCGGTGGAAATTCCGACGTAGAGGTGGCGCGCATCGCGCGGATCGACCAGGATGGAATGCAAGAGCGAGCCGTCGGGGACCTCGCCCACCTTGTCCTTGATCTTCGGATACAGGCCGTCGTTGAAACCGGCGACCGCTTCCCAGGTCGCGCCACCGTCGCGGGAACGGAACATGCCCACCGGTGCGGTGCCTGCGTACCATGCATCCGGTTCCGAAGCGTGCGCGGGGGAAAGCCAGAACACGCTTTGCACCGAACGGCCTTCCTCGCCGTCCTTTGCTTTCCTGAACACGGGCGGCTGCTTGGCCTCCTTCCAGTTGCGGCCCCCGTCCAGCGAACGGAACACCGTCGGCCCCAGATGCCCGGTTTTCGCTGCCAGCAGCAGCGTGCGCCCGTCGCGCGGATCAAGCACCAGGTGATTGACAATGTTGCCCAGGAAATGCGGGCCTTCGACCCGCCATTTCTTGCCCGCAGCATCCGACCGATAGATGAACGCGCCCTTTCGCGTTCCAACCAGAAGGGTGACCGGAGCGGATCGGCCGGAGCCTCGACCAGCAGGTGATGATTTTGTCGCCATGGAAAGCGGTCCAGGATCAAATTTAATTCGCGCCCCGAGGGCATTCGCTAGTGACTCACAATCATGATGTACCGCGATCGAAGGTTATGCCTAAAATTCACGGCGTTCAATATCCGGAATTGATCCCGTGATTCGCACCTCAGAAAAAGTTTGCAGGGGCCCGGAAAACGTGCAACGCTATTGGATGAAGTGGGGCATGAAAGGCGCATGAGCGTCATGTGCTGGGGCAAGGTAGTCGAAGGCTGCACCTGTCTGTTGACATGAGGCCCGACATGGTCGGTGTGTACGATCCGGAGCTGGTCGCTCTTTCCGTGGTGGTCGCGGCAATCGCGTCCTATACGGCTCTCGATCTTGCCGGACGCGTGAGCGAGTCCAGGGGCACAAGCTCGTGGATCTGGCTGCTTGCCGGCGCGTTCTCCATGGGCACCGGCATCTGGGCGATGCATTTCATCGGCATGCTGGCTTTTCATCTGCCCGTCCCGTTGGCCTACGATGTCCCGATCAATGTGCTGTCTTGGTTCATGGCCATGCTGGTATCGGGCGTTGCCTTGTTTGTGGTGCGGCGGCCCACCATGAGCAGTGGGTATCTCTCCATCGGCGCCGCGTTAATGGGTGTCGGTATTTGCGTCATGCATTACACCGGGATGGCGGCGATGCGGATGTCGCCCCCGATCAAGTATGACCCCGCGCTTTTCATCGCGTCCGTAATCATCGCGATAGCAGCGTCCATGGCGGCGCTTTGGATCGCTTTTCAGTTGCGGCGCAAACGCCCTGGCACCGCCATCCTGGCCAAAATCGGCAGCGCACTGATTATGGGCTTGGCTATTTCCGGCATGCACTACACGGGAATGGCGGCGGCCGAGTTCGCACCGGACAGCATTTGTCTTGCCGCCGGTTCCGGCGGCAGTCTGAGCAGCCATATGCTTGCCGTCGTTGTTGGTGCGGCAACCATGAGCATACTGGTGATCACGCTGCTGATATCCGCCTTCGATTCGCAGCTTGCCGCGCGTGCCGCGAAGCATGCGGAATCGCTGCGGGCCGCAAACGAGCAACTGCGCAATATTGCGCTGTACGACAGCCTGACTGGCCTTCCGAACCGCCTGTTGTTCGAAGACAGGATGGAGCAGGCAATGGTGCGTTCCGGACGCAGTGGCAGGCCTTGCGCCCTGATGTTCGTCGATCTCGACAAGTTCAAGCCCGTCAACGACACTTTCGGGCACCGTGTTGGTGACGAGCTGTTGAAGGCAGTTGCAGGACGCCTTTCTAACTGTGTCAGAAAGGAAGACACGGTGGCGCGTGCCGGCGGAGACGAATTCATCATCGCGCTGAGCGAGCTGACAAAGGGGGAGGACGCAGCCGTGATCGGCGGGAAGATTCTTCAACAATTGTCACAGCCGTTTACCGTTGAGCGTCACAAGCTGGAAATCTCCTGCAGCATCGGCATCAGCGTTTTTCCCGATGATGGGAACACCCTGGCGGCATTGACAAATAACGCGGATGTGGCGATGTATCACGTCAAAGAGGCGGGGCGTAACGGCTACCGGTTTTTTGCGCCGGACATGGGAACAACAAGGCCTGTTCCTGCGCGATAGACTGGATTCGCCGCCCCGCATCCGTATCAGCCCGACCCGTTGCTCGTAATATTGCCCCGCAGGTCACGCCGGAAAGACCAGTTGCGTCTGGGTAACGACGGCACACAGCTTGCCGGTGTCGGTCTTGATCTGTGTCTGCCACACCATCGTTGTCTTGCCGCGGTGAAACGCGGTGCACACCCCGGTAATGTGTGTGCCTTCCTGCGCCGCGCGCAGGAAGTTGGTCTTCGATTCGATCGTGGTGGTGCGTGCATCTTTCGGCAGATTCGCAATAGTGCCAATGGCTCCCAAGGTGTCGGCGAAGGCCATGATCGCACCACCGTGGAGAACCTTGCCTGTGGTGCACAGGTCCGGGCGCACCTCCAACGATGCGACCACCCGCTCTGGGGTGACTTCCATCAGCCGCACTCCCATCAGGCCGGGAAACAGGGGATTGAACACTTCTTGAAGCAAGGCTGCCGTGGTCATGAATCTTCTCCAGGAGATCGAGTTTTCTAGAATTTGGCGTTGTCCCGGTGTTCGGCGCGGTCGAATCCCTTCGCGGCATCCAGCCCGCGCACGCCTTTGAGTATCGTTCCGTCAACATTCGCTTCCTCCAGATTCGCGCCCGTCACATCGGCACCGGTCAGGTCCGCACCGGAGAGGTCGGCTCGATATAGATCGGCGCCGCGCAGGTTAGCGTCCTTAAGGTTGGCAAACCGCAGCAGCGTCCGGTTCAGGTCGGCTTCGGCAAGATTGGCGCCCCCGAGGTTGGCCTTGACGAGGTTGGTGCGCATCTGTCCCATCCCTTGGTTCTTGATGTCAACGCCGAGACGCGCCTTGGACAGGTTGGCTTGCGACAGATCGGCACCATCCAGCTCAGCGATGATGCGCGCTCCGGACAGGTTCGCGTTCCTGAAATTCGGACGGGCGCTGACTTCTCCGCCGAGTATCACGACCGACATCAGCGTTGCCCGGGAGAGATCGGCACCCGAAAAGTCGGTTCCCATCAGCCAGGCCCCGTTCAGGTTGGCTCCCGAGAGCTTCGCCCCGGCAAAATTGCATTGCACAAGTTTGCTGGCGAAGAAATTGGTCCCAACGAGGTTCGCACGACGGAAATCCTGTCGCCTCAAATCCAGGCGGGAGAGGTCTCTAGCGGCGAGTGCTACGGTGGTCTCGCGCTCCGGTGACGACAGAACCTGCCTCACCTGTTCGACCGTCAGATCTGCTGCAAAAGCCGACGGCAGCGCCGCTGCGAGCCCCGCAACGGCGAAACAGGCATGCATCCGGCTCATGGCGCAATCTCCCTGAATTCGTATTCGGAGTCAGATGGACTCGGCGCCCTCGAGCTGGGAGAACCTGACCGGAAGAATCTCCTTGGTCGACAAACGGCCGGTCGCGCTTTTCTCCACCAGGATCAGTTGCTGGTTGTCCGATAAACCTGCCGGGATCACCATTCTGCCCCCGGGCTTGAGCTGGTTGATCAACGGGGGAGGGATGAGGTCCGGCGCCGCCGTGACCATCACCTTGTCGAACGGAGCGTGCTCGGGGAGGCCATGACTCCCGTTGGCGACCTTGACCTCGACGTTGCTGTAACCGGCGCGGCCTAGCCGTTTCACGGCCTGCTGCGCCAGCGCCTCGATGATCTCCATGCTGTACACCTTGTGCGCCAGTTCGGCGAGGACCGCCGCCTGGTAGCCAAGTCCGGTGCCGATCTCCAGAACGACGTCTTCCTTGCGGATCTCGAGCATGTCCGTCATCAGCGCGACGATAAACGGCTGGGATATGGTCTTGTCGAAGCCGATCGGAAGCGGACGGTTGAGATAGGCGTAGGGCTGGATCTCGACGGGAACAAATTCGTGCCGAGGCACCTTGCCCATGATTTCCATCACCCGCGCATCGAGGTTGTACTTGCCGATCCGTTCACCCGCAAGGACGGTTTGCGCGGTAATTTCCAGGACCATGTGTTGCCGCAGCACTGCGGCCTGCTGTTCGTTCATGCGACTGCCCCATGGGCTGCTCCTGATGCAGACGATACCCCTTCGGAAGGCAGTCGGACAACCTTTACGGCCGGATCAAAGTCCCTCATCCGATGGGATTGCTGACGCTTTCGATTTTCCGTTTCACCGCCATAGGGTCGTCGACCGACTTGAACACGACATTGCTCAACCCCCGGCCGGTCACAGTCACCTTGCCGAAACCGAGGATGCGTCCGGCAATGCCCTGATCGATTTCCACGGTTTCGATGGAGTTCAGCTTCATCTCCTCGGATTTGCGGCTGATGATGCCCTTCTTGTAGATCACGCGCTTGTTGGTAACGCCCTGCTCGATGGACCTGAGCTTGAGGAATTCAAACAAGGCCAGGATCAGCGTAATTCCAACAGTGGGAATTGCGAGCGCGATCCACAGGGCCATCCAGCGCCTGGAAATCCAGTGGAGCCTGAAAAAACCTACGATCTGCTCACCGGCGGAGAGCGAATCTTCGATGTAAGGCATCAAGGCACTCGTCTGGTTGCGGCTTTCAGCGCGTCCCCCCGTTCGTGCGTTGCAGTACCCGAACAGTTTGACCGTGTCGCGATCGGCATGCTATAAAGTGCTTCAAATATAAACGCTTACGGGCAGGCGTGCCAGTCATTGAAGTCCGCATTTCTGATCCCGGAGGAGTTTCCTGATGCCCGCAGTATCCCGCCGAGCGAACGATCTCGGTACCGAGAACGCTTTCGTTGTCCTGGCCGAAGTCAGTGCGCTGCAACGCCAGGGCAAGGACATCATTTCCTTCTGCATCGGCCAGCCGGATTTCCACACCCCGAAAAACATCCGCGACGCGGGCATCAGGGCGATCGACGAGGGCAAGCACGGCTACACGCCTTCGGCCGGTATCCTGGAGCTGCGCGAGGCGGCGGCGAATTACCTGAACCGCACGCGCCCTATCAAAGTAAACGCGGACGACATCGTTGTCGGTGCGGGCGCAAAACCGTTCATCGCCTATTCGATTCTCTCGGTCACCGACTATGGCGCGGGCGACGAGGTGGTGTTCCCGAACCCGGGTTTCCCGATCTACGAATCGCAGATTCGCGCGCATGGCGCAGTGCCGGTGCCGATCCATCTGCGCGAATCGCGCAACTTCAGCCTGGACCCGGCCGAGCTCGAAGCGCAGATCACCCCGAAAACAAAGCTCCTGATCCTGAACTCGCCGCAGAACCCGACCGGCGGCATCATTCCGACGAAGGATATGGAGGCGATCGCTGCGATCCTGCGCAGGCATCCGCAAGTCTGGGTGTTCGCTGACGAGATCTATTCCCAGCTCTGCTACGACGGCGAATTCGTGTCGCTGGCCCAGTTTCCGGACATGCTCGAGCGCACCATCATTTCAGATGGTGCCTCGAAGACCTGGGCGATGACCGGCTGGCGTCTGGGCTTCACCGCGAACAGGGCGCTGGCGCCGGTGTTCACCCGCTGGGTAACCAACACCGATTCCTGCGCCTCGCAGATCACGCAGTGGGCGGCAGTGGAAGCCATGAACGGTCCGCAGCACGAGGCGAAGAAAATGCGCGACAGCTTTCTCGCACGGCGCGATCTTATCGTGAGGTTGCTGAACAAAGTGCCCGGCGTGAGTTGCCGGAACCCGGGTGGCGCCTTCTACGCCTGGCCGAACGTTACAGCGGCATGCGAGATGATCGGGGCCAAGGATTCGGAAGAGTTCCGCAAACGGCTGCTGAACGAAGCCGGCGTCGCAGTGCTGGCGGACATCCATTTCGGTCCGCGCGTGCCCAACGAAGGCCAGCACATCCGCTTCAGCTACGCCGCTTCCAATGAAGCGATCGAGAAGGGCGTCGCTCGCATGGCGGATTTCATCCGCAAGAACACAAGGATCAAAAAAACCGCGTGAAACGAAGGACGCGAGGGTACGCAAAGGAAAACCAAAAAGGAAGGGTGCGGTATGAAGATCTTGAACAGGCTGCTGGCCGGATTTCTCGCAACTTCGATCGCGTTCGCGAGCTCTGCGCAAGCGGCGCCGACGCTCATCACGACGGAGCAGGTAGCCGCGGCAGATGCCCAGAAGGACCGCGCGCTGGTGAATGAAACGTTCGGGCGGCCCGATGTGCAGGCAAAGTTGCAGGCATTCGGGGTGAGCCTTCAGGACGCGCAGGCACGCGTCGCGGCACTGACGGATCAGGAAATCTCCGCACTCGCGCGTCAGATCGAGAGTGCCCCGGCAGGCGGAACGGACGTTCTCGCGTTTGTGTTGGTCATCTTCATCGTGCTACTGATTACCGACATCATGGGCTTCACCAATGTCTTCCCTTTCGTCAACCATGGCAGCGGAAGAGCCAGGTAGCCAACTCAAAGCAAATTGGCCACAGAGGGCACAGAGAACACAGAGGAAGGGCAGGAGCTAGAAAGTTAGTTCGGGTGAATACCTTTCATTGGCTCATGAACAATAGTCGCGAAAGTTGGCGGCACAGGTTCGCGAACAGTTGGTCCGCTCAGCCCAATTTACCTTTCCTGGTTTCTGTTTCTCCTCTGTGTCCTCTGTGACCTCTGTGGCAAAGAAGACTTTAGTGGCAATCGCATCTTCCATTATGCGATGTTTGATTTCCGATTCATGGTGTTGGTCGGTTCGCGTTCGAGCAGGATATCCTGCATGCGGGTTTCGATAGCGGGTTTGATCCTCTGGTGGGGCAAGATGTAGAACTTCTCCGCCTTGATCGCTTCGTAAACCAGGTCCGCGACCTGTTCGGCGGAAATGCGTCCCGACTGCACCGCATGGCGCAACTGTTCTTCACGTTTCAAGTCCTCCGGGCTCTTCTTTTTGTCATCGCGCAACGACGCGGGACGGTTGCGTTCGGAATCGGAGATGGCGGTGGGAACGTAGGCCGGGCAAAGCACGGAAGCTTTCATCTTGGCGCCGGATGCGACCAGGTCGTGGTGCAGGCACTCGGTTAGCGTGACTACCGAGTGCTTGGACACGCAGTAGGCACTCATCCCCGGCAGCGACAGCAGTCCGGCCACCGATGCCGTGTTCACCACGCAGCAGTCCACGTCTTGCTCGAGCATGCGCGGTACGAAAACGCGGATGCCGTGGATCACGCCCCATACATTGACGCCCAGGGTCCACGCCCAGTCCTTTTCGGTGTGCTCCCAGACCGTGCCGCCGGGCGCGACGCCGGCGTTGTTGCACAGAACATGCACTGCGCCGAAGGTCTTGAACGCTTTGTCGGCCAGTGCCTCCACATCTTTGCTTTTCGAAACGTCGGTGCGAACCGCCAGCACCGGAATTCGGGCCCGTTCGAAGTCGGATTCGGTTTTCTTCAGGGCGTCGGCCTGGATGTCGGCCAGAACGATCTTCATGCCCTCGCGGGCGAAGCGCAGCGCCATGGCGCGCCCGAGACCGCTTGCCCCTCCGGTTACAACTGCGACACGGTCCTGGAACTCTTTCATCGGCGCGATTGCACAGAAAAAACGCAAGCATTCTAGCATGCGGGTTTTCGCCGTCCGGCGCCGCGTTGGCAGGCCTCGAGCGCGGATGGTATTCTCGCCGGGCTCACAGCGAGCATTGGGAGAGCAGGGCATGAACGAGGAGTTCATCGGAACGATGCCGGTCCAGGAGCGGCATCGCTTCGATGTGGCCAGTCTGGAACGCTATCTGCGCCAGCACATCGCGGGCTTCTCGGGAAATCTCGAAGTCGAACAGTTCAGGGGCGGCCAGTCCAATCCGACCTTCAGGCTGACGGCAGGCGGAAAGCGCTACGTTTTGCGCCGCAAGCCTCCGGGCAAGCTGCTGCCATCGGCGCACGCCGTGGACCGGGAGTACCGCGTCATCACTGCGCTGCACGGCAGCGACGTGCCGGTGGCGAAAACCTACTGGCTGTGCGAGGACGACGCGGTGATCGGCACGGCGTTCTACATCATGGACTACGTCGAAGGGCGCGTACTGTGGGATCCGTCGCTTCCCGGCATGAGCATGGCTCAACGCGCGGCGTACTTCGACGAGTTAAACCGCGTCATCGCCGCGCTTCACAAGGTAGATTATGCGCGAGTCGGCCTCGCCGACTACGGCAAGCCGGGCAACTATATCGCGCGCCAGATCAGCCGCTGGACCAAGCAGTACCGCGCCTCCGAAACCGAGCGCATCGAGGCGATGGAGAATCTGATCGAGTGGCTGCCGAACAACATCCCTTCGGGTGACGAAACCGCAATCGTCCATGGCGATTACCGGATGGACAACGTGATTTTTCATCCGATGGAGCCGAAGATTCTCGCGGTGCTCGACTGGGAACTGTCCACGCTCGGACATCCGTTGGCGGATTTCGCGTACCACTGCATGACCTGGCGGCTGACGCCGGGCCAGTTCCGCGGCATGAACGGATTCGACTTTCGTGCGCTGGGTATACCGATCGAGGAAGAATATGTCGCTGCGTATTGCAGGCGCACTGGCAGGAACCACATCCCGAATTGGGATTTCTACCTGGCCTACAACATGTTCCGGCTGGCCGGGATACTTCAGGGCATCATGGGCCGGGTCAAGGACGGCACCGCCGCCAGCGCGCACGCGGTGGAGCAGGGCAAGCGTGCCCGGCCCATGGCCGAAGCCGGCTGGCGCCAGGTCGAGAAGATCCTGAAGCTCAATTAACCACAGAGGACACAGAGGAACAACGGAAACGAGGAAAAGTAAATTGAAGATAAGAGCTGAATAATTGTTCGCGAACCTGTGCCGCTAACTTTCGCTACTATTGTCCATGAGCCAACGAAAGGTTCTTAGCCGAACTAATTGTCTTGCTCTTCCTCTGTGTTCCCCGTGTCCTCTGTGCTTTGGGGGTAGATAGATGCCCGATGAGTTGACGGAACGCATTATCGGGGCCGCGGTGGAAGTTCATCGTCACCTGGGGCCAGGTTTGCTAGAGAGTATTTACGAGGAGGCGCTGACTCATGAACTGGGATTGCGTCAGATCAACTGCGAAAGGCAAGTCGCCGTGGAAGTCCTGTACAAAGACATTCGCATTCAAGGACAGCGGCTCGATCTGCTCGTCGAAAATGAAGTTGTTGTCGAGATAAAGTCCATGAAAGCGGTTCCTGGTGTGGCTTCCGCCCAAGTGCTGTCTTACCTGAAGGCAACGGGGCTAAAGCGCGCGTTGCTGATCAATTTCTCGGAAAACAAAGCTCGTTAACGGAATCAAGCGGTTTTCTCTGTGATCTCTGTGTCCTCTGTGGCAAGGAAAGGTTTGAATGAAAGCGGTACTGTGTAAAGAGTTGGGGATGCCGGACAAACTGGTTGTCGAGGAGGTGCCGTCGCCGAAGGCCGCGCCGGGACAGGTCGTCGTCAGCGTGAAAGCATGCGGGGTCAATTTTCCCGATACCTTGATCATTCAGGGCAAGTATCAGTTCAAACCGGAGCTGCCGTTCTCGCCCGGCGGCGAAGTCGCCGGTGTGGTCGAGGAAGTCGGTGAGGGCGTGACGCGGGTCAAGCGCGGCGATCGGGTGATCGCGTTCAATACGTGGGGCGGATTTGCGGAGGAGATCGCGGTCGATGCGGAACGTACCATCCCTATGCCGCCGGCAATGGATTTCATACCGGCTTCCGCGTTCGTGCTGACCTACGGTACCTCCTATCACGCCCTCAAGGATCGCGCCGACCTCAAGGCCGGCGAAACGTTGCTGGTGCTGGGGGCCGCAGGCGGGGTGGGGCTGGCGGCGATACAACTGGGCAAGACGTTCGGCGCAAAGGTCATCGCCGCTGCCTCGAATGATGCAAAACTGCAGATCTGCAAGCAGAACGGTGCCGACGAGGTGATCAACTACGGCACCGAGGATCTACGCGCGCGGATCAAGGCTATCACCGCGGGCAAGGGAGTGAACGTGGTGTACGATCCGGTCGGCGGGCCGTACTCGGAACCGGCCTTGCGCGACATGGCGTGGAATGGCCGCTTCCTGGTTGTCGGCTTTGCC
>JACXTT010012742.1_pt1 | contig 11138 bp, 4 predicted proteins | sample 9270951 | NCBI WGS metagenome assembly JACXTT01 (sample SAMN15532306, study PRJNA645909) | rock metagenome | isolation source: weathered quartz diorite | place: Puerto Rico | collected 2017-06-21 | reverse complement strand
ACGGCAGCCACGTCGTCGGGGCGAAGGTCGACGAGCTGAAGGCCGCGTCGCGCGCGGAGCTCGACAAGGTGGCCGCGATGGGGGGCGCGCTCGAGGCCGTCGAGCAGGCGTACTTCAAGCAGCAGCTGGTGGCGTCGAACGCGCGAAGGATCCGGCGCATCGAGTCGGGCGAGCAGATCGCGGTCGGCGTCAACAAGTTCACCGAGACGGAGGAGAGCCCGCTCCTCGCGGGCGGCGTCGAGCGCATCCTCAAGGTCGATCCCAAGGCCGAGCACGAGCAGATCGAGCGTCTGCGTGCGTTCCGTGCGAAGCGGAATGCAAAGGATGCCGAGAGCGCGCTCCGCGGGCTGCGCGAGGCCGCACAGAACGGCCAGAACGTGATGCCCCCATCGATCGCGTGCGCACACGCCGGCGTCACCACCGGGGAATGGGCCGACGCGCTCCGCGGCGTCTTCGGCGAGTTCCGCGCGCCGACGGGCGTGAGCGCGGCGGTATCGGTGTCGGGGGGCGCCGAGCGCATCGCCGCCGTCCGCGAGAAGCTCGCCGCGACCGAAGCGAAGCTCGGCCGCAAGCTCCGCCTCCTCGTCGGCAAGCCCGGCCTCGACGGCCACTCGAACGGCGCCGAGCAGATCGCGCTGATGGCGCGCGACTGCGGCTTCGAGGTCATCTACGAAGGCATCCGCTCGACGCCCGAGCAGATCGCACGTACCGCGGCCGACGAAGACGTGAGCGTGATCGGACTCTCGATCCTCTCGGGCTCTCATCTCGAGCTCGTGCCCGAGACGTTGCGCCTCCTCCGTGAGCGCCGCAACGGCGACATTCCGGTCATCGTCGGCGGGATCATTCCCGAGGAAGACCGCGATGCGCTGCTCGGCAGCGGCGTGAAGCGCGTCTACACCCCGAAGGACTTCGAGCTCGGCACGATCATGAGCGAGATCGTCGACGTCGTGCGCGAGTCGAACGGGCTCGCCTGACGCCCTGCCGGGAGGCCAGTTTCCTGCGAGTGTGGGGCTTCTCCTTCAGCTCGCCGCGGATTCCTGATATCGCCTCCCGCCGTGAAACAGGCGTCGATTCCGCCGGACCTCGACGATCACTGCGCCCATTTCGCTCTTCGCCATCGAGTCAGTCAGGCCGTCCATCCGGATGATCTGATCTTTCGCTGGCTGCTCGAGCATCCCGTCTTCGAGACGCCTCGGCACGCCGTCGAGTACTACTTCGAGGACGGAGCGAAGTCCGCGACTCTGCTGGCGTGCTTGCTTCGCGATCGCCTTGGCCTCGACACCAACGCGAGCTTCGATCTACTCGAGTTCGCCGCCGGCTACGGTCGGGTCACGCGGCATCTTCGGAACGAGTTGCCGCACGCCACGATCGTCGCGAGCGACATCCACCCGCAGGCGATCGAGTTCCTCTCCGCGGTGCTGGGCGTTCCCGCACTGCAGTCCGTGCCCGATCCCCGCACCTTCCGCGTCGAGAAGCCCTACGACGTCGTGTTCGCGCTGTCGTTCTTCTCGCACGTTCCTCGGCATACCTTCGGGCCTTGGATTGCGGCGCTGTTCGGCGCGCTCCGCCCGGGTGGCTACCTGGTGTTCACGACGCATGGGCTGAAGAGCCGGGCCGCTCTCGGCCTCGGCGACCTCGAGCTGCCGGCCGACGGCTTCTGGTTCCGGCCTCAGAGCGAACAGGGAGATCTGGAGCCGGCCGAGTACGGCACGACGGTCGTGACGAGAGAATTCGTGGCCGAGGAGGTCTCCCGGCACGTCGGTGCGCAGCTCGCCGTCTTCGAATCGGCGCATTGGTGGGATCATCAGGATCTCTACGCCGTCGGGAAGCCGATGGCCGGCGTCGATCATCACGGCGCTCGCCCTGAAGCGCCCGCGGTCGATCCCATTCGCATCGAGCCGCCGCGGCTCCCGTGGACGGGAGAGCGCTACGTGCCCGAGCTCGGCGGAAACATTCGCCTCGAGCACGTCCACCGGTACCTGCTCGCGCGCGAGCTCTCCGCCGGGAAGCGCGTGCTCGATCTGGCGTGCGGGGAAGGCTACGGAACGGCGCTGCTCGCCTCGAGCGCCGGCGAGGTCGTCGGCGTCGACAACGTTCCCGAGGTCGTCGCCCATGCGCGCACCCGTTACCCTCGGCCGAACATCCGCTTCGAGATCGGTGCGTGCGGTGCTGTCCCCTTGCCGGATGCGTCGATCGATCTCGTCGTGAGCTTCGAGACGCTCGAACACGTCGAGGATCAAGAGGGCATGCTGCAGGAGATCCGCCGGGTACTTCGCCCGAACGGCCTGCTGCTGCTCTCGACACCCGATCGCCGCGTCTACTCCGATCTCCTCGGCAATCGGAATCCGTATCACCCGCGAGAGCTCGACCGCGAAGAGCTCGAGGCTTTGCTCGGCAAACACTTTCGGCGAGTCGCGCTAGCCGGCCAGCGGGTCCGAGCGGGATCGATCGTCGCGCCGTTGGAAGGTGAAGCGCAGACGCGATTCACGACGCACCTCGACACGTCGGCGGCGGGAACGCCTGGCATCGAGCAGGCGGAATATCTGCTGGCGCTCGCGAGCGACGAGAACCTGCCTCTCCTACCGACCGGCTGGCTCGACGGCGGCGGATTCTCGTGGACGGGCAAGGCAGCGGATCCCCACCACGAGCCTCACGATCACGGCCGCGAGCACGCGCTCGAAAATCGGATCCGCGAGCTCGAGGCCCGGATCGGCCACCTCGAAGCCGAGCGCGACGGCGCCCGTGCCCTCGCGGAGCAAGCCGACCATCGGGCGCTCGCCGCTCAGGCGCGCATCCAGGAGGTCGAAAACGATCGCGATGCCGCTCGCTCCCATGCCATCCAGGTCGGCGAACAACTCCTCGAGGCGCACGCTCGCCTCCGCGATGCGCTCGAGAGCTGGCAGCGGCAAATCGGCGAGAGCGACCGAGAAGCCGCGGATACGCGCGTCCTGGAGGAGCGCCTCACGACGGAATGGGCGGCGCTCCAGCGAGAGAATTCGGCGCTGATCGCGGAGACCGCCGCACTCCATGCGGCGAACCGGGATCTCGCGTCGCACGAGGGTGCGGTCGACGCTCTACGTGCGGAGATTTCGGCGCTACGAGCCGTCGCTGCTGATCTCGAAGCACGAAACGGCATCTATGCGAGGAGTCGCTCGTGGCGCTACACGCGCCCGATCCGTTGGCTCCGTCGCGACGCCCTCGGCCTCGCACAGGGGGTCGCCGCCGAAGCCGCGCGCCGTCTGCGGCCGCCGCCGCGCCCCACGCCCGCACCCTTGATGCTTCCGCCTCCGCCGAGGGTCACCCCTCCCGAGCCGGTCGACGCATTCACCGCATTGAAGACGGCCCCGCCGACGCAAAGCCGCATCCCGGTGATCGCGTTCTACCTCCCGCAGTTTCATCCCATCCCCGAGAACGACGCGTGGTGGGGGAAGGGCTTCACCGAATGGACCAACGTCACCCGCGGGAAGCCGCGGTTCGCCGGACATTATCAGCCTCATCGGCCGGGAGAGCTCGGGTTCTACGACCTGCGGATCCTCGACGTGCAGCGGCGCCAGGTCGAGCTCGCCAAACTCTACGGCATCCAAGGGTTCTGTCTCCACCACTATTGGTTCGACGGCACGCGTCTGTTGCGCGGGCCGCTCGATCAGATCCTCGCCCGCCCCGAGCTCGACTTGCCGTTCTGCCTTTGTTGGGCCAACGAGAACTGGACCCGACGCTGGGACGGTAAAGACGACGAGGTACTGATCGCGCAGCACCACTCGCCCGAGGATGACTTGGCGTTCCTGCGCGACATCGAACCCGCCCTTCGCGACCCCCGCTACATCCGCATCGGCGATCGCCCGCTCCTGCTCGTCTACCGGCCCGGCCTGCTGCCCGATCCGATCGGGACGGTCGCACGCTGGCGGGCCTACTGTGTGGAAGCGGGGCTCGGCGATCCCTACTTGGTCTCGACGCAATCGTTCCAGAGCCACGATCCGCGTGAATACGGCTTCGATGCGTCCGTCGAGTTCCCGCCGAACACCGTCCGGGTACGTGAGATCACGCCGAGCATCGAGGACCTCGATCCTTCATTCGTCGGCCAGGTCTACGATTATCGCGACGTCGTCGAAGCCGCACGCGATCGTGGGGCCGAGCGTTACCCGCTGTTCCGATGCGTGATGCCGATGTGGGACAACGAGCCCCGCACGCAGGCTCGCGCGAGCATCTTCGCGAACTCGTCCCCCGAGCTCTATCGCGAATGGCTCGAATCGGCGTGCCGGTGGACCGAGAAGCATCACGAGCCGGATCGCCGCTTCGTGTTCGTGAACGCCTGGAACGAATGGGCGGAAGGCGCTCATCTCGAGCCCGACCAGCGCCACGGATATGCCTATCTCCAGGCGACCGCCGACGCGCTGGCGCGCTTCCCGATCGTTCCGGAGCGCCCGCCGATCGTGTGCGTCTCCCACGACGCGCTCGTGCACGGCGCCCCGATGCTCGCCCTCGCGCTGGCGCGCACGCTCGCGACCCGGCTCGGATACGACGTGCACGTGATCCTTTGCGGAGCGGGACCGCTGCGCAGCGACTTCGAGGCGGTGGCCACCGTCCACGACTTCGCCGCACCCGGGGTCGACGAGCACGCGAAGCTCGAGATCTTGCGGAGCCTCCACGCGCGGGGCGCGCGCGTCGCGCTCTGCAACACCAGCGTGGTCGGCGAGGTCGTCGAGCTTTCGAAGCGCGCGGGATTCTCGGTCGTGTCCATGATCCACGAGCTGCCGGGGGCGATCGAGCAATTCGGCCTCATGCCGTCCCTCGCGCGCGTGGCCGAGCATGCGGATCGTGTCGTCTTCCCCGCACGCTTCGTTCTCGAGCGTACCGCCCCGCTCGCTGGAATCTCGCCGGATCGCTGCGCGGTCCGCCCGCAGGGCCTGCTCGATCCGAGCTCGTACTTCGGACGGCGCGCGGAAGCGCGTCGCGATCTACGCACGCAGCTCGGCCTCGACGAGAGCGCTCGCGTGGTGCTCGCAATGGGCTATGCGGAGCATCGCAAGGGCTTCGACCTGTTCGTGGAGACCGGGCTCGGGGTCGCAGCGCGGCGCACCGACGTCGTGTTCGTGTGGGTCGGCGAGCAAGAGCCCGTGGCATGCGGGCCAGCGATCGCGCGCCTGCACGCCTCCGAGCTCGAAGATCGCTTCCAGTTCCTGAAGCCGCTTCGCGGAATCGACGTGTTCTTCGCCGGGGCGGATGCCTACCTCATGACCTCGCGGGAGGATCCGTTCCCGAACGTGGTCGTCTCCGCACTCGACGCCGAGATCCCCGTCCTCGGATTCGAGGGCGGCGGCGGTTTCACCGAGCTGCTGGAGCGCGGCTGCGGGATCCTCGTACCCTCCGGCGACACCGTGGCCATGAGCGAGGCACTCCTCCAGGTGCTCGGGTCAGCGGCCGATACGGAGCGACTGACCAACGCCGGGCGTGAGATCATCGCGCGCGATTTCTCGCTCGTGAGCTACGCGCGCGACCTGATCGAGCTCGTCGCGCCGGCGCCTCCGAAAGTCTCCGTGATCGTTCCGAGCTTCAACTATGCCCGTTATTTGCCGGCACGCCTGCGGTCGATCATCGAGCAGACGCTTCCCCCTCACGAGATCCTGTTCCTCGACGACGCATCGAGCGACGAGAGCGTCGAAATCGCACGAAGGATGCTGCACGCCTCCGGCCTCTCACATCGGATCATCACGAACGAACGGAATCAGGGGACGATGCGGCAGTGGCTGCGGGGCATCCGCGAAGCGACCGGCGATCTGATTTGGATCGCGGAGGCCGACGACGACTGCGCTCCGACCCTGCTCGAGACCCTGGTTCCTCGCTTCTCCGATCCCGACGTGGTGCTCGCCTATTGTCAGTCGCAGCCGATCGACGCCGACGGAAACGTTCTCGCTCCGGACTATCTTTCCTACACGTCGGACCTGAGTGCGACGAAATGGTGCGAGCCTTACGTCCGCCCGGGCGTGGACGAGATTCGCGACACCCTGGCCGTGAAGAACACGATCCTCAACGTGAGCGCGGTAGTGATGCGGAGGCCCGATCCCGCGGACATCGAGGACTCGCTGCTCCGCATGCGCAACGCCGGAGACTGGCTGTTCTACGTCCACCTGCTCTCTCGGGGCAGCATCGCCTTCCAACCCGAGCCGTTGAACTTGCATCGCCGCCATTCTGCGAGCGTGACGATCGGCGGCGATGCCATCCGCCACATGCGCGAGTTCCTGTTCGTGCAACGCTACGTCCGCGAACGGTTCGGGATCGCCGAGGCGGCGGAGCCGCTGGCAGACGCCGCATGCCAGGGCACATACGTCCATCTGGGTCTGCAGCAGACCGCATCGTCGTCCTACCGGGATCATCCCGCGCTGCAGGAGATCGCGATCGATGCATAACCAGGTCGCGTCGCCGGCGCTGGTGCTCGGTGGCTCGGGGTTCCTGGGCGGGCACACGGTCGAAGCGTTGCAGAGCCAGGGATGCGAGGTACGCACGTTCGATCGTCGGCGCCGCGAGCCGCCCCTCGGCGTCGATGCGCGCGAAGGCGATTTCCTCGATCCGGTCGCCTTGCAATCCGCGCTCGCCGGGTGCCGCACGGTCTTCCATCTCATCGACACGACCTTGCCCGAGACCTCGAACCGGAACCCGCTGGCCGACGTCGAAGCCAACGTGCTCGGGACCGTGCGTCTGCTCGAGCTCGCGCACCGTGCCGGCATCGAGAAGATCGTCTTCGCGTCGTCCGGCGGGACGGTCTACGGTCCGCCCTCGACCCTGCCGATCCCGGAGTCGCATCCGACCCAACCGCTCTGCTCCTACGGAGTCCACAAGCTCGCGATCGAGCACTATCTGCGCCTCTATCGCACCCTTCACGGGCTCGATTCCTGCGTGCTTCGGATCGCGAACGCGTTTGGCGAGCGGCAGAGCCCGTTCGGGGCGAACGGCGCGGTCACCATCTTCCTGAATCGCGCCCTGCAGGACGAGGTGATCGAGATCTGGGGCGACGGTAGCGCGATCCGCGACTACGTCTACGCTCCCGACGTGGCGGAGGGCCTGTGCCTCGCCGCCCGAGCTTCCGGCGGTTCACATCTCTTCAACGTCGGGTCGGGGCAAGGTCGCAGCCTGAACGAGCTGATCGCTTCGATCGAGGCGCTGATCGGGCGGGCGGTGCGCCGCCGTCACCTGCCTCCGCGGGTCTTCGACGTGGCCGCGAACGTGCTCGATCCGTCGCTCGCTCGGACGCAGCTCGGATGGTCGCCGCGGCACACGTTCGAAGAGGGCCTGCTCCGGACCTTCCGCTGGCTGAGCCGCGGGGCGACGCAGTGGACCGCGAGCACCGAGCGGGCCGCGTCGTGATCGCTTCGCCCGGCACCGCGGCCCACGGCGCGACGCTCGCCCGTCATCTCGCGAACCGCACGCCGCGAAGCACGCCGCGCGACGTCTTCGGCGGGATCGACGACGATGCGTGGCTCTGGGTCTTCACCGAGGGCTATTCCCGCCACGTCCAGGTGCGGTCGCTCTTGCCCGCGATGCCTTCGCCGCGCGTGCAAGCCCAGCTCACCGGTCTCGAAGGCGATGTGGCGCTGGCGGACGGGTTTCGCGTTTATCGCTTGATCCTCTCGGCCGCGTCGGCTCATCTCCGCCGGCCGCTCACGTCCGTGCTCGATTTCGGGTGCGGGTGGGGACGCATCCTGCGCTTCTTCCTTCGCGATCTCGATCCGGAGAACGTGTGGGGGATCGACTGCGTGCCCGAGATGATCGACCTCTGCGCGCGCGCCGACCGCTGGTCTCACTACGAGGTCGTCGCCCCGCTGCCCCCGACGTCGCTCCCCGCCGAGCGCTTCGATCTGATCTTCTCGTACTCGGTCTTCTCGCACCTGTCGGAGGCGGCGCACCTGGCCTGGCTCCACGAGCTGCACCGCGTGCTTCGACCCGGCGGGATCCTCGTCGCCAGCACTCGCGAGCGCGAGTTCATCCTCCATTGCGCGGCGCTGCGGGCCCAGCAGGAAACGCGCGAGTTCGCACAAGGTGCTCGCACGGCATTCCCCGACACCGCCGATTCGCTTTCTCGATACGATCGCGGCGAGTTCGTGCACGAGCCGACGGGCGGCGGATTTGTTCTCGATGCGTCCTTCTTCGGCGAGACCTGCATCCCGAGGTCTTACGTCGAGCGCGTATGGTCGGAGCTCTTCACGATCCTCGATTACCTCGACGATCGCTCGAGCGGGCTCCAGAACGTCGTGATCGCGAAGAAATGAGCGGATCCTCTTCCCTGGCATTCGCGAGCTTCACCTTCTAGTCGACTTCACGTCCACCCATTAGAGAGACGAGAAGGCGGCGGCTCTCCCAGTCGGTCGGACCTCGATCAGCCGCCAGCAGCTCTCGGCCGCGATAGACGGCGAGCGCGACGCGCGTGCCGTCCGCGAGCCAGTCGGCAGGAAACTCGACGACCGTCTCCCACATCGCACCGCGCTCGATCCTCGCGCCCGAGGGATCGAACGTCGTATCCTGGTTGCGAAGGATCGCGCCGCTCCGATCGATCACGTGGAGCGCGAGATGCCAATCCACCACCTGCTCGGCGAGCGAGCGCCAGCACGTCGCCAGCACCCGGGTACCGTCTTTCCGCGAGGCCGAAGAAAGGCCGATGAGCTCCATCCGGTCGCCGAATCTCACGGCGCCCGTACCCGACGGCGGGATCGGGCATCGATCGAGATCTCTCGGCGCGATCGCGCGCAATCGAGTGACGGGGGATTGGAAAGGTGCTCCGCCCGCGAGCAGCGGCTCGGGCGCGACGATCAGACGGCGTCCGTCCCAGTCGCTCGGCCCTCGATCGACCGGCCATAATTGCTGATCGCGATAGACCGCGAGCGCCATGCGAGTTCCTTCCGAGAGCCAATAGGCGGGGAACTCGACGTCGGTCCGCCAGAGCGTATCGCGGTCGATCCTCGCGCCCGATCGATCGAGCGGCACATCCTGGCTGCGCAGGATGTCTCCATTCGCGTCGATCACGTGGAGCGCGAGGTGCCGATCGAGCACCTGTTCGGACAGCGAGCGCCAGCAGGTCGTGAGCACACGCATCCCCGTCCCCTCGCGCTCGCCGAAGTGGAGGCCGACCAACTCCATTCGTCCCCCGAACGTGACCGGGCCCTCCCCGGACGGAGAGACCGCGCAGGACGAGAGGTCTTGCGACGAGATCACCTTCAACTCGGTGATCGGGTGCGCCGCCGCCCAGGCGACGCCGCCGAGCAATACACTCACCGTGCTCCAGCGCAGGAGGACGAATCTCGCCTCCACGCCAGGTTCGGTCGAGCGCCATTCGCCCGACCTCCGGTTCTTGACGAAGCGGTCAACGAGAGTGCGCCGCAGCGGGAGCTCGACATATCGCCAGCTCACGTTCGATACGAAGAGCAAGACGAGCCAGAAGCCGGCCTGTCGCACCCCGAGCGGCAGCCCCGCGAGCCTCGGCAGCTGGACGCGGTAGTACCCGGCGAGTGCGACGTGAAGCAGATAGAGGGAGATCGTCATCTCGCCGAGCCGAACCAGCGGCTTCCAGGACAGGGCGCGCGACAGCTGCCCTGCTTGGCATGCAAAGACGGCGACGAGCAGGGCCGAGAAGGGAAGCGACCCGTTCAGCCCGAACCAGACCCTGGCGTTCCCGAGAGCGCCGTAGTGGTCCGCAAGCATCGGCGGGAGGATTCGCAGGCCGAGATGAGAACCGAGCAGGAACGTCCCCACCGACGCGGCCTCGAGAACCGTCGCCAACGCGGGCCGGCCCTCGAGCCGCCGTCGCCGCCGCGACCAGAACCGCGCCACGGCCATCCCGGTCGCGAACTCGACGAGCCGACCGAACGGATGAATGTAGAGCAGCCCGCTCACGGTCCCCCCCCCGACTGTCGATGACGAGAAGGCGGGGAGGCCGTACCAAGTCGCACAAGCGAAGGCCGCGACGGCGACGCCCGCGGTCAGCATCCACTTCGGCCAAAAGGCGCGATCGAGAGGCGTCAGCAGCCGGGGGTAGACGAGATAGCACGCCATCTCCGTGGCGATGGTCCAGCTCACCGCATTGTAGGCGCCGAAAAACGACAAACACGGGATCCACGATTGCATCAGCAGCACGTAAGCGACCGTGACTGGCAGGCCGGCCGGACGCGACCATGGCTCGAGTGCTCCCGGGATCAGCGTGATCCAGACGAGGGAAGCGAAGAGGTGCATCGGCCACAGTCGCGCGACCCGAGCGAGCCAGAACCGGCGGATCGCTCGGCCATCCTCCAGCTGCGGGTAGACGTAGCTCTGGACGAAGCCCGACAGCACGAAGAAGAACGAGACGGCGTGATGCAGGGCGAAATTCCGGTAGACCCAAGTCGGGGCCGCGAGATCGGTCGGTTCGAGATGAACCAAGACGATCGCCACGGCGGCGAAGAAGCGCAGCGACGTAAGTACCGCGATCGTCTCGGTCCGCGGGCGCTCGCTCACGTCGCTGGGCGTCACTCGACGACGTAGCCGTCCTGGCGCTGCCCCCCATGGGCAGCCTCGCACCTGTGAAGATAGACGCCCAGCAGCGTCTTCACCTGCGAGGCGACGAGCTCGCCGGCGACCAGTTCGTGCGGAGCGAAGACCAATCGATCACTTGGGTCGAGGGATTCGAAGAGCGCCCTCAGCCAGTGGGTGTGCGAAAGACCGAGAGAGCGAAGACGATGTCGAAGTGGCGCTTCACGATCAAGATGGGCGGTCCGAGTGAGTCGCCCACTCGCTACTCCATACGAGGCTTTCGCGCCACAAACACGTCGAGCCATTCTCCGTCGAGCCCGAAAAAGCGGTCCCTCGGTGCGTGGCAAAGCATCGGCGTCCCCGACCACTCCGAGAATCGCGCCTGCGCATCGGCTCCGTAGTCCCACGTCACGAGAGCGCGCCCGTCTCCCACCGGGCTACCGTGATACTCGGCCTGGAGGAGGTGCGTCACCACACCCGAGGCCAGTGACGCACGTCGCCGAGACTCGGGGAGCGCGCGGTTGCGCGGCACGGTGAACACATGGGCACCGCCCGGGCGCAGAACCCGCATCACCTCGCGGAGCGCGCCGTCGGGTTGGAAGACGTGCCCGAGGACGTCCCGGGGGCACATCCAATGCAACCAACCC
>JACXTT010012741.1_pt1 | contig 11139 bp, 8 predicted proteins | sample 9270951 | NCBI WGS metagenome assembly JACXTT01 (sample SAMN15532306, study PRJNA645909) | rock metagenome | isolation source: weathered quartz diorite | place: Puerto Rico | collected 2017-06-21 | reverse complement strand
CCCGGAACCGGATTTCCTCTTCTCACACGGAATTGACGTCGGGCGCCGCGTATCAGGAGAGTCCGCGCGACGCGCGTAACTGTTACCTCTACGGCGAGCGGATGGACGATGTGACCACGCATCCCGCCTTTCGTAACTCAGTTCGCTCTGTGGCGCGTCGCTACGACACGCTGAAGGCTCCTCAGCAACGTGATTTGATGACTACGACCGATCGCTTCGGTATTAGGACTCACCGTTTTTTCACTTCGAGCTATAACGCCCAGGAGCTGTTGGCCGCCCGTGACGCCGTTGCCCGCTGGGCTCGGTTGACTTACGGTTTCATGGGCCGCACTCCCGACTACAAGGCGTCCTTTATGGCCACGCTCGGAGCTAATCCAGAATTCTATGCTCCGTTCGAGAACAATGCTCTGAATTGGTATCGACGGTATGCGAGCAAAGGTCTGTACCTCAATCATGTCCTGATCAATCCCCCTGTCGATCGCAATCGCCCCGTACACGAAGTCGCCGATGTGTTTTTGCACGTCGTGCGTGAAACGGGCTCCGGCGCGATTGTCAGCGGCGCAAAGATGCTGGCAACAGGATCTGCTCTCACTCACGCGACCTTCGTTGCGCAAAACAGTGCGGTGACGCTGGAGGCGGGGAAAGCGGAGGACTTTGCTCTCGTGTTTATCGCGCCGATGGACACGCCGGGCACGCGGTTGATCTGCCGGCCCTCCTACGAGCAAAGCGCACACAGTCCTTTCGATCATCCGCTCTCGAGCAGGTTCGATGAAAACGACGCCGTGCTGATCTTCGATGAGGCATTGATCCCATGGGAGAACTTTCTCGTGTACAGAAACACCGAACGCGCGAACTCGTTCTATCCGGCTTCGGGATTCTTCAATCGCTTCAACCTGCAGGCTGGAACTCGGCTCGCCGTGAAACTCGATTTCATGACGGGACTCCTCGCGCGCGGTGTTGCATGTAACGGCACGGACAGTTTCCGCGGCGTTCAGGCGGCACTCGGCGATGTCGTGGCATGGCGCACTCTGATGTGGGCCATGACAACGGCGATGGCGTCCGATCCGCAGCTTGGTCCCGGAGGTTCGGCGATACCGAAACTCGAGAACGCCGCCGCCATGCGCATCTTCGCCACTTCGGCATGGCCAGCGATCAAATCGATCTTCGAGAACGTGCTGGGCGGTGCTCCGCTTGTCACTCCATCCGGTCGCGAGGATCTTGCCAATCCCGACCTTCGACCGCTCATTGACCGGTACTATCGCGGCACTGCAATGACGGCTCATGATCGCATCAAGCTATTCAAACTGATATGGGACGCAATTGGAACCGAGTTCGGCGGCCGCCATGAACTCTACGAGCGCAACTATGCAGGCAATTTCGAGCAGATTCGAGTTGACGCCGTAAATTTCGCGCGCCGCAACGGCATCCTCGATCAGTGCGTTGAACTCGTCGAAGAATGCCTTGCCGATTACGACCTCAACGGCTGGACGAATGATGCCTGGCGTTGAGCGCCAACGGCAACCCGAACTGTGGCGCGCCCTCGGCATAGTCGCGGCAGTGCTTCTTGGGCTACTTGCAGGGCTTCACGCCGCGCCGGTCGTGACCCACTGGGCAGAAGCGGGTGTCGGCGCTACTCGGCTCGAGAATCAGGTGATCTGGGGCCGCAGCAATCTCATCGGACAGTTCGCCGTGTACCTCGTGGCGCTCGGTATGGCTCTTGGAGGAGCGGCGATCGCCGCGACATCCGTCTGGGGCAATCGGGTCGGACGCCTAGGCACAGCGATAGCCGCTTTACTTGCGATCGCAGTCGCCGCGGTGTCCTCATGGGTCCTCGCTCTGATTGCCGTTCCCATACTCGCCGTCACGGCCATCGTGCTGGCTCCCAGCGTGGGAGGCGGTAGTGTCCCAACAAAACCGTCGGCGCAGCGCCTGCTCGCGCGCGGTGCCCTTGCGGCAGCCGGCGTCGCCCTGTCGTGGGCCGTATGGTTGACGCTTGCGGGGCGAGGACCACGTATCGCGTGGTCAGGGGCGGCGGCGGCGCTCGCGGTAGCAGGGATGACGATTGCGTACCGCCTGCGCCGGGAAACAAGTGAGATCGATAAAGACGCGATCGGCACGCTGCCCATCCTGCTCTTGCCGCTTCTCGGGCTTGCACGTGCACCGTCCATCCTGTGGGTTGTCGGCGCGCTCGGCTGCGGTCTCGCGCTGCGCGCGATTTCCCGCCGGTGGTCGTGGCCCGGTCAAACGGTCGCCGTATTCTCCGTGTGGTCGTTTGCGGCAATCACGGTCATCCCGCTCCAGCTTCGCGATCTCCCGACTGTTAACCACGGAGAGCATGAGGCGCAGCACCTCGGTTGGATCAACAGCGCGCTGCATGGCAAACTGCTCATGGCGGACGCGGGAACGACCTACCCGCCCCTGCGCGAGTACGTGCTGCTGGCTTATCTTCTTGTGACCGGAGTCACGATCGAGAACGTGCGCGTCGCTGCGGTCGTCCTGAATGTCGCGGCGCTCGCCGCGCTACTCGGCTGCGCCTGGCAGATCTCGGGACGGCGTTGGGCGCTGCTCGCGCTTGCGGGTTACCTGCTGGTGAGCTTCTCGCCTCTGGTTTTCCTCCTCGACTACTGGCACACCATCTCCTTGGGCTGGGTCGATCTCACACGCACTGCGCTGCCGATTATCGCCATCGTCGGGGCGGCGCAGGCGCTTGCACGCTCGGCGACGTGGACGAAGTTCGCTCCGTGGGGGGCGCTTGCCGGCGTGTCCGTCCTCTACAGCCATGAGTTCGGCTTGTGTGCGGTCTCTGCATTTACGATCGCGGCGGGCGCCGATTTTTTGTTTCGGTCGCGACCCCAGCGTTTCGACGCACTCGCTTCGTTCGGGGGGTTTACCGTTGGAGCTGCGGCAGTGATCGTCGCGTTCGTCGGAGTGTATGCCGCGTTCGGTCGGGCCGGCCTACTTGGTCGAACTTTCTTCGAGGTGCTGATCCTCGCGGGGGCCGGTGTCTTCGGCTCGGAGCCCTTTCCCGTAACCGCGAACTCGTTCGCACATCCGCTGTCGCTCCTCCAAATGACGCCCTATGGGGGCCTCAACCTCGAGTTCTGTTTCGCGCCCGCGATCTATATCGTGATGGGCGCTGGATTGCTCTCGGCCGCGCTGAGGCGACGCTGGACGAACGAAGACACGGTCTCTTTCGCGTTGTTTCTGTTCGGAGTCATGATCTTTCGCGTACCCCTTGCGCATGCCGATTTCTGGCATTTGACGAGCGCCAATCCGCCGGCAATCCTCGGCCTCGTACAGCTCCTCGCGCGAGCGTCGCGTTACGCGCCGCGGCTTGGACGCGTTCCGATTGGGAGCGCCGCTGTCGCTCTTGTCGCGCTGATCAGTGTGGTTGCTGCTGAGTCGCGCGGAGCCGTCTGGGCGCGAATTCGCAACATTGCTAATGGAGTAGAGCGCCCGCAGGCCGGACACCAGGCCCTCGCGGCCCTGCCTAGGGCCGGGGCCGTGCGGGTGCCTGAGGATACGCGGCGTCTCATCGAGTTTATCGAAGCGACGACAACGCCGAGCGATCCCATTTTTTGCCGGATCGGGTTCATGACCGGACCGGAGATCTATTTCCTGGCGGATCGCAAGAACCCCACGCGCTTCGACATGCTCGCAGAGATCGCAACGATCCGTCAGCAAAGCGAACTCGCGGACCAACTGAGGCGCGATCCACCCCTGTTGGTTATCGGGCGTGACGCAACATACGTCGGGTCCGAGGCGGCCGCCGTGCTCGATCAAGGATGGACAGAAGTTGCCCGGTTCGGCGAAATCGTCGTCGCGCGACGCCGCCAATGACGTCGATCCTGGTTTGGCACAACGCCAAGCATCACTCCGCGGACGGACTTCAATCCGAGATCCTTGCCCTCAGCGGAGGATAACCTTCAAACATCTCCGCAATCGCCTTTCCGGTTTTCTTCGTAGCCTTTTCGGGCTTGTCTGAAATCGTTCCTTTGCTGGTTGCCCGCCAGACCGCCTTTCCGGACGCTGTATCGATGAGGTTGACGACGGTTGTGTTTTCAAGGTACGTATCTACGTACACGGATTGCCAACCCGGGCCGCCCCAACCCCAGCCCCAACCATAGCGTGGTCCCCAACCCCATCCCCAGCCGTCCCACCCGTCGTAATAGGTGTTCACGACTTGTTTCTCTTCGGTTGATGACGCTGCTCTAATGCTCAAGTCGGCGTCCGTAGATAGGGGTTCAAGGCCTCTGGCAGAAAGTTGCGCATTAATGGCATTAACGATGCGGTCGTCCATTAATGGGTTTTCCGTCTTCGGCTTTTCCACCCACATAAAGGTTCTGTATTTTGAGAAATCCGCACTGTGGTCGTAATCGACTCGGACCTTAGCGAACGCGAAGCTTGTTGCAAAGAGGATGCAGACGAATACCGAAATGATTCTTGGTATCCGCATATTTTTTCTCCTTACTTTGATTCTCGATCTAGGAGGGGGATAAGCGCAAGAGCAGCTACGGCACAACAGCGACCGCTTCGATTTCGATCATCAAGTCTGGATTCGCGAGTTTTCGAACTTCCACCAGGGTGCTTGCCGGCGCACTCTTTCCGTAATACTTGGCGCGAATATTTCGCAGGGTCTGTATCTGCGACATATCGGTCACGTAGGTGTTGACTTTCACCACGTTGTCGAACGTTGCATCGACGGCCGAGAGAGCGAGCTTCAAATTTTCGAAGACTTGAGTCGTTTGCGCAGCGAAATCGCCTTTGCCCACGACACCGCCGGCCTTATCGAAGGCGACTTGGCCCGCAATATAAATCGTCCGGCCGCTGCTGACTTCCGCGACATGTGAATAGCCGGTGGGCACTGACAGAGTTTGAGGATTTAGATAACGGACTCCCTGAGTCATATGAGACCTCCTATTGCAAAGTACCGGTAAGAATGGTCATTTCGGGATCGATCACAATCCGCTCCGGCCTCTTGGCGCGCCGAAATGTGAAATGCCCATCCGAATCCCCGGTCTGGGCCATTCCTAAGAACTCTCCGTCGGCGTAGAGCGGCACAGGCATGGTAAAACCATCCGGTACACCTGTCTGGGTGAGTGTTCCATCGATCGTGAAATCGGAACCGGAGCCTTCAATTTTGTATTCCACGGAATAGCTGGGGATGCCAGTGGCGAAGACCCATTGGTCAAAGAACCAATCGAGTTGCTTGCCGGCATACTTCTCCGCGAGATGTTCGAAGTCCCAAGTGGAGACCGCCTTGCCATCGTACGTCTCTGCGAGTTCTTGAAGCATGGCCAAGAATTTTGCGTCAGGATTGGCCCCCTCCTCACGCAGCATTGCGCGAAGCATATGGATCACCCAAATGCCTTTGCCATAAACCGTACGATACGCACTCGGCGTCAGAGCCGACGCAACACGCTGACCGATCCAAATCGGACCAGCACCTTCGACAGGCTTCAACTCGTCGCGCGCATCCGCGAGTAGTTTTCGCAAACCTGCCTCAGTGGGGAACACGGCGAGATAGCGACCCAATCCTTCCATCAGCCACTGGTCGTGATAACTCGCAGGCATGAACTTGTGACTCAGATATTCCACAGTCGTGATGCCCGTTACATTCGGCAGTGGCAATGTCGACTGGAATGATGGAATTATTTGCTGGTGCTGGAATGGATATGACGGACCGCGGCCAGTCAATGGACCAGCGTAAGAAATTATTAATGTCAGTTCCTGTCCGCGTTTCAATGGCCGCGGCATAACGGCGACAAAATCAGTCGCATCCTGAAGTTGATAATGAGGCACAGTCTCGCCTGAATCGGTAAGCACGGACGCAACACGCAAGCTGGGAGAGAGATCAAAATCCAGGACTCTCGCGTCGTCTGTGCGCGCTCTCATACGCATCGTGGCTTTTGCATCGATGCTATTGCCGGGCGCGCCGCTCCCATCGATTTCGTACGAGAGGACGTCAACCGCCGAGGTGTTTTCATGCGCAACTGCCTCTGGATTTCGCGCTTCACTTCTCTGATTGAAGCTCGCCCAGATGTCAGGAATAGCGATATTTCCGGCATCGTGAAGTTGAAAGACGGAAACTTCTTCTGTCGAGCGCATGTCAAAAACAACGTTGAACCATCCTCTTCGTTCGCTGTTCAACTCAACGAGAAAAAAAGGCTTATTCGCAGGCTCCAAAAAGTCGGACAAAAGCCGCAGATTGAGTACGCCTCCCCGTCGCGCTAGAGACATGTCCCAAGGATCGAATTGCGCCGCCTCATCCGGGGATACTTCTTCGTCTGCATGTTGGGAGATTTCCTTTCTGATCTCTTCGTATGTACCATCCGTAAATCGAAAAACCGCTGTTTGAAACATTTCGTTGAGGATTGGCGTCCCGGTAAATTTGTAAATCTGTTGTTTTTCGATTGGATCGGGAGGAATGGTGACGATTTCGCCGCTTCCGATGAAGACGGCACCCGTTACCTTTCCCTGGACCGGTTCCAGGAAGGCAATCACGCCACGGTTCAGGGCGATGGTCAGCGCATCGCGCCGCAGCGTGATGTCACGTACGTTGTAGAGCTGTTTTTTGTCTAGACGGATTTTCGATAGCTGCGTTAAGATCTCGTCCGCTCCCGGCGTAGAGCTTTGAAAAACAGCTCCAAACATCGCGATCAACAGACCAATCACAACTCGCATTGAGCGGCATTGTACATGAAACATTTGATCGTCCCAATCCTGACGCTAGTGTTCGCGACTTCCCTTTATTCCCAAGAAACCGAACGAGTCGCGACGGAAACACGCATAGCCAAGCAAGGCGCGACAGAGACAGGTGATCGCGGGTTGTTCACCGTCCCTAGCGTAGAGACATTGAATAAAGGCCAGTTCTCAGCCGGCTTTGGATGGGCCAACACGGATCGAAGCCCGCGGGATATGGACATCTCAAACCTGCCGTTATTCTTCTCTTACGGCGTCCATGGCCGCGTAACTGTGACGGGCAGCGTCGACACCCAGCGACAGATCGCGACTCGTTTTCTGTCACAAAGCGGCTTCAATGATTTCTATCCATTTATCTCGAGTCACTATGTAAAGGGTCTAGGCGATACCCTTGTCTCGGCAAAATACCGACTGCAACGAAGGCGGGACAACATCGGCGGTATGAGTTTGCGCGGCTTCGTGAAATTTCCGACAGCCGATGAGACGAAAGGCCTCGGAACGGGTGCCACGGATGTCGGAGCCGACCTGATCTTCACATCGCTGCTGCCGTTCAGCTTCCTGCTGGATTCCGCAATCGGGTTTACATGGACGGAGAAGGCTACCGATCCGGTTACGAAGTTGAAACGCCACGTAAAGGATCAGGTGCGCAGCGGAGTTGGTCTCGCATGGCCCGCATCAGGGATCAAGTTGGGAGGTAGTCTGCAATTGATCGGTGAGTACTCGACTGTGACCTTCACCGGCGCGGGCGTAAGCAATCCGTCATCAAGTGTCGCGAATCCAAGCGACGTTACTGCTGGTCTTCGATATCTACTGCTGGGCAGCGGTGTCACACTCAATGCCGGCTATCGGACGAATGCGAAATTTGATGTCGGGTTTCCAGGTCCAAAAAACAAACAAGGATTTACCTTCTCGGTTTCATTTACGAACCCGGTCCCGCCGCCCGGCAGTAATCACTCTCCGGTTGTTTCTCTCGAATCGTCTGCTGACGAAATCCGCGTGGGAGACTCCGCCACGATTACAGCGACGGGATACGACATCGATAACGATCCACTCACCTATGTATGGTCGGCATCGGGAGGACGCGTGACTGGATCTGGGGCAACGGCCACCTTCAATACCGGCGGACTTGCACCGGGCAAGTACACAATTCGTGCGACAGTTTCCGATGGAAAGGGTGGAAGGACGACGTCGATGATCGAGGTAACGGTCAGGTAGTAATGTTCTGCCGGTACCACTCGATGGTACGCGCGAGTCCTTCTTCAAAACTTACGACCGGTTCGTACCCCAAGTGTTCTTTTGCGCGGGTGATGTCGGCTTGCGAATGTTTGATGTCTCCTGCGCGCGGCTCGGCATAAATCGGAGAAATGTCTTTTCCGGTAATCTTATTGATTTGCTGAAGCATCGAATTGACCGTAATCCGATCCCCGCACGCTACGTTGAAAACTTCGCCACCCACTCCCGGCACTTTGCAGGCGAGCAAATTCCCCTCTACAACGTTCTGCACATAAGTGAAATCTCGCGACTGCAGGCCATCTCCATAAATCGTAGGCCGGCGGCCTTGCAGAACAGCCGGTATGAATAAAGCCAGAACGCCGCTGTACTGAGACGTCGCATCCTGCCGCGGGCCGAAAACATTGAAGTAGCGCAGCGAGACCGTTTCCAGTCCGTAGGCTCGCGTAAATACCTGGCAATACATCTCGGCAAATAGCTTCTGCGCTCCATACGGCGAGAGTGGCTTCGGCATCATTCCTTCGTGTTTCGGCAATGTTGGGCTATCGCCGTACAGCGAAGACGACGAGGCGTAGACAACGCGCTTGACACCGGCATCACGGCATGCCACGAGCAGGTTCAACGTGCCATTGACATTTGCGTGATGAGATTTCACCGGATCGAGCATGGATTTCGGAACAGAGGGTATTGCCGCTTGATGGATGACGTAGTCGACGCCCCTCATGACGTCATCAAGGTTCTTTGCGTCTGCGATATCGATTTCGATCACTTCAGCGCGCTTCTTGAATGGTTCAACATTCTCGCGCTTGCCGGTGGAAAAATTGTCGATGATCTTGACGGTCTCGCCACGCCGAAGCAGCTCTTCGGCGATGTGAGATCCAATGAAACCGCCTCCGCCTGTGACCACGTACACCGCCATCGATCAACCTCCAGCGACTTGAAAGCACGCCGTGTGCCTTTATGTGATTATCTGTTGGCGGCAGGCAGACTGTAAGCCGAATTCTGTGCGCCCTTACGGGCGTGGCGATCATTCATCTAGGCCTCCGGTTTCCCAGAAGCTCGAGCAGCCTACCCGGAAACACGCGACGGGCCGTCGCCAGCACCGCAAGCGGCGCCAGGTTTCCCTATTTGGCCTTGCTCCATGTGGGGTTTGCCAAGCCGATCCGTTACCGGATCGCTGGTGCGCTCTTACCGCACCTTTTCACCCTTACCGGGGAAATTCCGGGACGGTTGCGTCGTTTCCCTAATTCACTTTGGGATCTTTATGAATTAGGGAACCGACGCAACCGTCCCGGAATTTCCCCGGCGGTATATTTTCTGTGGCACTTTCCGTCCCTTACGGGCCCTCGAACTACGAGGCACACCGCCCTGTGGAGTTCGGACTTTCCTCGAGGTTTCCCCCGCGATCGCCCGTCTGCCTGCCACCTTACGATTTTATGCTCGTGATCAACTTCTGCAATTCAACCGGCAACGGCGAGTGGAACTCCAGGGGCGCTCCAGTGGTCGGATGGGTGAAGCGCAAGCATGAGGCGTGAAGAAAATATCGATTCAAGGGGCCGAATTTCTTCGTAAATTCTTTGTAACTGCGCTCGCCGTAAACGTCGTCTCCAACCACTGGATGACCGATCGCGCTGAGATGAACTCGGATTTGATGTGTGCGGCCGGTTCTGATTCGGATCTCCAATAAAGAAAAAGCGCGGAAATGTTCCAGCACCCGATATTCGGTGTGAGCCGAGCGCCCGCGGGATTTTCCAGCCGTCATCTTCGTCCGGATCGTGGGATGCCGGCCAATCGCTAACTCGATTATTCCTGTCGGTTCCCGTAGTTTCCCGTGCACCAGCGCTACGTACATCTTCTGAATTTCTCGATCGTGAAACGCTTGGCTCAACCGTGCATGTGCTGCGTTGTTTTTCGCGACGATCAGCAATCCCGACGTGTTCTTATCGAGCCGGTGAACGATCCCAGGGCGTACTGAGCCGCCGGCTGTCGAAAGATTTTGGAAGTGAAATAACAACCCATGGACGACTGTGCCTGTTTTCGTTCCGGACCCGGGATGGACCACTATTCCTGCAGGCTTTTCAATGACCGCGAAATCTTCGTCTTCAAAATAGATTTGGAGCGGGATTTGCTCAGGTGTGAGGGGAACCGGTTTCACGGTTTGGAGATGAACCTCAATGGTCTCTCCGCCCCGAATACGGTACCCAGACTTGTCCTGGCGGCCTTCAATACGAATTGCACCGGACCGGTTGAGCATCTGAATTTGAGACCGCGTCAGATCTTTAAGATGATTAGCGAGGAATACATCCAGACGGAGCCCTCGGTCATCAGTCCCGGTTTGGAGTTTCATTTCGAATGATCTCGAGAGCTAAAAGCAGGACTCCGATTGAAATAGCAGAATCGGCAACGTTGAATGATGGCCAATGGTAGGTGCGAACGTAGAATTCGAGAAAGTCAACAACGTATCCATAGGCGATGCGGTCATAAAGATTGCCTAAAGCACCGCCTAGGATCAAAGCTAGCGCAACTTGCAACAAGCGATTACGCGCCGGGCTTCGAACGCTGTACGTGACGACGACAACGGCAGCAAACGCAGTGAAGACGGACAGCAAAAGCGATTTCGCCGGGGAGCTGATAGATGAAAAGATTCCGAAGGCGACACCCGTGTTACGGACATACGTTATGTTGAATAAGCCGTCTATTACGGGGACCGATTCATTCAGGTCGAAGCGGTTCTGGATCATGTCCTTGGTCCACCGGTCTAAAATCAAGGTTCCGACGACCAAGATCAAATACGGCACTCGTCCTTGGAATTTCGATGACACTAGATGACGATTATATCCGGCGTGCTCGCAAGGCTGCCACGCTGTATGGTATTCTAACGAGGCATTTTTCCACTGAGGTTTAGAAAAAGGGCCATGAATCTCAACCAACAAAACGATCCGCGGGTCGGTATTTTCAAGACAGCAACCACAGTTTCAGACTGTCCGTCTTGGCTGGACTCGCTGCTCAGTCAAATCAGAGAGCTCCGCGAGGAGCGCAAGCATCCGCGGCCGCAGGTCAAAATCACAGCGCAGCGGGATCCAAGCGCCCTGGACAAATTGGTAGAGATGCCTTCGCCGGTGATGTCGCTCTTTAGCGACATCCGCGAAGCGATTCACGATTTTCGCCATCCCCGAAAAATCGAAACGACCGCGCAAGCGGTTGAAG
>JACXTT010012740.1_pt1 | contig 11140 bp, 7 predicted proteins | sample 9270951 | NCBI WGS metagenome assembly JACXTT01 (sample SAMN15532306, study PRJNA645909) | rock metagenome | isolation source: weathered quartz diorite | place: Puerto Rico | collected 2017-06-21 | reverse complement strand
AGGGCGCTGTCGCTGACAAGCGTCAGGGCGGAAGCGACTTCCTGCGTGCGCAGCATGGCCGTCGCCAGCTCGTACAGCGCGCGCGAGTCCTTGGCGAGGGCCTCCGCCGCGGCCTGCGCGCGCCGCTGCGACGCGGCCAGCTGGCTCGTGACCAGCGCCACCGCGAGCAGGACGACGAGCTCGAGCAGCTCGGCCGGCCCGCGCACGGTGAAGGTTCCGACCGGCGGGACGAAGAAGAAGTCGTACAGGAGAAACGCTGCCACGCTCCCCGCGACGGCCGGGCCTCTGCCCCACCGGGCGCCCAGCCACAAGACCAGCAGCAGGTAGAAGGCGGAGAGGCCGGAGACGCTGGCTATCGCCGTGACGGCGCCGATCGCGGCCGTGACCGCGATCGCTCCGCCCACCGCGACCGCGTAGGGCGCCATGCGCCGGGTCATGTTGTTGGGGAGGAGTCTACGAGCGCGATCTCCCTGGCCCGGTTGGCGTAGCCGGGATGCGAGGGATGGGCGACGCGATACCAGGCCAGCGTCTCGGCCAGCGCGTCCTCGAGCGCCGACGGTTCGAAGCCGAGCTCCCGCCGCGCCCGGTCGATCACGTAGCCCGCGGACCGCCGCGGGTCGGGACCATACGGGCTCGCGCCCTCGGGCATGTCGGCGAAGGGCACGGGCTTCACGCGCGCCGGAATTCCCAATGCGCGCGCAATGCCTTCGATGAGATCGCGCAGGCTGACGCCCTCGAAGGCGGCGTTGTACGCCTTGTGCTCAGCGTTCTTGCGCAGGTCGCAGGCGAGCGCGCAGGCGAAGCCGATGTCCTTGACCCAGGCGAGGCCCGCCTGCCACTCGTAGGTTTCGGACGGCACCAGCACCGGCCCGCCGTCCGCCACGCGCTGGATGTAGGCGGCAATCCTCAGAGTGTGGTCAGCCGGCCCGAACACGGCGGGTGGCCGGACGACCGTCCAGGGAAAGTCGACGAGGCGCGAGAGCGCCGTCTCGCACCACCGCTTCCCTTCCCTGTAGTCAAGCTGGTCGGGCGCCTGGCCGGTGAGCGGCACGAAATCCTCTTCGCGCGCCGGCCTGCCGTGAAGGTCGGGGTAGACACCGGTCGACACGAAGACGTAGCGCTCGCCACCGAAATGCCGTGCGATCGCCGCGACCTCGTGCGGCTGATAGCACGCAAGGTCGAGCAGGACGTCCGGCTGCGTCTGCACCAGCGCCCGCGCCAGCTGGTCCTCGTCGGTGCGGTCGAAGGGGATGTAGCTGGTGAACGTTCCGTACGGGCGCTCCTTCCGCCCCGCTGCGATCGTCTCGACGCCGCGCCGCATCAGCTCCTTGCACGCGGCCACGCCGATGAAGCCGGCGCCACCGAGCACCAACGCTCTTGTCAATCGACGTCGCGTGACACGAAGTCGACGTCGATGCCCTCGATGTCGCGCAGGCGCTCCGCCAGCTTCGAGGCCAGCACGACGGACCTGTGCTGCCCGCCTGTGCAACCGAAGGCGACGACAAGGTGCATCCGTCCTTTCTCGCGATACAAAGGCAGAAGGTCGCGCACGATCCGATGCACGTCGTCGATCAGGCGACCCGCGGCCGGCTGCTTCATCACGTAATCGGCGACCGCCGGGTCGCGGCCGGAGAGTGGGCGCAGCTCCAGCACCCAGTAGGGGTTGTCGAGGAACCTCGCGTCGATCAGCAGCGCGGCCTCCGCGGGCGGACCGTTCTTGTAGCCGAATGCCAGGCAGGTGACGAGCGGGCGCGCGCGGCTCCGCAGATGATGTGCGAGCTCGTCGCGCTGCGCCGCCTCGATCCGGTGGTGCGCCCGCTCGAAGGTTCCGCCCGCGTGGCGGTCGTCCTCCCCATCGTGGACCAGGACATATTTGATGGCGCGCCGGTCCGCCTCGCGCAGCAGCTCCGCGCCGCCGTCACTGATCCCGAGCACGAAATCTCCCTCGGTGACACCGTCGAGCTCGGTGATCCGCCGGAAGCCGGCCGACTCGAAAGCGCTGATCGCATTCTGCATGCGCTGCTCGCTCGATGCTCCGACGATGACGAGCGTCATAGCGTCTCTTTCAGTCGAGCTGCGAGGCGCTCCGGGATGCCGAGCTTGACGATCTCATCGACGGGCGCTTCGCGGATCGCCTGCACCGAGCCGAAGTGTCGCAGGAGCGCGCGCTTGCGCGCGGGTCCGATCCCCTCCACCGAATCGAGCGGCGAGGTCAGCGCCTTGCGCGACCGCACCTTGCGGTGGTGCGTGATGGCGAAGCGGTGCGCCTCGTCGCGGATGCGCTGAACCAGAAACATTCCCGGCGAGTTCCGCTCCTGCACGATCGGCTCCGCGCGGCCCGGCGCAAAGATCTCCTCGCGTTCCTTGGCCAGGGCAAAGGTGGGGATGTCCGCATAGCCGGCAATCTCCATGACCTCGAGCGCCGCACTCAGCTGGCCCTTGCCCCCGTCGATGAGGATCAGGTCGGGCCGGCTCGTGAACGACCGGTCGCCCACGACGTCCGCCTCCTCGCGCCGCTGCGCCGACTCGAGCCGCTCGAGGCGGCGACGCAGGACCTCCTGCAGCATCGCGAAGTCGTTCGGGCCAGGTACGTAGCGGATCCGGAAGTGCCGGTAGTGGTCGTTGCGCGGCCGGCCGTCCTCGAACACCACCATCGAGCCAACCGCCGAATCGCCTTGGATGTTGGAGATGTCGTAGCACTCGATGCGCTTGGGCGGGGTCTCGAGGTCGAGGGCGGCGGCCAGCGCTGCGAGCATCGGTTCCGTCCGGCTGCGGTCGTAGTCGGCCTGGATGCGCAGCTGCTGCAGCTCCTGGGCGGCGGTCTCGGCGAGCTGCGTGACCAGGGCGCGCTTGCGGCCGCGTTGGGGCACCTCGATCGTCACCGGTCGCCCGCGCTTCTCGCTCAGCCAGCCGGTGATCAGCTCCGGCTCCTCGACCGGTCCGGGGAGGATCACCGAGCGCGGGATGTGCGTGGCGCTCGAGTAGTACTGCAGCATGAAGCCACGCAGCAGCTCCGGCTCGGCGGCGTCGCCCGCTCCGTCCAGCGCGTGCCCGTCGTGCCCGACCATCTTGCCCTGGCGCACGTAGGCCACCTCGACGAATACGTCGTTGCCACTCCGCGCGTAGGCGACGATGTCCTGGTCATCCCGTCCGCGGGTCAGCACCTTCTGCCGGTCGGCGATCCGCTCGATCGAGTGCAGCTGGTCGCGATAGCGGGCCGCGTTCTCGAAGTCGAGACGGGTGGCCGCCGACTCCATCCTCTCTTGCAGCTCGCGGACGAGGATGTCCGACCGGCCCTCCATGAAGAGCGCCACCTCGTTGATCCGCGCCTTGTAGTCGTCGGAGCTGATGCGCCGCTCACACGGTCCCGGGCAGCGCTTGATGTGGAAGTCGAGGCAGACCTTGCCCTGCTTGAAGATCTCGTCGGAGCACGTGCGGAACGGCAGCAGCTGCCGGATGGATTTCACGGTCGAACGCAGCGATTGCGCGGACGTGTAAGGCCCGAAGTACAGCGCGCCATCGTTCTGCACGCGGCGCGAGTAGTGCACCCGGGGAAATTCCTCGGTGACCGGCAGCTTCAGGTAGAGGTAGTTCTTGTCGTCCTTCAGCCGGATGTTGAAACGCGGCCGGTAGTTCTTGATCAGGTTGTTCTCGAGGACGAGCGCCTCCACCTCGTTGGCGGTGGTCACGAACTCGAAGTCGGTCGCCCTCCGGATGAGCTCCGCGACGCGCGCGGTCTCGGCGTACCCGGGTGTGAAGTAGGAGCGCAGCCGGTCGCGCAGGCGCAGCGCCTTGCCGACGTAGATCACCTGGCTCCGGTGGTCCCGGAACATGTACACGCCAGGGCTGTCGGGAACGGCCTGAAGCCGCCGCTTGATCGTGTCCTCGAGCGTTACCGCCATCCAGTGTGTCCTATCGCGATTTTAGGAACCCGTAAACTCGGGACCGATGAGCGCGTCGCAGCCGCCCTCCTCAGGCACGCCGCCGACGCAGATCGCGGGTCAGCAGTCCGCCCCCGCCACGGCGGTCCCGAGCACCCCGGAGCTCCAGGCCTACGCGCCGGCGCGGAGCCACACCAACAGCATGGCGGTCGTCAGCCTGATCACCGGCGCGCTATCGGTGTTCGGTCACATCGTGCTGCCCGGCATCGGAGGCGGCAGTCTCGCGCTGATCGCCATCGTCACCGGTTTCATCGCCCGCGGCGAGATCAAGCGGACCGGCGAGCAGGGCATGTGGATGGCCACGCTGGGCATCGTCCTCGGCATCCTTCACCTGCTGGTGATCGCGCTGGTCTTCATCCTTTTGATCGGCGCGGTTTTCGTGATCGGGGGCTGGGCCCTGCTTCATCACTAGCGGCTGCCGCGCGCCAGGCGCTCAAAAATGGATGCCTCGCATCAGGTAGGCCATGGTCGCAGCCTCGACCGAGATCTCCTCGTCGGCGACCGGTGCGGCGCGCTGGCCGTCCTTCGGCGCTGTCTCCGGGAAGAGGTGGTAAGCGCCGGTCATGACGAACTGGAGCAGGCCGGGCGCGACGGTGTTGACGCTCTCACCGATCTTGCCCAGTCGCGTCGAGACCTCGGGCGGTCTGGTCAGGATCGCGGACGCCACCATCTCGGCCGCCTCGTCGGGTGAGCTGGTGGGGAAGTTCTTGTAGATCCCCGTCGGCGCGATCATCGGCGTACGCACGAGGGGCATGTGGATGTTCGTGATCGCCACGCCGTCGTCCGCCACTTCCGGCGCGATGCAGCGGCTCAGCGCAGCCAGCGCGGATTTCGATGCCACGTAGGCGCCGAACCGCGGCGGATACGCCTGCACGCCGATGCTCGAGATGTTGATGATGTGGCCGCACCGGCGGCGGCGCATCTCCGGCAGCACCGCAAGCAAGACCCTCACCGCGCCGAAGTAGTTGAGCTGCATGATGCGCTGGAAGTCGTGGAAACGGTCGTACGAGGCTTCGATCGAGCGGCGGATGGAGCGTCCGGCGTTGTTGACCAGGATGTCGACATGCCCGTGGTCCTGCAGAACCTGGCGGATCATCGCGTCGCACGCATCCAGGTCGGAGAGGTCGGCCGGGTAGACGAACGCGCGACCTCCCGCCTCTTCGATCTCCTGCTTCAGCGCCTCGAGCTTTTCTCTTGTGCGGGAGACGAGCATCACCTGCGCGCCGTGGCGCGCCAGGAGCCGGGCGGTCGCGCGACCGATGCCGCTCGATGCGCCGGTGACCACCACCACACGGTCCTCCAGCACCTTGCGGAGATTCCTCTCCGTGAGCGCCTCCGGGTCCATGTGGCGCTCCCAGTAGTCCCAGACCTTCCACGCATATGCCTGGAGCGGCGGGCACGTGACACCGCTGCCCTGCAGCGCCGCCTGCGCGTTGTCGCAGGTGAAGCGGGCGCGACTCGCAGCAAACCGAATCGCCTCTTCGGGGACGCGGACGCCTTCCAGCAGGCGCCGCTTCAGCGTCTCGGCCACCTTCCAGTGCTCGAGCATGGCCCGGGTCTGGGGGGGCAGCATGGCGCCGGCCCGGCTGTCCACGCGCAGCGTGAACTGGGGCGCGTGCGCCGCGCGGCAGAACTCGTTCGTGACCTCACCGAGCCGTCGCGGCGACGGATCGGTCAGGTGGAACGTCTTGCCGTCGAGCCCCTCGCGATGGCCGATCGCATCGAGGGCGCGCGCCACGAAATCGACCGGCACGACGTTGAGCTCCCCGCCCTCGATCCCGATCAGCGGCACCCATTGGGGGATCGCGTTGCGCAGCCGCTGGATGAGCTTGAACGCGTAGTACGGACCGTCGATGCGGTCCGCCTCGCCGGTCTCCGACGAGCCGATGACCAGGCCTGGCCGGTAGATGCGGAAGCGCACAGACGACTCGCGGACGATCTGCTCCGCGTCGTACTTCGTGCGGTAGTAGGGGTGGTCAAGGGCCTGTCCCTCGGCGAACATCTCCTCCGTGAACTTGCCCTTCCACCGGCTGCCGGCAACTGCGATCGAGCTCATGTGGTGGAGGCGGGCTCCCACGAGCCTTGCCATCTCGACCACGTGCCGGGTGCCTTCCACGTTCGCCTGCTGGTTGTCTTCCTGGGTGGCCACGAGGTCATAGACCGCCGCCAGGTGGTAGATGTCGGCCCCTTTCAGGCGGGCCTGGTCGGAAGCGCTGAGGCCCAACGCCGGCCGGGTGATGTCCCCCTCCACCGGGCGCAGGCTTTCCCGTGCTCCGATCGAGTCGATGAAAGCCTCGAGCCGCTCGCGCGAGGCGGGCCGCACCAGGACGAACGTGGCGCCCTCACGCCTGGCCAGCTGGCGCAGCAGGTGCCGGCCGATGAAACCTGTCCCCCCGGTGACGAGCCGGATCATCGCCTTAACGGTATCGTTCATCGACCGTTTTGTTCAGTCAGCCTTTAGGATGTGCGCGATGTCTGATCAACCGAGCGCTCCACCGCCTCCACCGCCAGAGTCGAGCCCTTCACCCTACTCGCCGCCTCCACCGCCGACCGCCGGGTACCAGCCGCCTCCGGGGACCTACCAGCCCCCGGCCGCCACCCCGCCCCCGGTGCTGCCGACCCGGATGGGTGCGGGCGGCACCGCCGGGATCATCTCGCAGTTCACCGGCAACGCCGGATGGGCTGTCCTTCTGGGAGTCATCACCATCGCCGTACCGTTCATCTTCAACCGCGTCTTCTTCTTCCTTCCAATCATCGGTCTGATCCTGGCGATCACGGCCATCGTTCGGAGCAAGCAGCTGATCGGGGGCATCGTCGGCATCGTCCTCAACGTCATCGGCGGCATCATCACGATCATCGGCCTGACCGGCGGCTAGATAGGCGGTCTCAGGCGGGGGTCAGGGGATAGTCCCTGATCCCAAGTTCTGTGCAGCGCAGCTGCCAGGCCGGCGCGTCCACCTCGGCTCCCCAGAGGCGGTTCACCTCGACGAACGGCTCCACCGTCGCATCGGCGCGCCGCATGACGATCGGGCGCCCAGGCAGCGACTCCGCGCTCCACCCGTGGTCCGCCAGCGCCACGGCAAACGCCGCCCCGGCCAGGCCGACTCCGATCGAACGAGCCTGGTCGGCCGTGACCTGCCGGCCGGCCGCACCCGCCTCCGACTGCCCCAGCCGGTCGGCGTATTTCAGCAGCTCGGGCAGCCAGCCGATGCTGTAGTTGCGCAGCATGTGGGCCTGGCGCCGGGCGCGATCGCGCAACCCTGGCAGCAGCACCACCGAGCCGGCATCCTGCCACGTGATCCGCCGCATCTGGATGCCCGGCCGCAGCATGCCGATGAGCAGGAACGGCTCGATCGCCTCGATTCCATCCACCAGGGAGGCCGCCGTGGGTCCGCTGCCGTCGGCCGGCCCCGCGGGCATGGCAGACAGGGCAGCGATCCGCTCCGAGTCGGGCGGGTGACTGTCGTAGGGGTCGGTGCGCGCCTCCGCCAGCTGCTGCCGGGCGGCCTTCTCGACCTCCTGGCCGATCCCCGGCTCGTGGATGAAGCGCTGAAACCCGTCTGCGATCGGCGGCTGAAATCCTGCTTCGAGCAGCGGCACGACCTCGTTGCGCCAGTAAGCCGCCCACGCCACCGAGCCGCGCGCCAGGGCGCGCAGCCCCTCGATCATCGCCCCCGCCCCAAAGGTCCGCGCGGCGAGCGCATCGGCGGTGAGCTCCTGCTGGCGCGACACCGCCTGGGTGACTCGCAAGAACATGCGGCCGTACCAGAGAAAAGGCAGCTGGAGAAGCGCGCTCTGCCGTGAGGCGTTGCGTATCACGCGCTCGATCGCCTCCCGGGTTCGGTAGATCCAGGGACCAAGCCGCGTGTCCCCCCCGTGGTAGTGGCCGAACTCGTGCGCGAGCACGGCGCGCATCTCGTTCACCGTCAGGGCCTGCATCAGCGGAAGGCCGAGCACCATGACGCGGCGCCTTCCCCGCTGGAGGACGCCGGCGTTCATCTCCGGTGAGATGCAGACCTCGGCGGGCATCGCCTCCCCCACCGCGCGCGCAACCGTCTGCAGCTCGGCGAACAGCCTGGGCTGGCCCGCCGGATTGAGCAGCGGCCCGGGAGGAAGGAAACGGCGCGGCCACGGGATGATGGAGATGGCGATCGCCGCGATGCCGAAGAGGCAGAAGGCCAGCGCGCGACCCGGCACGTTGGGCTGGAAGATCACCCAGACCATGCCGGCCATCAGCGCCAGGGCCAGCGCGTAGAAGCCGACCGTGAGGGCGATCGCGAGAACGGCGCGCTGTCTAAGACTCATCTCTTGCCGGTATCACGAGCACGGGAAACACGGCCGCGATCAGGGTAGCCGCGACCGCGGCCCAGAGCGCCCCCTGGTGACGAGACTGGGGAATCCGCGGACGCCGAACAGCGCGCCGTACCCGAGCTCCGCCGCTTGTGGTTCCGTCCTCAGCCGACGGCGACGCGCGAGCGTCGGGAACGTCCTGCGCCGTTGGCCGAAACCGCAGCCCGGCGCCCTTTGGCGAGCGGCGTCTGCAGGTACTGCCCGGTGGCCGAGCCGCGGTTGGCCGCGAGCTGCTCCGGCGTGCCTTCGGCGATCACATAGCCGCCCGCCTCACCGCCTTCCGGCCCGAGGTCGATCATCCAGTCCGCCGTCTTGAGCACGTCGAGGTTGTGCTCGATGACCACCACGGTATTGCCGTGGTCGACAAGCCGGTGCAGCACCGCGAGCAGCCGCTCGACGTCCGCGTAGTGCAGGCCGGTGGTTGGCTCGTCGAGCAGGTACAGGGTGCGTCCCGTGTCGCGGCGCGACAGCTCGGCCGACAGCTTGACCCGCTGCGCCTCGCCGCCCGAGAGCTGCGTCGCCGGCTGCCCCAGCCGGATGTAGCCCAGGCCCACGTCGTGCAGGGTCCGAAGCTTGGTCTTGATCGCCGGCACGTTCTCGAAAACCTCGAGAGCCTCGTCGACTGTCATCTCCAGCACCTCGGAGATGGAGTGTCCGCGGAACTTCACCTCCTGCACCTCGCGGGAATAACGCGTCCCGTGGCAGACCTCGCAGGGCACGTACACGTCGGGCAGGAACTGCATCTCGATCTGGATGATGCCGTCGCCCTGACAGGCCTCGCAGCGACCGCCCTTCACGTTGAAGCTGAACCGGCCGGCTTTGTAGCCGCGCATCTTCGCCTCGGGCATGCTCGCGAACAGGTCGCGGATGTGAGTGAACATGCCCGTGTAGGTCGCGGGATTGCTCCGGGGCGTACGTCCGATCGGCGACTGGTCGATGTCGATCGCCTTGTCGAGGTTCTCGAGTCCCTCCACCGCGCGATGCGGGCCCGGCCTTTCCTTGGCCCGGTAGAAGAACTGCGCCACCTTGCGGCTGAGGATGTCGGTGATCAGGGACGACTTGCCGGAACCGCTGACGCCTGAGACCGCGACGAAGCATCCGAGCGGAATCGCCACGTCGATGTCCTTCAGGTTGTTCGCCTGGGCGCCGCGAATCACCAGCTCCTTACCGTTCCCGTTCCTCCGTTTGGGCGGGAGGGGGATCATGCGGTCGCCCCGCAGGTACGCGGCGGTGATCGAGTGCGGGTTGCGCAGCACCTTCTCGACCGGCCCCGCGGCCACGATCTCGCCGCCGTGCTCGCCCGCCGCCGGACCGATGTCGACCATGTAGTCCGCGGACCGGATGGTCTCTTCGTCATGCTCGACGACGATCAGCGTGTTGCCCAGGTCGCGCAGGCTGAGCAGCGTGTTGATCAGCCGCCGGTTGTCGCGTTGATGGAGGCCGATCGACGGCTCGTCGAGGATGTAGAGCACGCCCATCAGCTTGGAGCCGATCTGCGTCGCGAGGCGGATGCGCTGCGACTCGCCCCCGCTGAGGGTGTTGGCCGCGCGCTCGATGGTCAGGTAGTCGAGACCGACGTCGATCATGAACTGCAGCCGCTCGCGGATCTCCTTCAGGATGCCGCGGGCGATCAGCTGCTCGCGCTCGGTCAGCTCGAGCTCGTCGACGAACGCGATCGCCGCGCTGACCGACAGCGCGGTGACCTCTGAGATGTTGCGTCGCGAGACCGTGACCGCGAGCGACTCCGGCTTCAACCTCCGGCCCTTGCACGCCGGGCACGGCTTGTCCGACATGTAGCGCTCGAGCTCCGCCTTGAGGTACTCCGACTGCGTCTCCTCGTAGCGGCGCTGCAGGTTCGCGATCACGCCTTCGAACGGCGCCTCGTACCACCGCGAGTGGCCGTACTGGTTCTTGTAGCCGAAACGGATCTTCTTCTCCCCCGTGCCGTTGAGCAGGACGTCACGCTGCTGCTTGGGGAGCTTCGACCACGGCTTGTCCATGTCGATCCCGAAGTACTTGCTCACCGATTCGAGCAGCTCCGGGTAGAAGAACTGCGACCTGCTCCACGCGGCGATCGCGCCCTCGCGCAGGGACAGCGACGGATCCGCTACCACCAGGTCGCCGTCCACCACCAGCTGCGACCCGATGCCAGTGCATGTCGGGCACGCGCCATGCGGGTTGTTGAACGAGAAGTTGCGCGGCTCCGGCTCGGGTACGCTGGTCCCGTCGTAAGGACACGCGTAGTCCTGCGACATCTGGATCTCGTCACCTTCCGCCGGCACGACAATCACCGACCCACCGCCGAGCCGCGCCGCGGTTTCGATCGAGTCGACCAGGCGGGTCCGCTGCTCGGGGCCGACGACGATGCGATCGACCACGACCTGGATGTCGTGCTTCTTGTTCTTGTCCATCGGAATCGCTTCGCCGATCTCGTAGAGGCTTCCGTCGACGCGAACCCGGACGAAGCCGGACTTGCGCACGTCGTCGATGAGGGAGCGGTATTCGCCCTTGCGGCCCTTGACGACCGGACCGAGGACCATCACGCGCATGCCCTTGGGCAGCTTCTCGACGTGGTCGGCCATCTGCTCGACGGTCTGCCGGCGTACTTCGCGTCCGCACAGCGGGCAGTGCGGATGCCCGACCCTTGCGAAGAGCAACCGCAGGTAGTCGTATACCTCGGTCACGGTGCCGACCGTCGAGCGCGGGTTCTTGGATGTCCCCTTCTGGTCGATCGAGATGGCGGGCGACAGGCCCTCGATGATGTCCACGTCGGGCTTCTCCATCTGGCCGAGGAACTGCCTCGCGTAGGCGGAGAGCAACCCGAAGTAGCGGGCCTGCCCCCCGGCGTG
>JACXTT010012739.1_pt1 | contig 11140 bp, 15 predicted proteins | sample 9270951 | NCBI WGS metagenome assembly JACXTT01 (sample SAMN15532306, study PRJNA645909) | rock metagenome | isolation source: weathered quartz diorite | place: Puerto Rico | collected 2017-06-21 | reverse complement strand
GAGTGGCCTCCGGGTTTAGCGGCGGCCGCTGCCGGCCGCGCGGGCCCGAAGTGGGCGCCGTTACACTTCGGAGCGAAGTGTTATTCGTTTCAACACTTCGGAGACCAAGCATGACAGTGCAAGCTACCGATTCGCCGCTCGAGCGCGAGCTCGAGTTCAGGAAAAAGCTGACGGCGATCACCAACCAGATCAACGCCGCCGAGTCCATCCCCCACATCCTGATGACGCTCAAGGACAAGATCCTCGAGCTGCTCGACGCCGAACGTCTGACCATCTACGCCGTCGACACCAAGAACCAGGAGCTCTACTCCATCCAGAAGGTCGGCGACGTGCCGAAGGAGATCCGCGTCCCCAAGTCCTTCGCCTCCATCGCCGGCTTCACCGCGCTGTCCCGCAAGACCATCAACATCAAGGACGCCTACGAGGCCGCCGAGTTGGCGAAGTTCCACCCGAGCCTCCGCTTCGATGTCCGCTGGGACAAGCAGACCGGCTTCCGGACCAAGAGCGTCCTCGCCGTTCCCGTGCTCTTCGAGAAGTACCTCCTCGGCGTGGTGCAGCTCATCAACAAACGCCACGGCCCGTCGTTCTCTCCGCAGGACGAGGACACCGCCGAGGAGATCGCGCGCATCCTCGGCATCGCCTTCTACAACCAGCACAAGGTGGCGCGGCAGTCGAAGCCGTCCAAATTCGGCGCGCTGGTGGACAAAGGCATCATCTCGGAGAAGGACGTCGAAGCCGCCGTCTCCAGCGCGCGCCTCAACAACACCTCCGTGGAGAAGGTGCTCATCGACGACTACAACGTGCCGAAGGAAGAGCTGGGCAAATCGCTGGCCGCCTTTTACAGCACCAGCTTCTTCAGCTACGACGGCGAGCAGACCATTCCGCATGACCTGAAAGAGCGCGTTCCCTGCGAGATGTGGAAGAAGTACGTCTGCGCGCCGGTGGAGCGGCGCCCCGGCGTGCTCGTCCTCGCCGTCGACGACCCGCAGGACCTGACGCGCCTCGACGGCATCCGCGCCATGAACCTCGCGCCGCGCTACGACTTCTGGGTGGGCATGAAGCACGAGATCCTGGCGTACATCGCCGCCACGTACGGCGAGTCGACCGAGCCGGCGGCATCGGACAGCGCCGATCTCACCAAGATCATCAACTCCCTCGGCGAGGGGGAGGGGGAAGTGGAAGAGGAAAAGAAGGACGACATCCCGGAGCTCGACGAGACCGACTCCGGCATCGTCCGCCTGGCCAATCAGCTCATCATCGAGGCCTTCAACAAAGGCGCCTCGGACATTCACGTCGAGCCCGACGGCTCGAAGAATCCCTGCACCATCCGCCTGCGCATCGACGGCGACTGCCAGAAATTCATGGATGTCCCCGGCATGCATCGCAACGCGTTGGTGCAGCGCCTGAAGATCATGGCCAAGCTCGACATCTCCGAGCGCCGTAAGCCGCAGGACGGCAAGATCCGTTTCAAGTATTCGAGGGGCGTGATCGAGCTGCGCGTGGCCACCATCCCCACGGCCAACGGCAACGAGGACGTGGTCATGCGCATCCTCGCCGCGTCGAAGCCGCTGCCGATCGAGAAGATGGGCTTCAGCGAGGCGAACCTGGCGCGCTTCAAGGAGATCCTGCAGAAGCCATACGGCATCTGCCTGGTGGTCGGCCCCACCGGCTCGGGCAAGACCACCACGCTGCACTCGGCGCTCGGCTTCATCAACACCGAGGACATGAAGATCTGGACGGCCGAGGATCCGGTGGAGATCACCCAGCGCGGGCTGAGGCAGGTGCAGGTGCAGCCGAAGATCGACTTCACTTTCGCCGCGGCCATGCGCTCGTTCCTCCGCGCCGACCCCGACGTGATCATGGTCGGCGAGATGCGCGACCACGAGACGGCGGCCATCGGCATCGAGGCCTCGCTGACCGGGCACCTGGTCTTCTCCACGCTACACACCAATTCGGCGCCGGAGACGATCACGCGTCTGTTGGACATGAACATCGATCCGTTCAACTTCGCCGACGCGCTGCTGGGCATCATGGCCCAGCGCCTGATCCGCACGCTCTGCCCGAAATGCAAGGAGGGCTACCACCCCTCGCCCGAGGAGTTCGAGGAGATCATCGAGGTCTACGGGCACGAGTGGTTCCCGCAGCTCGGCATCAAGTACTCGCCGGAGCTCACGCTCTACCGGCCGAAGGGCTGCCCGGCGTGCAACAACACGGGATACAAGGGCCGCATGGGCGTGCACGAGCTGCTGGTCGGCACGGACGATCTGAAACGAGCCGTGCAGCGCCGCGCGCCGATCGACGAGCTGCGCCACCTCGCCATGCAGCAGGGGATGCGCACCTTGCTGCAGGACGCGCTGGAAAAGGCGATGAAGGGGATCACGGACGTGAAGCAGGCGCGGGCGGTGGCGGTGAAGTGACACGGCCGCGAAGCGGCCGTGTCATCCTGAGCCGCGCAGACGGCGAAGGATTTCTGGGCGCACGAGGTACAGGGCACTTCGAAATCGCGAACCGGTTCCCGCTCCACCGAAAAAAATAGGTTCGAAGTTCGAAGTGCGAATGAAGAACGAAGAAGCCCTCCCAGCCACTTCTTCATTCTTGCTTCGAACCTCGAACCTCGAACCTCATCTGCTCACGAGGCATAATCCGTTTGCCATGCCGACGAAGCATCCGAATCTCTCCCGCATCGCCGAAGAGCTGCGTGATGCCGCGCTCTGTTACCCCGACACCGATGAGCACTTCCCGTGGGGAGAAACGGCGATCAAAGTCCGCGGCAAGGCCTTTCTCTTCATGCGCGCGGACGAGAACGGGCTCAGTCTGTCGGTGAAGTTGCCCAAGTCGCGCGACGACGCGCTCATCCTGCCTTTCTGCGAGCCGACGCACTACGGCCTCGGCAAGAGCGGCTGGGTGACGTCGACGTTCAAGAAGGGCGACGACGTGCCGGTGGGCATCCTCAAGGACTGGCTCGACGAGAGCTACCGCGCCGTGGCGCCGAAGAAGCTGGTCAAGCAGTTGCCGGCCAAAGATTAAAGGAGCGCGGGCGATTACGCGCTGATTTGGCGCGGATCGAGCCAAGCGGGCGACGTTGCTAATGCGTGGCCTTAATTCATTCGCCCGACGATCACCATCGTGCTTCTAATTCTCGCATTCATGCGAGGCGAGAACCTGTTCATGTACCCAAGTTCGCTCCATCGCGCCAGGTCACGATGAAGTGCAATCCGCGCTGGCCCGGAGAGGACATAGCTGGACCGTTCGGCATCCACCGACATAAGGCAGGGCCGTGCATGGAATCGATCTCAAGCGGCAAATTGAGAGTTAGGCACGCCTGAATCCCGAGACCAAAGTTCGAGTTGACCACGCCGCAGCAACGCCTTAACTTGCCTGCATGCAGTCCGCATCTGACCCGTTACGTCTTCTGAGCGCTGTCGCCGGTATCTGTGGCTTGTTGTTCTCAATCCTCCGCGTGACCGACGAAGTCAAGAAGGCACTCGATGCTGCAGGGATCGCCCGCCAAAGTCGCTCGACGACTTTCTACGAACTGTGGTTTTGGGCATTTATCTCTGCCGTCGTGGGAGGCTTTGCCTGGGCTTTGATTTGGAGACAAAGCATAGGTGGAACTGGCAAGGAGCCGCATGGGATCCACGCGGTGGTTTGGGCTGTCAGCGTCGCACTACCGATCGTCGTCGCGCTTTTCGTCGTCAATTGGAAATACAAGATTCTCCAACCGCTTAGTTTGGCCGGGCCTGTCATTCTGTGGGCTCTCGGCAGCGGTCTCGGCGCGTCGGCATTCTACGACCTCCCGATCGCTCACACACGTGGGTTCCGCGACGCCGTGCTTGCTTCAGCCACACCGTACACAGAGTTCTGGCTCGTACTCAGCTGGTCGACCATCATCGCCGCACCAGCATTCATCGGTTTCGCGATAGGCGGGTGGCTCAGCACACCTCGCACCAACCGGCCACGGATGCTTCGGACACTAATCCTTCCGTTCATCGTTGTTGTCGTCGTAACAACGCTTGCGGTCGCGTGTTTTCTTCTTGTGTACGGTGACCAAACCCGCTTTGAACAGGCGCGCGGCGTGGTCGCTGCGCTGTTCTTCCGCATGTCAATGTTCATCGCATTGTTTCTCGCTCTTCTCGCAGTCCGTGAAGGCTTGACTTCCACCGTTCCTGCGGAAGCGGGTGCCTAAACTCCTCGCAGCAGCGGACGCGCGGCCGTAGCTGGCCCGCCTCTCCTGCGCCTCGTGAGCGAGAGACCGACGCACCACAAGCCGAGCGGTGGCTCACCTTCACAACCAAGACGAAGCGAGCCAGTGATTGGTTACTGAGGGGTGAATCACAGCAATGGCTGCTGTGCAACCCTCGATACCTCCTCCTTCCGTCTTCGTCACAGTAGGACGAGAAGATGACACATGCGAAGAATTCTGAGCATCGGAGCCGGACTCGCCTTCCTACTGTTTCTGGCTGGGGTGGTCGTTCCGGATCTTCTCCAGGTGAGAAATCGCAACCGCCAGAAGCGGACCATGGCCGATATGCGCTCTATTGCCACGGCATGGGAGGCGCGCGCCACTGTTATGAACGCTTATTCTGTCGGCGCCGGCGGCGCAAGCGTGAGGATGGCTGAGCGCCGTGTGACCGTCACCGAGCTTGCTCGATCACTGGAGCCGACTTACATTCGCAAGTTTCCCCGCACGGATGGTTGGGGCACGGAGTTTCAGTTCAGTACGGCCGGCTATGACAAAACAGGTCAGGCGCAGACCTACGTCATACGCTCGCTCGGCAGCGATGGCCGGTCCGACCGGATCGCGAACCTGAGCGGCCCGACGACAAACTTGAGTGACGATATCGTTTACTCGAACGGCGCATTTGTTCGCTATCCGGAAGGTGCAGGATGATGAAGAACATCGGGAGGCGGAGCCTCTCTTTCGCAATTCTCACGGTGGTGTGTCTCGCAGTGACCCGGACCTTCGCCGGAACAGCGACGACGGTGACGGGGGAGGTGGTGGAGACCTATTGCTGGGCAGTGCATCAGGTCGGCGGATCAGGTCACGCGCAGTGCGGAATCGAGTGCGCGAAGCGCGGACTTCCCGTCGCCCTGTATGACCAGAAGACGCTGAAAGCATTCATTCTACTTCCCGCGCGCGACAAGGCATCGCTTCCGCCTGACCTGATCGCGGCCATGGGGCAGCGGGTGACGATTCGCGGTGAGGTGATGGTGCGCGGAGGAATCTCGTTTCTTATCATTCAGTCGTGGCAGCGCATTGTCACGGCGCATTGAAAGCGATACGAAGTTCGCTTGCCATCCGGATGGAGGCGCAAAGTCATGGCCACCACCGAGAAAAGCCCATCAGCCGCGCGTGGATCGCCCGAGCGTTCACCATTGTCGAAGACGTCGTCTATATCGGGTTAAGCCTGCTTTTGGGCGGCGTGCGCGATCGCGGCTCATGATTCACAGGACCTATAACGTTTCAGAGCTTGGCCTCCGGCACGCTCGCCCAAAACATCATTGCGCTCCTCGATCGCATCCTGCTCGTCCTGCTCGCCGTGGCTCCTTTACACGGTCCAAGTATCAACCCGCGAGCACACGTTGGTGCCGAGCCGTTCTTGCTGGTCGGTGTAATCGCCGCAATTCGGCGCGTACTCGTCCTCACCGCAGAAATTCAGTCACGCGCAGCAGACGAGCATGGATGCATTTCAACAGTCGATGATCGAACTGGCGGTGCTCACGGTCTTGATCCTCGTTCTCGTCATATCGCTTATGTTGCTGCGCAAGTGGCCCGTGGTGGTCGAACGGGTGTGAGTCACGCCGCCCCGCGGCAAAGCTCCGCGATGGCGCGCGTGAATTCGTTCACGTCGAAGGGCTTGGAGATCACCAGCTTCACCACATCGAAGTCGAGCTTGGAGAGCGTCTGCTGCGAGACCGCGGAGACCACGGCCACCGGCAGGCCGCGGCGGTGCTCCTTGATGAAGTCGATGACCTCGTAGCCGTTTGACTCCGGGAGCATCAGGTCGAGGATGACCACGCCGTAGTCGGTTGTGCGGATGCGCTCGATGGCCGTGGCGCCGTCGTGCGCGGAATCGATGGCGATGCCGCTTCGCTGCAGCAGCTTCTCCACCAGCCGGCGGATGGCCGGATCGTCCTCCACCACCAGCGCGCGGTGACAAATCTCCGTATCGATCGCCATGCGTTCATGTTACATCCCCGCAAACCCCGCTAACCTTCCACCCGGCGCTGCGTCTTACCGTGCGTGAGACGAACGACCGCGCTTCTCCTCATGCTGTTTGCGGCTACGGCCTGCCGCTTCCCCGAGCATCCCAAGCGCGCGGCGATGGACGCCGTCACATCGTTCGTTCTCCGTTCGGTGTTCGACCTGCAGAGCCGGGTGCCGCTGACGCAGAACAGCGCGCGTCCGGCTCTGCGGGCGACTTGCGGGCGCGCGGCAGCACGGCGCGTCGTGCTGGTGGCCAGGCTCCGCGACGGACGCCTGGTGCTCTCCCGCTGCCGCACGCTGTAATCTTCGCGGATGCAGAAGCCGCTTCTCCTCGCCGCCGCCGTCCTCCTCTTCGCCGCCGCCGCCTCCTCCGATGAGCTGAGCGCCGCGGACCTGGACAAGCGCCGCAAGGCGCTGGCCGATCTCCTCAAAGAACAGTGGGAGTACACGCTGCGCACGCAGCCGGAGCTCGCCTCCATCCTCGGCGACCGCCGCTACAACGACCAGTCATCGGATTTCTCCGAGGCGGCGGTGAAACGCGACCTGGCGGCGACGAGGAAATTTCTGGCGCGCCTGGAGCGCGTCGACACCAAGGGATTTCCGGAGCAGGAGGCGCTGAACAAGGCGTTGCTCGTGCGCAACCTGCGCAACAACGTCGAAGACATCGGGCTCAAAGAGTGGGAGATGCCGGTCACGCAGATCAGCGGCATCCATCTCTTCGCCGCGCAGTTGCCGTCGCTGCTGCCGTTTGCCACGACGAAGGATTACGACGACTACGCCAAGCGCCTGCGCAACTTCCCGAAACAGATGGATGACACCGTCGCCAACATGCGCAAGGGGATGCGCGACCGCCTGATGCCGCCGAAGTTCCTGCTGGAGAAAGTCGTGGCGCAGGCCGACCACATTGCTGCCGAGGAGCCGGAGAAGACGCCTTTCGCGCAGGCCATCGAAAAGTTTCCCGACGCGGTGCCGGAGCCGGAGCGCGCGCGCTTGCGCGGCGAGATCGTCGACGCCATCCGCACCGCCGTGCTCCCCGCGTACAAGGAGTTCGCCGCGTTCATGCGCGATGAGTACGCGCCGAAGGGGAGGAAGGATCCCGGCCTTTGGGCGCTGCCGGACGGCGCGAAGCGCTACGCCGCGCGCGTGCGGCAGAGCACGACCACCAACCTCTCCGCCGACGAGATCCATCAGATCGGGCTGCGCGAAGTGGCGCGCATCGAAGGGGAGATGCTGGCCATCGCGCAGAAGCTCGGCTTCGCCGATCTGAAATCGTTCCGCGCCTCGCTCGACGGTAACCCCGACCTCAAGGCGAAGACGCGCGAGCACATCCTGGAGCTCTATCGCGGCTATATCGATCAGATGTACGCGAAGCTGCCGCAGCTCTTCGGCCGTTTACCGAAGGCCAAGCTGGTGGTGGTGCGGGTGGAGGAGTTCCGGGAGAAGGAAGCGCCGGGCGCGCAGTACGAGCCGGGCGCCCCCGACGGCTCGCGTCCCGGGCGCGTGGAAGTCAACACCGGCGAAGCGCAGTCGCGCAAGACCATCAACATGGAGTCGACCGCGTACCACGAGGGAGTCCCCGGCCATCACATGCAGCTCTCCATCGCCCAGGAGCTGACCGGCCTCCCCGAGTTCCGCCGCTTCGGCTCGAGTTACACCGCGTACGTGGAAGGGTGGGCGCTCTACTCGGAGAAGCTGGGCAAGGAAGTCGGCTTCTATACCAATCCCTACAACGACTACGGCCGGCTGCAGGACGAGATGCTCCGCGCCATCCGCCTGGTGGTCGATACCGGTTTGCACTCGAAGCGCTGGACGCGCGAGCAGGTCGTGCAGTTCTTCCACGACCACACCTCCGAGGATGAGGTCGAGGTGCAGAACGAGACCGACCGTTACATCGTCTGGCCCGGCCAGGCCCTCGGCTACAAGATCGGATCGCTGAAGATCACCGAGCTGCGCGAGCGCGCCCGCCGCGAGCTCGGAGACCGCTTCGACATCCGCGCCTTCCACGACGAGGTCCTCGGCGCCGGCGCGCTGCCGATGGACGTGCTCGAGCAGCGGATCGACGCGTGGATCGCCGCGCGGAAGAAATAGTCAGTCGCGGCGTCCGTAGCGCCGGAGCATCGCGTCGGCTTCGTTGCTCCCGGATGGGAATCGCTTGACCGACTCGACGCGCGCACTCGCGGACAGGAGCGCCGCGACGATGTCGAGCGACTGGTGCGGTGTGAACTCCGACATCTCCACCATGGCGCGGACGGCCAGCGAGAGAGGAGTCTCTCCCTCGGCATTCGTTGCTTCCAGCGGCGCGCCGCGCTCGATCAGCAGCTTCACGGTCTCGTAGCGCTCGCGCCAGACGGCGAGATGAAGGGCGGTCCCCCCCGGCTCGCCGGGGCGGCCGCCGCGCGCGGCGACGTCGAAGCCGAGGTCGAGGAGGATGAGGACGCCCGCGCTGTTGCTGGCACCGGCGAAGCGCGCCAGGACGCTCGGGTCGTCCGTCTTCAGTTGCGCGATCAGTTCCGGATCGCTGGCGGCGATGGCGCGCGCGCTCGTTTCGTCGCCGCGGGCGCAAGCCGCGAGAAAGTGATCAGCGGCCTTCGAGCGTCGACGAGAATCCACGGCGCTCGAAGAGATCGAGCGCGTCGGCGCGCCCGAGGCGCGCGGCGAAGGCGAACGGCGTCAACCCATCGTCTCGCGCCGCGGTTGGGTCTGCGCCGTGATCGAGCAGCAGCTCGATGAAGCGAAGAGGATTGTCGCGGTGCAGCGAATGGTGCAGCGCGCCGCCGGTCCAGCGGTTGCGGTAGTTGGGATCGGCACCGTGGTCGAGCAGCCAGGCCACTCCTTTGTAGTTGGTCCAATCGAGCTTGCGCGCCAGCATGGTGGCCAGGCTGTCGGGAACGAGCTTGCCGCTTTCGACCAGGACCTCCAGGCCTGCAAATTTTGTCTCTAGTATCGAGCCCTATTCTATGAATACGATTCCACGTCACTGCCATCATGGCGATGGCAAAAACCCTCCTAGGAGGCACCATGCGCTGCAAACGAACACTGCTCCCATCCCACTCGCGGCGAATCCCGCTCAATGCACGCGGTTAACATTCAACCCGTCATTGGCCGCCACGGGCTCCGCCAATTCCAAGGTCGTCTATTACAACGGCACGTGGTACATGGCGTTCAACGAGACGGTCAACAACCCGAATAATGGCTGGACTGGCGCTGACACCTGGCGCATCCTCTGGGCGACCTCTTCTGACGGCCAGAACTGGGCGATTCAGCCGACGCCGCTCTTTCGTTCCACGCATTTTGGCTCATCGGCAATCTGAGCGCACAGTACCCGTACGACAGCCCGAATATTCACAACCTCACCGCCTATCGCACCGCCGCGACACTGAGCGGCGGAGTCTTCTCGAAACGCATCGCGCTAAGGACCTATTACGGCTACTACGTATCCGCTGCGAACGGCGGCGGTAGCTCCACAAACGCCTATCCAACGAACGTGGGACCGAACAAAACGTTCACCATCATCGATCAAAATGGCGGCACTTTGAATGACGGCGACCCCGTCAGCCTGCAAGCGGCAAACGGGATGTATCTTGTCGCCGAGGGCGGCGGCGGTGCCGGGAGCACAGTGAACGCAAACCGGGACGGCGCGGCGCAATGGGAGACGTTCACCATTCACAAGATGAACGGCACCGGCGCAATCACGAGCGGCGACTCGGTCGCCTTCCAGTCGTACTATGGTTTCTGGATGGTGGCTGAGGGTGGCGGTGGGGGCGTGATCCATTGCGACCGGACGAATCCTGCGCAATGGGAGACGTTCACCTACACGGAACAGCCGTAGAGCCCCGGAGCGCTCCCCATTTCCCGCTAGCGTTTCCACAGCCCCTGCGAAGGAATGCGCAGCGCGCGATTGAACTTCGCGGAGGCGTTCTCCCAGGCGATGGTCTCCGTCAGCTCCACGATGGCGTCGTCGTCGAAGAAGCGGCGCACGCGGGCGAAGAGGGCCTCGTCGACCTCGCGGCCGGTGATGGTCATGGCATCGGCGTACTCGAGCGCGGCGCGCTCGCGGTCATCGAACTGCGGCGCGTGGATGTCGGTGACCAGAGCCATCAGCTTCTCGTCCGTCACTCCGAGGGCGCTGCCGACCGCAGCGTTGAGGTCCTGTCAGAACTCGCAGCCGTTGAGGTACGCCACGCGCCGGTTGATCATGGCCTGCAGCGGGGGGTCGATGAGGCCCGACGCGTCGAGCCCGCTCCACATGGCGCGCGCGCCGTGAAAGATCGACGGCCGCCGCGCGTAGATCAGATGATTGAGCAGCGGCGCGCCCCACTTCTTGCGCTGCGCTTCGAGCACCGCACGGATGCGCGGCTCGACGGCGGCGAGATCGGCGTCGGGAACGCGGGCCATGGGCGTATTATCCGCTCGTTGACACTCCACCTGGGCGGACTGGAGAGCGCGGCGCTGGCCGAGCAGTAGCGATCGCTGCCGCGCCGGCGAAGCTATCCGAGGCGCAGTCCCACCGTCTGCAGATCGCGGAAGAAGAAGTGGAATTGACGTTGATGCTCTACGAGTAGCGGGCACGTGGGGGCACAATGATGTGCCGTGCCCGAGCTTCCTGAGGTCGAGTCCTACGTGCAACTCTTCGCGCGCCACGCGGTGGGCCAGACCGTCGCGCGCGTGCGCGTGCTCGATGATCGCGTCGTAGCCGTGCGGAAGGGGGCGCTCGCGCGCGCGCTTGTCGGGCGGCGGTTCACGGATGTGCGGCGGCACGGGAAGCATCTCTTCGCGCGGGCGGGGGAGGTCTGGTTGCGGTTGCATTTCGGCATGAGCGGCGATCTGACCACCGAGGTGGAGCGGTTCGCGCGCGTGGTCTTCGATTTCGAGAGCGGCGCGCGCATCGTCTTCGACGACATGCGGCTCTTCGGCGTGGTCGACCTGGTGCCC
>JACXTT010012738.1_pt1 | contig 11141 bp, 7 predicted proteins | sample 9270951 | NCBI WGS metagenome assembly JACXTT01 (sample SAMN15532306, study PRJNA645909) | rock metagenome | isolation source: weathered quartz diorite | place: Puerto Rico | collected 2017-06-21 | reverse complement strand
GGCCGCCCGGCCCGAGGTCTGGGAAAAGGTCGCGCGCAAGATCAAAGCCGGCGAGATGCCGCCGACCGGAATGCCGTCTCCGGGCGGGCCTGCCTTGAAAACTTTCGTTGCCGGCCTGGTCCGCGATCTGGATGCCGCCGCCCGGCGAGCCCCCTACGCCGGACCGCCCGTCATCCGCCGTCTGAATCGCACTGAGTACGCGAGCGCGATCGGCGAGATTCTGGCCATCGAGCTGCCCGTCGCCGCCGAGCTGCCTCAGGACGGCATCGCCGCCGGCTTCGACAACATCGCCGACGCCCTCTCCATGTCGCCGCTGCTGCTGGAGCGCTATCTCAAGGTGGCCCGGCGCGTGAGCGAGCTGGCCACCGGCACACGCGACGCAACGCCGGTGACCGAAGTCTACCCTGCCACAGGCACGCAGGCCGCCTGGCAGGACGGCATGGCGTTCGGCACTCGCGGTGGCATCCGCCTCCGCCATTACTTCTCGCATAACGGCGATTACGAGCTGCGCGCCTTCCTGAACAAGGAGAGCCTCACGCCTATCGAAGGCGTCCGCTTCTTTCGCACCCGCGTCCCCGTCAAGGCCGGCCCGCACACTGTGGTCGTCACCTTCCCGGACGAGTTCGCCGCTCGTGAAGGTCCGGTTTCCGATGTCGCCGGACCCGGCGGGCCGGCCCTCGGCGGGCCGCTCGATCTGCTCGGCACGGCGGTTCGGCCGAGCATCGACTTCCGGCTGGACGGGCGGCGCGTGAAACGGTTCGAAATTGCGGGCATGACCGCCGGCGAAGCTGCGTTCGACGGGCAGCCGGGCCCGCCCTTCCTGACCCGCATTGAGATCGCAGGGCCTTACAACCCGTCCGGCGTGGGCGACACTCCCAGCCGGCGGCGCATTTTCGTTTGCCGCCCTGCTGCCCCCGCCGAAGAAGAATCCTGCGCCGCTCGGATCCTATCCGCTGTGGTGCGCCGGGCGTTCCGGCGCGATCTCGTCCCGGCTGATCTGCGGCCTTTCCTGGCAACCTACAAAGCGGCTCGCGCCAAGCGTGGGTTTGACGAATCAATCGCCGCCGCGCTGCGCGACGTCCTGCTCGCGCCCGACTTTCTCTTCCGGCTGGAGTTCGACACTGCCGGCGCGCCCCCGGGTAGCGTCCATCCGGTCTCCGCATTTGAGCTGGCCTCGCGCCTCTCGTTCTTCCTCTGGAGCGGAATTCCAGACGATGCCCTTTTGGACGCCGCAGCCGCAGGGACTCTGCTCGACGCGAAGGCGCTCGACGGCACGGTGCGGAGAATGCTCGCCGATCCGCGGGCCGAAGCTCTGGCTGGCAATTTCGCTGCCCAGTGGCTGGGGCTGCGCACGCTCGGCGATATGGAGCCGGACAAGCAGGCGTACCCGGAGTTCGATTCCGCCCTCGCCGCGGCATTCGACACCGAGACGAAAATGTTCGTGCGCAGCCTGATCCGCGAGAACCGCAGCATTCTCGACCTTCTTGACGCGGACTACACCTATCTTAATGACCGCCTTGCGGCACTCTACGGCATTCCCGGCGTCACGGGACCGGGCTTCCGCCGCGTATCGCTGGAGGGCAACACCCAGCGCGGCGGGCTGCTGACCCAGGGCAGCATTCTGCTGCTTACCTCGCACGCGGCGCGCACTTCGCCGGTCGTGCGCGGCAAGTGGATTCTCGAGAACCTGCTGAATTCTCCGCCGCCTCCTCCTCCGGCGACAGTGCCGCCACTCGACGAAAGCCCGGCGGCCGGAGGGCGCGCCCTTACCACGCGCGAGAAAGTGGAGCGCCATCGCAAGAACCCCGTCTGCGCGGGATGCCACGCGCGGATCGACCCGATGGGTTTCGCCCTCGAAAACTTCGACGTGATCGGCCGCTGGCGCGCCAAGGACGAAGGCGGAACCATCGACGCCTCGGGCAAACTGCCCAACGGCGTTTCGTTTTCCGGACCCGCCGGGCTGAAAAAAGTACTGCTGGACCCGCCCGACGAGTTCGTGCGCGGCACCGTCGAGAAGCTCATGACCTACGCCCTGGGCCGCGAACTGGACGCGCGGGATCAGCCCGCCGTCCGCGAGATCATACGAAGCTCGGAAGCCGGCCGCTACCGCTTCTGGGACCTGATTGCTGGTATCGTAAAAAGTGCTCCCTTTCGGATGAGACAAACGCAGGAGCGCTGACCGGAGCACAGAAAGGAACCGCCATGTTTGTCACGCAAAAAAGCTTGCCGCGGCGAACCCTTTTGCGGGGCGCGGGCACGGCCCTGGCCCTGCCGCTGCTGGACGCCATGGTGCCTGCGTTGAAGGCCGAGCGCCTCACTGCCGCCGCGCCGGTGCGCCGTCTGGGCTTCGTGATGTACCCGTTGGGCGTCGATCAGGACCGCTGGCGGCCGAAGGGCGAAGGGTCGGACTACAAGCTCAGCGAAGCCCTGGCGCCGCTTGAACCGCACAAAAAGAAATTCGTGGTGATGAGCGGGCTGTCGTCCGATCCGGACCGCTCGAAGCCGGGTTTTCATGACCGCGCGCTGGCCTCCTTCATGACCGGCGTGGAGCCGGCCAAAGGCAAGATCCAGGTTGGCATCTCCATCGATCAGCTCGCGGCGCAGACGCTGGGTAAGGAGACGCAGTTCGCCTCGCTGGAACTGGCCGGGGAAAAGACAAATGCCGGCAGCGCGCATGTCGGCCCGATTTTCAAGAGCGCCACCGTCCCGCTGCCGCTGGAGTACAATCCGCGCCGCGTCTTTGAGCAGCTCTTCGGCGACGGCGGACGCATCGATCCCGAAGCCGCGGCCGCGCGTCAGACTGCGGACCGCAGCAGCCTCGACTCGGTCATGGAGCGGATCGCGGACTTAAAGAAGCAGCTCGCCGCCGCCGACCGCCGCAAGCTGGACGAATACGTCGATTCTATCCGCGACATCGAGCGGCGCATCCAGGTCGCCATGAGCAAGCCGCCCGCGGACTTGCCCGGCGCGACGCGCCCCGCCGGCGTCCCGGATTCATGGGTCGACAACGTGAAGCTGATGTTCGACCTCCAAGTCCTGGCCGTGCAGGCCGACCTCACCCGCGTCTGGACGTTCCTGCTGGCCCGCGAGGCCAGCTCCATGAACTTCCCCCATCTCGACATCAGCATGGGGCACCACGAGATCTCGCACCACAACTTCGAGAAGGAGAAGCTCGACGCGCTGGCGAAGATCAACGTCGACCAGTCGCGCCTGTTCGCCTACTTCCTCGCCAAACTGGACGGCTTGAAGGAAGGTAACTCCACGCTGCTGGACCACTCGCTGATCCTTTACGGCAGCAACTTGAGCGTGCCGACGTCTCACAGCCAGCGCGACCTGCCCATTATCCTGGCCGGCGGAGCGGCCGGGCGCATCGCCGGAGGCCGCTACCTCAAGTTCCCCGGCGATACCACGCCGCTGACAAACCTGTATCTTACGATGCTAGACAAGGTCGGCGTCCCCACCGAAAAATTCGGCGACAGCACGGGCAAACTGAACCGGCTGGAGGTCTGAAGTGCGCGTCGGGGTTGCGTGGGCTTTCTGTTTGTCCCTGCCGGCGCTCGCCGCGTCGGGCGACGCACTGATCGGCGCCGCGCGCGCCGACGATCCGGCCGCCGTCGCCGCTCTGGTACGCCAGGGCGCTGATGTCAACGCCCGCGACGAGGACGGCGCCACGGCCCTGGCATGGGCGGCGGACCACAGCAATCTGCCCATGGCCGAGCTCCTGCTCGCAAAAGGCGCCGACCCCAACATTGCGAATGAGCTGGGCATCGGCCCGCTCTGCCTGGCCATCGCCAATGGATCCTCCGCCCTGGTGAAGCTCCTGCTGGCCAAAGGAGCCGACCCCAACCTCGCTCGCGAGAACGGTGAAACGCCGCTGATGACCGCGGCGCGCCTGGGCCAGGTGGAGACCGTGCGACTGCTGCTGGAGCGTGGCGCTCGCGCCGACGCGCGCGAGAAGAAGTTCGGCCAGACGGCCCTGATGTGGGCCACAGGCTCGCCGGAGGCCGTCCGCCTGCTCATCGGGCGCGGAGCCGACATCCGCGCCGTCACCAGGGTGTGGGACGTGAAGTACACCGTCTACGCGCCCACCACTGTGACGCTGGGCAAGACAGGCATCCCGTGGAACACCGACGGCGCCTATACGAGCAAACAGGGCGGCTTGAACGCGCTGTTCTTCGCTGTGCAGAAACACGATCTCGAATCGGCCCGCATTCTGCTCGACGCCGGCCTCGACGTTAACCGGCCCGCCGCCGACGGCTCCACGCCCCTGCTGGCCGCTCTCTACAACTGGGATCCGCCCGACCTGACGTTCATTCCCGGCAAAGGCGCACCGGCGCAGGCCGGCAGCTCGCAGCGCTTTCGCGCCGATCTGGCAATGGCGCGATTGCTTCTCGATCGGGGCGCGAAGCCGGACGCCACCGACGGCGCCGGCTACACGCCGCTTCACGGCGCGGCCCTGGCCGTGGCCAACGCCTCGCTTGGCTCCGATTTCCGCCGGGGCGGAGCGTATGGCGGCAAAGCCGCGCTGCTGACTCTCGGCAAGGCCGATAAATCTGCGCCGCCTTCGCAAGCAGAAGAAGCGCTGGCCATCGTGCGCACTCTGCTGGATGCCGGAGCCAATCCCAACCGGCAGACCCGCTACCCGACCCCCGGTCCCGCAGGCGATGTTCGCATCAACCCCACTCCTCCCGGCTCATCGGCGTTTCATATCGCCGCAAGTTCCCGGAACCTGGCGCTCATCCAGCTTCTGGCCGCGCGCAGCGCCAATCCGAATCTCGTCCGCAATGACGGTCACACGCCCTTCTCAGTAGCCGTGATGGCCGGCGACCTGCCCGCCGTTCAGGAACTCGCCGCCCATGGCGCCGACTTGCAGCTCCGCTACAATCCCACCGAAAAGATCCCCGACCCGGTGGAGCCGATCACCCTGCCGCGGAGCGCCCAGACGATCATGCACATCGCCGTCCTCGGTGGATCGACGGACGTGATCGCGTATCTCCATTCGAAGGGCGTGCCCCTGGACCTGAAGAACTCAGCCGGAGAGACGCCGCTTGCCCTGGCCGATCATCAGGAGCGTTACCACGAGGCGATCGAGCGTCAGGGCGCTGAAGGCGATGCGGAGAAACTCCAGAAGGTGGTGAGAAAGACCGTCGTGTCGGACGCGATCCGCAAGCTCCTAGGTCCCGAGGCGCGGCAGGCGGGCGTTCGCTGAGGGCAGTCGTCCGCCCGATCGGTTAGCTATCCGAATATTTCGATACTTGACAGGCGGTCCCATTATGGGACCATGACATCGGCGCTGGATGCACGTAGTCAGCCACAAGGCGATTCGGATCTTCTGCCAAGAACATCCGCGGGCTCAGACCTCGATGGATGATTGGTATCGGGTCGCCAAACGAGCGACGTGTTCCAGTTTCGCTGAGGTAAAGAAATCGTTAACATCACGGATTTTGTCGCTACGCACGTTGTCTTAAATATCGGAGGCAACAATTACCGGCTCATTGCTGAGCTGAGCTTCAAGCGGAGGGTGATGTTCATATGCAGCATCCTGACGCACAAGGAACATGTGAAGGGAGCCTTGAAGTTATGAACGCGACGCTGACCGTCGATCCAAAAAAATACGCCCGGCTCGCAAAGCATATTGTCATCAAAGCCATCGAAACCGAAGAAGAATACGACCACATGGTTGCGGCTGTGGAACAACTGATCGACAAGGGCGAGGACCGCTTGTCCCCGGAGGAGTCGTTACTGGAGACGATGGCGATCCTGGTACAGGCCTACGATGATCGTGATCATCCATTGCCTCCCGTCGCTCCGAACGAGATGCTGGCCTACCTGATGGAATCGAGCGGGCGGGCAGCCAAGGATCTGCTCCCGGTGTTTGGTACACGCGGCCGGGTTTCAGAAGTCCTCGGCGGGAAGCGTGCAATCAGCAAGGAGCAAGCCAAGAAACTCGCTTCCGTGTTCAAGGTCACTGCTGATCTATTTATATAGGTCTTATATAGCTCTCAGGCAGCCCCGCACTCGCTTGTCTGTGCGACTTGGCACGCGCCAAAGGCGGGGGTTCGGCCTAAGGTTTAATCCTGTTCGCCCAATTCAGAATCACCATCGGCGGCGGGCGGTTGGCGTCGGCCTCGTTGCAATCCCACGTTCCCGGACCACACCGTTCCTGGACGTACCGCGCAATTTTTTCCGCTGTGCCAGCGCGGCGGACTTCACCGGTGGTGAGCTTCTTCCATTTGCGGGCCGGAAAGCCCGGTTCCGAGCGCAACTACTTCTGCCAATAGACTCCGGTCCAGTCGATTTTTGTCAGCGGGGCCGTGATGTGCTGGTGTTGCCTGAAGTCGTCAACGGCCTTTCGGCAGCCGTTGACGGCCTCGTAATCGTCGATGATGATGTAACCGCCGGGAGACACTTTCACGTAGAGAGACTCCAGAGATTGGATCGTTCCCTCGTACATGTCGGCATCGATGCGAAGGATCGCCAGGTGTTCAATGGGCGCCTTGGGGAGGGTATCTTTAAACCATCCCACGAGAAATTTCACGCGGTCGTCCAGAAGTCCGTAGTGCGCAAAATTCAAGCGTACGGTATCGACCGGAATCGCCAGGTGATCTCCTTCTTTAAAAAATTCGCTGCCAAGGTCGGCGGGATACTTTTCCGGACTAGGCGCAGGAAGACCTTGAAATGAATCCGCCACCCATACGCGGCGCTCGGGATCGTTGTAGGCGAGCAGCGCGGCGCGCATGAATATGGTGGCGCCACCACGCCATGCACCGCATTCGATGAGGTCGCCGGGAACGTTTCGAGCCAGCAGGTCGCGAATGCAATAGTGCAGGTTGTCGAGGCGCTTCATGCCGATCATTGTCTCGGCCGATTCGGGTGAGGCGGCGCTCCCGTCTTCCTGTGAGGCCAGACTTATCTCTTGCGAGAGTTTGAGACCGCGGACTTTGAGAAACTGCCGGATCGGCACGGGGACTGCTTGCTCGGTCGAAACGCTGTAGTCAGACCGGGTAAGATGTCGCTTCATCAAATCCAGGTAGTGATCTGCCAGCGACGCATCAGCCCGGAGAACGTGAGCCGTCTTGGCGCCGGCCACATTACGATCGGACAGCTTTGTAACGAGTATCGTGACGATAAAACCGACGGTGGCCAGCAACCCCACGGCCCCAGTGACTACCAATGCCACTATGCGGGCTAAGAGTGAGATCATTCGATTCACACTGTTCTTCTCTCTTCTATTTTCACCTTAGAACTGGTTGTGCAGGTGCAGTGGGTGGGAAATCAAAAAGATCGTTCGGGTGAACGCGTGGCAATCTCCAGGCCCCGCTGCGCGCTTCGACGCGCGGCCGATAGAACTCAAGAACCTTCTTTCGTTTTTCAACGCTGAGGGAAACCCGCTCGTTCCCCGGAATTGCGTTCATTCTCGAGCGGGTAGGCGCTTAGTCACCCAAGTTGCTCATCCGGACGGCCGATCCGATGCCGTGGTCGATTCTGCAGGACATGCTCGACCAGGACTTGAAAGCGATCTATGAGTATCTCAGCGCAATCCCATGCCTGGAGGGCGATCCGGGCAATCCAAAAGGTTCGGACACGCACAACCAGCGCTGTCACTAGGCCGAGGCCTACGACAGCATCTTCTGAACCACGGTCCCCGCGACGTCCGTGAGCCGGAAATCGCGGCCAATGTGCCGTCCATCCCCAGGCAGAGCAGGATGGTCGCATGCAGATCGTGCACCGCCTCTTTCACCACCGTCAGCCCGATGTCGTCGGCCTTCCGGATGGTGACGCCGGACCGGACGATTCTTGGAGCGCCCGCATTTCCTTACGTCGCGCCGGGTCATGAACCCGTTTGGATTCTGCGTAGTCAGACTGCCACTTCTGCACGGTCGATTCCGAAGCAGTGGAAAGAGTGCGCGACTTGCTGGCGCGCGCAGATACCGCCCAAACAAATCCCACTACTGTCGCTGCTCACGAAGCAATTGATCGGTGAATTCGAACAGAACCGTCGTGCCCGGATCGGCGGTGGCGCATAGATCGCAATTCAAGTTTACACGTGGTCGGTTCGTATAGGTTGCGAATAGCTTGGCCGAGACGCCGGCAGAATATTGGCGAACCACAGGAGTCGATCTTACGCTTACTCCATATCCAGACCGCTGCCGTTGATCCACTTCACTATGTCGGCTTGCCGCCCGACCCGGGCTTCCACCGTATGGTCGTCGACCCTGCGTACTCCCGGCCGTTTGGCCGCCGTGGCCGCGAGATCCATAGTTGCCATGCGAATCGTAACAGTCATTGGCAGGCGCGGCTTGTAGGGACGCATCTCGCCTGCCCGGAGCTTTGCGATGGCCTCGGCGATCCCCCGCGCCGTCACCCTGTGGCCTTCTTCCGGGGACAGGCCGGAGCATTCCTCGGGCGACTCGCCCCCCCACTTAACCACCGACGTTACGATCCAAGGAAAGATCTCTCGAGCCTCCTCGCACGCCTTCACATCGCCCTGGACAAAAATCACCGGGATGTCCCAATGACCGGCGTAACACGCCTCAATCCCGATCTCTCCCACGCTCTTCCCATTGATCTGAAAGTCCTTCCATTGCAGTGTCCAGGCATGGGGCAGAAAAGCCCCGGCGGTGCCCGTCTTGGCATGATGGCCGGGGAGCATCAGTCCATCGACAGTCCCATCCAGGTTCGGCATCCACCGCTTCTTGCCGTCTTGCATCCCCACGCTGCGAAGATGATATTTGACGCGGTGATCTTGCACTAGTTTGTCAGGATACAAATTTCCCCCGCCGTGGTGAGTATCCAAAACGATCAGTTCGTTTACACCCGCTTCGAGCGCGGCTTTGGTACCGGCATCGACGTCGGCGGTCATAAGCGCCCTGGCTTCGGCGGCGACTTTCTCCCGGACATTAGGCTCCCACCACCAGGCTTGCTCGCGCGTGAAGATCCCGGTCGCACCGTCCAGGTCCCAGTGCATGAAAATTTTCAAGCCGTGCTTTTGCTGGGGTAACAGGAGCCCTGGCGCGGCCAGGCTTGCCGCCGCGAGGCCGCCGCCACGGCCAAGAAATGCTCGGCGGGAAGGCTTGTGGGTCGAAACTGTTCTAATTGGCGCCATCGGTGTTCTCCCTCTTCCTAAAATTCCACGCGCAACGACAACTGTATCGCCCGGCTACCCGAGATGCGGTCCTGCGGCACAAACTGGCTTGTGATTGCGCCAAAGGCGGCACGGCTGGTCAAACTCAGGGCTGGATCGGCAAAATTGACATTATTAAATGTGTTGAAAAAATCGGCGGCAATCACGACGCCGATTCTCTCGTTAATCTTGGTTTGCTTTCCGACGGAGAAGTCGAGATTCCAAAACGGCAGTCCCCGCAGTGGATTGGACCGTCCCGTCCGTCCGTCCCGGCTGATCAAGATCGGACGGAAACTATTGAAGACGGCCTCCGGATTTGCAAACAGGTTCAGGCCGGTCCCACCCCGCGCCGGGTCACTGGTTGTCCCGATACCGCCCGACCCAGCCACGTTTCGATTAACCGAGTTGCCAAAGCTGGAGGGGCTCACCGTCGGAATTGCTCCCGTGGCGGAAATGGAGGTAAAGCCGCCGCCCCACACCTGAGCGCCTTGCTGGACAATCAGTGGAGACCCGCTGCGGGCGGTGAAAACGCCTGACAAGTACCAACCACCAACCACTCTCCGAAGCGGTCCGGATGAAGTTCTGAAGGGCAGCTCGTAGTACCAACGTCCGTTGAACATGTGCTTCAGATCAAAGTCGGAAGGGCCGTACTCGGCGTCAAGATTGAAGCTATTGGGAACCGCGCCCCCTGAGTTCTGGAGGGAGCCTATTTGGTCGAGGGACTGCGAATAAGTGTAGTTCAAGTCGTAGACTAATCCGAAAGATAGGCGTTTGCGAAGTGTCGCCATCAGAGCGTTGTAGTTGGACCTGCCCACGGTCGCACGCAGCACCAGTCCTCGCGATTGATAGTTGCTGAACGCCGGCAGGCCCGCGGCCATGCGGCGAAGGTCGGCTGTCAGAAACACCGAGCTTACGTCGCCGTTAACGAAGTTCGACCGCGCCGCCGATACCAGCGCCGACGTGCCTCCAGGCACCTGATTCTCGAACCACGGCTGAGGCCCGGCATTGACGCCGGTTCGAAGAGCAGTCGCCACATTGTCGAAGGCCTTGTCGAAAGTCTGACCCGAGGCCGGATCGAGCTGCATGATGGGCGCCTGGGTAAGGCTCACACCTTGCTGCAAATCGCGCCCGTAGCGCCCGGCAAAGGAAACCTCCAGCACCATATCTTTGGGTAGTTCCCGTTGCCAGCTCACGTCCAAAACATAGTTCTTGCCGTTCTTGATCGCAGGATCCACCTGTGTGGAGCTTTGGTCGGGGAACAAGCAGCTTACATCCCCAGTCGTGCAGGCCAGAGGAACCAGCGGAATCGACTTGGCCGGAATCGCGGGGCGGGGAATCACGCCGTCCTGGCCAACGCGGAACACGCTCAGCGCCGGGTTGGCCGAACCAGGATTGCATCCTGCCGCAGTCTGACCGCTGGAGTTGCAGGAGGGAACGTTCGCGGCAAGCCCCTGCCCCGGACCAACGCCGAGGGAAGGCAACAGTACCGATTGAATGGCATTGATACGGTCATAGACTATTCCGAACCCTCCGCGGATCACGGTTTTGCGGCTTCCGAACAATTTGCCCATGAAGCCGCTGGTTATCGAAGGATTCCAGGCCATCCCAAGCCTCGGACCAATATTCCCCCAATCGACATCGAAGACTTCGCGGCCCGCTGCGCCGACCGGCACAAAGCCAACGTTCGGGTTGTAGATCTGGCCAGCCTCGGCCGCACGCCGCTTGGCGTCCAGGAACGGCTCGGCATGCACAAACTTTCCAGTGTCGGCAATAGAAGCTATCGTGTAACGTCCCAACCTTTCCTTAGGCGGCGTCTGAAACCCATAATTCAAACCGATCGTGAGGGTAAGTGACGGCTTTAAGCGCCAGACATCCTGCACGTAGAATTCGGGGTTCCAAACGCCGCTGGTATGGGACTCCACCACGGTGCCGAAAGGGAGTGGGTCAAGGTTTCGGTCACGAACCTGACGGACACTCAACTAACCCTGACATTCCAGCGTGCCAACATAACAGCGCG
>JACXTT010012737.1_pt1 | contig 11142 bp, 10 predicted proteins | sample 9270951 | NCBI WGS metagenome assembly JACXTT01 (sample SAMN15532306, study PRJNA645909) | rock metagenome | isolation source: weathered quartz diorite | place: Puerto Rico | collected 2017-06-21 | reverse complement strand
GGCCCTCACCGGAAGGTTTGTCCGGCCGGGGGGGCCGTCGGGGGCACCCGGGCGAAAGCAGGGGGCGGGAGAGGGGTGCCGGACACGACCCTCACCCCCCGCCCTCACTCGTTCAGATCATCCACTCCTCCCGCCGCTCGTGCTGTTGCGGCCTCTGCCGTCAGAACGGAATGTCATCATCATCCGTGCGTCGCTCGGCTGGCTTGTCGACGGGCTGATACTGTTGCCACTCTGGGAGCATCGACCTCTCCGCCTCTCCCGACGCAACCTTTCTGAACGTGTCCCAGTGTTCTCGAAGGCGTTCGAAGATCAAGGAGTGCTCGTTGATCTCCCACGTCCATCGGCGATTCGACTTGTTGTAGTGGCCGCGCCAGAGGAGCCCGTGCTCGCGGATCAGCTTCCAGAGAACCTGCTCTGAGTGCGTGAGCATCTCTGGATACGACAAGGCGAGCTTGGCGAAGCGTTCCGAGTCATCGACATCCCAGAGCTTCTCCGCAACCTGACTGATCATCGTTGCGCCCTCGTCCCACTCCTGGATGGGTACTCGGCTGAGCGCATGTTCAATTGCCCACTCGATGAAGCTGGAAACTGTGCGACGCTGCTTGCGTGCGGCGAGGTCCGCCAGGTAGCGCAGCTTCGGATCGAGACGGACGGTAACCGTTTCCGAGCGTGATAGCTTGCTACCTCGTCCGCTCCTTCTCTGCATCGCATCGTCCTCCGCGTGAACCACCGAGTCACCCAGCATCCTGCCCTCCCTGAGCGCCGCGGCTGCTCTAGCAGATCAGCGTGCTCGAAGGCAACACCTGTGCTTGGTCACATGGTGGAGTGCCTTCATGTGCTTGAAGCACTGCGGTGCAAGTTGTGATGGTAACCGCGCCAAGTCGTTGATCTTCCACGCTATCCGGGAGGCACCGAGTCCCATGCCGCAACACGCCGGCCGGTGTGGACCTGGGACGGAGGCTAACGGAAGTGGAGCGAACCCGGAGAGGCTCTGGACAGCGAACACCCGGAAGGCGTCATGCCTGGAACGCACCACCCGCCCGCGCGCGCCGGTGCTGGTGCCGGCCCGAGCGGGAGTGACGCGCCGGGCACGTGCGCGTCGCGAACATGTCACCGGCCGCGTTGGTGTAGGTTTCCTGATCCTCTCCATCGCGCCCGGCGGGCGGGGGTCATGCTAGCTATCTTGCAGGCTGCCGCACCGCGCCTCCAGGTTCACCAGCCGAGCGGATGAAGGCCGCCTCGCCCGGCGACCGCTTTGGAGTCACCAGGGAGAGCGGATGGCGGCCCTGTCGCCGGCGACCGCCGGGCCCGGCCTCCCCCGGTACGCAGATGCGGTCGCGTTGGGAGGGACAGACCCGCGGCAGCCCGAACCGCAGCGCCCCGCCGGTATTACCCCCGGAGGACAGCCCTGGCGCCCCTGCCAGCGCGGCCGGTGAGCCCACGCCAGGGGCGGGCGTCGGAGGGAGCCTTGCGCGGCTCCAGCGGGCTCCGGGCGCGAACGACGGGGCATCCTGAGCGGCCTCGGCCGCCGAGGTGAACGGACGCGAGGCCGCTGCTGGTCGCGTCCAATACGGCGCCCGAATCGTGTACACTGAGAAGGTGACCGACGACCTTCGGGCCGCCGGGCACCGTCGAGCGGATGGCCGCCGACGAACCTTCGGGGCTGCCGGCCGAGCGGCTGACGGTCTGTACAACGTGCGTCAGGCGTGGACTCCACGTCGGCGTCAAGGAGTGCAGATCGAATGAAGAAGCCCGGTGCCCGCCCTCGAACCCTCCGGGTCTGCTTGAAGTGCCGACACGAGTGGTTCTCCACCTCTCCTCGTCCACCTCACTGCCCGGCGTGCTCATGCTCTACCTACGACCGCGCCGACCTACACGGCGAGAGCCAGGAGGGGCCGAACGATGACGCCGCATGAGCGCCGGCGCCGACTCGTGAGAAGCGCGCTGCGCGCTCTCGACACCATGGCGCGGCGAGCGTGCGGTGTCGGCTACTGGGGCGACTCGTTCAAGGAGGACGGTGAACAGCTCGTGGCTTGGCTCGACGGCGCCGAGACGCCAACCACGGAGGAGCTGCACGCCGTCCTCCGCCGTGTCCGCGACGTTCTTCGGCCGGGCGAAATCGCGTTGCGGGGTATGTACCCGAAGGCGCCGATCTACGCGAGCGAAGTCCGCGACACGCTCCGCGCCATCGAGAGCGAGCTGCGGGCGCCCACGCCGCCGAAGGAGGCCGCATGACTGACGACTACATGGGCCGCCGTCGAGCGAACGGCATTGGGTTCGAGATGCGCCAGCTGCGAAGGCGCATCGCGGCCGTCGAAGCTGCGCTCGGGATCAGCCCGCCGACTGTGACCGACCGGGAGAACCGGCAGAACACTGCCGAGGACCGTAAGGAGATGACCGATGACCGCGACACCGAACGCTGACACGCTCACAGCCGCCCGCGATTACTTGCGGCACGGCTTCTCCATCGTCCCGCTGCTCCCGCGCACGAAGCGCCCCGCCGTGAAGATCGAGGCGTTCCTCTCCGGCGACCGGCGCATGAACGAGGACGACGCGCGGACCTTCTGGAGCGCGAAGCCCGACCACGGAATCGCCATCGTCACCGGCAGACCGTCGGGCCTCGTAGTCCTCGACTCCGACCCCCGGCACGGCGCCGACAACGAGGCGCTACTCCGGGACTGCACCACAGGGCGCGTCGTGCAGACGGGCGGATCGTTGCCGGGCCTGCACGCATACTGCCGGCACCCTGGTGGGGAGGTCCGCTGCGGGAAGTCCAGCCGCGCCGGCGTCGATCGCAAAGGGGATGGCGGGTACGTCGTCGCGCCGCCATCGCTGCACCCGGATACAGGCGCGCCGTACCTGTGGCTGCGCGAAGGAGACCAGCTCGGCGACTTACCGCTGTGGGCGCTAGAGCCTTCCTCAACCGGACGTGACGGACGTGACGGCGGAGGGGAGGTGCGCGAGCCATGGATCGCGGAGACGCTCGCACAACCGGAGAACGTCGTGCCGGGGACACAGGAGGAGACCCTCACCAAATTGTGCTGGTGGGCTGTCGCCAGGCTGCCCCGGGATATCGCGCTCTCGACGGTCTGGCTCTGGCTCTCGCGCGTTCCGCTCGGCGATCGGAATGACCCATGGACGCCGGAGCATGTTCGGGAGAAGCTGGAGCGCGCAGCCGAGAAACAGAAGCGCGAGAAGGAGCACACGGCGCCGCTGTTCCGTACACGGACACTCGCCGAGCTGGAGCGCGTCGTGATGACGCGAGTGGAGGAGCCCTGGCTGTGCGAGGACTGGGTTCCGGCGCGAGGGCCGTTCATGGTGGCGGGGCCGTCGCACGTCGGAAAGACGTGGCTCATGCTCGACCTGGCCGTCAGCGTCGCGATGGGCCGCCCGTTCCTTAGCGTCTACCCGGTCCAGCAGGACTCGGTCCTGTTCGTCGCCGGCGAGGACGATGATCGGTTGCTCGTTTCACGCCTCGGCGCCGTATGGGCTGCGAAGCTCACGCCCGGCGACTACCCGGCGGAGAACCGCGAGGACTGGATCGCGCCGCCGCCTAGCTTGCCCGAGGGCATCCATCTTCACACCGAAGGCGGCTTCCGCTTCGGTGACGAGTCGCGCGAGGCTGCGCTCCTGGCCGCTGCTCACGAGATTCGTCCGCGGCTCATCGTGTTTGACCCCTTCAAGGACTTCGTACCGCCGAAGGAGCTGACGGAGTTCATGGCTGGATCGGTTCATCACCTGCGCTTCGTTCGCCGGCTTCGCGACGAGCTGGGTTGCGCCATTGGCGTCGTGCATCACACGGGCAAGAACGAGGAGCGGGCTCTCACGAGTGCGGGTATCCAGGGCAACTCGATGTTCGTCGCATCCTTCGACACGCGCTGGATCGTCGCGAAGTCCGGCGACCGCGCCGGGGTCCTCAACCGCGAGACGAAGGCGACGGCGCCACTCCCGTTCGTGTCCTACACGTTCGATGTAGGCGACGGCGCCCTCGGCTGGACGACCGAGGAATTGAGCGAGCAGGAAGCGCACGCGCTGATCCGTCCCACGGCGCGACCGGCCACGGACCAGAAGGATGAGACCCTCTGCGAGGTTCTCCGGCGGGAGGGGCCAATCAGCGCCAGGAAGGCAGCCGAGGCAGCTCATCTCGGGAAGGATGCCACGCTGGCGCGCCTACGGCGCCTCAAGGAGCGCGGTGAGGCGGAGGAGACCGACGCCGGCTGGATCGCGGCGTGAGGGCACTCCGGTGTCTGTCTGTCGGGCCGCGTAGGGAAGACCAGACAGACAGACACGGGAAATGGGGGCGTCGGGGTGTCTGTCTGTCTACTCCATGTAGACAGGCCAGACAGACAGACACTCCGGTCGCGACGATCGCCTCGGCGCTTCACATGCCCGCCCGTGCGGCTTCCCGGCCGGTACGGAAATCCCCCGGCGGCGTCGGAGGGATTTCCTGGCGGCCGACGAAATCCCCGGCTGCCGTCGCCGGGATTTCCCTGGCCGCGGCGCGAGCGTCACATCTGGAGCGTCTCTCGCGTGTTCTCGACGTGGCCGACACACAAGCGTGTTCGTTCGTCGCCCAGCTCGGCCACGCGCGCGAGACCGGCCTTGCCTGACGCCGGCGCGTGGCTGTAGCGGGCTCTGCGTGCGACTTCGCTGGTCTGGCCGCCGGCACGGGCGCCGAGCATCAGGCGCGCAGTGCGATCACCTTGGCCTGACCCGACTCCCCGCTGATGATCTGCGCCAACCGTGCCGCCCACACGTTGAGAGCCTCACGCTTCTCCGCGTCGTAGGAGTGTCGTTCGTACACCGCCGTGATCCCCCGCTCGGCATGATTCAGCAGCTTCGAGATGGTGAGACGCTGCACACCGACCGAGGCGAGGTGCGAAGCGACCGTGCGCCGGATGTCGTGCGGGATAAAGTCCACGCCGCTCGCTTCACGGAGCCGCTTCGCCGCCTTCGTGATCGTCGTGCGATGCCCGTCCCTCGCCCTCGGACTCGCGAACACGAAGGGACTGCGCTCTCCGGACTCGTTCGCCGTGGCCTCAAGTTCGCGGAGGATCGCGACGACCGGCGGAGCGAGCGGAACGCGATGGGCGAGGCCGTTCTTTGCGCGCTCGGCAGGGATCGTCCAGCAGGTGCCATCCAAGTCCACATCTTCCCACCGCATCGTTCGCAGCTCGTAGCCGCGCTGCGCGGTGTAGAGGAACAGCTTGAACAGCGCCGCGTTCGCGGCCTCCTCGCCGTCGAGCGCCTTCCAGACGGCACGCAGCTCGTCAGCCGACAGCACGCGGTCACGGGACTTCTCGGTGCCGGGCCGCTCGATCATCGCACACGGGTTCGTCTCGACCAGCTCCCGCCGGACGCCGAAGTTGAAGACGCGATGGAGGCACGCGAGCACGCGATTCGCCATGATGGGCGCCCCTTCGGCCGCGATCCGCTCGACCAGCTCCCGCACGTCCCGGCGATGCAGCTCGCGCGCGGGTAGATCGCGCCACGCCGCGGGAGGGTATTTCGTGAGCATGCGCTCCTCCTCGCGTCGGCTCCGCATCTTCGTCGCCGCCTGCCGCGTGTAGCCCTCGACCAGCTCGCCGAACGTCGTCGCCTCTCGGGCGCTACGCCGCTCAGCGGCCGGGTCTGCACCCTGCGAGACCTTGGCGAGCTTCACCTTCGCGTCAGCGCGGGCATCCGCGAGTGAGACGAGCGGGTAGGAGCCGAGGGTCAGCCAGCGCGAGCGTCCCCGCACCTTGTAGCGAACGAACCATGTGCGCGCGCCGCCAGCGGCGAGTCGAAGCCCTAGCCGAGGCACCACGGTGTCCCACACAACGCGCTGGCCGCTCTCTGGTAGGGGCAGGCCGCGCAGCATGGTGTCGGTCAGCTTCCGCTTCTCGTTCCCCTTCGGCTTGCCGGCCATGCAGGAGTCCTCCATGCGGTTCGCCAGCTCCCCGCCAGCTCCCCTTCAGCTCCCCGTGACCATGAACAAGCACGAACCATACCGAACGAGGGCGAACAGCTAAGTGCCTGGAAGACCAACATGCTGGCCGGCAAGTCCGCGACGTACCGATGATGATGCGCCGCCTCACATGCAGGAGGCCCCTGGTTCAAGTCCAGGTGCGACCATTCGATCGATTCGCGGTAGCCACCCCGGCGAACCGATCTCTCACGCGTCCTCGCGGTCCGTCTCACCGGTGCGGTAGGCGACGATCTGCACCGGCTCCAGCGTGATCAGGCCCTTCACGACCATGAGGTCGATCACGGGAAGGATCGCCTGGATGCGCTCGGCCTGATCGACGACCTCGATGACGATAGAGCGGTCCTCCGACAGGACCCGTCCGCCGTAGCTCCTGCTGTGGGCGCCGAACCCCTCGACGGCGCGGACCACCGTGGCGCCCGCCAGTCCCGCCTCGCGGATCTTCCGCACGATCGCCTCGTGGAGCGGCATCCTTCCCTGCCACTGCTCGCTCTGACCGATGAAGATGCGGAGCGCCTGGCCCTCCCCCTGGATCTGCATCCGGGTTGGATGCCGCGTTTCGGAGGTGCTGTCCATTGGTCTTCCCCGCCCTCCGACCATGAGGCGGCGGGTCCCGAGCCTGAGACGGAGCGCCACGTGGCATGCTGGAATCATGCTTGCCCGGCGCGGCCCTCCGGCGTTGGCATCGTTTCTGCTGTCAGGCGCCGCAGTGCGCCGAATCCTCGGCTTCTCCCTGACCCAGCCGGCCGTTGTCCTCGCGCTGACGATCGTCTTCGCCATCGCGGGCGCGATCGCGTTCTGGCATCTGCCCATCGAGGCATTCCCGGAGCTCGCGGATCCGCAGGTCCAGGTGATCACGCTCTTCCAGGGCCATGCCGCGGAAGAGGTCGAGCGTCAGGTGACGTTGCCCGTCGAGCACGAGATGAACGGGTTGCCCGGCCTGACGCGGATGCATTCCTTCTCGATCTTCGGGCTCTCGTTCGTCGTGCTCACCTTCGACGATGCCACCGACCTGTACTTCGCGCGCCAGCAGGTGTCCGAGCGCCTGGCGCAGGTCGACGTGCCCGACGGCGTGAAGCCGACCCTCGGTCCGCTCTCGACCCCGACGGGCGAGGTCTACCGTTACACGCTCACCGGCGACGGCTACTCGCCGATGCAGCTGCGCGAGATCGAGGACTGGGTGATGGAGCGGCACCTGAAGCAGGTGCCGGGCGTCGCGGACGTCGTCTCCTACGGCGGCTTCGTGAAGCAGTTCCAGGTCCAGGTCGACCCGCTCCTGCTCCAGTCGCACCGGGTCACGCTGCGGCAAGTCTACGACGCGCTCGGACGCTCGAACGCGAATGCGGGCGGGAACTACATCGAGCACGGCGAGGAGCAGTACGTGGTGCGCGGCCTCGGGGCGCTCGCCAATGCCGGGGACATCGCGCAGGTGGTGGTCGCGGCGTACGGCGGCATCCCCATCCGCATCGCCGACGTCGCGCGGGTGACCGTGGGCGTCGCGCCGCGGCGGGGCATCGTGACGCGCGACCACGAGCCGGAAGCAGTGGAAGGCATCGTGCTCATGCGCCGGGGAGAGAATCCGTCCGTCGTCCTCGACGCCCTGCACGCGAAGATCGAGCAGCTGAATGCAGGCATCCTCCCGCCGGGCGTCCACATCGACACGTTCTACGACCGCGCCCGGCTCGTGCGCCGGACGCTCACCACGGTGACGCACAACCTGGTGGTCGGCGCGCTCCTGGTCGTCCTCGTGGTCGGCGTCTTCCTCGCCAGCCTGCGCGCCGCGCTGGTGGTCGCGCTCACCATCCCGCTCTCGCTGCTCGGCGCCTTCCTCTACCTGAAGCTCCGTGGCCTCTCCGCCAACCTGCTCTCGCTCGGCGCGGTGGACTTCGGGATCATCGTCGATGGTGCCGTCATCATGGTCGAGCACGTGGCCCGCCGCCTGGGCGACGTGCGCGGCGCCCGGCAGGGGCGCTCGGCCGTCCTGGAGGCGGCGGGCGAGATCGCGCGGCCGACGCTCTTCGCGCTGTGCATCATCATCGTCGCCTACGTCCCCATCTTCTCGCTGCAGCGGGTGGAGGGACGCATCTTCGCGCCGATGGCCAACACGGTGTGCGCGGCGCTGGTCGCCGCGCTCGTATTCTCCTTCACGCTTATCCCGCTCCTCGCTTACCTCGTCCTGCGCGGGGAGCGCGCCACGGAGGAGACGATCGTCGAGCGCGCGGCGGCGCGCGTCTACTCGCCGGCGCTGCGCTGGGCCCTCGCGCACCGCGGCACCGTCGTGGGGGGAACGGTGGCCGTCCTTGCGGTCGGCGTCTGGCTCTTCGCCCGCCTCGGCACCGAGTTCCTGCCCGAGCTGAACGAGGGCGCGCTCTACGTCACCGCGACGCTGCCGCCGAGCATCTCGCTCGAGCATGCCCACCGCTCGGTCGAGCCCCGCATCCGCGAGACGCTTCTCTCCTTCCCGGAGGTGCACGGCGTCCTCGGACAGCTCGGCGGCCCCGACGACGGCACCGACTGGAAGACCGCCAACAACCTCGAGTACTTCGTCGACCTGAAGCCGCGCGAGCAGTGGCCGGCCGGCGTCACCGAGGATGGCCTGGTCGCCGCCATGAACGCCCGCCTCACCGAGATACCGGGCGTCGAGTTCAACTTCTCGCAGCCGATCAAGGACAACATCGAGGAGAACATCTCGGGGTTGAAGGGACAGCTCGCCATCAAGGTCTTCGGCGACGACCTGGACTCTCTGCACCGGGCGGCGGCCGAGGTGAAGCGCGCCATCGAGGGCGTGCCCGGGGTCGCCGACCTCGCCGTGGTCCAGGCCGCCGAGATCCCCCAGGTCCACATCGCCATCGACCGCTCGGCCATCGACCGCTACGGGCTCAACGTCGCCGACGTCGAGGACGTGGTGGAGACGGCGATCGGGGGCAAGACCGCGACCTCGCTCTGGGAGGGCGAGCGGCACTTCGACGTGGTCGTCCGTCTCGCGGAGGCCTCGCGCTCCACGCTCGACCGCCTGGCGGACGTCCGGGTGGCGACCCCCGAGGGCGCGCAGGTCCCGCTCGCGCAGCTGGCCCGCATCGAGACGGAGCCGGGTCAGGCCGCGATCGACCGCGAGGCGAACATGCGCTTCGTTGGCATCAAGTGCAACGTCCGCGGCCGCGACCTGGGTGGCTTCGTCGCCGAGGCGCAGCGGCGGGTGGCGGAGACGGTCAAGCTGCCCGCCAACTCCTTCATCACCTGGGGGGGCGAGTTCGAGAATCAGCGCCGGGCGATGGCGCGGCTCGCCGTGATCATCCCGCTCGCGATCGGCCTCATGCTGGTGATCCTGTTCCGCCTCTTCGATTCGCTGCGCTGCGCGCTGCTCATCCTGGCGACCATTCCGTTCGCGCTGATCGGCGGCGTGGTGGGCCTGGACCTCGCCGGGCTGAACCTATCCGTGGCGGCGTGCATCGGGTTCATCGCGCTCATGGGGCAGGTGGTGCTGAACGGCGTCGTCCTCGTCTCGCAGATCAACACGCTCCGGCGCGAGGGCTCGACGCTCGGCGCCGCGGTCGAGGCGGGCTCGATCCGCCGGCTCCGCGCCGTCCTCATGACCGCGTTGCTCGCGGGGCTCGGGCTCCTTCCGGCGGCGCTCTCCCGGGGCATCGGGTCGGAGACGCAGCGGCCGCTCGCGGTGGTGGTGATCGGCGGCCTCGTCTCGGCCACCGCGCTCACGTTGCTCGTCCTGCCGGTGCTCTGCTCGATGCTCCTTCCGGAGGGGGCTACCGACGAGACCCGGCGCTCCCGGCTCGTGCGCATGGTCAGGCGCGACCGGGGTGCACCCCGCCGGGCGCCAGCCGAGGAGCCACGTGACGACGGGACGGTCCCGCAGTACTCGCGATAGCGCTTGACAGGCCGGCAGTAGCTGAGGCACGCGGTCGCGAGCGATGATCTCCGTGCGCGACGTCCACAAGGTCTTCCTCCAGGGGGAGACCGAGGTGCGCGCTCTGGCCGGCGTGTCGCTCGACATCTCCGCCGGCGAGTTCGTCTCGATCATGGGGCCGAGCGGGTCGGGGAAGAGCACGCTGCTCCACCTGATGGGTGGGCTCGATGCGCCGAGCGCGGGCGAGATCGTGATCGACGGCACGCCCATCTCACGCATGAGCGACGACGAGATCACGATCTTCCGGCGGCGGAAGATCGGCTTCGTGTTCCAGTTCTTCAACCTCCTGCCGACCTATTCCGCGGAGGAGAACGTCGCGCTGCCGCTGCTGCTCGACCGGCGCCGGACGCGCGACGTGCGCGAGCGGGTGGGCGCGGCGCTCGATCTGGTGGGGCTCGGCCATCGCCGCCGGCACCGTCCCGACGAGCTCTCGGGCGGCGAGATGCAACGGGTGGCGATCGCCCGGGCGCTGGTGATCGACCCCGCGCTCATCCTCGCCGACGAGCCGACCGGCAACCTCGACACCCGCACCGGGGAGCAGATCCTGACGCTCATCCGCGACGCCAACCGGACGCGGGGCTGCACGGTGGTGCTGGTGACGCACGACGCGCGCGCGGCCGCCCACGCGGCGCGCACGATCACGCTCAAGGACGGGACGGTCGTGAACGGCGCGCCGGCGCGCTGAACGCTACCAGCCGGCCAGGTCCGCGGCGCGCTGGCGGTGGTAGGCGGCCTCGCCGAGGAAGGCGCGGTCGAAGATGGCGCGCCGGAACCAGAGGTGGAGGTCGTACTCCCAGGTGAAACCGATGCCGCCGTGCAGCTCGGTCGCGACCCGCGTCGTCCGATCGTAGAGGTCCGTCAGGTGCGCCTTGGCGATCGCCGCGTGGCGCTCGGCGCGCTCGCGGATGTGGTCGTGCGCGTGCGCGGCGTACCACCAGAGCGAGAGCGCGGGCTCCAGGTCGGCGGCGAGGTCGGCGAGCTGGTGCTTCACGGCCTGGAAGGCGCCGATCGGCTGGCCGAACTGCTCGCGCGTGAGCGCGTACCTGACCGTCATGTCGAGGCACCGGCGCGCACCGCCGTACGCATCGGCGGCGAGCAGCACGAGACCCGCGTCGCGCGCCCGGTCGATCGCCGCGCGGCCCGCCGCGATCCTGGTCGCCGGTGTGGCCTCGAGCTCCACCACGGCCATGCGGCGAGTCATGTCGGTGCCGTTGAGCGCCGTCACCCCGAGCCCGCGCGCGCCCCGCTCGACCAG